>SDBT01013790.1_pt1 | contig 12931 bp, 8 predicted proteins | sample 2277101 | NCBI WGS metagenome assembly SDBT01 (sample SAMN10404973, study PRJNA504765) | marine sediment metagenome | isolation source: marine sediment core GS10_PC15, 103 cmbsf | place: Arctic Ocean: Southern Knipovich Ridge | collected 2010 | reverse complement strand
GCTGGCCGATGGTGATCTGGGCCGACACGAAGGCTATGCAGCGCGGCATGGACCGCTACATCCGGCTGCTCGAACGTGAGATCGTGGCGCAGCAGCACCAGCCCATCCAACCTTGAACCAGCACATCCTCTATCGCTTCTGGCCGAAGCAGCAATTTGCCTTCGATCTCATCTTCGAGCGCCGCATCGAGCAGATGCTGTACGGCGGAGCGGCGGGGGGCGGGAAGAGCCGCATCGTGCGCGGGCTCGCCGCCTACATCGCGCTGCTCTGGCCTGGCAGCGACTTCGCCATTTTCCGCCGCACCGACACCGAGCTTCAGGAAAACCACGTTGAGAAGTGGATGGAGGAGGTCGACCCTTTCGTCCAGGGGGGGCGGTTCTTCCAGCAGCGCATGTTCTACCATTGGCCGGCGCCCGAGTGGTGCTGGGATCCGAAAAACGAGCCTTGCTCCCATTCATCCCGCACGCTCTTTCGCCACGTCGACGACAACCGCGGGGCCAAAAAGCACCAGGGAGCGGAGCACGCCGGGCAGGGACTCGACGAAGCGACGCACTTCAAGGGCTCCGACATCGAGTTCCTCTACACGAGAGTTCGAGCGACCGACACGCAACGCGATCCCGGCGTCGTGATCGGCCCCGACGGCAAGGACTGGGCCTATCCGGGCTGGCCTGGGTGGCTCAAGCTCCAGCTCCTGACCGCGAACCCCGGCGATATCGGGCACCAGTACATGCTCGACAACTTCGTCGACCCCGAGGCCGGGCTGGAGTTCGGCGACGCCGAGGAGAACGCGCGCAAGTTGATCTCCGAAGGCCCCCATCACCTCACGAACCCGGCGGGGCTGCGGCGGTGGATCGAGGGCTACACGACCGACGATGGGGTCGAGGAGGAGATCATCGTCGATGTGACGGACGGCAAGCAGTGGACTGTGGAGATCGACCTTGGACCCGGCCGGGGTGTGACGCATATCGAACGCGCCTTCGTTCCCGCGCGACTCGAAGACAACCCCTCGCTCGATCCGATCGACTACGCGGCCAACCTCGCGGTCGGGTCAGTGGAGCAGCGCGTGAGGTTGCTGGAGGGCGACTGGAGTTACGCTGCCGATCGGGTGTTCAAGCAGATAAGTGCTGACATTCACAAGATCGACGGACGGAGAATCTTCGGCGAAGACCGTTTCGGACACGTCCGCCCCCCGCCCCACTCCTATCCGCGAGCGATCGGGCAAGACCACGGCACGGCGAAGCCGACCTGTGCGATTTTTGGGTGCGTCGAAGACGAGGGATTCGTCATCGCGTACCGTGAATATTACGCAATCGCCTCCCTGACGGAACACGTCCGCTCGATCCGCGACATCATGGACTGGGATGGTCACCCGGACGTAGTGCTCCAGGGCGACCCGCGCATCTACACCAACTTCGGCGTCGGTCAGCAGACGGTGAACGTCGCGAAGGTCTACGGCTGGGGCGGGGAGCCTCCCCGAGACGAGTACGACGCCGGAGCTTCTCAGCACCGAGGGGTACAGCTCACCGCCTCGCGGATTCGGGACGACGCGGCCCTGACCGCGCTCGACGACATGCTCACCCCGGTGGCAGACCGGCTCTTCCCCTACTGGCACCCGAACGCCGGGCAGGGCGGGGCGCCGCTGCTCTTCATCACCGACCAGTGCCCGAACCTGTGGCGCGAGCTGACCAGCCTCCAGCGTCCGGCTGACCCCGACGGGTACGCCGAGGGGATCAAGAACGGGCAGCCCGACCACGCCTTCGACGCGCTCAAGCGCATCGCCGACCTGTTGCGCAGGGGCATGTTCACGCAGCGTACCCGTGGTCCGCGGCGCGAGCTGGTGGCGCGAAGCTAGTGCCGTACGAAAAGCTCTCAGATGAGCAGGTCGTGCAGTACGCCGCCCAGATACCCGACCTCGGGCATGTCTCCGATCTGCACGACTACGTGGAAAACACGCGCAGGCTGGTCAACGGTAAGGACATCATCTCCATCCCGGAATCTCATCGAGGATTGCTGCGGGGGCCCGAGAACCACGAGGGCAGCCAGCGACTGAACGCGCGCATCCGCCAGCTCGCCTCCTACTTCTCCAAGGGAGACTGGCGCTTCTCCATCATGCCCTCCGGCATCGGGTCCGAGGTCCGACGGGGTGTCAGTGCTCAGGAACGTTTCGCCCGCAACGGCGAACGCGAGCTGGGCAAGGGGACTCGTCTTCACAAGTGGAAGCAGGAGACGAGCCGAGACCTCGCGGAGATCGGGCTGTCGGTGATCCAGCAGATCCCACGCAAGGGCTACTACACCGAGGTCCAGTCCAACCCGCAGTCGATGGCTGACGGGGCGCACCTCACCGACGTGATCTTCCGCCGGCGCATCGACCCTGCGACGTGGGGTTGGATCGAGGACGTCGAGGGGGACATCGGCATCTCCTCCCAGCAGGGCTCCCGGCATCTCGGGGCGATAGCCCGGCAGCACGGCATCGACAAGGCGAAGCAGATGATCGGCTACTTCGACTTCGGGGAGGTCGGCGACCCCGACGACCCCTCACGCTGGCCGGCCGACGCGATCATCACGACGGCCGAGGTGTTGGTCTCGGACAAGTGGTATCTCGTGCTGATGGGCGGTCCGAACCCGACCAACGCCTTCAACCTTGCGGGCCCGGAACGCATCATCGCCTCTGGCCCGAATCCAATCGGTCGAGTTCCGGTCTACACCTGCGCTCCCGGCACGTGGCCGTGGCACTCCCCGCTGGACGAGATGATCGCGCTCACCAACGAACGCAACTACTGGGCCACGATGCTCGACCTTCAGGCGAGCGGTGCGATCTTCCGCCACTGGCAGTTGGTTGACAAAAACGACGGCGACACGGTGATCGACTCCGCGACCTATCGCAACGCCGTGCCGGAGAAGCTGATCTACGACCTCTCGAAATCCCCCCCCGACATGGGGCCGGGCACGGAATGGGTGCTGGCGCCCTTCGAGTTTCACGACGTATCTCCGCGTCACCAGCAGATCACTCTCCAGCACGAGTCGGCCGGCGCCTCGGTAGCGCGGCTGATCGGGCAGGCCGTCGGGAGCGACGCTGCCGTCGGAACGGTGGAGGCGATGAAGGCGTCGGCGCAGGAGGAGCACGCGGAGTGGACCGAGGCGATGGAGGATCAGCGTCAGGAGCTGTGGACCGACTATTTCCGTTGGCAGAAAACAAAGCATGTCGATGCTGTCTTTGTTCACGATATGCAGCCCGATCCGGAAGGCATGGGCTTCTTCTCCACGACCACCTCGCTCAGCGCGGACGAGATCGTCTCGGAGAGTATCAGCGTCAGGCTCGACACCCGCTCACGGCTCCAGCTCAACGCGGACTTCATCGTCGCCGAGCGCCGCATCAACGACCGTTTTTCCAGCTTCAGTCGCGAGGTGGAGAACGGGAACATCCCCGGTGTGGACGACGCGGAGTCCGAGGTATTCACCATCGCGCTGGAGCAGGCGCAGCGCATCCAGATCGAGGCGCGCCTGAAGCAGCTTGCACAGCAGGCTCAGGCGGGGACTGAACCGAGCGACCCTGATGCCCGTGTGCTGCGCAGCGTTCCGACCGACGCGCGGGGCAGCAACAATGGGAAGGGTCCGAACAACCTCACCGACACCGCGCTCGCCCCCGGCGCGACTGACGTGGCGAGGGCCGGATGAGCTTCCTCAGAGCCGAGACGAACGATCGCTTTGATCGCCTCGCGGCGTTGCTTGACCAGCGGTTCGCGGACGTGCTCAGGCGCGCGCTGTGGGGTGCGGACGGCTCACAGGTGCCCGTCGGGCACGTCGATCTCCGAGAGGAGGGGCCGGCCAAACGCGCCTTTCTCACCGACATGCTGATCCGCGCCGAACGCGAGGAGACGGGCAAGGCGACAGGCGACCTCGCCTCTACCGCCGTGGACAGCCCCTCGATGCAGCGCGCGCTCGTAGAGGAGGCGCACGGTGGCTAGCCACGATCGCTACCAACTCCTCAGGGCCCAGTACGACGGCCACACGACGAACGCTTCGACGTACACGACGCTGATCGCGGAGCTGCACACCTACCTCAACGGCGAGATGCCGCTGGACAAGGCTCCGGCATTCCTCGCCCGTCTCCAGACGGCTGTCGGCGACGAGTTCGACAAGGCCCTCGCCCAGGCGCGGAACCTCGAAGGCGAGGGGGGCGGTGATGTCGGTGGCGTCGGCGGGGCACTCTCGGTGCTCACTCGTCTCCGTGACGCAGAAACGAACTCGGCCAACGACCTGTTGGAGCCGTTGTTCTTCGCCGACCCGCAGCGCTTCGAGGCGGAATTCGGTACGGGCGCCACCGATCTACAGGCGCGTGAGGCTCCCGGCGGAGCTGGGGCGGCCGAGCCGTTCAGCTTCAAGTTCCTCCCGAACGGGAGTATCTTCCGCACCAACAACGCCACGGGCGCGATCGAACATCTCGGCACCTTCCCCGAGGCGGCGACGCAGGGCGGGGTGGCGCCGCAGATCATGCAGGACGATCGCGGCAACCTCGTCGCCATCAATCCTTCGACGGGCCAGGTGCGCACACTCATCGAGGGCTTTGGCTTCGCGCAGATCGACCCCGAGCGCCGCTTCGCTCTCGAAGCGCTCCAGACCGACGTGGCGTTTAAGGGGCTCGAACTGACCGCGCGCGGTCAGGAGATACAGGCGATCGGTCAGGACCTGGCGAGTCGCATCCTGCTCGGGAGAGCCACCTTCGAGGAAGCGCAGCTTGAACTCAACCGCATCAACGTTGCGGGGCAGGTCAGGCAGCAGGAGCGAGAGGTGGCGCTGTCCTTTGCGGTTAAGTCGACCTCGATTCGCACGTTGCCGTCGGGTGAGCGCGTGACGCTGCTGCCGTTTGGTCAGGAGATCGCCGACACGGTCGGCGTGGACGTTTCCAACTTTGAGCTGCCCGTGGGCTCGGTGAATCCGAACGCGGCAGCACAGGCGGTGCTAGAGGCATCGGCCTTCGACAGTCCGATCCCCGGTCTCCAGCAGGCGGCGGATGAGGCCAGCAGCTCGATCGACACAATCCTGAGCGAACCACTTGAAGGGATAGCCTGATGCCCAACCCGACCACGACAGCATTCCAGTCGCTGCTCGACCTCATCTCCGGCTTTGATCTAGCGAAGAAGCAGGAGGCGCTGTCGATCATCGACCAGTTCGTGTTCCCCGGCGGCCAACCTGCCGGGCAGCCCGGCATCGACGCAGCGATCGAGGCGCTCGCGTCCGGCGGCTTCTTTAACGCGCTCGCCCCGTCCGCTACCGTGAACGACGTGGACTCGGGTGGCCTCCAGACTGGCGGTGGGTTGGAGAACCAGGGACTCTTCGGGGCGCAGCCCGACACGCCGATTGCGATGGGCGTCGATCTCCAGCAGCTCCAGTTTGAGAATCTGCTGTCCTCCCGCGAGGATCGCAGGGCGACGATCGACCAGCAGGTCTCGATCGCGCTGTTCCTCGCCGAGGTGGCGCGTGCCAGTCCGACGCGTGCAGCGTCCATCAACGCGACGCTCGGACTCGGGCAGAACATCGATTTCGGTTTCGCCAACGCGTTCGTCGGTGGGGGACAGCTCTCACCCGGTCAGGGCGGGTTCTCTACGGGCACGGTGGGCGGGCAGAACGTCACGCTGCCGAACTCGCTCAACCTGAACCAGCTCAGCTTCCTCGACGCGAACCCGATGATCGCCCGCTTCGTGCAAGACCTCGGCGACTTCCTCGGCAAGCCAGACATCTTCAGCACGAGCATCGCCGGAGCGATCCCGACGAGCAGCGTTCTTGCGGGGCAGGCCGCGTAGGTGCCCCGCTACCCGATCGGTAGGCCGCGCACCGAGGACATCGGGCAGTTCGACTCGCTGCTCGAAGGTCTGCGCGGTGACTTCCGGCGGCAGCGCGATCCCTTAGCGCCACCCCCTGAAAAAGAGGCTGACCCACTGATCGTGCCTCGCGCGCTGTTCAACCAGGCGATGTCCTCGGAGATTATGCGGCAGGCCAACGCGCTGGGCATCCAGCAGGATGCGGAATCGCTTGCCTTCAACTCTCGTGTGCAGGGGGCGCGTGAGATTGCCTCCGCCGCGTGGGAGCAGTTCCGCAGTAGGCCCCCGCCGAAGCCCCGTCACCCGGCGTTCTCTCCGGTGCAGATCGACGGCTGGCTGCGCGCGCGAGAAGACGCGGATGCGCGGTTGGAGCAGGCACTGGAGGAGATGCGCATCACCAACCCCGGTGTCGCAGCGCCGGTGTTCCCGATCAATGACGTGGAACGGTTCTTCCCGCGAGGCACGCCGCAACGTACGGTCTTCGACCGGCAGTCTCCAGCGCTTCAGCAGGCAATGCTCGCGGGTGCGCGTCCGACCGTCCAGAGCCAGATGGACGGCTCGACCTTCCTCGATGAAGTGTTCGGTCTGCTCGGTGACGCCTTCAACGGTAAGCAGGCAACCGCGTGGCTGGTCGGTAACGTCGTGGCGGGTATCGAGACGGGGCTCGGTCTCACAGGTGACTTCGAGCAGCACCGTAGGCAGGCCGAGGCGGATGCAACTGAGCTGATCGAGTCCAACCGCGTGCTGGAACTCGTGGTCGACGAGATGAGCCCCGGCAACCTTGCGATCCTCGCTGCCACGGGTGGCATGTCCCAGTTGTTCGCGGCCTCCGGCCACAGAACGCTCGCCTCCGCCTTCGCCCTGATCAACCGTCCGGTGCGGGTGGGATCGCTCGTCATTCCCGGCGAGACGCTGATTGTTGCACGTGAAACATCCGCGATCGTGCTCGGACGCGTTGGCTACGAGCAGACCGAAGGCGCTCCTCTGGCCGTTCGGCTGGCAGTCGGTGGAGTTGGAGTGCTCGTCGGGGCTAACCCCGAGGCGCTGATCTCCCCGACTCTGCGCGGCGTCCGGGCTGGTGCGCGGAGTATCAACGCGTTGGGTGACGATGCGGCGGTCAGGCAGATCGCTCCGGGCGCCTTCGAGATCGGACGGGGGCGGTTCGATACGGCTCCGGTGGTAGGACTTAGTGGTGGCGCGCCCGAGCGCTTCGTGCCCGGCCTCCGGCAGCCTCGCCCCCTCGATACCGAGGACATCCTGAGCAGCCCGAGCGTGCTCGGTCATCCACTGGCGCCCGAGACTCTGGGTGTCACCGACCCAGCAGCGCGCGGTGGCGCGCGCAACGCGACCCGCTTCGAGGACACCACGGTCATCGACCGTGCTCGCGACCTCTCCGGGCAGAGCAACCTTCCGGTGCCACCCGGCATCATGGATGCGTACACCCGTGGTCAAGCGCTGCTCACGGACGTTGGTAACCGGCTGACGCGTTTCCTCAACCAGTCCACCGATTTCCTGCACCTCCGGGTGGCTTATGTGACCGAGGGGGCTGTGCAGGCAGAGGTAGCGGCGAGGTTCTTCCCCGGTCGCGAAGAGATACTGCGCAAGATGGAGACGGCGTTCGGCGGGCTAGATGACGCCCCGAACGTCAACTACATCCGTCCCGAGACGACTCGCCTGCTGCACGGCGTTGTGGTTGCGGTAAACGATCATCCGCTGACCGGCAAGCTCGTGGACGTGTTGGAGAATCCCAGCTCCTACGACCTCTCGGATGCGCAGAGGGCGCTCGTGGAACGCTTCGACGTGCGCAACACCGAGGTCTCCGCCTACGTACGTGAGGTCTACGGCGTGAACATCGGCCAATTCGAGGGCAATCTGGAGCAGGGCGGGAGAAGGGGATCGAGCTTCGTTCCGCTCGACAACAAAAAGGCGAAGGTGGAGAAGCCGAGCCCGCAGAATGCGATCGGTGGACGGATACGTGAGCGCGAGCAGTTCAACTCGATCTCCGCCGCCTACGAGTCCCCGCTGCTCACCCCCGACACGTTCGAGCCCGAGACCAACGTCAAGTTGCTCTTCAACTCGCTCGACGACGCCAAGGCCATCGCAGCAGGCCGAGAGACCTTCCGTCATGGCATTGGTGGATCGCTGACGAACACGGGCGGGCTTCAGAAGGTCGACGCGCTCGATATCTGGCTCCCCCGTGCCGAGGCCGAGGCCGTCGCTCCTTTGATGGAGAAGGCGGGCAACCGCTTCCTCGATTTCGTGAACATCTGGCGCCAGACCCGGCTCAACGCCGACTTCTCCCCGATGACGATTCAGGGCTCGCTCTCCTTCTTCGCCGACCCGCTCGGAGCGGCGTCGGAAATGTGGCGCATCCTGCGCAGCGGGGACATCCGCAACGAGCTGACCCGCAAGTTCACCGCTCGCGCACTTGCCGACGACGTGGCGAAAGACCCCGAGAGCTGGCTCGACTTCTCCTTCTTCACCGGCATGGCCGCTCGCTCGGGCACACCAGAGGAGTTCTCGACCACGCTGATCAGCACTATCCCCGGCTTCCGTAGAGCGGGAGCCCAACTCACCCGAGCCAACGAGGCGATGTTCACCGCTGTCATGCGCTCGATGAAGGTGCAGTTCGACGAGCTGGCGGCCTCGGCGATTCGTGCAGGTGTGAACCCCAACGATGCGAAGGCAGCGGCCGGCGATGTGGTGCGCATGGTTGTGCCGATCGGCAACCCGCGTCAGCTCGGTCTCAGTGGTACGCGGACTGCGCTGGAGCGAGCGGCCTTCACCTCGATCTCCTTCATCCGCCAGCCCGCGACCTTCATGAAGGAGGCGGGGACGGCCTACGCGAAGCTGCTGTTCAGGGGAGGCGGAGAGCTGTCTGGGGGAGGTGCGCTCGCCAACTGGTCGCGCCTGACACCAACCGAGCGTTTCGCGGCGCAGAAGTTCGCGACCATGCAGGGCACAATCGCGAGCATCACGGTGATGTCTGCGATTGCTACGGCCGACTCCCGCAACCTCTCGGTGCGGGATGCGATCGAACGCGCCCTCGACCCGACCGGCGGGGATTTCTACAAGATGTGGATCAGCCCCGACCTCGCGATCCCGCTTGGTGGCCCGATTCGTTCCATGTTCCGCGCCATCGCCCCGCGTGAGGTGGAAGGCGTGCCGATCCCATTCCACGGCTTCATCCCGTTCACGAACCCCGACACCTCGATAGCGGGCGCGATTCCCGGCTTCTTCGACAATCGCATCACGCCTGCTGCCGGCTCACTGCTCGACCTCGGTGCCAACGCTGACTTCTTCCAGGAGGAGATCGTGTCCGGGATCGCTCCGATGCGGGCCCTCGACGCTCTCTTGTTCGCGGGTGAGCAGGTGCTCCCGCTCTCCATCGGCACTGGCCTTGAGGGTGCACGCAGAGGTCTTCCATTTCTGGAGATCGTGGTCGAGGCGTTTGGTGGCCTGCTGGGCACGAACCCGCAGTTCGCTTCCGAGAGCGAGCAGCTAGAGCGGGCGCGACGTGGGGCGGCGGCGGGCTTCATCGGCACTGACCGGGTGGCGTTGCAGGAGGCGGGGCTGACCGAGGTACAGGCGCTGGCCGCCGAGGGCTTCGAGAACATCGATGAGCTACGCAAGCGCATCGGCACGCGAGCTGCGAACGCCTTCATGGAAGCCCATTCGGAAGAGTTCCCCGAGGCGCTGGCCGACTACATCACCGAACTGGAGCGTCGAGCTTCTCGCGGGGATGAGATCGCGAAAGACCTCCTGATCGGCGCTGAGACGCAGCGTGACCTCGACGCGCTCGCGGAGCTGATGGTCACCCAGGTCGAGGGTGGTGAGTCGGTCAACCGCATCGGCTACCGCAAGGTGCGCGCCGGCCGGATGGCCGAGCAGCGCGGCGCGATGAGCCAGTCTGACCTCGACCAACTCAAGAAGTCCGAGCTGGAGATCGATCGTCTCACCGGCGCGTTCTGGGATCTGTACGACCTCGCCGATGATGGCGCGGGTGGGACCGACTTCGACCGCTTCAACACGTTGGAACGTGCATTCGCCGCTGAGCACCCCGAGCTGTGGCCGCTCGTCGAGGCGAACGCGCTGACCGCTCCACGCGGGGCGAACCAGTTGGAGATCGATCTGCGTAGCGACCGGGGGATCGTGAAACAGGCGGGGCTCTGGGAGATCGACGACGAGGCGTGGGAGCAGTTCGTCGCGATCGTCGGCGAGGATGTTGTCGGCAAGGCGGGGAACATCCGCGAGTTGGTGGAGCAGATCACCGCTGAGATCGACGTACAGCAGCAAGCAGATGGTCTTCATTCGCGAGCGACGGCGGAACTGCTCGCCAGCCGCGACGGCCTGATCGAGAAGTACAACAAGACACATCGAATATTGCAGGCAGAGTGGATTGCCGACCATAGTGACGAGCTGGTCACCGTGACCAATGATCAGGGAGAACGGGTGCAAATGAGCATCCCGGCGGTCGCACTCCGGCAGGGCTACATCGCCAATACCGAAGCGAATATTCTCGGGGCGGGCGAGCTGGAGGAGACCTCTTCACGCAAGCCCGACGAGACGCTGGAGATGGCCCAACTGTTCCTCGGCGGGCTGTCCTTCGGCCAGATCGCGATCAAGCTCGGCATCGAGGGTGAGGCGCCGAACCGCGTGGTGCAGTCGCGGCTGCGGCGTCACTTCGGCGAGAGCCCGATCGCGGTGAGGGAGCGACAGGCCGTCTAGCGCCGTCTCCCCTTCCTTGTCGCGTATCGTAGCGCCGTATCGTACCCCCTGTCGTTTCATGACCACATGGCAGACGAACCGACTACGCCCGAAGGCGGCGATTCGACACCCGAACCCGATCCGCCCACGGCGGTAGAGCGCTTTGCTCTCGATGAAGAGGCACGCTCGGCGCTCCCCGAGGAACAGCAAGGCTTCTCCGTTCCCGACATCCAGTCCATCGCCGAGGCGGCTGCCGCGATCGCTGTAACGGCGGAACGTGAGCGCTCCGCTACCGAGGCGACGCAACGCGCCGAGACTGAGGCGGCTGCGGTCACGTCACGCGCGGCGGCCCAGTCGGACATCGACTACGCCACCAGTCTCGACGAGCGCCGCAACTCCACCGACCCCGAGGTCTCCGTCCCCGCTCGCGCTGAGTGGGAGCAGAACCGCGAGCGCTACGAACGCGGTCTCGGGATGAAGTACACGCAAAAAGACGCCGACGTGCGCAAGACGATCATCGACGAGCACTACGCTCCGCTGCTCGCGGACCTTCAGCAGAACGACCTCGGCGCATTCGGGTCGTGGTTCTCCGAGCACGGCCGCGAGTACGGCGGTAACACGCTGCGCTCCGCTATCGAGTACGGCAAAACGCTCAGCGCTGACGCGGCGCTCAAGACCGGCAAGGACGAAGGCGCGCGCGACGAGCGCATCCGCCTCGGCACCGAGACAGCACCTCCACCGGAGGGAGAAGTGCGCGTGACACAGGGCAACTACGGAGACGCGACCTGGGTGATGGCTCAGGCGGCTCGCGATCCTGACTGGCTGGCGAACATGTCGCCGGATGGCAAGAAAACCAATATGGAGCGCGCCGACGCCGCCGGGCTGGTAGCCAAGGCACGGGAGGCGATGCGTAGTGGCTGATTTCACGACCACCGAAGCGGCCCAGTTCCTGCTCACCATCTGGGCCAACAAGATCGAGGAGTTCCGGCGCCGCAGCCTCGTCTTCACGCAGGTCGTGACGATGGGCTCGGAGTACGGCGTCGGCTCCGTGCGGGGCTTCCAGACCCTGAACATCCCGGCCACCACGCTGCTGAATTCGGGTTCGGCGCGGCAGAAGTCCGAGTCGACGAACATCACGTATGACTCCAACACTGACACGGCGTTCACGCTCACGATCGACCAGCACTGGTATCAGGCCGACAACGTGGAGGAGTTCGCCGACGCGCTTTCCGGCTTCGACATCGAGGGGGCCTACGCCCCCGCGCTCGTTGAGGTCGTGGTGCGCAAGGAGGACGACACGATCGCCGCACGGGTGGACGCTTTCACCAACCAGACGGTCGGCGCGATGAGCAACGAGAACACCGAGGCGGAGCTGATTCGCGCCATCCAGTACCTCGACGACGCCGACCACCCCGAGTCCAACCGCTCGTGGGTCTTCTCAAACGCTGGCGCGCTGGGGCTGATGAAGCAGAACAAGTGGTCCTCGCGGGACTTCACCGACAACCGTCCAGTGGACACGGGCTCGGTGCCGCGGCTCTACGACCTCGCGGCGCGCAAGACGAACAACACCGAGGGTGACAACGCCGGCGGGCACGACAACGTGCTGGCACACAAGTCGTGGGTCGTGCACCACCGCGTCGGCAACCGCCCTCGCACCCGCACTTTCTCCGACATCGACAGCTTCTCGGAGCGCATGTCGGTCTCGATGATCTGGGGCAACAACCGCCTCCGCACCGACGCCGCTGTATGGGTGAAGGGCGCGTAGCGTGACCACCGATCAGGCGGCAGTCGCGGCCGAGCAAGAGTACAACGTCGGCGCCGACCCGATCACGCAGTGCCCGTACTGCAAGCGTGACGACTTCGCCGGTGAACGCGACGTCTTCCACCACCTCCCGACCTGCCCCGACTTCATACTGGGTCCGGGTCCGGCCACGACGGACGCAGCGGGTGAGGCTTACCTGAAGCAGCCCGCAGCGATACTCGCCGAACCCTCGCCGGTGAGCTTCCGCGTGGAGAACCCTCCCCCGGCGCTCCTGCCGCCCTCAGCTCGCAACCCGGACAGTGCGGCGTTTAACAACACGCACGCCTGGTTCTTTTCCGTCCCCGCAGAGGTCGCGATCAACGGCCTGAGCACGACAGGGCTGCCCGACGACGTGTTCCACGCCGCTCCCGCGTGGTCCGCGCCCTCGAAGCAGGACTTCCTCGACGACGGCTTCCGGCTCGTCTGCCCGGTGGAGCGGCACGATCTCAAGGTGGCGGGTTCGCCCTACGTCCACCTGCGGCCGCCCGATCCGGAGGCGTGGCGGGAGATCGTCGCGCAGTGGAGCCGCATCATCCCGTACGAGCTGGAGATCGAGAAAGACCTGCTTGAGCAGGCCGAGATCGACCTCGGGCGGGCGCAGGAC
>SDBT01013789.1_pt1 | contig 12931 bp, 9 predicted proteins | sample 2277101 | NCBI WGS metagenome assembly SDBT01 (sample SAMN10404973, study PRJNA504765) | marine sediment metagenome | isolation source: marine sediment core GS10_PC15, 103 cmbsf | place: Arctic Ocean: Southern Knipovich Ridge | collected 2010 | reverse complement strand
TCGCCGCGACGTCCCCGCCTGGCGTCACAACATGGAAGTGGCCATCGACATGCAAGAAGAGGCCGTAGCCGAAGCCATCATCGCGAGCCTAACCGCCGCCGCGGGACGAGAGAAGTGAGCGGCGGGGAGAGAGATCGCGACGGTGAAGCTGCCGGAGAGGTCGGGAACGACTCTGCGATTCCTGCGTCTGGGACTCGGGTGCCATGCTCCACGCTTGCGTGGGCATGCGCGGAAGGTGAAGTTCGGCGTCAGGCCGACTGAGGAGCTACGATGCTGCCGAAAATCGATCGCGGTCATCTTACTGTTATCTGGTGCGACAGATGCGGACGAGCGGTCAACACCAACGATGAGCGTGATCATTTCCATATTGAGCAATGCGGGGGCTGTCGCAAATACAAACCAATCGATACTGACTGGGGGTGGTGCAAGAATCACGAGTCGGTCTACTGTGGCCGCCTGATCTTTGAGCACGACACGTGTTCAAAGTGGGTTGAAGGGAAATGGAAATAGCCGCGATCAGGAACGCCGCAAGACAGCATGCCCACGCAAGCGTGGAGCATGGCACCCAAAACCCGGAAAAACTACTATTCGGACATTATGAAACCGACAACCTATAATCGCCCGATCCTTCTCACCGCCCTCATGGGGCTGTTTGTCTGGGTGTTTGCTGACGTGCTGTTCGGCGGGGGGATGTTCGTCTTTCGAGATGCGGCGCACTTCTATTATCCGCTGTTTCAGTTTACCACCGAACAGTGGACTGACACGCTGTGGACTGGCGGACAAGTGCCGCTTTGGAATCCGTATGAGAATCTGGGCATGCCCCTGGCGGCCAATCCGGCGGCGAGCGTCTTCTATCCGGGCAAGCTGGTCTTCGCGATGCCGATCGGGTTCGCTTGGGCCTATCGGCTCTATGTCCTGGGCCATCTGCTGCTGGCGGCAGGCGGCGTGTATCGACTGGCCCGACATTTCGAGACCGGCGTGACGGCGGCCGGGGTCGCGGCCATCTCCTATGCCTTTTCCGGCAGCGTCCTGCAACAGTATTGCAACGTCATCTTTCTGGTCGGAGCCGCCTGGTTGCCAATCGCCATGTTGGCGGCCGATCGAATGTTGGCCAAGGAATCGGGGAGAATACGTTGGGCCGTTCTCTTCGGCACGGTGTTGGCCTTGATGGTGCTCGGCGGCGATCCGCAGATGGCCTATAACGCCGGACTGCTGGCCACGATGCTCGCGATATGGCGATGGCGACACGAACGGCGTAGTGCCGAACACGTTCCCGGGCGTCATCGCTTCTGGAAATCTCGGCCGGTGATGTTGGCTTTGGCCGCCGTGGTCGGGCTGATTCTCTCGGCCGTTCAGGTGCTGCCGTCGTTGGAGTTTGCCCAGCGGAGCGGTCGCATTGACGAGCCGATGGCCGATCGTCTATTGGCCCGATCCGAACCGGGCACCCATGCGGCACATCGCTACCACTTCAGCGTCGGGCCGTGGCGAATGGCCGAGTATGTTTGGCCCAACGTCGCCGGGCGACAGTATCCGGTCCATCACCGATGGTTCGAAGTCATGCCCGGCGAAGGTCGGATTTGGACGCCCTCGCTCTATATGGGCCTGCTGCCGCTGCTACTGGCGTTGGCCGCCATGCGGTTTCGACGGACTCGCGATGGGGTGGTGAATGCGGCCAGAGTGCGATGGCTCTCATGGACCGTGGTCCTGGCCCTATTGGCCGGGTTCGGTTTTCACGGGCTTGGTTGGGCGGTCCAAGAGATACGGTTTCTCTGCGGCGGCCCACCGATTGCGCCGGGCGAGGTCGGTGCGCCCTTTGGCGGCGTCTATTGGCTGATGACCGTCTTCTTGCCCGGCTATGCGAGCTTCCGCTATCCGGCGAAACTGCTGGTCGTTGCCGGACTGGGGCTGAGCGTGTTGGCGGCCATCGGCTGGGACCGGGTCTTCGCGACTCCCTCACCCCGATTTCGCCGCAACCTGATCCGGCTGGCCGGGCTGAGCCTATGCGGTGTGATTGCGAGTCTGGCCATCCGCCCGTTCTGGCACAAGTGGCTCGCGGGCGTCGAGCCCGACATGCTATTCGGACCGCTCGATACGTCGGGGGCGGCCAACGACCTGTTGCTTGCCTTCGGGCAAACGGCCCTGCTATGCGGCGCGTTTTGGTGGCTGACTCGGCCCCGGGGTATCCATGTACGTTGGACGACGACGGTCGCGTTGATCTTGGTGGCGGCCGATCTGGCGTTGGCCAATCGGTGGATGGTGGCAACGGCTCCGGCACGCCAATGGGAGGAGCCGTCGATGCTGGCAACGGAAATCAGGGCGGCTGGCAAGACGGAAAACTCGATCGCCCCCGTCCGTATCTACCGCGATCCTTTCTTGATGTCGTCGGAGTGGCGGTCGACCGGTTCGCCCGATCGAATGGCCGAGGCGATGCAGTGGGATCGCGATACGCTCTTGCCGAAGTATCAACTGGCCGCGGGACTCGCCATGACGGAAGTCGAAGGCACGATGATGCCGGCCGACTATCGGGCCTTCCTCTGGGAAACGACGGGTGGGCCGGATCAATTTGCCACGGCCCAATTCGCGATTCTGCCGCGAGACGCCGTCTTGCCGCAAGGAGAACGCATCGAGACGGACGCTGCCGATGTGTCACTTTGGCACAATCCGTGGCACTTGCCGCGCGTCTGGGTTTCGTACGAGAACGATCGGCAACAACGCCCGGCCGAATATGCCCGACTGACGCATTATACCCCTCGCCGCGTCGAGGTCGAGGCCCTTCTTGAATCGCCGGGCATGGTCGTGCTGGCCGATCAATTCTATCCCGGCTGGAAGGTCGAGGTGCGGACCGACGGAGCGACGCCGCGGTCGAAACCGATCGTGCGAGTCCATCGGGTAATGCGAGGCGTGGCACTTCCGCCGGGGCGCCACGATCTGGTGTTTCAATACGACCCGGCCAGTTTTCGCTATGGGGCGATTCTCAGTGCCGCCGGATGGCTGGGGGTTGTCTTGGTGGGCGTTGTGCTGGGTGTCACTGCCGTAGCTACGTTCGCCAGAACGTGGTCGTAGCCTTCTGACACGCCCCACGTTCTGGCCAGCGTAGCTACCAACGCATGAATAATCCGGCCTACTCGAGCGGGTGGCCTTCGATTCGGGCGGGCATCGGCACCTTGATCGTGAACTGGGTTCCACGCCCCAATTCGCTTTGTAGGACAATCTGGCCGCCGTGGGCCTCGACAATCCTCCGCGCGGTCGGCAGCCCGAGCCCCGAGCCGCCGCGCTTGGTCGAAAAGAAGGCGTCGAAGATGTTCGATCGGGTTCGCTCGTCCATCCCACAGCCCGTATCGATCAGGTCCAACGCCACGCCGTCGGCCGTGCCATAGGTTCGCACGACCAATTGACCGCCGTCGGGCATCGCCTGTTCGGCATTGAGCACGAGATTCAACAGGGCTCCATGAAACGCCTCGCGATCCAACAGCACGGTGGGTAAATCGCCGGCCGGGTATTCGATCAGCTCGATGTTCGCCTTGGCGGCCTTCGGACGGATGAAATCCAACAAGCGGCGGACTTCCGCGTTGAGGTCACTCGGTTGCAATTGGAGCCGGCTGGCCTTGGTAAACTTCAAGAAGTCTTCGAGCACGTCCTGAAGCCGCTGGCATTCACGCTGTACAACGTCGATCTTGTTGAGCGCACGTCGCTCGCGCGCCGATTCGACATCGCCGAAGTCTTCCGCCAACAATTCCATATTCAGGCGGATCGTCGACAACGGGTTCTTGATCTCATGGGCCAATCCGCCGGCCAACTGGGCAATCTCGGTATACTGATCGACCAGCCGCTGATTGACGTCGTCGGGATTCGTCGGAGGTTTGAGATTCATGGTCTATCACAAAAGAACCCCGCCCTTGCGAGCGGGGTTCTTGTCGTTAGTTTTACCATACGATCGGATTAGTCGCTCGTGTCGCCACTATCGTCGGCGGGAGCATCCTTCTTCTCGAGTTCCTGGACAGCCGCACGCCGGCTGAGCTTGACTCGGTCCTGGTCGTCCACCGCGATGACTTTCACCTTCATCTCGTCACCGACCTTGCAAACGTCGGCCACGCTCGAGACGTATTCGTTGGACAACTCGCTGATGTGACAGAGCCCATCCTTGCCGGGCAGGATCTCGATGAAGGCACCGAAGTCCTTCACGCTGGTCACCGTGCCGTCGTAGATCCGGCCGATTTCGACCGACGCGGTCAGGGCGTCGACCTTGCCCAGGGCCTCCTCGGCACCCTCGGCCGAAGTGCAGGCAACCGTGACCGTGCCGTCGTCCTCGACGTCGATCGAGGCGCCGGTCGTCTCCTGGATCATTCGGATCGTCTTGCCTCCCGGGCCGATCAGCATGCCGATCTTGTCCGGATGGATATGGGTTCGCAGCAAGCGCGGGGCCCAACGGGAAATCTCCTCGCGTGGGCGAGAAACGGCCGTGAGCATGACCTTCAGGATCTCGATGCGAGCTTCCCGCGATTGGACCATCGTCGCGCGGATAATCTCTTCGCTGATCCCGTCGATCTTCAGATCGAGCTGGATTCCGGTGATTCCGCGCTGCGTTCCGGCGATCTTGAAGTCCATGTCGCCGAAATGGTCCTCGTCGCCCAGGATATCGGTCAACAGGATCCAATCGTCGCCTTCCTTGACCAGTCCGATGGAGATACCGGCCACCGGGTTGCTGATCGGTACACCGGCCGACATAAGCCCCAGCGTGGCGCCGCAGACGCTCGCCATGGAACTCGAACCGTTCGATTCGAAAATGTCGGCGACGACGCGAATCGTATAGGGGAACTTGTCGGGGTCGGGCAGGACCGGATTCACGCTCCGCTCGGCCAGGGCCCCGTGGCCGATCTCGCGGCGGCCGGGTCCCCGAATCGGGCGACATTCGCCGACCGAAAACGACGGGAAGTAGTAATGAAGCATGAACTTCTTGGAGTATTCCTCCAAAAGGCCGTCGACCCGTTGCTCATCGCGACCGGTCCCCAAGGCAATCGAGATCACCGCTTGGGTCTCGCCACGTTGGAAGATGGCGGAGCCATGCACGCGCGGCAGCACGTCGACCTTGCACTCGATCGGCCGCAACGTCTTGCCGTCGCGTCCGTCGGGTCGTGTACCCGAGAGGATCTGGTCGCGAATGACACGGCCTTCGAGGTCGTGCCATACGGAATAGAACCGGCCGGGCTGGATGGCGTCGGCGGCGTCCGGGTCGGGGATCATCTCGGCAAAGGCACGTTCCTTCAGTGCCGAGCAGGCCTCGGCCTTGGCCAATTTCCCCTCGGTTCGTTTCGCATCGGAGTAGGCGTCGTAGTACTTCTCCTTGAGCGTATCGAACAGCCCGTCGGGCTCGGGGATCTTGTGCTCGGCCTTCTTCGGCGATACTTTCTGGTACAACTCCTCCTGCATCTCGCAGATCTGCTTGATGTAGCCATGGGCCGCCATGATGGCGTCGGCCATTTCGTCCTCGGGCATTTCCCGGGCAAAACCCTCGATCATGAGGATCGCGTCTTTGCTACCGGAGACGATCAGGTCCAGATCGCTTTCCTCGAGATCGTCTTGCGTGGGAAAGGGGATCAGCTTTCCTTCGACACAGCCCATGCGAACCGAGGCGATCGGGCCGAGGAAGGGGAGCGCCGAGATGTGCAGCGCGGCGGACGCGCCGTTCATCGCCAGTACATCGCCGTCGTTCTGACGGTCGCTGGCCATGATAAAGGCCTGCACTTGGACTTCGTCGTTGAACCACTCGGGAAAGAGCGGCCGGATGGGCCGATCGATCAGCCGGGCCGTCAGGGTTTCCTTCTGAGTGGGGCGTCCTTCTCGTTTGAGGAATCCGCCGGGGAATTTCCCCGCGGCGATAACCCGCTCGCGATAGTCACAAGTCAGCGGGAAGAAGTCGATTCCCCGCCGCGGTGGGCCGGTGGCCGTCGCACAGAGTACCACGGTTTCTCCGTACTGCACCACGCAACTTCCGGCGGCCTGTTTTGCAAGTTCTCCCGTTTCGATGGAAAACGTGGACGCTCCGATTTGTCTCTCAACACGTGTTTTCAATGTTCTTTCCTACCTTCATCTTGGTAACGAGTTCCAGCGGGGCTATGGCCAGAGAGGATGTTGCGGGGCCTGTTGGGGCGGAATCCGTCGACGCCGGGCCGTCTCCTCATCCGGCAGGATGGAAACGCCGCGCAGCATGCACAAGAGACTCACCATGACCGCCCCCGTGCTCCGTCACGAGCCGACCTTCCAGGCAAGAGATATGGCAACCCGACCAACTCCGACTACTTGCGGATATCGAGCCGCCCAATAATGTCGAGGTAGCGCTGGGGATCTATCTTCTTGAGATAGTCCAACAGACGGCGTCTGCGACTGACAAGCATCAGGAGCCCCCGCCGACAGGCGAAGTCCTTCTTGTGCTCCCGCAGGTGCTGGGTCAGCCCGTTGATCCGGGTGGTCAGAATGGCGATCTGCACTTCCGGCGAGCCCGTATCATCGTCGCGCCGCCGAAACTCACCGATCAGTTCGTTTTTCCGCTCTTTCGTAATTGTCATCTGCTACCGCGACTGCTCCACCTTGGTTGACTCGGGATGCTTCTTGCGAAGCGCGATCCTCCCACCGTGTTTGCTAAAACTCTTCCTACATTAACATGTACCAACTCGCCGAAACAACCAGTCTACCAATTGCCCGACCGATTGCAACGGGGAAAAGCCCAGCGGGGTGACAATTGTCCGATTTTTGAAAAAAACCCCGAAATGGCCCCCATTCGGGTGTTAGATTGGGAGGGGATAGTATCATTTTTCGGCAAAAACGGCCCTCGATCGTGATTCCGCCGGGTGTGTTATCTGCCTTTTTGGGTGCGCCGATGAATAACTTCCGCATTTGGGGTGGCTGGCGGCATAGCGCAGCGGTGCCCCAGCCACCCATATTCAAGACCAGAAAGTTACTCGGCAGGCTCGAGCACGCCGAAACGATGGATCGTTACTTGCTCGAAGGTCTCGCCCGGCCGTAGCAGCGTCGAAGGGAAGTTCCCCCGATTGGGGGAGTCGGGGAAGTGTTGCGTCTCTAGGCAGAATCCGTGATACGGCCCATAGGGGACTCCGCCCGTTTGGAGATTGCCGCTTAGGCCACGCGCCGTATAGAGTTGCACGCCGGGTTGCGTGGTGAAGACTTCCATGACGCGACCGCTCTTCGGCTCGAATACTCGGGCAGCCAGCGAGAGTCGTTTGCCCGGCGACTTGTTCAATACGTAGCAGTGATCGTAGTTCTCGCCCTCGACCCGACCGATTCGCGAGCCAATCGTCTGCGGCCGGTTGAAATCCATGACCGTTCCTTCGACCCGAGCCAGTTGTCCCAAGGGGATCTTCCGCTCGTCGGTCGGCAGGTAGCGGTCGGCGTGTAGCGTCAACACATGGTCCAACACATCACCGGAGCCGGCGCCCGCCAGATTCCAATAGGCGTGATTGGTCAGGTTCACATGGGTCGGTTTGTCGGTTTGGGCCGAGTATTCGATCCGCAGTTCATTGCGATCGGTCAGCTTGTAGGTGACGCTGACGGCGAGCCGGCCGGGATATCCTTCGTGGCCGTCGGGGCTAACGTGGGTCAGGACGACGCCCACGCTGTCCTTCTCCTTCAAGAGCTTGGCGTCCCAAACCAGCTTATGAAAGCCCAGCTTGCCGCCGTGGATGTGGTTCTTGCCGGCATTGGCGGTAATCGGAAACTCGACCCCGTCGATCGTGAGCTTCGCGCCGCCGATCCGATTGGCATATCGCCCGACCACGGAACCGAACAGCGGATGGCCTCGTAGGTAGTCCTCGAGCGAATCCAGTCGCAGCGTCACATTGGCCAGTTTGCCATGGCGGTCGGGAACCTTCACCGAGACGATCGTGGCGCCGAGGGTCATTATCTTCACCTCGAGGCCGTCGGCGTTGGTCAATGTATAAAGATCGACACTCGCCCCGTCGGGCATTCTCCCGAAGGTCGACTTCTCGATGTCTGCTCCATACGCCCCGGTTACATGCCAGGCCGCCGTCAGAAGGAAACAGATACCGACCGCCATCGTGGGGAATCGTCCGCTGATATACTTCATCGTTTCTCTCCCTTCATCGGCCAACTGCCCACCATGCCGGGTGCCATGCTCCACGCTTGCGTGGGCATGTTTTCGCACGTTAGGCAAGCATGCCCACGCAAGCGTGGAGCATGGCACCAAGCCACTTGCACGAAAACATAGTCTACACCGACCAGCCGTGTGGGCAAGTCGCCATGCAGAGTGGATTTTCTTTACTGGCTCGACTCTGCTATACTGTCGTCTTCTGGGGACTTCTTGTAGCTACCGTCGCCAGACGGTGGGAAACTTGGCCTTCAGTGGAGGATTGGCCCTCGTTCACCACGCTCTGGCGAGCGTAGCTACCGTTTCCGGACAAACCCTGGAAGTCAACTTGAAAAGGGAGACTGTAATGCCCGTCGGTCGAATGTTCGCGTGTTGCCTTGGTTTGGGACTCTTGACGTGGTACGTGGCGGATGCGTCGAGTGCCGATTGGCCGCAATGGGGTGGTCGAAATTGCCGCAATCTGGTCTCGCCGGAGCGAGGGCTTCCCGATTCGTTCGAGCCGGGGAAGCGCCTGCCCAGCGGTGGGGGCGTCGATCCGGCGACGACCGAGAACGTCAAGTGGACGGCCCGACTGGGTTCGGCCGCTTATGGCAATCCGACCGTGGCCGACGGCCGTGTCTTCGTCGGCACCGACGACATGCTGGCAACCGCCGACCCTCGACTCAATCGCACGCGAGGAGGCATGGTGCAATGTTTCGACGAGGCCACCGGAAAGCGACTCTGGCAGTTGGTCATACCCAAGCGGACCGAGTTGCCCAAGGATGCCCACTTCGGCCACCAATACCTGGGTGTCTGCTCGTCGCCGACCATTGACGACGATCGAGCTTACGTCGTTACGAGCGCCGGTGATATTCTTTGCCTCGATGTCCAAGGCCAGGCGAACGGCAACCAGGGACCCTACACCGACGAGGGTCGCTACATGGTATCTACCGGTGAGGAGCCCGTCGAACTCGCCGCGACCGACGGCGACATCCTCTGGCGTTATGACCCGATCGACGAAGCGGGAGTCGTCGTGCATGACGCGGCCAGTTGCTCGGCGCTGGTTGTCGGCGACTTTGTCTACGTCGGCACCTCGAACGGCGTCGACGGACCGCACGAGCGGGTCGTTGCGCCGGACGCGCCGAGTCTGATCGTTTTGGACAAGCACACCGGGCGGCTCGTGGCGACTGACAACGAGAAGATCGGCCATCGGATGTACCATGCCCAATGGTCGTCGCCCTCGGCGGGTGTGGTCGGCGGAAAGACGTTGATCTTCTTCGGCGGCGGCGACGGCGTCTGCTATGCGTTCGAGGCCCTATCGAAAGCCGAGGACCGGCCGGTTCATCTGACGAAGGCATGGTCCTACGACTGCAACCCGCCGGAGTATAAGGTTCGCGACGGCAAGCTGATCGGCTTTTATGAAGGCGACAAGCGGAAGTCGTATAGCACGAACAAGAACGACGGGAAGTACGTCGGCCCGAGCCAGATCATCGGCACGCCTGTTTTTCACAACGGGCGGATTTATGTGGCGATCGGTCAAGACCCGGCGCATGGGCGCGGCCGAGGGATGCTCCATTGCATCGACGCCGCGAAGTCGGGCGACATAACCCAAAGCGGTCGAATCTGGGCATACGACGGCCTGGATCGCAGCCTGTCGACCGTCTCGATCAACGACGGATTGCTCTATGCCCCCGACGTGGCCGGCCGATTGCACTGTCTCGACGCCGACTCGGGCCAACTGCACTATGTCTTCGAGACCGGGGCCGAGACCTGGGCGGGGCCGTTGCTGGCCGACGGCAAGATTTACCTAGGCACGAAACGCGACTTCTACGTCCTGGCCGCCGGGAAGACGCCGAAGGTCCTCAGCCGGATCTATCTCGGATCCCCGGCCTATAGCACGGCGATCGCCGCCAACGGAGTCGTCTACGTCGCCTCGCAGCGATACCTCTGGGCCGTTGCGACGGAGTGAGGTGGCCACTCGGCAGAACTGACGGATTTCATCCATAGTCGGGTTGAACTCGATCGCGAGAACGAAGTATAATCCATCGTTCCCGTCCCAACAGTCCATCGCAAGGAGGTGAATCATGGGCCTTTTCGGTATCGGTGAAGCCTTGTCGCCCCAAGTCGCGGCTTTCAAGGACATTGTCGCTTTCTATCGGCATATTCGGCAAGAACGGTTGCGACTGAATAACATGCTGGTCCAGCGGTTGTCCACGGACATGCTCAAAGATGGGGCGAAGAGACTTGGCATGCTTCGCGGCGGAACGTTCGTCTTCGACACCGAAGATGATACTTCCGTGTTGATGGACTATTGCATCTACGACGTCTATTGCCAGGGTCGTAATGCGATCGAGCAGTATCTCTGCGACTGCCCGCCCGATCCCGACTCCGACGAGGCAGCCATCCTGAATGCGATGCAGCATGCCACTTATGCGTTGATAACCGTGCTTCGTGTCGAGCCGGGGGTTGGCTGCCATATACGGAATCTGTTTACGGACGAAACCCATCTGCTGGTCGACATGGGATTCGCCGAGACGGCACAGTGTGGCGCGGTCTTGGCGATGCGGCTGCTGGACTTCGGCGACTTTGTCGCCACCAGTGGCGCGGCGCTTCCCGTAGGTGTTCTGAATGACGACCAACTGCACGAATTCCAACGCGAGATATCCGAGCGTGTGGACACGGATGGCGACTTTGACCCGGCCGGGCTTATCCAGGCTTGCCTTCAATCCGGCGCGTCGGCCCATGTCCGATACGAGGGACTCAGTACGCAAGGTCGGATCGACGTTGGAGAGCGTCCCGCGTTGGCTCGAACTTCAGTCCAAGAAAGACGGGTACTCGCAAAGCAGCGCACCGGCAAGGCCGTGACCAACCAACGCTGCCGTTGTGGAAGCGGCAAGATGTTTAAGAACTGTTGCGCGAAACGCTAATTCAGCTGCTCCGCCTCCACCTCGACTTTTGCGATCGCCGGAGCAATCGTCGGATCGATCGCCGGGCCGATGACCGTCTTGTCATACTTCGCCTGAACTTCCGAAAGAGCCGATGCTCTGGCCAGAGCGAGCACCCTTTTCACATCGAGATGCGGGTTGCCCGGCACCGAGCCGTCCTTCTTGGCTTGCACGGCATACAGAGGGATCCAAAGGAAATGCCCGCTGGTGGTCTGTGCGCGGCCGCCGATAATCCGCCCCTCGCCGTCCAATGCCAGCGTATATCGAAGCGACATCGAACGCTCTTCGTGCCCCGTTCTCGCGCCCGTTTCCGGATCGGTTTGTTGCGTGGAATCCGAGCCATAGAACGTATAGTGAATCGTGGTCGTCACCGTCTTGTAGCGAACGCCGCCCGTTGCTCCGGCGTCGCGGATGGAGGTCACTTCGTAGGCGTAGATCGGATTGTTCCAGGCAACCTGTCCGCGGGTTCGATCAATGCCGACGGGATGGTTCGCCCGGCCGATATAGTTCGCCAAGGCCAGATGAAACGTTCCCATATTGGGACCACCGCCGCGGGCACTGGGCGGTGCCAGATAGAGGTAGCTATCCGGCGTCGTTCGGTTGTAGATGCCGCACAGTAGGGCCTTGATTTCCGCCGGCTGGAAGACAACGCCGGGCGTTCCGCCGACCTCGGCTGCGTCGACTGGCCGCATCGGTTCGGGATGACGAATCGTGGACGCGGTAAAGCCGCTGCAATAACCTTCCCAACTCGCGGCGCCTCCGCGGACAATCCGCTGCACTTCATGGACATCGGCCAGATCCTCGCCGTCGTGGAAAGCCTGATCATAGGTTTTCAGCGGCGAGGAGTTGCCCGGCGTAACGGAAGGAGATCCTCCACGTCGGCGGCCGAACAGTCCAAACCGGCGGCGTTGCACGAAATGGGCACTGCTCAGTCCCCCGCCCGACTCCGGATGGATGGCCGTGGAATAGGGGATTCGCCACGCGGCGGTCGATGCCTTGCCCTCGAGTTTGTCCAAGGCCGTTTCATACGTCAGACCACGGTCCTTGAAGTATGCGTTGAAGAGCGACTCCTGTTCGTCCCGCTCGCTCGGCAAGGTCTGGCCGCTGTAGATCCTCGGTCGCGTGTTGCCATCGAATCGAATCTGTGCGGAACTCGTGTCACAGAATCCGAACGCCACGCACAGAGCCAACGTGCCCGCGAAACCCCGTCTCGGCATGATCATACCGATCCCCCCTTTTCTGGTTGCGATCCCCCATTTGTTTGAGCGTCTCTACCAGACCATTGTATGCACGGCCGGACCATCCCCCACATGAGGGATCGCCCGAAAGCTGGGTAGGCCGAGTGTTGCTTGCGGGAGAGTATCCGGGAATTCGGGTGCCATGCTCCACGCTTGCGTGGGCATGCTTTGCTGGATCCGAGCGTGGCCATGGCACCCGAGGATTCAATCGGTGGCAGTCGGGTCATGCCCCATGAAGTTCTCGGTTACCGTGTAAGTTGGGGACGTGCCAAGATTCCCTCCCTGACCATCAGGAAACTCCACCTCATACGATGTTGGCAGGCATTCAAAGACCATTAACACCACGCCGCGGGTTCCTATTGGAATCGCCTCGTTCGGAAGTCGTCGCGACAGCCGAAATGTGTCGTATTCGTTGAACAGCATGCTTCTACCATAGCGTGGGGACCGCACGCGCGCTGCTGGCTGCTTGTTAGCCAGTGCCACCCGACTCACACCATCACGAGTTGCCTCTCGTTCATCGAAACCGAGGGCCTTGGGGGACTCTTCGCACCGGTGAACGCCAACTCGATCAACTCCAGCGTCTCGTCGATCTGCTTCGTGCTGCTGAAACCGATCGTGAAGGCGTCGATCGAGCCTAGGCCGAGGACGTA
>SDBT01013788.1_pt1 | contig 12931 bp, 12 predicted proteins | sample 2277101 | NCBI WGS metagenome assembly SDBT01 (sample SAMN10404973, study PRJNA504765) | marine sediment metagenome | isolation source: marine sediment core GS10_PC15, 103 cmbsf | place: Arctic Ocean: Southern Knipovich Ridge | collected 2010 | reverse complement strand
TGAACGTGCAGCTGTTCAAGAGTCGCCATGATATCTTCTCCGGTTTTGGTGTCCAAGTTTCCTGTAGGCTCATCAGCAAGAATAATGGCTGGATCGGTCACTATGGCACGAGAGATTGCCACACGCTGTCTTTCTCCACCGGAAAGCTGTGCTGGTTCGTGATGCATTCGATCTTCAAGGCCCATAATCCGCAAAGCCTCTTTTGCACGATCCTGTGTGTCTGAGGCCCCTCGATACAGGAGCGGGAGTTCTACGTTTTCCAGGGCGTTGAGGCGCGGGAGGAGATTGAAACTTTGAAAAACGAACCCGATGTTTTGGTTACGAATTTCGGCCAGACGATCAGGCGAAAGCTTTGACACATCTTCATCTGCAAGGATATATGTTCCGGAATCAGGACAGTCCAGACACCCGAGAATGTGCATCAGGGTGGATTTTCCGCTTCCCGAAGGACCCGTTATGGCCACCATTTCACCTTTTTCAACGCAAAAGTCTATTCCGTTGAGAGCCACAACTTGGTTCTCTCCAAGCCTATAAGTCTTGGCAAGCGATTGCGCTTCTATGATCATCGGCGTTGTCCTGCGCCCAGCATCATCTGCATTCCCCTTCTAGAAGTTAAACTTCGCCTTGATTGATCGGTTCTCCAGCGGCTCTGGGTTTGCCCTTTGAGATAGACCACAGTATCGCCTTCATTCAAGCCACTGGTGATTTCAGTAACCACTCCGTCGCTGATACCCACGCCAACAACTCGTTCTTCAACGCTGCCGTCATCGGCCATTACCCGCACGACACGCTCACTCTCCTTGTACACAACCGCTTCAGAGACCACCACCAGGGCGTCTTTTTTCTCCACGGCAATGATCTCGACATTGGCGGTCATCTCGGGTTTCAACAACGACTTGCTTTCTCCCATCACCTCGATTTTCACCTCAAAGGTTACGACATTTGAGACATTGATACCCCTTGTCGCAATTCGCTCGATCTTTCCAAAAAAGCGCTGCTTTCCAAACGCATCAGCAGTGATGCTCACCTTCTGCCCCAACTCCACCTTTCCGATATCACTCTCGTCCACGGAAGCGAGAATAAACAGGCGTGTGAGATCAGAAAGTACCATGACCCGAGTGCCCCCGCCCACATTGCTGATCCCTGAAGAAATGATTTGCCCTGATTGCACGTTGCGCTCAGACACCACTCCATCGATGGGGGAAAACACCTTGGTGTCTGCGAGACGCTGCTCGCTAAGAGAAAGATTGATCTTGTTCGTTTCCACCTCGGCTTCCGCCAGTTTGATATCCTGGCGCTTGATTTCCAGCTCCCGCTCCTTGATCGCCAATTCTTCCGTGCGTATCAGTGCATTTTCCAGATCAACTTCCGCGTCAATGGCAGCTGTATCCGCGGTGTCTTTTTCTTCCTGGCTGGCGAGCTTTTTTTCAAAGAGTTGCTTCATCCGCTCTGCCTTGGCCCGTGAATTTTTGGCACGAGCTTTGGCGGATCTAAGGGCAGCTTCTGCACCCTTCCGCTCGGCAGCCAGATTCTTTTCGGCAATCTCAAGGTTTACCTTGCTTTGCATGAGTCGCGCTTGGGAAGAGGCCAGAGAGATTTTTGCCTGTCTCACCTTTCGTTGTTCATCCACCGGATCGAGCTCCACCAGCAAATCCCCCTTCTTGACCTTGTCGCTGATGTCAAACGGCAGCTTCACGACTTCACCACTGGCCTTGCACTTGATTTCAACATCAAGGTTTGAAACCACCCGTCCTGTACAGGACACGGCAAGGCGTATCGGCCCCTTTTCGACCTGTGCCCTGGACCACTGCGGCGTCTCTGCCGTCCTGTTTGCCCTTTTGTGCGACCAAACATATCCGCCGGTAATTATCACTGCGCTAAGGATCAAAATGATATGGATTCTCTTCATAAGCATCACCTCTTCTAACCGACCAAAAGTACCAAATGTCGAGATACCTTATCTCACAATGTTGAGACTGTTCAACTCTAATTCTTAACAACACACAATTTCCCTTTGGAACCTCACAAGATGCAGGTCTATATTCACATTGTCGATTATTCGACTATGGGGAAAATCTAGATTTCCTGCGGGTGAGGCGGGCTCACCAGTGCCCATCCACGAATACCGATTTGTTAAAGCATGACTTTTGGACGGACACTAACTGCGCGGGAGAAAGGGTTTGGTTACACTTCTGACGATGCGGGGGTGTCTTCTGATCAGACGGATCAAAATAATAGCCAGTGCGCACACGGCTATGATACCGGCATCCTCAAAGGGCTCTAGGAAGACCGAGTCTGCTACGCCCTGCCACCCGACATGACCGGCGGCAGCACTGACCTCAAGAGCCGTGGCAGGATTGGCCTCAAAAGGCCAGAAAAAGGACACGGGTGAAGCACCAAGGAATGAATCTGCAAGAACGTGACATAAAATGACCAAAAAACAGGTTCTGAAACTCACCCTGGGAATTGGTGAGGAGGCCCTCCAGGCAATCGATGCCGCCAACCCCACGAACAGAGTAAATACCAGGCTATGAGTGGGACCTTTGTGAAAGGTCCATCCATTGCCTTGCAAGAATAGTCCGACCACCACATCCAGGTCCGGCAAATTGGATAGAACCGCGACGAAAACAGCAACTCTCCACCAGCTCGAAGCCGAATCATCCGTGCGACACACTTCATGTGCGGTTAAGCCAATAGCTGCATGACCCAGCGGTAACGGCATGATAGAATCCTATGAAACGGCAAATTTTCCTTCGAATGTGATGGGGGAGAGCAAGGCGAGCCCACACGCGCGTTTTTCAGATCAGAGCATCCAATGTAAGAGCACGTAGGTAGCACCTGCAACGGTAAAGCTCACAGTCACCAGCAGCGCTATGTCCTTTGAGCCGGCCCTCTTGCGGAGATTGCAACCCCTGCAAGTTTTCACCGCAAGTGCCGTAAGCCAAGTAAGCCAACCGTAAACGAGAGTTTCGTAGTACCTGCATATTGACATTGACAGGGTTTTGTTAAAGCCCCTTTCCACCAGCCGGCAATACATGTGAAGCGGGTTTAAACGGTGTTGAACTGTTGGCATTGTTTTCTGCAACGCTGTTTCCCCCTGGCCCGGCAAATAAAAACTCGGTTTTGATAATCACTTATATCAAGTTGTATGCCAAACCGGCTAGAGGGGGCATATACTAATTATTCCGAATGGTTAAGCCGTGACACACAAGGAGGCTGCACAACCACATTGGGTAAACAGGGTCACACAATGAGAAAAGATATTCACAGTTGTTGGAAAAGAATGCACATTTTAACGTTGAGGATAACAGAAAGGAGCCAGAGTGAGACCTTTGAAAAATGTTCAATTTTGTTAAAGTTCAAGAAAGGCGAAAATTTTAGCCGCAGGAATACATTGAGTATTTCGAGGATTAGAATTTGAGTCTGACGCCGAAATTGGGCAAAAGAGGACGTTTTGCAAAGGTCTCAAAGTGTGGCTGATACTGGTTGTCCTATGCTGGGGCTTGATGAGACGCAGAGGCTTTTTCCCCAGGCTTTATGTCAAGGCTGGCAAGGCGCCGATACAGCGTGGCCCTGCTTATTCCAAGCTCACGAGCGGCCAGGGTTCGATTTCCGTTTGCAGCGTCCAAAGCGGCCAGCAGTCGTTGCTTCTCGCCGTCGCCCCGGTTGACAAGGCCTGGTCTGAGATACCCTGAATACAGAATTTCAGAGGGAAGGTCTTCTGCGTTTATCAGCGATCGTTTGCAGTGGAGTGTGGCAAAGTCGATGGCACTTTTCAATTCCCGCACGTTTCCTGGCCAACGGTATTCCACCAGTATCCGCATGGCTTCACTGCTCACATCTTTTACGGGCTTTCCTGTGGCCGCCCTGCTTTGACTTAGGAAGGTGGCGATAAGCAAAGGGATGTCTTCTCGACGCTCACTCAGCGGTGGAAGCGTGATCCGTGCAATTCTTATCCGATACAGCAAGTCGGGGCGAAAGCGGCCATTTTCAGCTTCTTTGCTTAGATTACGATGGGTTGACGCCAAAATACGAACATCTATCTTTTGTGGCTTGGATTCACCGAGTCGGGTGATCATCTTCTCCTCAAGGACCCTGAGCAAACAGGTCTGCATGTTTTTGGATATGTCCCCAATCTCGTCCAGAAGAAGCGTTCCTCCGTTGGCTACCTCAAAGAAGCCTTTATGATCTTCAACTGCTCCAGTGAAAGCGCCTCGTTTGTGTCCGAACAGCTGGCTGGTCAGCAACGAATCATCTAAACCCGCACAGTTAACAGCAATGAAGGATTTATCCTTTCGGTGGCTTGACGAATGTATGGCCCGTGCAACCAGCTCTTTGCCAGATCCTGTAGGACCCTCGATCAGAGCAGTCCAATCCACTTTCGCGATATCATGAATCTGCTGGTATATGGCCTGCATGGGCTTGCTTTTTCCCACAAGATCGTGGAATCGGGCCTTGTCCTCCAACATGCGTCGAAGATCATAGACCTCAGACATGTCATAGAGCAGAAGAATCTGTTTCTCTGGATTACGGGGGTCGTCTTGCACTTCGATATCCATCCAGTAACGCCGGCCCTGGCCAAATTCCACCTGGGCCTGTAACTTCTTTCTTGCTTTTGATTTTTGAGGCCTTTTCAACATACTTTCTACCAGGCGCTTGTCGTGGGCGCCGAATGAAAATACGTCTTCCCAATGTCTTCCCAGAACAGTCGCCTCGCTCTTTCTCATGAGTTGTTTAGCTGTTTGGTTCAGAAATGCGATACGGCTGTCCCGTCCAATGGTCACGATTCCCAGACGCATCATATTGAGAATCGACAAGAGATCATCATGGCTCTTCTTGACTTCGCTGAACGTGTTTTCGAGCATTGTTTCTGCACGCTGACGCTCGGTTATTTCTTGGGAAACACTCCCAATCATCTGGTTGGTGACTTTCTTCAGCAATTCCAGGAGCTCCACTTGCGAACCGCCCGTTACCCGTGCTGTTAGGTCCCCCTTGGACACCCTGTGCAGCACGTCGAAGTACTCAGCAAGTCCAATGGCAAACTCATGGGACAAATCAACGATTTCACCAAGGTCTTTGGCGGTCAGGTTCACAATTTTCTTTAACTTGGCAATCAAATCAAGTTTCGACGTTTCAGGAATTCTTACTTCAGGGTTTCCCGAGGATATTTCATTCAACGCCTTGAACACGTCAGACAGGCCTTGGGCCAGCTCCACATTGATAGTCCGCAGTGCGTCTTCGCTCTGCCGCAGGGCCCCCTCTGCGCGCTTTCTTTCGGTGAGTTCCAACTTCAGCTGGTCAGTTGTCTTGGCCAGCTTGGCGGTCCGCTCTCTTACGCGCTGTTCCAGCTGGTCTGCCCCCTTTCTCAGTGCCTTTTCTGCCCGGTTTCGCTCTGCGATCCTTTCTTCTTCGATTTGAAAGACATCCCAGAAGAGACGGGCAGTAACATGATCCATCAATCTGACGTGCTCCGGCTTGGTTCGTGAGATCTCGTCGGCCACCTCTTCGCGACCTGTGAGTTCAATAATCATATTAAGGTCGCTAAGTTTGAATAGGTCACGGTAATCCCTTGTCGCATAGATACCCTGTTCTTGAGCATAGCGGTAACCTACGGCCTTGGGATTTGTGCAAGCCACACCAACGAGCTTCATCCGAAGCTGGCTGAGTTTTTCAGCAAATATCATGTCCATGATTGCCTTACAGCCGGGGCCACCGCCAACGATGGCTACTTGAACTGCAGTGATTTGTGCCATGATTTGATCCCCTTATTACTTCGATTTCTTGCGACCCATTGTCGAGCATTTCCTACACACACCCCTTAAGACCGCATCCTTGCTCATGATGTCTCCCCATTGCTTTGTCTCGGCGGGCGGTTTCATTTCTTCAAAGGGTTGCCAATGAAAATCCTTTATGCTTTTGCACCGCGTACAAGCCAAATGCTGGTGAGGTACAAGATTTGCGTCAAACCTGGCTCGATTATTAAAGGCATACACCCTGGCAACGAGCTCGGAATGCTCAAAAGTCAGAAGCGTCCTGTAAACCGTGTCCAGGGAAATAGTCGGCAATCTCGCCTGTACCCGGCTGTACACCTGGTCGGCCGACGGGTGATCGTCTGTTGACGCTAATTCGCGATAAATTTCTAGCCGTTGATGAGTGAGTTTCAGGCCCGCCTTGCGGCAATGGTGCTCAAAGGGTTTAAGCTGGTCTCGCAATGAGAGATCCTGGTTGTGCGGCATGAGGAGATTTCCGCCCCTTCCTATATAGGATTTCTTCATAACAAGGATTCTTACCCCATATAACGGTCAAAGTCAAGTCCAGCCTATCGTTGCATACATAACATGACTGACGGCTTCGCAAATCCCGACGTGTCGGGGCTGTGTTGCGCTGCATCCTTCCCAAAGGAAAATGCCTAAAGTGAGCTAACGTGCCTAAAATAAGAACATTAACACGAAAACACGAAGGTGCGAAAACACGAAAAAGAATACATGTGTTTTGCGGCCTTCGCCATGTGTTTTGCGGCCTTCGCCATGTGTTTTGCGGCCTTCGCCTTGAAAAGCACAAGTTTCCATTTTCAATCAACAATATTCAATTTTCACTATTCAATGCCGATGGCCTGTGCCTTGAAGCCGATGGCCTGTGCCTTGAACTTTGTGTCAAACGGGGGTGCGAAACTAGAGCAGTCTTTCTTTATGATTTTTTTGAGCGATTTTGTGAAATTTGCGACGAGATCGGCGTTGCGTCTTTGCTGTCAACCGACGGCTCGCCTGAGATGACAGTGAGGATTTGACTGCTTACCGGAGGACACCCTGGAACAAAGACTCCTTTTCGCCTATGGTCAGCCGTGCAATTGCCAAGACAGAGCGTTCCCTGCGGCACTTGCGCATGGCCCTTGCCGATGGCAATGCAAAGGCGCGTATCTGAAGGAAAGTACTCGAAAAGGCTGTTTCCGTAATGCTTGAGAAACAAAAAGAGGGTTGACTGGCAGGCGCTGCATGAGTTTTCGTCCAGAATATTTGTGTTTGGGAATTGGATCGAAAGATTTTCCGGCGGTGGAGCAAACGGAGAACTCCATTGGTGCCAGTTTTCGGGCGTGACCTCAATGCGGTCAAGGTCGATTACCCCATAACCACGCTCTGCACCAATGCGCAAATGGGCAATGTCGTCTGCCTTGGTACCCATCAGTTTGCATGCAACAGCATCTGCGGCAAAGGCATCAGCGCTGACAACAACTACATCGAGAGGCTTGGCTTGTCCTGCACTGGGACCTAGTCCTTCCATGCCCACTGTGCCGTCGACGATAGACAAATGAGGGCGGAGCACCGCGGACATGTCAGCGATAGCTATATCAATGGGTTTTTCGTCCAGGCCTTCAACCGGCGGCAACATGTGAAGGTCTACCTTGCTGCGTCGCCAGAGACAGCCTTTCATGTTCTTGATAGCCAATGTCACACCGGTGTGCATGTGCGTCTTCATGACCGGCAGGGACACGACAATATCATATTCAAGCACTTCCGGACAGACCCTCAGAGAATAGGTCGCAACACCATCTGGCAGGGCTACCTCAACAAAGCGGCGGGCATCCATGTCTATCAGGAGGCAATCGCGCTCGTGTGCCACTGACGCAATGCCGGTGGCCTCAAAGGCCTCCTGAGCCTTGACACCCAATATGGAACTTTCGCCAATAGCCACTTTTGCCCCGGCCTTGCTGAAGACATCCGTGGCAGCGGCAACCACCTGCGGGTGTGTGGTGATGCCCGCTCCAGGAGGAGCAATCCGGCCGGCATTGGGCTTTAGCAGTACTCGCTTGCCGCGGGCAGGTGAGAGATCCAGCTGGTCCAGTGCCGCGCGGGTGTTGTCATAGGGGCCGTTTGCCGCAGCAACGTGAACCTTCGGGCGTCTTGATGCGTGCCCAAAAGGGCTCTCAGTGAGTGTTGTCGAACTCATTGAATCCTGCCATTTTGTCTCAGCCGAGCTAAAGGCTTTCTGCTCGGCAGGCCGGGGAGCTTCACTCTATGACATGGATATTCTTTTTCCTGCACATGTCCTTGAGCACCTTTGGCCACACAGTGGCACTGACTTCTCCGATGTGCGCCTTCTTGAGCAGAATCATGAAGGTGCGTGATTGGCCGATGCCACCGCCAATGCTCAGCGGAATCTCGCTGTTTATGATTGCCTGGTGGTAGGGAAATTTGAGAAAGTCCAGCTGACCGGCAATTTCCAGCTGCATCTTCAGCGTCTCCGAGTTGACTCTGATTCCCATGGACGTGAGCTCATGGCGGCGTTTTGTCACGGGGTTCCATACAAGAATATCACCGTTTAGGCCGTGCATGGGCCTGCCGTCCTTGGACGTTGTCTCCGTGACCCAATCATCGTAGTCTGCAGCCCTGAGTTCGTGCGGGTAGCCGTCCTGGAGCGACCAGCCGATTCCATAGATGAAGACCGCGGGGTACTCCTGCAGTATCTGGGTCTCCCGCTGCTTACGCGGCAGGTCAGGATATTTGTCAAGGATATCTTCAGCATGAATAAATGTCAGCCTCTCGGGCAGGTCCGGGTACAGGTCGGTCTTCAGCTGGGGGAATTGCTCCTGCACGTGGACCTCAGCACCTTTGATGACCTTCCAGAGCTTCTCTACCACTTCGGTGAGGAGGTCCAGGTTTCGCTGTTCTTCCGTTATTGCCAATTCCCAGTCCCACTGGTCCACGTAGGCGCTGTGATCGTGGTCCAGGAAGTAATCCTTGCGGACGGCGCGCATATCAGTCAACAGGCCTTCGCCTATGTCCATCCCAAACTGCTTCAATGCCATGCGTTTCCACTTGGTCGCGGCCTGTACCACTTCAGCATCGATTGGGTTTTTCTCATTGTCGTTTGAAATGTGGAACCCGATTGGACCGCGTGATCCGTCACGGTCCAGATAATCGTTCACGCCACTTTCGGCGTCTACGATCAGAGGCACCGTGACAGGAATCAGATTAAGCTCAGTGCACAGATTCTGCTCGATATAGTTCTTGGCAGTGGTGATTGCCTTTTGCGTTTCCTTTGGGTTCAACAGAGAATTGTATCCCTGCGGCAAGATTTTTTCCAGTTCCTCATAGTCCCCAATGCCTGGCCCCGCCAGGTCCGCCTGCTTGTCAGTCATTATTACCTCCCAGATGTATTTGTGGATTGGATCTTCAGAAGCCGCAAGATCCGAAAACGAATAGTATTGCAGATCTTTTGGCGTAAAGCAAGGAAATCTTCAGCAGGCATCGGGTTAGATCGAAAAGTGTGGGGGCGTGACTGATATCGTCGTAGGCACGCTACTGTAGAGCGTGTCCTGTGTCTGTCAACCAGTCGGGAACAGGCAGGTCATAGTGGTGCAGTATACGCAGTGCTTCACTGACAGGAATCCTAAAGCTGCGGCCCGCGTGATGGGCCCTTATGTCACCATTGTTGATCCAGTTTCGGATGGTCTGGCGAGTAACTCCCATCAACGGCGCCAACTGTTGGGCGGACAAACTGTCGGTGTTTTTTCCTATTTCTTTTGTTTTGTGCATGAGCGCATCCTCCGCTTGTTTTGAAATAGTGGTGCCTGGTTCACAATTGATTTGGAGATGCAACACAAAAACATTTGAGCAGGAATCATGCCACAATACCTGGAAAACATAATTTGCCATAATTGACGGCTTTGCAAAAAGTCCAATTTCTGTGTTGCGCGGCATCCTTCGTCACTGCGGAGTGCAGTAACTATGCCTCGTTCCTCAGGATTTGCGCGCCTGGAATTTGGAGCTTTTACGAAGCCGTCATGATTACATGGATTGAAATCGTTTGGATCCAATAGGGCAGGGGAGTCGGCCCAATATGCTCTCTATGAGACCTTTGAAAAACACACCCTTTCGCCCAATTTCTGCGTCAGGCTCAAATTCTAATCCTCGAAATACTCAATGTATTCCTGTGGTTAAAATTATCGCCTTCCTTGAACTTGAACAAAACTGAGCATTTTTCAAAGGTCTCTCTATTTGTCAAAGTTTTGACAGGCCTGCTCCCCGAAAGCCCTGTTCGGACACGAACTTGAAGCTTTGCGCCGGTGCGCAGTCCGGGTCATGCCCCTACATAGACGCCCCTTCCAACTCTCTTGACCTTGCCTTGCTTAAAGGTCCTGGAAACGATGTTTCTTACTTTGGCTTCATCAAAGCCGGTCTTTTTCATCAAGGTGGGCACATCCACCCCTTTCTTTGACCTCTTGATAACTGCGAGTACGCGGTCAGTGGCAAGAGGTGCAGCACGTTTCTTTGCCGAGGTTTTCCTTTTTGCGGGAGCCTTTTTTGAGACCTTGGTCTTTGCCCTGGGTTTGCGTTTCTTTACAGTTTGGTTCTTTTCGAACTTTTCAAGGGCCTTGGTTATTTTTTCCATCGTCTTTGTCATAGTTCTCAGTGCGCTTGCCGTCTTCTTTGCTGCCACTTCCGGTTTCATGGCTGTCCGCGCCTTTTCAAGTTGATCAGCCGCCATTTTTATCAACTCGTCAGTGAGTTTCTTTGTCTTCTTTGTGAGCCGGTCAAATTCCTTGGTTACTACCTGCACATCCAGCATTAACTTTTTCATTTGCGTTTTCCTCCTCGTATTTAGTTTCTGCGTGGACTGTAGAGGATTACAATAGGTTTGTCAAGGAATATTAACCGGTTATACAAACAGCAGTGACCTTGGAGCAGTTTTGTCTCTTAGAGCAAGACGGTTTGGCAAAAAAAATCCTCCCGGTCTCTTGACATCTCATGGACAGGGATTATTTTTGAATTATAGTACGTGAGATAACTCACTGTAATAACATTAAAAGGAGGTGTCAGATATGACCACACTTATGCCAATGTTAAGACGAACCAGATTGGTTAGTCGTCCTAACCGGGATCTTTTTGATTGGTTCTTTGAAGATCTTGGACTGCCAGGCCTGCTCTCGGAAGAAACAACAATAGAGCCTGCTTTTGACCTGTCCGAAACTGAAAAGGAACTGATTGTAAAGGCTGAGGTCCCAGGCATGGACAAAAAGGACATCAACATCAATCTTTCAGACGGTTTGCTGACAATCACGGGGGAGAAAAAGCATGAAAAGAAAGAAGACAGCGAGAACTATCACCATGTTGAAAGACGTTACGGAAAGTTCTCCAGGACTTTACGACTCCCAGTGGAGGTCGAAGCGGGCAAGGTGGATGCTACCTACAAGGATGGTGTGCTAAACATCACGCTCCCAAAATCTGAACCCGTGAAGCCCAAGAAGATAGAAGTCAAGAGCTAACCGCATCAGGCGGGAACGTGTGCCGGGTATTTGGCCGGCACACGTTTTCTTGGAGCAAGACAAGATGCATTTTCAAGCTGTAATCTTTGACCTCGACGGGACCCTGCTTGACACCCTGGAGGATATTGCCAGCTCTGCGAACAGTGCCTTGACTGCACGTGGATTTGCCACCCATCCGGCAGATGCCTATCGTTACTTCATCGGTGACGGCGTGAATATGCTTATTTTACGTGCACTGCCTGTTGGGAATCGAAATGATGAAATCGTTGCCGATTGTGCAAGTGCCTTTCGTGATAACTACAATCGGAACTGGAACATAAACACCAGACCCTATGATGGTGTGCAGAAACTCTTGCACTCGCTGTCTGCCAGGCACGTGAAGACAGCAGTATTGTCGAACAAACCTCATGATTTTGCCCAGCGCTGCATACAAGAGTTCTTCCCGAACTTAGGGTTTGAAATGGTCATGGGCCAGCGCGATGAAATTCCTGAAAAGCCCGATCCATCCGGCGCTCTGGAAATAGCTGACACCCTGGAGCTCAAACCATCACAATTTCTGTATTTGGGTGACAGCGGCGTGGATATGGAAACAGCACTGCGTGCCGGCATGTTTCCCGTGGGCGCACTGTGGGGCTTTCGACCGCGGGAGGAATTAATGCAACACGGTGCTCAGGCCTTGATCGAGAGACCCATGGAGTTGTTGAAACTCTTTAGTGTCCATCCAAAAGTCATGCTTTGGTAAATCGGTATTCGTGGATGGGCACTAGTTAAGATAGTTTCTTGACCAACGCACCAATCATTTTCCCGTACTCGACACACTGATCGCGAACCTTTTCGTCGGGGGCGCCGATTGACACGGGGCCATAGTGGTCTCCTTTCACTACACCTTGAATGATCATCCCGTGGATGAGAAGCCCTTGGAGGATACTCATGATAGTGGTTTCATTGCCACCGCCGATCATTGCAGATGACGAAAAGGCCCCTCCGACTTTTCCGACGAGTTTTCCGTAGCACTGTATGCTTTTGTCCATCAGGTCCTTGATCTCAGTTGCCATGACCCCAAAATAGGTAGGGCTACCCATCACTATTCCGTCTGATGAACGCAGGTCATCAATTGTCGTGTCTTTGGCGCTTTTTAGGTCAACCCCCACATCTCCCAGTGAATCCAAGCCCTCTCTGATGTGCTCAGCCATCTTCTTGGTGTTGCCGGTCTTTGAAAAATAACTTATCAGCACCTTTGCCATTCTGACCTCCTTTGATCTGACTTTGTCTCAGCCATTATCCGCAAGCGCGTTAGCACCTTTATCGGGCTCAATCTACCATTTCTAAACGAACACCTGACAGTGCTCCTCCAAAGGTCATGCTTTGGTAAATCGGTATTTGTGGATGGGCACCAGCCTAGATGCCAATAGCACAATGATGGGGATTGCACCAGCAAAAGAGGACGTTTTGCAAAGGTCTCAAAGGTAATGTGTGTGGCAGCGCCCTTAGGTGTCTAAAATACCATATATTGTATTTTATTTTCGAAAAGTCACAATATGTAGTTCCCTGATCCACCGACAAAAAAAATAAAAAACCTCGTTGCGCTTGAAAAATCAAGCAGATAGAATGTTTTTGAGATCACAAAACTATCAGCAACGAGGTGACACGATTATGGCACAAGGAGCG
>SDBT01013787.1_pt1 | contig 12932 bp, 13 predicted proteins | sample 2277101 | NCBI WGS metagenome assembly SDBT01 (sample SAMN10404973, study PRJNA504765) | marine sediment metagenome | isolation source: marine sediment core GS10_PC15, 103 cmbsf | place: Arctic Ocean: Southern Knipovich Ridge | collected 2010 | reverse complement strand
CCATACTTTTTACCCATTTTATCGCTTATTTTCATAAATTTAAGCAATGATAGTTACTAGCTATTCTACCTATTTTAAGCTTTTTTTCAAGAAAAACATTACAAGCCGCTTTTAATAGCTGCCGTAGCTCTCGGATTGCCTCATTTTAATACTATCCGACAGAGATCCGGCGACAGCCTCATTAGACTTTTAAGCTACCCCATGATAAAGTGTGAGCATCTACCTCAATTCACTCAGCATATGACTTCAAGGAAGATAATGAATTTCTTCAATGGTGTGTTTTTGTTGGCCCAAAATGCTCTTTCAATAGCTATGGCCCTCTTTGGCATTGGCTTTTTGATTGGTTTTCATGAGTTTGGTCATTTTCTCTTTTGCAAGCTTTTTGGCATCAAAACCCCCACTTTTTCTATCGGGTTTGGGCCCGTTTTGTATAAGCGCAGGATTTGGGGCACTGATTTTACCCTGTCAGCCATTCCTCTCGGGGGATTTGTAGAAATTGCGGGAGCTGCAGAGGTAGGCCAGGGAGAGCAAGAAGATGCCCTAAGCACTGAAAAAGACTCTTTTGCCGTTAAGCCCTATTATCAAAAGTTTTTAGTCATGACAGGGGGCATTCTCTGCAATCTTCTTTTTGCTTATTTTACGTTCATACTGCTCAGCCTCACTGGTATTCCAAAAACACCTTTAATGCCAGCTCAAACCAAAACCGTCATTCAAAAGCTTGAACCAAACGGAGCAGCTGAAAAAGCTGGGTTGCAGCCCGGAGATCGCATTCATGCAATTAATGGCGCGAAGGTCACCGATAATATCCACCAATTAATAGAGACCATTCAGCCACTTGCTCAAAAAGAAGCAAAAATCAGCTATGAGCGAGCAGGAAGCACCAAAGAGCTTAGGCTAACCGTTGGCGAAAGAAAAGAAGTACCAGGCGTTGGATCGATAGGAATACATTTTGAAATGGAAGCCATTCCTCCTCGTTCCTTTTTTGAGGCAATCAGGCAGGGCATCCAGCTCACGAACGATTGGATTGCTCGAACTTTCACCGGCATTTTAGGAATCTTTCGTAAAGCTGATATCAAAAATGTGGGGGGCCCGGTAGTTATCATTTCGATGCTCGCCAAGGGAGCAGTACATAGCCCAAAAATCTTTTTGATCTTACTAGCGATTATCAGTATAAATTTGGCTATTTTGAATCTCATCCCATTGCCTATTTTGGATGGCGGTCAGCTGCTGTTTTATACCATCGAAGCAATCATAGGGCGTCCATTGCCAGTCAAAGTGCGGGAGTATATCCATATTGCTTCCTGGCTTCTCATCATGGGGCTCATACTATATTTAAGCGTATTCGATATCGCTCGTATCGCTCATCCATATATTGAAAGCATAAAACAATTTCTTGGATTTGGTAGATAACAAAAAAAGTATTTTACATTTCCCTTTTCTTCAATGAATCAAGATTTGACTTATTATTGCTATTTAAAAGGTATTTCTGTTACTTTATAGAAAATAATAGGATCAGATATTAAAGGAGAAAAGTATGAAGAAGAAGGGTCTCAACTCATTTATCTATATTGGGTTATTAATCGCTTTATTTACTACAAACATAAAACAAACATATGCATCTGAATCAGAAAAAGAAAAAAATATCATTCTAAAGGCTTTATCCGCACGATTTAGCGAACTTCACAATAAATATTTCAAAAAAAAGGCCAAAAACGCTCCTCAGGAAGAGTTACATCAATATGAAGTGAAATTAGATAAAATTAAAAAATATGTTCGCCGAATGGCATTAGGAATAACTGCCGCCTCGTTAGTAGCAGCTGGAGGCTATACTGCATATAAATCGGGTGATGGATTGGCCGGAATATGGATAGCACCTATTCTTTCTTTCTTATTTTTAGCAGAAGAATATTTCACTAAAAAAGACAAACTTAACGTGATTAATGATGTTTTAAAATTATACGGGAAAAATCCTATTATTGCTACTCCACTTAGCATTGACCGCTACGATAAAATTGATCCAAGTAAGCGCGATTATGTTTATTATTGGTTACTTTCAGGAGCCCTTGATCAAGATCTAAATGAGCTTAAGGGAGTATTACATGAAGGAGGTATTTACGATTTTGATGAACCATGGATATGGCCTGCATTAGCAGCTCTCTACTTTCGTCAAGCACCTACACCACAGAGCATAAATGAATTGCAAATCCTGATTGAATGGCCTAAGTGGTATGAATATTGGAAAAACGTAGAAGAAAGGGCCCAATTATTTGGCATTATTCCCAACAACCAAAGTATAAAGTATATGGAAAGTGGCAAACATGGACAAAGGTTTAAAAAGGGAATTACTCGATTTGAACTTTACCAAATGGTCGACAAAAAATTAAAAGAATATGCGGAAAAAAAATTGAATAACAAGTAAACTCAAACAAAAAAGCGCGGTTTTTAAGCCGCGCTTTTTTATTGAACTAAGTAGAAGCATCTAGGCCGCTTTTGCGATCTGTGCTGTATGTGGATGCTCAGCACCAACATATACTTTTAATTTTTTGATAATTTGACGATTAAGCTTGTTTTTAGGGAGCATGCCTTTAACCGCTAACTCAATAATTTGAGTTGGATGCTTTTCTTTCATTTCTTTCGCAGTAGTAACTTTTTTACCGCCGCTCCAGCCTGAGTAGCGCACGTATTCTTTATCTTCCCACTTGTTACCAGTAAGAACGATTTTGTCCGCGTTGATTACCACCACATAGTCACCAGAATCTGTATGAGGAGTGTAATACGGCTTATCTTTACCACGCAATACATCAGCAATATGAGTTGCTAATCTTCCAAGCACTTTTCCTTCAGCATCAACTAAGCGCCATTGCGGTTTTCTCTCTTCTTTTTTAAGAACAAATGATCGATTCATGCTCATCATGCTACCTTAAAATCTGATGTTTATTGCAATATATTATGAATGGGGACTATAAGTGGTATACTTATAACATAAGAAATATTCACAAAATCGTCAAATAAAGGATTGTTTCCATGTTGAATAGTTGGCTCACTTTGCTGCCACCTGTCTTTGTTATTTTGGGTGCCATAATAACTCAAAGAATCCATCCAGCCCTTCTTTTGGGCATAGCTTCCGCTGCTCTTATCGCAACAAGAGGCGATTTCATACTGGCGGGAAAATTGGGCTTCGATGCTCTCCTTCAGGGGGCCACAGATATTGATAATCTGTACCTTTATGCATTTTTAATCGCTATCGGCACCCTCGTTTCGCTCTTTGCAGCCACCGGCGCAGCCACCTCTTTTGCGCATGCGGTAACGCAAAAAATTCGCACTGCACGTCAAGCGCAATATTCATCAATGGTAATCTCATGCCTTCTTTTTATTGACGATTATTTGAGCATTTTGACCACCGGCTATGTAATGAGTCCGCTCACCGACCGCTTTCAAATTGCACGCCAAAAGCTTGCTTTCCTTGTTCATTCCATGGCTGGGCCCGTCGTTATCTTAGCCCCCGTATCCAGCTGGGTGGCCACAATTATTATGTATCTTAACCAAGTGGGGGTCACCACCGAATCTCAAGCTACTATCCGCGTTGCTGCAGACCCATTTTTCATTTACTTAAAAACTATACCATTCATTTTTTATTCATTCCTGATCATTCTTTCTGTGTGGTTTATCATCAAAAAAAATATTTCGTATGGGCCGATGCGGGCGTATGAAGAAGAAGCTTTGCAAATTCCGGTGCCATCAATACCAGAAAATGCGCCTGCTTATACAAGCAATTTACTTTTCCCTCTCGGCGTATTAGTAGTAGGCATCATCATTGGTTTGCCCCTCGCGGGCGGCTATTGGCTGTTTGGGGGATCTTATGGATTTATTGAATCGCTTAAATATAACGAGCATCCGTTTCTCGTCATGCTTATTGCAGCTCTTTTAGCGGTAGCGATTGGGTTTGCGCGATGCTATCAAAGAGGATTAATAACCGTACAGCAACTACCAGGTATTGTGTACGAAGGATATAATTTGATGATTGCAGCGATCATGATGGTATACCTCGCTTCCACCTTCTCTGGAATGCTTGCCAATCAAGTGGGAACGGGCCAGTATCTTGCATCACTTTTTATTGGATCAGTGCCTTTGTGGCTTTTACCTACAATGTTTTTTCTTGTTTCACTTATATGCACTATTGCAACGGGGTCCGCATGGGGAAATTTTGCACTTATGATTCCGATTGCAGTGCCGATGATCGCCACGCTTTCTGGCTTACCAATGCCAATTGACCCTCGTTCACTACCATTATTGCTTCCGGTACTTGGCGCCATTTTTTCAGGTTCAGTCTGCGGTGATCATATTTCTCCCCTTTCTGAAACTACTATCATGGTAGCCACAAGTACTGGCACAAAACCTCTCATGCATTCTTACACGCAATTACCTTATGCCGCACCGGCAATGATAAGTTGTATTATTGGATTTATATTAGCAGGTCTTTTGACACCAGTATCAGCAGCTCTTTCATTGCTTATTTCTTTGAGTGTAAGTAGCATCTGCTGTCTGGCATTATTATGGTGGTGGAATAAGCAGAAATAAAAAACCCGCAGTTTATCCACGGGTTTTTCAGCAAAAATTATTACTGCTTTTATTATCTGCGTCCTACTTTATGCTATGCAGCTTTTTCAGCGCCAAAAGCACTTGGCAACATTCTTCCGCTCTATCTACTGTGTCTTGAGGCATGGCAAGGCCTTCTAACAAAACAGTTAACTGTTCACATTTCTTTGCTTGAACTGCCTTTCCTAACCGATCTATAGCATAAGAATGGGTAAGTCCTGCACGCTCAAGAGTAGCCACACAATCGTTATGATGACGACCCCATTGTTTTTTTTCAAGTTCTTCCACCGAGCGACCACCCCCATAACTCATAGTTGCAAATGAAAGTAATAAAAAAAATGATATTTTCTTTTCCATACATATTCCTTAGTGTATGTGGTGTATAAAATTAATTAATGTTCAGTCTCTCTAAGATTAGAAAAGTTGACGGTATCATCTATATCAGCAGCAACATCTTCAAACTGTTGCTGCACCACAGCTTCAATTTCTTCCACAGATTTTGGCAAGTTTTCGCTCAAACTAATGCACCCTTTTTTGGCCATCCAATAATCATCCTCAATGCGAATACCAATACCCTCTTCTGGAATATACAAGCCGGGCTCAATGGTAAATACATCATTTTCTTTGAGCGGTTTTAATACATTTCCTACATCATGCACATCAAGGCCCAAAAAGTGCCCAATGCCATGAATAAAATACTGTTCATATCCATATTTTTTAAAATAATTTTCAGCCAAATGATGAAGTGATTGTTCAGGATGATCATTATTACGTAGATACATACCAGGCTGCGCTAAATCTGCAATATAATTTTGCACATCAAGCACAAGTTCATAAAGTTCTTTTTGGCGTGGCGTAAATTTTCCTGAAACAGGATAGGTGCGTGTTAAATCAGAACAATATCCTTCAAATACCGAACCAATGTCGACAACAACTAACTCGCCATCTTGCAATTCAGCATTATTTTCCATGTAATGCAAAATTGTCGCGTTCTTGCCTGTAGCTACAATACTCGGAAATGCCGGACGACTCTCTGCCCCTCTCATCATATATTCCAGGCTTGCTTGCACTTCGCATTCAAGCATTCCTTCTTTAATTGCTTGCGCAGCTGCTTCATGAGCAAGCTCAGTAATTTCAATAGCTTTGGAAATTTTTTGAATTTCATCCATATCTTTTTGACGGCGCATTTCCGCAACGATCGTAGAAACATCTTGAACGTGGTTTTTGAGACCGGGAACGAAGTCACACAAATGATTGATAACCAATCGTTGTTCAACATACTCATGTTCATTTTCAGGATAGAGCGTAAACAAGGTACCGCCATCTTTAATCAATTTCTTTAATCGAGCAATAATATGGCCATAATTTTGCGACTTAAAAAAGGGGAACAACTGATACCCAGCACATTGATCGCCAAGTACCGTCACTTCATCAACCCCCAGCTGCTTAGCATTTTCTTGCGTTAATGAAATAGGAGAATAAATCCATTTTTCACGAACGTCCCCACAATTAGGAATATACAAAGAAGTTTTATCATTAAAATCAAGGACAAGCACTGTGCCTGCTTCAGTGATACCGGTGTAATAAAAGAAAGAACTTTCTTGCCAAAAAGCTGTTCTATCATTTTCAAATCCGGCCACAAACATGACAATACTTTTTCCTACATTCTCATGCTCCTGTCGAATAGTATCCAGTAACTCTTTTCTCCTCGCTTTTTGAATAGAAAAATCTTTTTTTTGTTTCATGTATATCCTAAAAAGGTCTACGTTCTGACAAGGCTTTAAATACAGTAAGACGATCCATTGTTCCTAACGTTGAACCAACGGGTAATCCGCGCGCAAGGCAACTAATCGTAACCGAAAAATTCTTTAATTTACTTGCTATATATGCCGAAGTCGCTTCTCCTTCAGGCGTTTGACTGAGCGCAAAAATAAGTTCTGTAATCTTTTTTTTGTCAACGCGATCCACCAATGATTCAATCGTGAGATCCTCCGGGCCTACCCCCTCAAGCGGATAAATGATTCCCCCAAGTACATGATACACGCCGTCGTAACCTTTTGTTTGTTCAATAGCAAGCAATTCTTGCCACGATTCAACAATGCAGACAATCTGCTGGTTTCGTTTTTCTGAGCCGCAAAACATGCAGTTTCGTTCTTTTTCTCGCCAGGTAAAACAGATCTCACATGCTACTACGTTCTCTTTTACACGCAATAAGAGCTCGCAAAATTGTTTCATCTTTTCAGAATCCATCGCAAGAAAATGCTCCGCTACACGATACAAATTCTTGGAAGCAAGATACGGCACTTGGTGCAACCCTTTTAATAACTGCGCCACCGTTGGCAATTCATGCATCATAACAACTCCAAACATATAATTATGCAACGTTTAATACCGAACCAATGGCAATATATAACACAAGCCCAGCTGGCAAAGTCGCACTGAACGCACCAAACACGAGAGCCATAGCAAGTAAGGGAAGACGCTGAGCGTTATCTTTAGAAGCAAGCGCCCGATACAAAATACCAATCATTACTGCAACAGGCAGTATGTAATACGGATCAGGTGCAGATAGGTCTTTGATCCATAAAAACGGTGATTGATACAGTTCTATCGAACTTGAAAGTACTTTACTTAAACCCAGAAATACGGGGAACTGAATAAGCAGCGGTAAACAACCCGCAAGCCCCAAACCATGCTTGCGCATATACTCTGCTTGAGCTTGCGCTTTGGCTTGTGGATCGTCTTTATATTTTTGTTGAATATATTGTAATTTCCGTTGACTTTCCGTGCGATCCTTCATGCCCTTCTTTGCACGCAATGAAAAAGGCAACAATAATAAACGCATTAATGCGGTCAAAATGATAATAGCAAATCCATAATTGTGCACATAATCATTAAGCCAATTTAAAATCATTAAAAGCACACGAGAAACTGGTGCCCACATGCCGGAATACTCAAGCGTATACTCAAGACGCTCATCAACCGGCTTCATAGCAGTAAACTCTTTTGGCCCCAGATAAAAAGAAAGATTCCATGTCTGAGTCGTGTCAGTTGGCGGTCCCTCCAAAATTGCCTGCAATTGATCTGTGCCGATCAGCTTGTAGTAAGCTCGCTGTACAAACCCCTCCGTATCATTTACCAGAGAATGCACAAAGTATTTGTTCTCAGCACCAAATAACGTTGGCTTTACCCAATAATTTTCTGGCTTGATGCTATTTCGATACTCTTTTTTAAAAGTATCTGCACCAAACAAAATATCCGCTGCTACCATCTGCTGATCTTTGAGTTCTGGCATCACTGGAGCCGGATAAAAAATACGAACTTGTACCGTTTTACCACTACGAGGATCCACTTCAAGCTTTAAATCTACTTGGCGAATCTCTTTGTAAATTACAAATGTTTTAGAAATAGTTGCGGTATCAGATGAACCTTCAAAGGTAAGATCAATAGTTGAACCCGTATCTTCCTGACGTACAAGTCGATAGAAAAATGGGGTATTTTCATCAAGAGCTATCAAGAAGGGAAAATTCTGCTTATCATCGGATTCTGGTGGATAAATAGTACTAATGCTCCGTAGCGCACCATCCATAGAACGATTAAAGGAAAGTCGCGTTAATGAACCACCGTCGGTGGAGAATTCTAACGATCCCCAGGAGGTTTCAATTGGTATGAGTTGTGCCGCTTTCGATCGTTTTGCGTCGGTAAAATGAATATCTTTTTGAAGAGGTTGGCACTCAACCTTTGATTGAGGAGCAGAAAATTCATGCTGTTGGGAACTGTCTTTGGGACCAAAAAAATAATGATTGATTGCCCAGGTGCCAGCAATTGCAAGAATAAAGGGAACAATCAAATCTTTGATATTCATAACATAGCCTTTCTCGAGAGCATGTACTTGGGTTATAACATCCTGAATAGTAGATATACTACCATAGAATCCGGATATCGGCTAGACATCCAAACCCTCCTACGCTATAAATCAGAGGGTGCATTGTATGGTCGTTTTTCATAAAAAGGAGATGCTCTCATGAAAATGGAAAAAAAGAAATTTCGCATTGGTGAGCTTGCCGAAAAAGTAGAGGTAGAGCGATTTGTAATCCGCTTCTGGGAGAAAGAATTCGGCCTTACTTCTTCACGATCAGATGGCGGCCAACGCTTTTATACCGAACATGATCTTTCGGTATTTATGAGCATTAAAAAGCTTCTTTACGAACAAGGATTTACTATTTCAGGAGCCAAAAAACAACTCTCCAGTTCCCAGTTTATAGCTGCCCAACAAGCGCCAGAATCTTTTCAAACAGATGAGCGTTTGGCCCAAAAAACTGATTGGGACCAAGAGGAACTTTTAAATCATATTGGCACACTCAAAAAACAGCTTTCTAAATTGCGAAAACTTCTTTAAGGAAATCTCCTATCTTTCGTGAGGTATATAGCTTTTTCACTATCGCAGAGTATACTTGGGACAATCAAAAAAGGTGAAAAACATGTACAACAAAAAGGCGCATATTCATTTTATTGGGATTGGTGGGATCGGTATGAGTGGTATAGCCACTATTCTGCGCTACCAAGGATACACCATATCTGGCTGTGATATTGATCTTGATCAATCAAGTATTAAAAAGCTCAAAGAGATCGGCTGCACCATTTTTAAGGGAAACAATACTTCATCCTGTCATAACCCGAGCATTGATATTCTGGTCTACTCTTCAGTTATTCAGGTGAATAACCCTGAGATACGCGCAGCACAAGCACGAGCAATACCCACGATCCCACGCGCTTTGATGCTCGCTGAGCTGATGCGCACCAAATATAGCGTTGCTATTGCAGGATCTCATGGAAAAACAACAACCACTTCTTTAATTTCTCACATTCTTATTGAAGCCGCATTAGACCCAACCGTAATAATTGGAGGCCATTTACAAACAATCTCTCATAATGCGCGTATGGGAAAAGGTGATTTTCTCGTTGCTGAAGCAGATGAAAGTGATCGATCACTGTTACATCTCCATGCTACGTTGGCCATTGTTACCAATATTGATCTTGAACATGTAGAAACCTATAAAAATCTTGAAGATATCAAACAAACATTTCGTCAATTTCTCACCAATCTACCGTTCTATGGATCAGCTATTTTATGCATTGATGATGAAAATATTCAATCACTTTTGCCCATTTCCACCGTTAAAACAATTTTGTATGGCCTGAGCCCTCGCGCTGATTGGTATGCCACTGATATTGCATTACATCCAAGCCAATCCACCTTCACCCTTCATCACAAAAATCTGGAGAACTCTCTCGGCCAGGTAACGCTCAACATGCCGGGAAAACATAACATTCTCAACTCTTTGGGTGCAATTGCTCTTGCACAAAAATTGGCCGTCCCATTGCCCGTTATCAAAAAAGCTCTTGCAAGTTTTAAGGGTGTTGATCGCCGATTTTCTTTTCGAGGGCGCTACAAAAATGCAGATCTTTTTGATGATTATGGGCATCATCCTAAAGAAATTGCCTGTACTCTCATCGTTGCCCGAAAACGAGCCCGTAATAAGCTCACTGTCGTCTTTCAGCCGCATCGCTACACGCGAACGCACGTATTATGGCGTGAATTTATTGAAACGTTTTTAGATAGCCCTATTGATCGGCTTATTATCACTGATATACACTCTGCGAGTGAAACACCTATCCCCGGAGTAACGAGCAAACAATTTGTCGAGACGCTGCAAACCCATCATCCCCCATTTGAAGTGATGTATGCCCCTCTTGAAGCAGATTTTCACACCATCAAAAAAGCAATAGACGCGAACGTGCAGGAAAATGATCTCATTCTACTCCTGGGCGCCGGCAAAATAAATCGCATCATTTCAACGCTCCTATAGTTTCTGATAGAAATAAAGAGGAAGAATTTCTCAATCACTCTCACTATTACTTTATCTATCGCATATTATGCAAAATAACCTCACCGCGTACTACAAGTTTCATTATAAGGCAATAATCTTCGCTTTTCCCCTCCTAATACCATAATTGTTAAAAACTCTTGCAATTTTATCTATTCAATTTGTAAAATTTCTATAGATGATAAAACCTGAAGTCCGTAAAGCGGAAGGAGAGGAGTAATGAAGCGTCAAAATCTTAAAAAACAATTCATTAATACGCTTAAATCATCGTATCAACCGATCTTTGGTGGTCTGCTCCTGCTCGGCCTCGCAATGACAATCCTTCACAAGCAGCCAGTTCAAGCAGCCAGCGCTCGAGCAAAAACTGTCGCTGCCGTATTTATTGGAGGTGGTGCGGGCGGAGGTATTGCCGCTATCGCGGGAAGCGCAAAATGGTTCCCCCTTGGATTTGGTGTGGGAGGGCTCGCGGCAGGCTTGCTTGCTCGGCACATCCGAAAAAGTAGACAGCGACGCGCAGAAGCACCTGCTCCCTATGAATCGCAACGAAGAAAGAGAAGATCCCGCTATCGCATGCAAGAAAATCAAACTGATTATCAATCGGTTCCGATGCAACAAAGACATATAAAAATGAATAGTAATTATTAGTAACCTGTAGGAGAACATTGTGAAGAAAATACTTTCAAAAAAACAGCGTCGGTGGCTAAAGCGCAAAACGCCCCTCATGCAAAAAGGAGCCGTACCATCAGTACTGGTAGCGCTTCTTTTAATCGCAAGTTTTACATATAAAAAGCCAGTCGAAGCATATTATGACGATGGGGGCGGCGCAGGCCGTGGCGCACTCTTTGGTGGCCTAACCGGTGCTGCTATTGGTGGTGCAATCGGCGGTGGTAGAGGAGCAGGTATTGGTGCTGGCGTAGGGCTTTTAGGCGGCGCACTCATTGGAGGCTCTCGCTCACGAGGCAGAGATCCCTATCGCAAGCTTGATAGAGAAGAAAGAAGACTTAGTAAATTGCAAGATCAAGCAGCTTCACTGCAAGATCAGATGAGATCTGCTTCTGAAAGACAGCGCACGCGCCTTTCAAGAAAACTTTCAAGCGTACAAAACAAAATTAGCAGCAAAGAGCGGGAAGTCAGCAGGCTCAAGCAACGTCTTGGCGTACGGCAACAAGGTGGCCGTCAACAAGGCGTACAGCAACAACCTGCCAGTCGTGGCTATCGACGTTAACGATGCAAAGTTTTGGGTAGGAATCCCATCCCACCCGCATGCAGGCAGTTCTTCATTTTGAGGAATTGCCTGTCTTTTATGCGCAATTATTGCTCTCTCCTCCCCTACATGCATATGATAAGCCACAAAAAGGAGAAATATGTATTACTTATTTAAATCCCCATTATTATATCTCTCACTTCTTTTTTCCTTTCAGCTAATTGCCGTAGAAGCACAATTTAGTACCCACTTTCAACGCCGTTTTGGTTTAGATAGTCCAATTTATAATGAACCACTCTATTTTTCATCCAAACGAATAACAAAAAAGCGTCCTTTGAAAAAAGGAAATTATCGAGAGACGATACAAAGAAAACTACAAAAGACTCGATATAGAAAACGCTCTACAAACCAAGTCAATAAAAGCCTGTAGGTGATCTCGTGATTCTCATGAAGCGAAAAGTAGAGATATTATTTCTCTTTCTCTTGTGCGCTCTTGGCAACTCATTATACGCCGTCACGCTTGTATACAATTTGAGAGTTCGCAGAATTTTTACGATTGCCGCCGTTCTTGAACGCATGAAATCTCGTTTACTGCTCTCTGCTGTCCCTATTTTTTTCACTCGAAAGCGGCGTCTTCTGGACAAACGCACCAATCTTGATGGCTGCGAAAAAAGAAGAGCCGGGGGTTCACTTTTAAATCTACGATACATCCCTTCCAAGCATTGGTGGTTCGAGGCAACCACTGCTATCGAAACAGATCATGGCACGTTTACCGGATCTGATCCCTTTCATGCATCACGTACTGGCTTAGATGATCTGGTATTTTCAGGAGGCTATCGCCATTTTTTGGGAAAAAAAGTACAACTTGTTGGCTATGGATTAGTGGGCATTCCTACCCGAAGAAGGGTGGAACTTCAAGATCGGCATACCCCTTTTGTGGGCACTCGGTTTTTTAATATTGGGATTGGGGGGGAAGCATCCTATAGCTTTGTGAGCAAATTGCGCCGTTCTTTTGCCACAATCACGCAGCTCCGCTTCATTCATGGCTTTAATCGCTCGTGGTTTCCTATCTTGCCCAAAAATGCCAGAATTCAACCCGGAAACGGCACTGATATCCTTTTAAGCCTACAATTTAGAGAACGACGCACCATTATTGAAACCGGTTACAATGCAACCATTTTCTCTAATCAAGCGATTATCTTGCCCACGGAAACAATAAAAACGGATACTTTGGTGCGACACGG
>SDBT01013786.1_pt1 | contig 12933 bp, 10 predicted proteins | sample 2277101 | NCBI WGS metagenome assembly SDBT01 (sample SAMN10404973, study PRJNA504765) | marine sediment metagenome | isolation source: marine sediment core GS10_PC15, 103 cmbsf | place: Arctic Ocean: Southern Knipovich Ridge | collected 2010 | reverse complement strand
TATTCTCTAAATTAATTTGAAGAAGCTCGTTCGCTCTCAAACCTGTATCGAGGAGAAATAGGATAATCGTCCGATCACGGATGTCAGTAAAACTCCCATCTGAGCAGGTTTCTAATAACCTCTTGATTGATTCTAAAGAGATAGGTTCCAGGGGATTTAGGATAATTTTTGGGGCTTTTACTTTGGATATCGGATTTGACCAACTGGTTGGTTCATGTTCAGTCTCATACCAATTGAGTAGAGTGCGGAGAGCTCGATAGAAACAGTTCAATCCTCCAGGGTTATGGCCTAATTCTTTCAAAAAAATTAAATACTTTCTAATATCTTCAGCAGTTAATTGATTAATTTCTAAGATATTATGATCGTCACAATATGATTTTAGTTTTTTAAATTTAACCTTGTAAAACTGAATTGTTCCGGCAGTATGTCCAAGAGATTGGCACCTGATTAGGAATGATTCAATATTTGATCTGAGATTAGTATGGGAATTGAAACATTCTAATGCATAATTGTTGATGGATAAACTTGATGATCTCGAGTTCTGTCCAGGCCACTGTTCACGCAGGGGTTTTATTTGATTTGAATCCATTTATCCTCAAAGACGAATAACGTTTTTGTACGTGATAAATCTAGTAAAAGCAAAATCCATAGAAAGTTATTCATTCTATGGACATAATAAAGGATTCAATGAGTTCTAATAAGTGCGGAATTCAGCCCAATAACCGCACCCCTTCTTTTGATATTATCTCTTTCCTCGGAACCACCTTATAGAATCTTTTAGTTTTCTTCTAGTCAATGGCAGCCCATATTCTGAAGGTAAATCTCCATTTCTGATAGTTTCAAGACAAGTTTCTATATCAATTTCAATTGCATCTTCAGAGTATCTAAAAATACGCAATAATGCTTTTGCTCTTAATAGGGGATTAGGTATGTCTTCATTGTCGTCGAGGAGATAGGTGCTTAGGGTCTTATTATATGGAGAAGATTGGTTCGACCCTTTGTATGACCTTGATTCACTCTCAAATAACCATTCTTCTATTTTGTTGATTCAAAGCGTTAGTTATATTTTTGTATGTGGCATAACCACGATTTGAATTAAAGTATTCATGGAAAAGTTTCTTTCTTTTTGTCATTATTTGATGGTCATCAGATATCTTCTTTAATAGAAAATTGTCCGAATATAATCCCGTTTTACCTTGATAATCAATCAATCTTTTTTTCCAATTTAGAAGAAGCGGGATTGCAGCTCGCAGGTCTTCAGTTTTTGTCTCTTCAGTAATTTCCAACATTATGAAAATAATTCCAAATTCGTTTTCAAGTATTCTCAAGACTACTTTGTTTCCAATGCTCCTTGGTACCTTGGAATTCTGTTCAATGAATTTATTTATTCTTTCGGTTTTTTCGTAATATTCCATTTTTATAGTATCAGGTCTAAGACAATAATCACTATATATTATCTCACGATTGATCCTGGGTTATTTAAGTGTAATGTGTTCTGGCTCTTGAATTGATGTTGGACAACCGTCACAGAAGCCTGCAATATGACATACGTTCGAGAAAATGGGGGGTTTCCCTCTCAAGAATCGGATTCTTTCTGAAAAGTACTTCTAAATGACCAAGTTCGCGAGGATCTTCTGTATCCCAGGAAACAGTAAGAAGTGCCACAAAGTGATTACTGTACGTCATCAGACCTTTTGGTACAAAATACTAAATTTTGAATAAAGACTTTCATCACCAGAGAAGCACCCTTGTTATTATCCTTATCCTTATCCTTAACCTTAGTATTATCCTGCAAACCAGTACACAAGGGCTAGAGTATTGTGTACACAAATCCTACTGAATCTTACTGAATCTTACACCTCTTGTGTACACAAGGCTCACACAAGATCCAGACCCTCGAATAAACTGTGAAATGCACCTATTTTATTCAGGTTTATTTTATTGTATTATCAAATTATAAAGAAATAGTGCCTATGCGCAAATATTTTGGGTAGGCTGAGATAAGCACTACTGCCCGCTATGATCGGGGAGACAAAGATAAGGCTTTAGAGCTTGCAGGGGAACGGCAGTTTTTGATAGACCAGACAGGAAGTAGGCTAAGAGCTCTTGAAAAGTCTGGACATAACGTGCCGGGATAGAGCAAACCCAAAAGACCAAATAACCTAAAATCAAGCTTACAAGGTGTAAGGTGACTCTAATAATAAGAGGATTATTTGGCCAATATCAGGTAAGATCGACTTGGAAAATCGCTTAGAAATGGTCTCTGAAGGTTGACAATTAACTAAGTATTTTTATGCAGAATATCAAGCATCCATGCACCTTCGGAATCAAATATATGACTAATCATAGTAATTGAAGATTTAATTCCAAGTAAATCTATATTATCCTTGATGAATGATTTGGTTTGTGCGGGAATCGCATCTTGAGGACGTCTAGGACTTGTACTATTTTCATCGTCAGTTTTGCTTTCTGGTCATCGGTAGGAGATATGGTTAATTTGCCTCTCTCGTGTGTGTTTGTTTTCAGGATAATTTGTACTTCTTCAATATTGTTATTATTGGTTTTGATCTTATTATCTAAATTATCCAGAAACTGCTTTGCGGTTGATGATGCTGCAGCAATCGACCTTCGAGCATGAATGAAGTCGTTTTTAGAATCCTTTCTACTTTCAGCAAGATTACTGGTAGGTTGGCAATCAACGCCTGTATTGCGGTTAGAGATTTTTTTTCGGTAAACTTGATTGCTTTCCCAGTATATGTCGTAACGGGTTCCTCCAAGACGGCTAGTCCACATATGAGCTATACAAACTCCCCCGATTTCAATAAAAATATGCTGTGGCATAATCTTGTTCCAAGTTGATGGGTAATATACACCTAACAATCATTATAGATTATTAATATGCTCAATTCTACATAACGCCTTTTATATTCAATGTTGGAGTGAAGAAAGGTTTACCAGAACGTCTGACTTCGACCCAAATGAAAAGGTGTTTTTCCTTTAACATGAGCCCATCCTGTCCATTGCTTCTCCTCAGCAGTGAGGAGTTAATCAACTGCATCCACTGGTTCCACAATTTCCACCCTAATTGCACCAAAACTGCACGAAAAATATTTATCAACGGATTGGCGACTCGATATTGTAAACATTACTATTCAATATACCAGTTCCCTCAGGTATAATAATTTAGTCGGGGAGATTGGAGCTTAGGGCGCCCTAATAACCAATCTGTGTATCTGATCAAACCCAGAAGCCGCCAGAGAACGGTTTCAAATGCGCTTCAGCGGGATGCTGGAGTAGCGGGAGCTTACTTTGCACGTTGCCTTTCGGAATGTGATGAGAAACCCGACATTTATACTTTAATAATCGGGGCAACTATCTCCTCAGCAGATACAATCCAGTCGGGAATCGAATCGCCACGATAAACTTTTGATGACATTTTGATAGCTTGTGATTCTCTATCCAATGGCATGATTACCAGTTTTTCTTTTTTTACTTCTACATCGTTTTCCCTGAGAAGACGAAGTAGAAACCCCTTCATATATGCACTATATCCTTTATATTCTCGATCGATTACAATTTTTTCCATTTTCTCGACGTGATCTCGTATTAAATAGAAAACTAACAAAGAATAAAGACACACTCGACAACGAAGCTCTCCCCATTTCGGGTATTTTTTAGATATCATTTTTAAAGCTTTTTTCTTCTCATTTGGAGGAAGAAGGAGGCTGAAATGTAATCCCGCAAAAATTGTTGCCGTTGTCGGAACTTCCACATCCTCAATTCGCCCACTAGTGTCGACCTCAGCGGTATTTTGTCCTGGCTGTAATACTGGCTTATCAATACGGCTCAATGTTTTATCTTGCAGAGGCCCAATTATTGTATAGGAATCCTTTGAGGATAATACTATCTCGCCTCCTTGGCTTCCATCTAGATGGCCAAATTGAGGAATTTGAGATCTATTTTTTTGAGAAGCCATTCGTCCTTTTAGAAATAAACCCAAGCTACTAAATGTGACTAATCCATCTTGTTCTGCTTTGCCATCCCTCAATCCTTGTATAATGGATTGAGTAAGCGAATCAACATCCAACACTGTTTGATCACCAGCTCCCGCAGTAATAATTTGATATGCACGACGTTCAAGGAATTTATCTTGAGCAATTGAAGCTGATCTGGTCGTTAGTCCTAGCGCTTGACCACTAAAACAAGAATCAAATATAAAACCGATATGCTTTGCCTCTGATTTCAATCTGAGATCTAGAATTTCGGAGAGATTTATTGCTGTGAATTCCTTTTTACTGTCTGTGTCATACGCAGCAATGTAACCGATTTCATCCCCAAATTTGTCGGCAGTAAAAAATCCATGCCCTGCAAAATATATTATTAACCTATCCTCTTGATCACAAGATCGCAAGTCATACAAACGTGAGAGAATTTCTTCCCTGGTTGCAATTTCTCCAAGCAGCGTATCTACTTTAAACGGCAATGTCATACCTTGCAATAAATTCGAAATATCTTTCGCGTCCTGCTCAGCGTTCATGAGCACGGGGAATTTATCATCCGCATAAGCATTTATGCCGATCACTAATGCTTTGGATTGTCTATATGTTGGTGCGTAATTAACCATAACTCAACAATCTCCAATAACCATAATTTTAGAGATTTATCAGAAAATAAGCTCTATTTAGAAGTATTAATTAACAATTGTTATCTCCAATATTTATAACATGACTTCCAGTCATATCGTTTACAATAAAAATATCTAATTGCAGTAAGTTTTAGCATATAAGTAAACTGGATGATATACTTATATTGGAGCAAGGGACTCCGAGAAAATTTAGTTTAGGTGCACCAAAAATGCACACTAATTTGGCGAATTCACCCCCTGAATATTCATTTTCATTGATGAATTTTCATTGGTGAAGACAGGGGACCCATAAGCCCTTGGTCGTGGGTAAAAATCCCTCCCTCGCCATTTCCAATTAATTAGAAGGAATTTAGACACACTCAAAAAGTGTGTCTTTGTGATTAAGCTGACTGAGAAACAAGGAACTTACGAAGTCACTCCCATAATTTCCTCGAGTTTTTTACCTCCTTATGTTCCATCTGTGAGATATTAGCGGGTGATGGCCTATGGGGCAAAAGAATTTGATCGCGTCGCTGATACCTTGAATCTAAGACCGGTGTATGTGGGCTAAATATCGTGTTTCTTAAACCTACGATAAGGAGGACTTTTACGGCACCCGAAAGATCAAAGGGGATCCGGTGTTCTCTCCTATTCAGGCCAACCTTGATCTCAAATCTTTTCGCGGTCGCGACGAAGAGGCATCTCAAGCCTTGCTGGACCAGATCGTCCGGAAATTATGGTAACGCAGCGAAACTATACACATTGTTTTTTAATGTTAACAATATAGCGAGGTTTTATTTATATTCTTAACTAATTTCATTTATAATATATTTTTCTAGCATTTACAATTAAACTATTCCTACTTTATAATTAATGGTATACTTGTTAACAATAAAATCCCGGGAATAATCCCGGTTATGGACAAAATGAGAGATCAAACAAAAGAAATCCTCAACTACATTCTTCATAACATTGAGGAGAATCCAAAACACATTACCAAAATGGCTATGGAAAAATTTGGCATTTCCCGGCCTGCTGCTATGCGGCATATCAACACCCTGGTTAACGACAAACTCCTCGAAGTGCATGGCAAAACAAAGGGAAGATGGTACGAGCTGCTGCCTATAAAGGAAAGAAAATACAAATTTCAACCAGATGGCGCTCTCGGAGAAGATAGAATATGGCGCGAAAACTTCCTTCCTGAACTCAATGACTTAAAGAAAAACGTCAAAGATATCTGTGCTTATGGTTTTACTGAAATAGTCAATAATGTTCTTGAGCACGCAGAGGCTAGCTCCTGCACCGCCTATCTGGCAATTTGGATAAATCGAGTTGATTTCATCATAACTGATGATGGTGTGGGGATTTTTAACAAAATCCGAAAAGATTACGGACTGGTTGACGACGTTGAAGCTATCCTGGAACTATCCAAAGGAAAGCTGACAACGGACCCCGACCATCACACCGGCGAAGGGATATTTTTTACCTCTCGCTCTTTCGATCGCTTTGCAATACTCTCGGGAAAACTTCAATTTACCCACTTTCTAGATAACAGTGATTGGTTGGTTGAGGATGAGGAACACCCGCAAGACGGGACTGTTGTATCTCTAAGAATTAGTTCCAATTCTGACCGGACCCTTAAAGAGGTCTTCGATCATTACACAACTGATGAAAACTATGGCTTTACCAAAACGCGCGTCCCTCTCATCTTGGCGAAATACGGGGAAGAAATCTTGATCTCTCGATCTCAAGCAAAAAGAGTGGTCACTCGGTTTGAGCAGTTCAAAGAAATTCTCCTTGATTTTGAAGGCGTTAACCAAATTGGCCAGGCTTTTGCTGATGAGATATTCCGTGTCTTTCAAAACCAATATCCCGAGATAAAATTGGTACCCATAAACACAACGATGGCTATTGATAACATGATCTCCAGAGCTCAATCTCATCTAAAATGAGCCTGGCTGTTGGACAAATTGAATTTATCATTTGCGCTTTCATCACATTTTGTAGGATGTTTTTCACTATGAAATAGGTCATCACCCCACGGTGAAAAGGGAGGAATCGGTGAAATCTTTCAGAACGGCTCGGTATCGCCCCGATCGAAGCAAACACTATCAGATGATCAGGCACATCCTGTCGTTCGTCCCTGTAACCCTGTTTGCGGTGACACTTCTTGCGGGTATAGTTCTCTTGGTACCTCCCGCTAAAGCCGCGGAAGGCTCCCCGTTGGGTCCCTACACAGAGATCCAGCTTCCTTTGGGGGATCTGCCTGCACTCAATTAAAACCTGGCTTATCGCCCCGAGATTGATCAATATCCCAGCTGCGCCAGAGATTGTCAAATCGTATCGTGGAAATCGGCGGCCAGGCCAAGGTTAAAGCCACCCTGGTCAATACCCTGATCATCGTGCTGGCTTCCCTGATCGTCATCGGCGTGCCTTGGGGTCAGCCTATTTATGAGTATTGGGTTCTTCTAAGTTATCGGGGTGCTGTTTAGGATAAAAATTATGGTAAATAAAACTCGGTATCTACTCGTCTTTTTAACACTACCCCTCCTGTTTAGTGGGGTGGTCGTTAATGATCGCGCAGGGGCAAGCTCCGGCCCTGTCATAGGCCCTTATACGGAGATACAGCTCCCACTTGAGGACCTTCCTGCTCTCAATGAGTATCTGGTCTACAACCCGGTCATTGATCAACCCTACACGGAGATCGTTGAGGTATCAGAATATATTGAGGACGGTGATTACGTTCATAGCTGGAGGGAAACCACTCTATTTGAGAATGGTGCCACGCTGCAGGTCCTTTATGTGCTGGAAGATCCCAGGGATGTGCCCACTGCCAGGTTTGGCTACTACTCATCTGCAACAAATAGCGCGGTCCCTCCAAACAACTACCAACCAAATACCATCAACGTTTACCTGAGGGTTCAAGCGCCTGAAGACAGCTCTGTGCATGACCCTGTCTTCGCCAGCTATTACAAGGATAAGCCACAAGGGAACACTCCTGCTCTTTATGTCTCTTCTGGCTTTCTGTCTGATAGTCCTGAAACGGGTTGGCCTGATCTTATGTCGTGCGCCATGCCAGAGTATGCAAACGGTACAGAACCTTACCTTATACCAGCTGACATTGACGGCGGGGACGCGTTGGGAAAGGACGGACGTTATGATCCTCAAGCCTATGCCCCACCCCTGCCCTGGTATTACAGCGACTCCCTTATGTTAGAACCTGGCGAGGTCCGGGAAGGCTGGATCAGCTGTATGGCTCCCAATGCGCCCCTGGAAGATATCTTGATCTATTCCGGGTATTGGTACACACAAAAACCTAATATAAGTGAGGTCAGGAGTATTAATTGGTCCCCTGTTGACCAGGCCTACCTCTTAGACGACGGTGACCTTCAGCTGTTGGGAGATATCGGACTCACAGAATCTGATCTGCCTAAATCCCTAGAGGAGTGTGTTGTTTCTGATCATTGTTTTACAGTAGAAGGAAATCACACAGATTATGGGGAAGAATGCACGGCGAAAGCAGTTGAAGAGGGTTTTGTGCAAGGCCTTTGCAGCTGGTCATTCAATCCTGGAATGCCCACTGAGGTCCTTTCTACCATTATCTTTTATTCAGTTGAATATATAGAAGCAACGCGGGAATCCCGCCTGATTTGGGACTACCACAAAGTGGATCGTTACCCAGATAGTGGTTTCCGCCTGGACGATGTATCCCTGACTTTAATAAACGAAAAGGGTGAGAAAAAAACCGCTCAAGGATCTGTGATATTTCACGATCCCAAAATCGTTCGCTCTAATGATGATTACCGCTATTACGCTTTTATGTCCAGGGTTGAGGTTGAACCAGCAGGGTTTTCTGAAGAAGACCTGCAGGGATATACGTTGAGCGAGGTGGGCGCGTACGTCGATGTGTTTGTTGAACACGAAGATACTTTTTTGGCTTGGCAATCGCCCCCTGACAGAAATCTGCGCGTGGATGTTGATTTTGCCCAACCAGATAATCCATATGAGGGATTCTTATTCACGGGTATCGATGAAACTAGTTTTATCTGGAACGCCAACAGGAATACATTAAGTTCTTCCCTCCCCGGCATTGCGATGATACGTATTCATCCATTACAGGAAAACACGGATCCGTCTTCCAGGACAAAAGACCTTCACCTGGCGAAGGCTGAAGATTTTTTCTATTACGACTTCGAATCAAGCACAAATATGTGTGAGTTTGTGGATTGCCTGGACGTCAAGGATCCAAAAGATGAGCAGGCAGTATTTAGAACCGTGCCTATGCTTTGCGCTGGAGAATGGGCTAATAACTTCATCATTGATGATTTGGATATACGGGTATTAGACCGCATCGGGGAACCATACGGCCTGAGAAACATGTCCTCTCCCTATTTATTTAGGTATTTAGAAGACCTTGTAAGATTTACAAATATAAAATACCGGGTCTGGCTGTACAGCGGCAGGCTCATGGGGGGGGTTACTCCCTGGTGGCTAAGGCCCCTGGGAGTAAATTACCCCTGGTGGCAAAGTTACTTCAACCTAGATGGATATATAGTGGATCTGCGTTCCGGACTATTCCTCGAAGAGCCTGCCCTCACACTTCCATATTACCAAGAAATAGACAAAGGTTATTATGTGCCCGTCCTCTATTCCCAACGCGTAAGCGGGTGGATGGCTGGAATCGTTGACAAGAAATTGTTGATTTACGGACCCATTGGGGAAATTGAAGAAGAGTACGGAGATCACACAGAAAAAAACACGGGTTACATGTTCATAGACGAGGGGCCCATCTGGATCACCAGCTGCCAGCGCGATCTGCTGTCGAACCTTGGTGATCAAGAACGTTATGCACCTGCAGAGATTGTCGGGGAAACCAATATTGAAGGAAGCCAGCACGAGATGGCAGCGTTTTTGCCGGGAATGGTATACCCTGTTTCACAGCCCCGGCCCAGAATCGCCAGCGAGATCCTGTCTTTCGGCGAAGCTGGAGCTCCAATATCTGGCTATGTAATCACGCCCGAGGAAGTTAAGGTTGTCCCCGGCAAGCCCAACAAGCCCGTGGTCTATGTGCCGTCCGAGGATAAGTACTATCCGGCAACAGAAAATGTCAATTTTAATAACGAATTATTCTTCTCTAAAGTCGGCGCTATTGTCATTCCGCCCGATTCTTCCTTTATCATGATTAAGTTTAAAGCGGAACAGCCAATTGTTGATGCCGAAACGAGCTGCAAAATACGCAGCTCTGATTTTCAACTTTCATACCCTGGTTATTTTCCAATCAGCAGCGTGCCTGCCTGGGGGCTGATTCGGGGGTGGTCTTGCCGGGGTGAAGACTATGAATCCTGGTTGTATTTCATGTTCCCGTCCCTGGATCTTGATCCTAAAGATATGCTGTTTTCTGCTCGCAGTGCCGACTTGGAATCCTGGAACTTTTGGGAACTTTCAGAGGAATGAAATACGTGAATATGTGGTTTTGGGTCATTTTGTGCCCGGTTTGTACTCATTTTGTACCCGGTTTGTACTCATTTTGTACCCGGTCGCGAGAATAAATATGCTACCGTTAAATCGGTTAGTTTAATACGAGGATTCGTCCTCGAGGAGATAAACATGTTCAAAGAAATGTTTGCAGGAACAATTATCGATGGCAACTCTGGCCAGGACGGACTGGAATATGTTGCGCTGGCTGCACTTATTCTGGTTGTGCTTGTAGTTGTGGGGCGCATGATTGCCAAGAAACTTCAGGAAGGTGGAGAAGCCGCAACTGGCTGGTAAACCTGACAATGTTGACAATATCATTCGAGAGTAAATAATGAAACACAAAAAAGGCGAGAAGGGCCAGACGGCTCTCGAGTTCGCATTGATTGCCCCCCTGATGTTTGGAGCTGTCTTTCTAATTCTGGGAGCTGCCCTGGGCTGGTTTACGCATGCCTTGGGAAGCGCTCTGGCCCTGGAAGGGGCTGCAAGGGAAGCTATTAGTTCTGGTTCTGGTTTTGAGTTGGTTGAACAAAGCAGAGTGCCCGGGGAGCTCAAGGCAGGATATACCGGCACCATAGATCAAGCTGGGAGAACAGGCAAGGTGTTCTCCGTTAAAGGATTTTTCGATATCCCGCTCAACCCGCTTGGTTTTGATCTGTACGCTGATATTTCCTCGGGAGTACTTGTGCCTGATTGGGAATTCGTCCCCTAGGGAGGAAATACTATGAATAACCATATTAACCAGAAAGGTCAAGCAGGACTGGAGTTTGTGATCATCATGCCTGTGCTTTTACTGGCCCTGTATCTGATAACAATCATTGGCAACCAGCTGTACCAAAAACTCTCTGCCCAGGCATTTGCTTATTCCCACTGCATGTGGGAGATTATGGACATCGACTTGAAACCAGGAGGCGAAAGTGCTTTCTCGCTGGTTGTAAATGAAACTAAAAAAACCTGGAGCACCGAGGGGTTGTGGGAAAACTATCCAGCTGTCGATAGTCCATATTTAAGTTTTGTTAACTTAGAAGAAAAAACTTGCGTTGGTTCAGTAACTTATGATGACTGGAACGAAGTAGGATTTGGTTATTTAATAACTTACGATCCTGATGTCCTGGTAGAGTCAAAACTAGCCATTTTGAGACCAAAGTATATGAATTTAGAAGCAAGTTTCGGTCAGAAAACTATACATCTTTATGGATTTGGTGATTGATCATGAATAAAAAACAGGAAAAGGAAAAAGGACAGGTAAGCTTGATCTTCATCGTCAGCACGGTCATAGTTATTGCTGCCATGGCGCTGCTGGTCGACGGCGGCCGCTACCTGGTAATGAGAAATCGGACGCGCATGATGGCCGACGCCTCTGCTCTATCTGCCGCCAGTATACTGGATCTAGAGGAAGCCAGTAAGGGTAACTTTGTCCTGGACAGGAGTGGCGCGATATATACAGCGAATGATATTTTCAGCAAAAACATAGAAACATCCCCCGAATACGCTGATTTTGTGTTAGACGAAGTTCGGGTGCAAGGAAACCAGATCTGGGTCACGGTTACCGGAAGATCGGCCCCTTTATTTGGAAGCCAGTTGGGCCTGAACTATTCCACAACGGTCATTTCCTCAGCCCGGTCTGCAACAGGGATATCCACCGAGAGGTAATCTGATATGAGCTTAAAGTTACGGTTTTCAGCCTTGATCGTTCTTCTAGTATTTTTATGCGGATCGCTGCCCTCTACTGCAAGAGCCGGCAATAACGCAGGCGCCGGTGATAACAAATTGAATCAAATCAGGCACAACCCCTGCGTAAATGGTGTGTATGACAGGGGTGGGACCCATTCGATTCCCACTTTTGAGTGCAGTGGATGGGGCGGCGTCGGTGCCACGATCAATGTTCTTATTCGCGATTGGAGAGCGGGGAGGGAATATCCGTTTGTTGGTGATCGTTTTTATCTAAACATAGGGGTAGATCTAGCGGGGAGGAACATCTCGATAGAAAAGGGCAATATTACCTTCAATAACCAGATCAGATTTTTTGGTTATAAAACAGAGATCCGCCTGGTGCCAATCAAGGTTGTGTCGAATTGGGATTTCAACGGAACATTTACTTATGACCCTGCAATGGCAACATGGCGCATGGTTGATTTACAAAAAAGAATTGAAGAAAAACTGCCAATAATGCCAGATCCAGAAGTATCCAGTGCAGCTGATCTATATAGCAAATATTATCCAACTGTAGTAATAACCAATAACGATGAGAAGGAGTACCTTGTAACCGCGGCTGATATAGCACCGTTCCTGGGCGGGGATGATAGAAAGTCTCTCGTGGTAGTAGCCAGCAAATCGTCTTATCACGCAGAAGATCCATCCACTTACCAGGGCGAGCCGGCCTACCGCCTGGGAGTAACCGCTCACTACCTGATTCAAGCAAAAGCATCCTGGGACTATTATCAGGAATGGGTCTCGAAAAAAGTAGGAGAAAAAACTGAATGCAGACCGGGACGCAACAGCGCGGGGATGTATGAATGTTTTCTCCATCCTGGTGACCATTATTGGTATGGTCATTACGTTACCGAAACCGTCTATGATTACGATTGGGGGGCTAACCAGGGTAGTGGTGGAGATACAGGCTGGGTTAACATAGGCACGGTCGAAACAGACAAGGTCCGTTGGCCAGACGGGACCATTCATGATCATATCCCGATCCTGATCTATCAATCCCAGCCATTGCTCCAGCAGCCTTAAAGGTGAGTTCGGTGAAATATTTTATTCCAGTCCTGCTGACAATAACCCTGACGTTACTAATCCCCTCCCCTGTTCTTGCTGACGGAGGAGGCGGCAGC
>SDBT01013785.1_pt1 | contig 12933 bp, 8 predicted proteins | sample 2277101 | NCBI WGS metagenome assembly SDBT01 (sample SAMN10404973, study PRJNA504765) | marine sediment metagenome | isolation source: marine sediment core GS10_PC15, 103 cmbsf | place: Arctic Ocean: Southern Knipovich Ridge | collected 2010 | reverse complement strand
GCACTGAGACAAACCGGGACAAAAAGGTTATCACATTCTGTGGCTTTGGGAATAAGGGACCGGTAACTAACCGGATAGGGACCCTTGACATGTGCTTCAACATTGCCCTCATTTCTCACATAACCGTCCCTTGTTATATATCGTTGTACATTATGGGAATCCATGCCATAAGCTGCCAGTCCCACAGCATCCTCCACTACTACAATTCCCTCACAATGCTTCTGGGTCATCACATAATCGCTGATCATTCTCCTGGCTTCCCGTACATATAATTGTTGTTGCCATCCATCTTCCCTTTCAAATTCATCTTTGCAGGTACCCCAGCGTGATACCTCTGTCCTGATCTTTTCAGGGATCCTTGGGTGATTCGCCAAGGTCCACATAAGTCCCTGTTGATAAGAACGATGCCTTTTATTAATCTCATCCCTTTCCTCGTATGACGCATCCGGGTAACGGTAATTCTGGCCTATAAAATCAGTTGAAAAACCAGTCCTGTTGTTGGAATCCGTCTTTCGGTTGGGCATTTTACTGTTTATCCAGGGTACATGGTTAAAACCAGCTTCATAATTCCTGATTAAAAGCTCATAATTAAGCTCGTTATAGTCCCCGGGCCTGGCAAAGGGTATCCTGTTCTCAGGATGATCAGTGAGGCACATCCTGAAGCAATATGCCTGCACCCTGTGATCACCGGCTCCAGCTTCTCCAGGTCCGGTCACATCGATATATGGCAATACTCCGCTGCTTTTATCCCCTTTAATAATATATGGATCAACCCCTTTGACAAAATTGTGATTTCTCCCATTGGCGGATACTGTCCTTAACAGCGTCAAACTGGTGTCGTTTGCCTGTACCCCATTCAGGTTTTCTCCATATTGCTCGTTGGCCTCCCTGCCAGTGGTGTAGCTTATACCAGCGGCAGCCATCAGGTCTCCTTCATAGCTTGCATCAATAAACATTTTACCATAAAAAACTTCCCCTGATTCCATGCTTATGGAGACAATTGAACCCGCCTGTTTCATTACCCCCTGTTCCCTGTCCAGCCTCAGGTTGTATCTGACATCAATGTTTTCCTTCTGCAGCATACTATGATATACTTCGAGGGCAGCTGAAGGCTCAAAGGTCCACATGGCATCTTCCTCTTCACCGGTCCGGGTTTGTCCGCCGTCAAGATACTCCATTTTTTCCTGCCATTTCCAGTGATCAGGGTTACCATAATATTTTTTTATATTCTGATAGAATTCCCTTGAAATACCACCGATGGCCTGCTTATTGCCTATGTCTGTCTGTCCCAGTCCACCTGTGGTAAGTCCCCCTACCCTATTGCCCGGCACTAATACTACAACTGTTTTTTCCATCCTGGATACCTGGATGGCTGCGGCCAATCCCCCAGAGGTTCCGCCATAGATCACAACGTCATACTGGTTCTCTTGTAAATCAGCCTGACTACATCCTGATAACAGGACAATTATGGACAATGTTAATCCTTTAAGAATAATACTTAGTCTATAATTCATTTTCATTTTCCCATATTTATTAGATCCTTTATATACCTCAAATCCTGTCAACAGCCTGCAGACTGCTTGTTTTGTGATTGTTTTCATTGAAATTCTGAATCAGCATGTATATATAAGGCATTTGATTTTGTATCCGGGTTAAAACATCATTGGATAGATTTGTTCTGCTGAATGGTACGACCTTAACATATTCCTGGATCTCACCGGCAGTTCTTCCATACTTATAATCATAAGGGAATCTGCCTGCCTGATCCATCAAAACATTCGGGTTTTCTTTGTTTGGAATACTTATATAAAACTCGCTTTTTTTGATATTCCCATCGTTGTTGAAAAACGAATTCTGATTCAGGAATTCATATAACTCTTTTGCTGTGTTCTCAGCCGGATCAATTAATTCAATGTTTTGGATCATGAATTCCCTGTACAGGTATTTTCCATCAGCAGTCTTAAAATTGTATAATTTGCCCAAAACCTTAACAATCTCTTCTGATAAATATGGATAATGTGTACATCCCAATATTATAACCTGAAGTTTATTTTTTGTGTTTGATCTGCGTATCTGTTCCATTAGCGATACCAGGTGAAAACGCACATAGTTCTCAGCATCATTGATTTGCATAATGGTACATTCGTCAACAATTTCATTGTCGCATAGCATCTTACCACCGGAAAAATCAAAATTATATGCATCCAGCAGATTTTTGTCTATTACCACATCCCCACTCAGACCCGGACCTTTGTAATCTTTGTGCGGAGTATTGACATTCTTTTGATAATAATCAGCGTCCCCGTCTACCGCTTCAGCAATCCCGATTCCACCCTGGGAAAACACCTCAATGTTACCAGTATTCTTTAGTTTGTGCTGAAGATCCAGGATGGCGTTTTCATAGCCCTTTGAATCCACCGTTCCCGTGGTTGCCAAAACACCAATGATGGCATCTTCATCTTTTGTTAAGCAATCCAAAGCTCCTTCAGCACCTGCATCGATAACACCAATAACTTTGAGTTCAATGCCTGCCCTGCTTATGAATTCCTCAAGATGGTTCTTGCCGTAGGCTGTCGCAGTATTGCAGCCAATAACAATGGCTTTTACCGCTTGCTTGTCTGCATTTGCCGTGATATCTTGAACGTCGGCATAGTACTTATTACCCATCAGGAACTGGGCATCTTTAATAATATGTTCTTTGAGCAGGCCTATTTTATCCTCCCCGGCATAATTACCATACGGCATATTAGCCAGGTCACCAAAATAGATGAATGATTCACTCATAAAATCCCTTGATCCATCACTCCCACCGGCATGAGTCTCATTCTGGTACTGATCATGATTAAGAATTGATTTCAGAACCGTTAATCCTCCGGTACCTGAATCAAAAACTCCTATAGGCAGGGTTTTATCACTTGCCGGGTAGGAGTTAAAATCTATATAATAGTAACTCTCCTTATCAGAAAGGATGGTATTTATAATGTCCTTATCATCACCTCTGCAGCTGATGATCAAAACAGTTATAAAAAGTAACCCGACGATATTTATTTTCATTTTTTTTATGGGATCAGGTACCGGTAAAAAGATGAACATTATTACCTGGAAACGATTGTGATCATAACATTGTTGGCAAGTTCAACTATTTGTTTCTTTTTTCCAACAGTGACTGTATATGGTGAACTGAATTTCTTTTCACCCGAAATAAACGAATATTCAGGCAATTCATGATTAATGTTCCCTTCCTGTCCGGTCATCTGCTTGAATACTTCTTCGCCATTTTTATCAAGGATCCGGACTTCTTTTCCGGCCAGAGCCTTTCCATTTTTATCGCTAACATGTATTTCGAGGGTCCAGTATACCTCATAACTATGATCCTGTCCCGTTGCATCGATCCCGAAACCGGCACCCTCAATTACATTTGAGCGGAATTGAACGTCCCTGGCAACACATCTGTGATATCCATCCCATCCCATTCTGAAGGGTTTGAAATTTTCATCGGCAGTGCTTGATTTAAGGATGGTGTTATTGCATATTTTTGTCTCGCTGGCTGCGCCATAACGGGATGCCACCCAGGCTGCGGGAGCATTGCTTGTAATATGATTATCAAAAAAATGACCCCCAACGGCCCCTCCACCGATATAGAAGGCTGCTGTTTCATTCTTGGAACCCGGATTCTCATCATTCACAATTATCTGGTTCCCATAGATAAAATTCTCCCCTGCACTGGCACTGTAGAAAACAGCCCATGCCATTGGAATATAATCGGTATATTCCGGATAATCCCTGCCGGTTATATAGAAACTGTTGTTGTATATTTTATTCCCGAAGCATCCCCCGGCCGAACCCGGCTTTGCCCCATAATCTGCAATCCGGATGGCTGTCGTGCTGTAATCTTCATGCCCGTACTCACAGGTAGGAGGTGCTGCCACCACATGGATTTCATTATTGAAAATTTCCATACCCCTGTGGACATATATCTCAATTCCTGAGCCGGTCTCAGGGAATATTTTGTTTTCAAAGATATGGGAACTGTCGCCCATGGCCATGATGCTGTAATGGTTGGTGACCGTCTGCCTGTTGGCAAAGAAGTTGTGATGGATCTTTGAATAATCCCCCTTGAAAACCAGGCAACCCTGTCCACCGAAAAACTCGGAATACGAGACTTCGGAAGGTTTCTCCCCTGTCAGATCCACGGCATAAAATTCTGCTCCGTGACGATTGATGATAAATGGGCTATTTACATCAAAATAACAATCCGTAATGGTGGCCTGTGGCACATCAACGGCAGAGGTGTTTATTCCCGATGTTATTATTTTCATATTATCCAGGATAATGGTCACATCTACGGCTGTAGACTGGATGCCCCATGATAACACACCGATAGTACCGTTTCTGATAATCCCGTTCCTGATGGTAACCGTTCCCTTCCCCTTGATAACCGGGATACCAGGAACAGGTTTACCAAGGGATACATCTTCGGTATAATCAAAGAATGCACTGTGGGCTCTCTCATATAAATGGTCGTTATGCCCCATGGGGTGCGTCTTCTCGACGATACCTATGCCAACATCCATAGCCGCTCGGAAATCAATATGGTCAATCAGACAATCCGTCTCCGCTTTCACCCTGATGCGGTACCTGCCAGCCTTTATTCCGTTTATGTGGGCATAAATGAATCCACCCCCCAGCCTGGGTGAGCGTTTCTCTATGGGACAACTAAGCATGGTGCTGTCGGAATAAGTCGTGGTACATTTTACCTGCTTGCCGTCTGCATCCTCAACATAGACACTCACCTGCATTTCCCTTTTGGTGACCCCGCACATGGCAAAGTAGGATCGATCATCTACGGGCAGATTGATATAAGAAGAAATAATCTCTTCTCCTGCTGACATGCGGAGGATATTCTCTCCGACAAAAACATGTATTTTGGTATCTTCAATCCTGGCGGTGGGTGCCCCCGAGATATCCCAGCCTGCAATCCCTTCTTCAAAACTGTAATTGGGAATATGCTGGTAGTCCCCTGTGGCATAAGAAACCGTATATCCGTTCAGATCCAGTGTTACGTCTTTGCCCAGGAAAATGGCAGATTTGGAACTGGAAATATCATTTGTAAGGATATAGCTTGCACCGGGTTTGTCATAGCTCCCAGGTTTACTGACTGGTATTTCACCTTTAGCAGTTGCCCTGTGTACTGGCTGTTTGTATTGTGCCAGGACAGGGTTTGGGAATAAATAATAAAAAGAAAGGAGACAAATAAGACCAATGTTTAGCTTTTCCATTGTCGCAACATTTTAATAAGCAGGGGTAACATTAACAGGAATGGCAACACCCATATAGCGATATAGGAGAAATTCTCAAACCTTGCGTCGTAGGTATAGATATGGTTTCCTTCCTTTTCGTACAATTCTACTATTTTGTCGGCAGTATAAGGATCATCATATTCCGGTTTGTAGAGATCTGCCATATGCTCATAGCTGGGCCAGGTTATTGCAGGATCAGCCTCAATCTCTGCAATATCATATGGGACATACAATCCAAAGTCAGGATCAAGTATGTACCATTCGTTTTCGGAAACCCTGGCCCTGACAACCACATGCCCGGCAATATCCCATAAATGAGCTTCTATCCCGTGATCAAGCAATACCCCTTTCACAACAATGGAATGGGAAGAACATAATCCAACACCCCTTTCGAGCCCCTTTTTATAGTTTTTAAATTCATAGCGATTATCTTTTCGAAAGGAATTCGCGATGAACAGGATATAATTTTCTCTAAGCGGAACTCTCAGATTATACTTTCTCTTGCCCTCATTCTTGAAATAATGTGACATACTCTTACTAACAACAACATTGATACGAAGTGCAAATTCTTTGTCCGATTCTCCATCCATCCTGATCAGCTGTTTTTTTGCATCCTCAAGCTTTATTGTAACATCATTTAATCGGCCGGTATTCTCCTCTGTATAGAGATCGTTGTGCCTCATCGACTTCAGCAAACCGAAAACATTAATAAGCAATAGCAGGACGCCCAATCCAAACAGAATAAATTTAATAGTCTTCATGCTCTGTTGATTTGTAAGATTATGCTAGATAAAGATAAATAATTTTCTTACGTATCCTTATTTTAAGCCACAAAACTTCCTTATATTTATATGTCTACATTTCACTTGACAACTGATTACTAAATCATATAAGGATGAAATATTTAAACCAACTAAACAAATCATTATTGATCCTCCTGGTCTTACTTTGTGTGTTTATCGACCTCAGATCCCAGGAGGTCATAACAGTCAAACCCATTGAAATTGATGAAGTGCTCACCAATCCCGGAATGGGATTCATGACCTTTCAGCGCTTTAACGGGGATGAATTAAATGAAGGCATCAGATGGACAGAAGGGTACCCGATTGAATACCAGGAGTTTGATGAAAACCTGGAGATGGAAGAACACCCCTTAACCTCGATTGCCTATTTCCGCCTGTACTGGAGATTCCTGGAACCAGAGCAGGGCAAATATCAATGGGGACATATTGATAAAGCGCTGCAAACAGCCAGGGAAAGAAACCAGCAGCTTTTGATAAGGGTGGCTCCCTATGGCAATAAATTGCCGGAAACCGATGTACCGGATTGGTTCAGGGAAATGATCGGGGATGAATACAAGGATCAATCGAAAGTTAAACACTGGCAGGTTGACCATGAGAATCCACTGTATATCAAACATTTTGTCAATTTGACCCGTGAAATGGGTAAACGATATGATGGCCATCCCGACCTGCATGCAGTTGACCTGTCCATTATCGGAGCATGGGGAGAAGGGGAATATACCCACCTGCTAAGTGAAAAAACCATGAAGGCCCTGGTGGATGCATACCTGGAATCATTTCCTCGTACACCCTTGATCATGCAGTTGTCTGATTATAGTTCAAACCAGTACGGCCTCTCCAAAGCAAATGTCGGCTGGCGTGTGGATTGCCTGGGGGACCTGGGATTTTGGGCTGAAGAACAGGACGGTTTCAACCATATGTATGACAGGTATCCCATGGATATTATCAATTACGGTATGCAGGATGCCTGGAAGAAAGCCCCTGTTTCCCTGGAAGTTTGCGGCACCATTAAGGGCTGGAAAGAAAAACAGGGCTATAGCTTTGATGAGGTAAGATTTATCATAGATGAATCCCTGAAATGGCATATTTCTTCCTTCAATAACAAATCTTCCGGCATACCTGAAGAATGGGTGCCTGAGATAAACAGGTGGTTAAAGAAAATGGGCTACCGTTTTGTGCTGCGTAAATTCACGTACCCTTCGACAGTAAAGCCGAACCAAAGTTTGCATTTTACTTCGTGGTGGGATAATAAAGGCGTGGCTCCCTGTTACAAGAAATATCCCCTGGCCATCCGGCTGAAAAATGAGAAAGAATCCCGGGTTTTGATCACGGGGGCCGATATAAGAGAATGGCTGCCGGGTGATAACCTTTGCGACGACGCAGTTTTTATTCCCTGGGACATGCCAGCCGGGGAATACGATCTGCAGATCGGGATGATCAACCCGCTGACTTCTGAACCTTCCATTAAACTGGCTATCGAAGGAAAAGATAAAAAGGGTTGGTACACACTGGGCAAAATAAAAATTGAGAAATGAACAAAAAGACGATCGTTTTTTGGATCGTAATCCTACTGTTTGTGAGTGTGATTTCAGTCATACTAACCAAATCCTGGTTATACAATTCAGACAGCAAACCAAATATCAGTATCATCCAGAGTATGGAGAATGACATTAAGTGGACTCGATGTTTTCGTGCTGCCGATGGTACCATTTACTTTGAGGATCAGAGGATGAGCAAGGATGGCGGAAAAACAGTTGTTGCGCAGCAAGCTATTGATGTAGAAGATATTAATGCTGCACCGGAGCGGGCAGTACTGGTCAGGGACGATGTATTCTATGCCCTTGATGGTCCCACTAAAATAGTCACTCCCGGAGTTTACACCGGCAAAGCCTGGAGATCAACCGACGGACTGAAAACCATACGGGAAGAACAGGTAACTATTAATGTACCGGAAGGACCATTGCGTGATCCCGGGGACGGGGAATGGTATGGTATTTATGTTTACCGGACAATTCTTGAAATGCCTGATGGAACCTGGCTAATGACCATGTATGGGAATTTTGCCAATGATTCCGTATTCCCACCAGATGCCGATGCCCAGAGAGAATTAACATACATGCAAAGAACCTTTATCGTCACGTCTACCGACGAGGGACGTACCTGGAATTTTTTATCAACCGTTGCCTCGCCTAAATTGGGTGATCCCGTGGGAGAAGGGTTCGTTGAGCCGGCCATAACCCTGCTGGATGATGGCAGACTGCTATGCATCATGAGATCAGGACACCGTTTCCCCCTCTATGCCTCATGGAGTGATGACGCCGGCAGGAGCTGGTCTCATCCCATGTACACAGGAATTGACCGGGGGTGTGATCCATGCCTGATAACGCTTCAGGACGGACGGGTTGCCCTGAGCTGGGGACGGCGATTCCCTGAAGGCTGGTCAATCGTATCTCCGGAAGGGGACAAAGGCCGTTTTGAATTTCCGGGGTATGGCTACACAAGTCTGTCCATCAGTAATGATAGGGGATTAACATGGACCAACCACAAGATCATGGAACGATTGGGCACCTGTTACTCAACCATCATTGAGGTGGAACCCAATATTATTTTTATGCTTGTGGATGAATGGCACTGCCGGATATCATTGGATCAGCATACTTCCAAATCCATAAATTACAAAGATCCATCTGTTAAGTTTATAAAACATACAATATTGCCTCCAAGGCCTACGACAAAAAACAATACGGTCCCGAATATGGTATGGGTACATGATGTAGATGATGATGGACAAAAGGATATAATCGGGCAGGGGTATCAACCGTTTCATAATGGAAACAAATGGTACAAATGCCCTGACAACCCAACATCTCCCTGGAATGAATGGCATGATTACAGCGTGAACCTGAAAAACGGGCATGATATCAGGTTAAGGGATATAAATGGGGATGGAAATGAAGACATCATCATCGCCAAAGAAGAAGATGGTGGCGCGGGATTGGGGTGGTATGAGCATCCTGGATACGATAAAGCACTTATGCAGGAATGGAAAAAGCATATCGTTGTGGATGCCAATTTCACAAAGGCCTTTGCACGGGACCTGGATGAAGATGGCGATATTGATTACATTGGAACCGGTGAATTAGACGGTGCAAACATCGGATGGTATATGAAGACCCCAAGCGGCTATACTTTACATGAATTCGACAAAGAGGATAACAATAATGATGTGAATGGGGGACATAACTGTGAATTGGTTGACGGAGATGGTGATGGAGATGAAGATTTAATTACAGGCGGCGTGGACAAGGCGGACGGCAAGCAACGTTTTCGGTGGTATGAAAAAAAATGGGTGGAAAATGAATTGAAATGGATCGAGCATGTATTCGGTGTAACGAGTGTTCAGGGATTTACTCCCTATCATGGGTTCTATTGTGGAGAGATGACATGGAGTGATCTGGATAATGATAGTGATATTGATTTTGTGTATTCAGGTGTTGGCAGTGGATTTCTGGGATGGTTCGAGAATACATCAGCGGAACGGAAATTCTAAGGATTCAAAACTGCATCAAAAAAGGCCGATACATTTTCCACCGGGGTATCCGGCTGGATATTATGGGCGGGAGCCACAATATATCCTCCATCCCTGCCAAGGATCTCTATCCGGCGCCTCACTTCATCATGTATCATTTCCGGGCTGCCATTGGGCAGAAGATCCTGGACATCTATCCCGCCGAAAAATACAAGGTCTTTCCCGAACTCCTTTTTCAGGAATACAGGGTCCATTCCTGCTGCCAGTGGTTGTATAGGATTTAATATATCAAGACCGAGCTCGATGAAATCCGGGATTATGGGTATGATGGAACCACAGCTATGCCAGGCGATTTTGATATCAGGCTGGACCTTCCGGAATTCCTCAAACATGTACTTTATCCTGGGTTTGATGATACTCCTCCATGCATCAGGATCTATCAGCATACCATTCTGCCCGCCGAAATCATCTCCGCACCAGAGTATATCAACCCCCATGCCCAGGAGCTTCTTGCCTGCCTCTATGATATAATGCATAACCTTGTCCATCAGATACGGTAGGTATTCAGCTTCCGTGATCAGATCGACCAGGAACTTTTCAAGCCCGGTGAGGTACCAGGATATCTCGAAAAACATGGTTTCCACATCCCCGATTATACCATGTGAACCACCATATATGATTAACATTTCCTGAGCGATATCATACCTTCCTGCTGCCAGGGGATCAGGAAAGGGATACCCCAGGATATCATCTTTTGTTGAAGCTCCGGATAATGGAAATTCATCCAGCTCACTGTACATTCCTATATCCTTAAATACCATTCCCCACTCATTCTTTATCCGTCCGTCAGGAAGGGTTATGCTCGGATCTGCTGGAGGCGAAGCTGGTGCTATGGCAATGATATCTGCGCCCAGTCCGGTTAGGAGTCCCATGTGAGATATCCTGGATGACTCCATGGCATCGATTGGCGGTTCATAGGAAAGGCCATGCACCTCACTCAGTTTCTCGGCGATCTGTGGAGTCAGGGACACATAAAGGGGAGGCCTGTCAGGTTGCCGATGATTGATGGCTGCTATGGTCCGCTCCCTGGAATTCATCGATCAGTTATGTATGGTAACCTCAAAAGTTCCAGGCTCATTGATCGTAAAATCAAAATACACATCATGCTGCTGGGTACGGAGGTGATTCCATGTACGGTATCTAATGGTTACCGAATATGGAACAATCGCATTTTCAATACCATAACGCTGGCCTAACATCATTGGACTTCCGGTATCACTTACCATGGAAAAATCCTGTATTTCGACATTGTAGTTGCCACCCAGAAATATTCCTATTCTGACACCACTGCCCATATCATTTATTTTCCTGATTGAAGAACGGACAACACTCATAGATCTATCAATCTTATAGGGAGGAAGGGGTACTGGTCCTAAATAGACATCATCATTCCATATCCCTGCAACAATGGAATCCTCTCCTGCCCTGGGGTAGATCATGGTGCCTTGTCCTTTTCGTATTCCCTCAGACCATGATCCTTTATAAATCCGGCCATCGGCCCAGGTATATTTACCTGTTCCATCCGGCAAACCTTTCGAGAATCGACCCTCGTATATATCGATACCCACAGCCAATCCTTTCCCGTTTGCCAGACCTTTTTTACATTTTCCTTTGTATGATCCGGATATTTCAGGCATAAGTACCTTACATTCAGCCTGGCCGTATAATATACTCCCTGAAAACAGGATCAGCATATAACATACTGTCTTAATGGAATATTTACTGTTTTTCATAATTGTAAGTGATTTATAGCAGCTATCAGTTTGTAATGGTGATCTCAAAAGTTCCAGGTTCATTAATTGTAAAATCAAAATATACATCATGCTGCTGGGATTGCATTTGATTCCAGACACGGTATTTAATAGATACATTGTAGGGTACAATAGCATTCTCAATGCCACTCTTTCTGCCTGATTCAAATTCCTGTCCACTAGTAGTATCCATGGAAAAGTTGTCTAAATTGGTATTGAAGCTGCCAGCCAGATAAAATCCCACACTGAATCCGCTGCCTACTTCATTTATTTTCCTGATAGAATACCGGACAATACCCTGATTCCTTGTAACCCGATATTGTGGAATAAGTTCCTTCCCTGCATATTCATCTTTTTTCCAATAACCGGTGACAATGGAATCCTCTCCTGCCGTCGGGTAGATCATCTTACCTTTTCCTTCCCGCTCTCCCCCTGCCCATGATCCCTCATAAACCCGGCCATCTGCCCAGGTATATTTACCTGTTCCGTCCGGCAAACCTTTTAAGAAACGTCCCTCATAAGTATCAGTACCCACGGCTAAACCCTTACCCTGTGCCAGCCCTTTTTTACATTTCCCCGTGTATGTTCCGGATATTTCTGGCATAAGTACTTTGCAATCATCCTGGGCATGTAATATGCTTCCTGAAAACAGGATCAGCATGAACCATAAAGTCTTGATTGAATCATTACTGCTTCTCATAATTGTTAGTTTTTACCGCAAATTTTATTCCGAAAAATAAAGCCACACTTTATCATGCATGGTATACAGACGGTTTTTCTCACCATCAAAAACTAGGATGGGACTGGAATGGTCACCTTCCACAATCGGGTTTTCCGGGTATTTCTCCCAATTTACCAGGTCGGTAGATACAGCCACATTGGAAGTCCACAGTGCATTGGCATTGGGATCTGCCCAATCCGGGTTTGATGAACCATGGTAATATAAATAATACTTGCCCTCATGCTTAAGCACCTGATTTGCAGCCACGGCTCCTTCATCGTATGCTTCAGGGCCCATTTTTATTACAGGCTCATCCTGTACATTCGTCCAGGTTTTCTTGTCTTCCGATGTAGCCAGCCAGATACCAAGGTCATTACGTTCATAGAAGAGATACCATTTCCCATGCTCAATCCAGACAACCGGCGTTCCGTAAGGGGGAGGGATGGGTTCCCCACTGGTATCCAGGATCACCAGGTCTCCCTGTTCTTCCCAGTTGACTCCATCTGTAGAAATCAGCAGGTGCGCTATATCATGCGTCCCTTCTGCATACATATGATATATTCCCTCATCCTTGATGACAAACATATCTTCAGTCCATTTTTCACTGAAAACGGGATTACCCGAATACCTGCTCCAATTAATCCCATCATCTGATGTGGCATATCCCAAATACTTTGTTTCGGAATCTTCTGTATAACCGGTATACCACATTTTGTATACACCATCTTCAACGAGGATATACCCACGTTCTCGAATTTGCTTATCCCAT
>SDBT01013784.1_pt1 | contig 12933 bp, 17 predicted proteins | sample 2277101 | NCBI WGS metagenome assembly SDBT01 (sample SAMN10404973, study PRJNA504765) | marine sediment metagenome | isolation source: marine sediment core GS10_PC15, 103 cmbsf | place: Arctic Ocean: Southern Knipovich Ridge | collected 2010 | reverse complement strand
ATAAAGCCGGGTGAGTCCGGAGCGGTAATAACGGTCTTGCCCAGCGACTGTCCGAAGTTTCGGATGATTTCTAAAGTCTCCTCACTGGTGGCAACCGTCCTGCCCACCTCCAACAGTTTCATTAAAGGTGGCGGGTTGAAGAAGTGCATTCCAAGCACTTTGTCTGGCCTCTGGGTGGTCATAGCCATTGCAATGATGGAAAGGCTCGAGGTGTTGGTGGCCAGGATGGCATGTTTGGGGCAGACGGAATCCAGTTCGGCAAAGGTTTTCTTTTTAAGTTCCAGGTTTTCAACCGCCGCCTCGATGACGAGGTCGCAGTTACCGAAGTCTTTCATACTGGTGGTGCCCTTAATCCGGGAGATGGTGGCCTCTTTATCCTGCGGCGTGATTCTCTCCTTCTCCACTGCTTTGGCCAGTGACGAATTGATTGCAGCCAGCCCCTTGTTTAACAGTGCCTCGTTTATCTCTGAAACAATTACCTGGTAGCCGGCCTGGGCGCTCACCTGAGCGATGCCGCCGCCCATTTGCCCGCAGCCAACGATGCCAACCAGCTTAATTTCCATAGCTCTCGCCTCTTCCAGCATTATTTGGCTTTGAAGTCAGGCTTTCTTTTTTCCACGAAGGCGGCCGTCCCTTCGGCGAAGTCTTCCGTGCTCATCACGTAAGCTTCCAGCGCGTTTTCCAGTCGCAGACCATCTTCAAGCGTGAGGCTGCTGCCTCGTATCATCGCCTCTTTGGCGGCCCTGACTGCCAGGGGCCCGGCCTGGCAGATTGTCTCCGCCCATTCGCGGGCGGTGGACATTACCGCTTCCGGCGGGACAACTATATTGACCAGACCGATACGGTATGCCTCCTGGGCATCAATCGGTTTCCCCATGAGCAGCAGTTCGGCGGCTTTGCAGGACGGGATCATTCTGGGAAGTCTCTGGGTGGCTCCCCAGCCTGGAATCAGCCCCAGAGTTACCTCTGGTGCGCCAAAACGGGCTTTTTCCGAGGCGATTCGCAAGTCGCAGGCCAGCGCAATTTCCAGGCCACCCCCCACGGCTATACCATTGACGGCGGCAATGAGCGGTTTCCACAGGTCAAGCCCGCGCATGGGAGTATCCGGCATTGCCCAGGGATGCTGCGGTAGGTTTTCCTTCAAGAAGGGCAGCATGTCTTTGATATCGGCGCCGGCGCAGAATGCCCGGTCTCCGGCACCGGTGATTATGCCCACCCATAAGCCGTCATCATCACGGAAGTCGGCTATCGCCTCGCTCAGTTCTCGGGCCGTCTGCACATTGATCGAGTTCAGCGCCTCCGGGCGGTCGATGGTGAAGATAGCAACTTTGCCTTCCTTCTGATAGTCAATAGCCACCTCGGACCTCCTTGCCGTTATTCGCTGTCAATTTATAATGCGAATACTTATGGCGAATTAATAACTGAATCTGACTTTCTCTTACCTCAGGCTGACGTTTTTCAGCCTGGAGCCGGGTTACCTCAGGGGGTAGTTCGTGCCGATTTTACCAGAAGCGTGGCGCATCGTCAAGGTTGGTATATGGGTAGTTTAAGAGTGGGCGAAACCTCCCTTACTAACCATCTTTTGATTACCTACAACCTCCGTTTCCTATTGATTTTTCGCTTTTATTGGCATACACTTTCAGCATTATGAGTATCTTCAAACGGAAAAAGAAGACAGACATTTTGAAAGAAGCTGAACAAATAGCTGGGGAGGCTTATGAAGTTCAGATAATCAAATGCCCCAAGTGCGGTAGTAGGAATGTAGCCGCAGTTGTTAGACCGCTTGAAGGTCAAAAGATGTGGCGCTACAAGCAGATATCTAAAAAATACAATTGCCGTGATTGCAGGCATTATTTCTACTTGTAGCTTTCTATTGTTCCTTTTTCTAGCCTAGGCACATACCCTCATCAAATCCTGCCATAAGGGGGTGAGGCAGTGAATATTGCAGGGAGGTATGAACAATGTTAGCAGACTTTTTTCCCCCTCCAGAAATTATTCTACAACTGCAGTCAGAGGAATTAGCAATTCCATTATTAAAATCTATCATTAATGAAGAAGAAGCAGGTCGGGATGTAAATTTAACACGTGGAAATTATATGGGGTTAGTAATAGAACAGCGACTTGGAGGCGAATATCAAAACGAAGTGCAAAAAAATATAACTGAAGCTTGGAGTTGGCTTGAAAGAGAAATCATGATTGCTCCAAGACCGCAAATAGGTGGGGGCAGCACTATTTATGTTACAGGTCGTGGTAAAGAACTAGTCCAACAAGAAGATATAAATGTCTATATTAGAAGCAATATAATTCCACGGGGGGCACTAGACCCAAAATTAACCTCAAAAGTTCAACATTTATTCCTGCGAGGTGATTATGATACTGCTGTATTTGCGGCCTTCAAAGAAGTAGAGATTAGGGTTAGGAGACGAGCTAGACTTCCTTCGAGCAGTTACGGTGTCAACCTAATGAGGGAAGCTTTCAAACCTGAAAGGGGGAAACTAACCAACACCCAGCAAATATCTGGAGAACAGCAAGCAACTATGGAATTATTCGCAGGGACGATTGGTTTGTTCAAAAATCCCTCGAGCCACAGAGAAGTAAACTGGGAAGAACCAGCAGAATGCGCTGAACTCATATATCTGGCGAATCACCTTCTTCGGATAATAGACAAACATGCGACTATAGCACAACAGTAGGAATACTGAAGTACCAACCAAGATTGAGTAGAATCCCGTGGAGGGTTGTTGCAGTTGTGCTTCACGTTATGCTATAATCACCGCGAAAAGAATACAGGTTTTCTTTCTCCGAGCCTGTTCTCCCAAGGGCGTCAGCCTATGGAGACTGGCCGATAGGGTATGGCTGGAAACGGCGGTGCCTCCCGTATTTGGAAAGGAGAGATTATTTTGTTTCTGGAATCATGTGGTGGCTCTGTCACTCGCCTCAGACCTTCATTTAATCTCTTACCTTCTGGTCTTTTTGTCGTTGCCCGTGCATCGCCTCAGGTCAGGAATTGTACGTCGCTGAATATTTCTACCGGAGGTGCACAGGTTTGAAATTAAATGGAAAAAAGCATTTTAAGACCACTGGTACTTGCCTGGCACTCTTGGTCATTGCCACCTCAGTGCTGGGCGCTGTCGGCTGCGCTAGGCCCAGCGAGGCAGCACCGCTGCCACCAAAGCAGAGGTTAAGGGTGGCCACCACCACCAGCCTCTATGACACCGGCCTGTGGGGTTACCTGGAGCCGATGTTTGAGGAGCAGTACGGTGTGGAACTGGACGTCATGTATGCCGGTACCGGTAAAGCGCTGGAGTACGGGCGCAGGGGTGATGTGGACATCATCACCGTCCACTCCAAAGCGCGTGAGGAAGAATTCATCGCCGAGGGCTACGGGGTGAAGCGGGTGCCCTTTGCTTGCAACTACTTCCTCATGGTGGGCCCGTCCAGTGATCCGGCCGGGATCAAGGGCATGAGCCCTGAAGCAGCCTTCAAAAAACTGATGGAGACCGGGAGCGGCAGTTTTGTATCCCGTGGCGATGATTCCGGTACCCATGCTAAAGAAAGGAGCATCTGGCAGAAGGCTGGCTATGAGTATGAGAAAGTTCAGCCGGCAGGTGCCTGGTATATCGAGGCGGGGACCGGCATGGGACCAACACTGATGATGGCCAGTGAAAAGCAGGGCTATACCCTGACCGATATGGGCACCTATCTGGCCTACAAGGGCAAACTGGAACTCGTGCCCATTGTGGACAAAGGTGATATTCTGCTCAATATCTATTCCGCGATTGCGGTGAATCCGGAGAATGTAAAGGGCGTGAAAATCGATATGGCCAATAACCTGATAGTTTTCCTCACCTCGCCTGAGGTGCAGGAGCTTATCGGTGAATATGGTGTGGGAGAGTACGGCATGCAGCTTTTTATTCCCCGTGCCGGCGCTGAACCCACGCCGTAAAAACTTTTAAAGGAGGAGTGAGATGCCTGTTATAGCGATCGTGGTGAAGTGCAAAAAGTGTGGGGCTGAGATAAGGTCGGACTGGGAGTTCTGCCCCGGCTGCGGCGACAAAATGGTATGCACGGGCAAATATGAAGTCTGCGCTAATAAATAATCTGTAAAGAGATGATTGAACTGTGGCATGGCCTGGTCAAGGCCCTGGAACTGATTGTTACGCTCGACCCTGAGGTAATGGAGATAGCCGGGAGGTCGCTGAGCATCTCGGTGACCTCCGCTCTCGTCGCCTCTCTCATCTGCGTACCTCTGGCGAGCCTCATTCATTTCCACCGGTTCCGAGGTAAAAGAGCCCTGATCAACCTGGTTCAGACGTTCTTCAGCGTACCGACGGTGGCAATTGGGCTCTTTGTCTTTGTTTTGTTTTCCCGGGCGGGACCTTTGGGTGGTCTTGGTCTCATGTTCACACCGACGGTTATGGTGCTGGGGCAGATACTCCTGATCACGCCGATACTGCTCGGCCTGACCATTTCTGCGCTCAGCAATGTGGACAGGAGCATCGTTGATACCGCACGCTCGCTGGGCGCCAGCGGCTTTCAGACGTCGATTGTGATTGTCAGGGAGGCCCGGTTTGCGGTGATGGCGGCAATCATCATGGGCTTCGGCCGGGCTATCTCTGAAGTGGGCATAGCTATCATGGTCGGTGGCAATATCCGTGGTTTCACCAGAGTTATTACGACGGCCATTTCACTGGAAACATCCAAGGGAGACTTGGAATTGTCGATTGCACTGGGTATCATCCTCGTTGCCCTAGCCCTGATTATTAATATCATCCTGAATCGGGTGCAGCAGAGGTAATTATGGCGTTAATCGAGACGGTTAATCTATGCCAGCGGTACGGTGAGCGGGATATTTTAACAAATATCAATCTCCGCATTGACCGTGGGGAGGTGTTTGCCCTGATTGGACCGACCGGCGCTGGTAAAACGACGCTTTTACGCCTGATAGACCTGATTGACGAACCAGCGTCAGGGAAGATTTTCTTCGATGGTGTGGATGCCGCCGCACCAGCCACGGTAAGACTCGGGATGCGCCGCCGCATGGCGTTTGTGCTGCAGAAGCCGGTGGTCTTCAACCTGAGCGTTCACGATAACATTGCCTGTGCGCTGAGGTGGCGGGGATTCAGGGGAAGCAAGCTGAAGGAAAAGGTAAATCATATTGCGGATGTAGTGGGCCTTTCTGATTACGGTAGCCGGAATGCCAGGCACCTGTCCGGTGGAGAAGTACAGCAAGTGGCCATCGCCCGGGCGATTGCCATTGAACCGGAGGTCCTGCTACTGGATGAGCCAATGGCCAACCTCGACCCGCTTTCGGCAGCCCGCATCGAGGAGTTAATCGGTAGCATTATCAGGCGGTATGCTACTACCATCATTATGGCAACGCATGACCTGTCGCAGGGGCAGCGCCTTGCCGACCGGATGGCGGTGATGATGGGCGGGGAACTATTGCAGACGGGAAGCTCAAAGGACGTTTTTACATCGCCGCGCAATAGGGAGGTGGCTGAGTTTGTCGGCGTGGAGAACATCATTGACGGTTTAATTGCGTCCAGTGAAGATAATATGGTCACTATCGAGAGCAGAGGAGGGTCTATCGAAGCGATTTCCGATTATCCGGTTGGTGCCGAGGTGTGCGCCTGTATCCGACCGGAGGATATAACACTGGCCCTTTCCAGAATCCCCAGCAGTGCCCGGAATTCTTTTGAGGGGGAAATTACCTGGCTGGTTAACATGGGACCGCTGACGCGTGTTGAGATTCAATGCGGGTTTCCTCTGGTGGTGATGGTGACCAAAAGGTCGGCTGAGGAGATGGGTTTAACCAGGGGAAAAAAGATCTACGCCAGCTTTAAAGCGACCGGTGTCCACGTTATCAAGAGAAATTGACATCAAAGTCTGTTGATGCTATATTCTACTCTGTTGGCAGCGTAGCTCAGAGGCAGAGCAGGGGACTCATAAGCCCTTGGTCGGCGGTTCGAATCCACCCGCTGCCACTTGTTTTTAGGCTCATTTCGCCCCTTCTCTGCACTTAACAACAATTAAAGCTTACCTAACTCGTCTAATAGGTTTATCACCCTTAACGACTCAGCAATCCCAGTTGTGCCACTCATAGCCAGGTTAACGGATACAGTTTCAAGTATCTCCTCTTTTGTGGCTCCAGCTTCTAGAGCTTGCATCGTTTGTGCCAAGATGCAATTAGTACAGCAAGCTCTCAATGCTATTCCCAAGGCTATAAGGCGCTTTGTTTTGGTGCTCAATGCACCATCCCTATAAACAACATCCCATTTAGCAGACTCGTGAACCATTAATTCGCTGAAAATCCCCTTGAACTTATCAAGTAGTTTCGAACGATCTTCATTTAGTTTCACTTGGCTTTCCATTGTCTATTACCTCCTCTATATTTTGATCTAGAATAACATACTGATATGATTCATCTCCATAATATTAATCAGAAGCTTATCGAATTATATCCCCATTTGGCGAGATGTCAATATTGTTAGAAGGATTAGGGCAGTAGTAGATTTTTGAATATTTACAGCTAAAATATGTATCACATTCCTATTGACCTTCTCCCTACTCTCCTGAAAATTGACGGAAGCAATTGTATAATAGTTAAAGAGCAATTTAGTTGAGGGATAGCATGATTAAGCATTATGAACACACACAGGTTGGTTACCTTATCATCGTGGCAATGGCAGCCGTAATGGTGTTAATTGGGATTGTTTTAGCCAGGGCAGGTATCAACTGGATTGCTATCGGGATCTTGATTATCATCGCGGTAGCTTTAGTATTGTTCTCCAGCCTGACTGTGGTCATCTGGGAAGAGGAATTGGAAGTGCGATTTGGTCCTGAGCCGATACGCAAACGGTTTCAATTGGATGAAATAGAATCTTGCAGGGTTGTTAAGAATCATTGGTACTATGGTTGGGGCATTCGATTGACACCTCATGGCATCCTATATAACGTATCTGGCTTTTACGCTGTCGAGATAAAACTTAGAACGGGTAAGAAGTATAGAATAGGTACGGACGTTCCGCAAGAACTTGAGGCAGCTATTAGCAAGGCATTATCGAATTAATTACGAAATAAAAGCCCGTTTGAATGTATTAACTGGCGAAACTGGCCCTCATAAGCCCTTGGGCGGCGGTTCGAATCCAGCCGCTGCCACTTTTGTTTTTATTGATTGTTGATATTGTCCACAACACGGCGGACATCAGTGATGCATCACCTTTTCTCGGGATGCTTATCATCACATTGGCAGGTATTGTTTCTTCTGGCTTCGGCTATTCTTTCCAGAATAAGTGATTTGCCGTTGTTTGCCTTGAAATCTGAAACAATGTCATCTTCCGAGTATTCGTAACAATAACAGATAAGTTGTTTCATAATATCTACTATACCATCAGATATCTTTCATTACTGAAGTCAATACCATCGCTGGTCAATTGGTATTGGTTGCCAGAAGTGCCTGGCTCTGAGTAGCTGCCTGGAACTTACAATCGCAGCAAGGGCAGCGAATATAAATACCCAACTGGCAGGTATTTGGAATATACTTTGTCAGTCGCTTACTTGGTTATCAGCTTCAAGTGCGGGGTAACGCAGTCATGAGACCCTACAACCAGCCGGGGTAATAGTCAACACTGGAACCTTAGCATCGCGGATAACTTTATCGGTGACACTTCCGAAAGCCCAGCGGGAAATCCCTGACCGACCGTGGGTGCTCATAATAATCAGGTCCACCGTGTTATTTTGTGCGTAATCCAGTATCGCATCGGCAACTCCATGGGCAATTGGAGGACGGATTACGGCAGTCTGAACAGCTATACGCCCCTTTCCTAAACTACCGGCTGCCTTGGCAAGATAGTCTTCCGCCCTCTTCTGGATTTCCCTTGCTTCCTTTTCTCGCTGTTTAGCCATATCTTCCATTACCTGCTGGCCTGCAGATTCCGTGAATGCCGGCGGTGGTTCCTCAACTACTGTGAGCAAGGTTACCTCCGGTACTTTACACCCTGTGGCGATAGCTTTGATATGCTCCAGAGAGCACTCCGAAAGCTTTGACCCATCCAGCGGTCCCAATATCCTCTTATACATGTGCACCTCCTATTATTGATTCACCATCTCATTTTCAAGTGTCTTTCATATCGGATAAGCTCTATTATATTCCTTTCATCACTGAAGTCAATGCTATTGCTGCTAATGATAGAATCCACCCGCTGCCACTTTGTTTTTCCAATAGCCTATCTGCTACTTACTGAACATCTTCCAGACAATGGGGATTGCTATGATACAAGCAATCAACATGAAAATCCACCAAGTCCAAGTCTCTATCCAAGTTGCAAGTAGAACACCGATGCCTATTCCTCCAATGACTTTAGCGGTCACATATAATAGGGCGTAAGGATTTGGTAATTTTTTTAACTTCTCTATCTTGTCACCATACCAACCCATAATAATTACCTCCTTCCAGTAAGTATGGCCGTTTGACATATTATAACCCATCTATCAAGCATATGACTTCTATTTTTTTCCACCCAAAAAATGTGCGACAAAACTATTGACCTTCTGCGTATTCTCATGAAAATTGACGGAATCAATTGTATAATATAGAAAGTAGAAATTTACTCGAGATGGAGGGAAGTAATAATGTCTGAAATGAAGTATACAATTCTTGAATCGTGGCCAGCCTTAAAGGAAGATTTGGAGAGTTTCTTATCTGATACAGACGCCTGGATAATATATGAACTTAAGAAAGCAAATGAGGCCAATGACTGGGAATCAGTGCGCAAAGTGATTGATGTGATGGAATCAGTACATAACATGAATCATTCACATTAGCCGAAACTGGCCCTCATAAGCCCTTGGCCGGCGGTTCGAATCCACCGGCTGCCACTTTGTTTTCTGGTCTAAATTAACTCTGTTATAATAAATCATGAAAATCCCTTTAAGCCTTGAAACCAAACGCCTGATTATCCGCCGCTGCAAGTCTGATGACCTTCCCCAGATGCAGCGCTTTTTCAGCAGCGAAGAAGCGACACGCTACCTGCTGATGAGCCCGGAAGAAAAGACTCCGGAAGCAATAAGAAGACTACTCAATTCTATAATAAGCTCATACGATGCGCCTGAGCCAATATTTGCCCTGGCTATTGCGCAGAAAAATAATGAATTATATATTGGTTCATGCGGTCTTTCCAGAACTCCTCAAGGGGATGTGGAGATATATTATGCCCTGTTACCTGAACATTGGGGCAGGGGCTGTGCGGTGGAAGCGATGAAGAAATTATTTGAATACGCTTTTTCGGAGCTAGGGATAGACAGACTTGTCGCCTGGATGCACCCTGATAACCTAATGTCCCGGAGAGTAGCTGATAGTTTGAATATGGATTATGAAGGGAGCGTCACAAAAGACGCAAACCACGAGGGATTACGATATTCAATCAGCAAAGAGAAATACTACCAATCATAAGTCAGGTTCGAGTCCACCCGCTGCCACTTTTGTTTTCAACCAACTCCCCACCAGCCCCACCGGTCCTTGACCAGATGGCTAGAAACCTAAATTCATTATCCACTGCCTGGTAAGTCTGATGCAGAAATCAGCAAAATCTATGCTTTTCTGATAAATGGAGTAAGCCTGAAAGCCACCTTCGGTCCATATCGTCGTAAGCAATATGCCCATTATAGCCCACGCCAGTGCCTGGGGCACGGTTATCCTTGATTTAGGTGAAAGAAATTTCATGGTTCCGAACTATTATATCAGTTACAAATAATTTACTGAAACCAGAAGAATCAAGAAAGGCGGGTTAATATGAGACAAAGGATGAATGTGTTAATCAGGCAGGGCCGGATTAACTGCCCTTGGTCACTGGCTCAGGTCCGGTCGCGGCCAGTTTTACGTTTAGGGTATCTCCAAAAGAACAAAGTATTCTGGTTCTATTGTGAATCCCAAAGATTTAGTATATAATGGTAATAGGTTTAGTACTGGTTATCATATACTGAGTCAAGCAAGACAGGTTACCTCACATTTTGGATGACCAAGGAATCTAACCAAAAAAGGAAGAGAGGAGGTCATCCTATGAGCTTTGAGGAAAAGACACTAGAATGTTCCGATTGCGGTAATACATTTACCTTTACCGTTGAGGAGCAGGAGTTTTTCCAGTCAAAAGGGTACACCAACGAGCCTAAGCGTTGTCCCGGATGCCGGCAGGCAAGGAAGCAGGAACGCTCTGGAAGCAGCGGCTATGGAGATAGACCGCAGCGCCAGATGTTTCCCGCGGTTTGTGCTGAGTGCGGCAAGGATACGGAAGTACCATTCGAGCCACGTGAAGACAGACCGGTGTATTGCAGTGATTGTTTCCGTAAAGTAAGATCGAACAGATAAACTCCGGTTACGCTAGAAGAAGATATATGGGTTGGGCATAGCTCAGCCCATATATCTTTGGCATCACTGCCAATTCAGTGTTAGTGATGGTGGGAATATAGCAGTAAGTCTATATCCTAAAATCATTAACTTCAGGCCCGGCCGCTGCCGGTTGTTTATTACCACTCTTCGCCAGGCAACTTTTCCGGAACGTGGAACTCCTGAACCGGCAGTTTCAGCTCCTTCTTCATATCAACGGCGTTGCGCGGCGCATACCCCTGCCAGTGGTTGTTAAAGAAAGCGAAGGCGAGACTGGTCTGCTCAATGGCGGGCTTCATTTTATCGGCCAGTTCTCTTATCTCTTCCGGAGAATACAGGTATTTATAGCGCGTCTCGCTATCACCGGTCCACCACGTTTCCTTGTTACGCCCGTGAAAGCGAAAGTAGGCCATGTCAGTCGTCAGTGGAACATCGGCGGCAATGGAAGACGGGAACTTCGGCTCATCAGTCTGCACCCAGGCAACACCGTGTTCCCTGAGCAGCTCGGCGGTATGCGCATCATCACTCCAGCTGCGGTGTCGTAGCTCAACGGCAAGCCGGTACTGGTTGAATGTCCTGGTCACACCGGAGAGTATCTGCCGGCCGTGTCGGTCATTCCTGAAGCTAGGTGGGAACTGGGCCAGGAGCGCACCGAGTTTCCCCGATTTATAGAGCGGCTCAATGCTGTGCTGGAAAAGGTCGACGTCTCTCTGCGATATCGCCGCCGCCTCGCCGGTGGCTGCCTCGTACATCTTGGGATGGGTGAACTTCTGCCATAATTTCACCGCGAAGAGGAAGTCTCCTGGCGTACGGCGGACCCAGTTGTAAACGTAGCCCGGATTCGGCGGGCGGTAAAAAGAGCTGTTTATCTCCACCGTGTTGAAGAACTGGCTGTAATACTCCAGTTCATTTATCTTGCCGGCAGGGTAGAAATAGCCGGTCCAGGTGCCCTCGCCCCTGGGGTAAGACCAGCCAGAAGTACCGATGTAAATAGCAACTCTTTCAGCCATGCCTGTAAAAAATACTCTTCTTCGTTTGGTTCTTAATCCGGACGTTGAGATATGATTAGAAGCATTGGCGATTTTGAGATATCGTCGTCCGTGAATACAGACGTAACCTTTCGGCGGGTAAATCCGGTGGCGAATCCGGGGTAGGCAGCTTTGAACTCCCAGCCGGTACTTTTGAAAAGCGTGATAAGCTCCGGCAGGCTCCATATGTGGTGGTCAAGCTCGATTATATTTTCAACTTTAAAAGTCAGTTCTTCGGTTTGCTTCAGAAAGAACCAGGTGTTGTGATTCCGCGATTTCTTGAGGTCAATTTTTCTTTCCTCAAGGACAATCCAGTCGTTGTATCGGGAGAATCCTTTTTCCGAGTAGTTATGGAGCAGCCAATCCTTGTTTATAATATCCAGGGCGAAGAAACCGCCAGGCTTCACCAGCTTGAGGCAGTCACGCAGTATATTCTCATTGGTTTTATCGTCGTAAAAGCCAAATGAAGTCCAGAGGCAGACAATGCCATCAAACGGCGGTCCGTCGGGGAGGCTTGAAGCAATATGGCGCATGTCCGCCACCTTGAATTTCACCCGGTCGGCAACTTTTTCTTCCCGGGCTTTGTTTGTCGCGATTTGAATATAATGCGGTGATATATCCGTGCCCAGGACCTGAATATCATGGTGCGCCAGAGCTATGGCGTGGCGGCCGATGCCGCAGTTCAGGTCGAGGACTCGCTCTGGCTGGAATCCCTGGTCTTTCAGGTATCGGAGAAGGGCGTTTATTTCCCCTGGAGTCTGCTCGAGGCGCTCCTCAAAATGGCCCACGAACAGCTCCGGGTGTTCCTTAAAAAGCTCTTCCGTCCAGTGTGCCATAAGATTTCGTCGGAATCAATTAAAGAGCTTATTTCACTGCCACTATAGATGGCGCCATTTGGAGAGCATCAGTTTTTCATCGTTGAGGAAGAATTCGCCTTCTTCGGTGATGTCAACCACGTCGGCTCTGATGAGAAACTGCAGGGCGTGCTGACTGTAATCACGCCGGGTGAGCATTCTCCGGAATATGGACTTCGGTTTCAACTCCAGCTCTTCCATGTTCATGGCGTTATGTTCTCCGACGGCATTCTTCTGCCGGAATGTCTTGATTACTTTCGGGACAGCACGCATTGTCAGCCAGTAGGGGATGAACATGACCGACAGAATGAAAAGTATGACTATTAAGATAATGAACAGTATGCCACTCGCATCCATAATCAAATCACCTCAGTTTATCGCTTATTATCAGAGACGGATATCAAATGTGGGGTCGAAGAATTATCCTCTTCTATTGTACTACATTCGCTCTATTGTTTTTTTATCACTGGTGCCAGTTTCGCAGGAGTGGAATAAGGAAGACGATGCAACCGACGAGAAAGATGATGCTGCCGCTGAGACCCAATATATTATTGTCAGTGAGACTCTGCGCGATGAAGAAGAAGGCGCAGACAAGAAACAGAAGCCAGCCCGCGAGGTGATAACGTTTCTCCTTTTTACTGATTGAAGCAACCTCCTGTCCGGCAAA
>SDBT01013782.1_pt1 | contig 12934 bp, 17 predicted proteins | sample 2277101 | NCBI WGS metagenome assembly SDBT01 (sample SAMN10404973, study PRJNA504765) | marine sediment metagenome | isolation source: marine sediment core GS10_PC15, 103 cmbsf | place: Arctic Ocean: Southern Knipovich Ridge | collected 2010 | reverse complement strand
TCCAAGGAGTGACACTCCAAGATGTATCTGATGCTCTTGTAACATCTCTAGGAGAATAATCTCCATGAACAATTGTCAAAACATCTGCTGTTTGAGCAAAATCTAAATCAAATATATCTGCTTCTACATAAGGTGTGGTAACTGTAAATATTTTATTAACTACTCCTGCACTTGAATATGCAGTAAACCCACTGGCATCTATATCTACTTCATCTCTGTCCTCTACTTCAAAAGTTGTAGCCGTTTTATTTGAAACTGTATAATATAACCTTGTATTATTTATCTCTGTCATACCTACAACCTCTGTAATAAAAACTTGATCTCCATCTGAATATCCATGTGCTCCAGATGTAGTTACGACTGCTGGATCAGCACCTGTTATTCCTGTAATTACTACATCAGATTCTAAGATTAAACCTGAATTCTTATATACTCTGAAATATAAATCTCCAAATTCCAACATGTATGAATCAGTTGTCGAGAATTGAAATGGAATCAGTCTTGTTTCTTTTGATGAATCTTTTACTTCTGATTGAAAGATTGATCCAGGTCTAACTGTTAATCCCCCTTGTGGAAGTGTTTGGAAGTTTTGAATCTCTTTTGCACCATTAGGATAACGGTCAAAATCTGACCTAATCCCCAATAACTCTGAGAGTCTTCCTGCTGTAAAATTGTTTTTTAAAAACTTATATTTACTCATTAATAACTTGTTTCTGGTTTGACTAATCCTAAATTAGATCTTTTAGCCCCTGTGAATCCATTTGATTTTATAACCCCTGGAGTTCCTGATTGACCATCAACTCTTTTTGCTTTCTTTAATTTTAACTCTGATTCTGCAAAGAGTCTATCCACTTTTGCTGTATCGTGTGTTATTACTTCTGCCATTTCTGCTGCTAATCTAGTAACCAAAGCATCAATGAATGCTGGAGAATATTGACTAACATCTGTTTGTTTCATTACATAAATCAAATTTACTGTTGCAGCATCTGTTAACAACCTTTTACTGCCATCTTGTTTAACCTCTATTTTAAAAGGTGCTCTTTCGTTATACAGTATTACTGGTCTAAGCATATCTGCTGGTATTAAGAATTGATTGGTATATTCAAAAGTTGGAGAAGTAGCATCCTTACTTAAAGCCACTCTAGTTACACAAAAGTTCCATGTATGTTCACCCAATAGAGTATCTCTAACATACTCATAATACCTTTCAGTTAATTCTCCTTCGGACGTATCTTCACCAATTGCAGTAATTGTCCCCTCATGCCCTTGTTTATTAAATGCTAAATTGCATATCTTTACATCACTTATTGCCATATCTATATATTATTTAAATCTTTTAATTCTTTGTTTAATTCTTCGATTGCTTCTTTTTTTATCCCTTCTACTCTTTGTTTCAGAGTTTCAATCATGAAGGTAAATACTTTATTCTTGCTATTCTGTAAATAGGTAGCTAATAGTTCATTGAATAGATCTAAATCTATATCCTTAATTTCTTTTGTCTGTTTATTTTTAGTTTTATATACATATAAATTAACTTTATAATCTTTAATTGTTAATCTTATATCGCTTTCAAAATGTGCATCTATAAAAGAATCAAGTTGCTTCATTAATACTTTAATTTTATCTTTCATATATTTCCTATTTAATATATTAATAATAAGGTTTTGAATGGACCTTAAACCATTGTATTAACCGCCTTCGTAGTCTCCAGCAACACTTGCTGCCCCTAAAACTAATTGACTAGTGCCAGGATTCTTACAACAGAACCTCTCACCAGCTGTATTAGCAGAGTCGACCAATAGTAAAGTCAAGACTCCAGAGGAGTTTGTATTTGCAGTAACATGCTTTTTTGCTGTATGTGCTGTTAATATTGTTCCAGCAGCGGCAGTCAATGCCCCTGATGCAGCAGTGGCTGTTAAACCAGTACCATCTGCATCATCTGAAACCCAACAGTTTAAAGTGTGGATTGCTGCAATAGCAGTCCCTGTTATATCAACCACTGTTAATGTCGCTTCAATCCCATCTGTAGTAGCTGATGCAGCATATGCAATAGTTACATTAGAAGGTATTTTACTCCCATTAATAATAAAGTCTCCAGCATGTGTAAAACCTGAACCTGCATTTTTTAATATGTTTCCCATATTTTAATCGTATTAAATTATTAAAATAGGGTTTTGAATGGACCCTAAACCATTGCTTGATTAAGCTCCAATATCACACTGTATGATTATGTGGCCAACAAGAGTTGTTGCCTGTGACGCTGTAAAACACACTCTAAAGTGATTATAAGTGGTTGGTCTTGCAGTTAATCCTGCTAGCTCCCAAGCTTTTTCTAAAGCAGTATCAATGTCTAAAGCATCAAATCTGTATTCAGTTAAAGCCGTAGCAGCAGCATTTACATCGATTCCGACTGCAAAGCAATCCTCATCAACTGCATCGCCGTGAACTAGATCATCAACATCTGTTTCTCCATTATAAAGACCCAAATTTAAATCACCAGCTGTACCTAGATCATCAAAAGCAGCTTTAATACTCCAAACAGGAGCATCCACTGGGATGAGGATATTAGTGACGATAACATCGTTATCAGCCACAATTGCAGGTGTTAGGATTAAATCGGTTTTATGTTTTGAAAAACCATCCTGACCATGGGCATTAAGTAACGCATTCTCTTGATTGGTTACTTTAGTACTTTTAATTATTGCCATAATATTTTTTTATATTAAATTAATATTAAAGAACTTTATCACATAGAACACTAACGAAATGTTCTTCGAAAGTTCTTGCGATACCATAAGCAGCTTCTATGTCGATAATATTAGGGAACCCTCTTCTTTCGCTTGACTTCTCAATTTGAGTAGTAAGCGGTCGATTAGTGCCCTTAATTAAAGCTCCTTCTGACATGATGATAACTTGATCGTTTCCACCACTATCAGGTATTTCTTCATATTGAATAAATTCCATATTTAAAAAGCCTGATAAATCAGAGATAACTCCTGGACCTTCAAAAGGTTTCTTATCTCTATAACGAGAAGATACTGATTCATCATCACGAACTAGATTTTGTAACTGGCCTATACTACCAATACAGAATATACGACCTGAGTCGTTTGCTGCATAAGCTTGTAAGATTAGTTTTCTAGCTTGTAAAAGTTTAGTCTTATCTAAACCACGATCTGTAGCACCACTACCATAAACATCTGCATCAGCTGCAATTGAGTTTGAAACTGAAACAGTAGAAGATGTTTCGGACTCATTTTCATCAACTGTGATGACTATTTGATTTCCTAATATCTTGTCCATGATTGAAGTATCTAATTGTCTCGCATGAGCCATTAAAGCATTCCTTACAATTGCACTAGTAGGATCAACAACCATTTCAACAATGTCGTCTTTATCTACTAATTCATTAAATCCATAAGTAATGTCGGTAAGAGGTCTTTTCTCAAAAGCACTAGTTGCTAGTGAGATTAACTCACCTCTACTAGTTTTTTCTGTGACTGACTTTTTACCTATTTTGTGATAGAATTTCCGCTTTGCAGCTAAACTATCTTCTTGAACTAATCCCAAAAGACGTGAGCCTTTATCTTGGAGTTCATCCATATATACAGTATTAAACAACTCTAAAAAAGCTGTTGGTTCTGCACCTATAATTGCCATAATTATTATATATTAAATTAAAAATGTGAGCAAATTGCTCGTGCTATTTTCATAGCGTTCTTTATGCTTGTCTCCAAACGGAGGGCTTTAGTGATTGAAAGGGCTATCCAAAATGGACGTTATCCTTGCAAATTCGTGTACTGCGCTTTTAACTTGTGTAAGTGCGCAAATGTTTTTTTAAGGTCTGGGCTAGCCATAATTGCAGCAGTACCTTTATTATCTTGGATCATTTTTTGAATCTTAGAGTCTATATCAGATGGATCCATATTATAATCCCTAGTTTTAGATTTAAACTCTAATTTATCTTCTCCAATAATTTCTCCTACTTTGACCATAGCTTTAAAAGCTTCTGGGTTTTTCATAAGAGAGTTTCTTAAACTCTTATAATGATCATCATCTTCTGTTATTTCATGTAAAACTTCATTCACAATATTCTGTTTATCTTTAAAAGCGTAACCATATTCTGCTTCTAATACGGATTTAACTTTCTCTAAATCAACGATGTCTAAATATTCTTGGTTTTTTACATCTGTATCAATACTATCTCTTAGCTTTTTATCAAAACCCTCAGCTTGGCTTTTTGAGATTCCTGCTTCATGAATTGTTTTTCTAATTGCAGCTATTGTTTCATTGTCTCCAACATCCTCAAAATCATATCCTTCGATTGATTCTGGAACATCAAATTTCTTATTTAAAGCTTTTAAATCATCTCCTGATAAGTCCTCAATCCTAGCTCCTAATTTACTTTGTAGTTCTTCATAACCTTTAATTACTGAATCTACATCCTTAAACTTTTTAGCTGTTTCTCCAGTTTTTAACTTCTCGTCTTTTATTAAATCTGATAAGGTTTGTCCAGATATTCCAGGATCACCTTCTCCACCAGTATTTGTTCCATCACCTTCTTCATTGGCATCTGGTGCAGGATCGGCCTTTACGCCAGATAGTAAATCTACATTATCGTCAGTCATAATTGTTTTTTATTTAGGTTAATATTTTTACTAAGTTCTTTTTTCATTTTCTGTGCATCAGCTTCTGAAAAATTCATTAGAGTTAAAACTCTTCTTGCATAAGATTTCAAACCTTCATTATATGATGTAAGATCTGGTTTACCTTCTACAAAAGAGGCTTTATTATAACCACAGAATTTTAATATATCTTCCAATATAATTTTACCTTCTGAGGTGGTTTTTAATTTCTTATAAGCGTTTGATAGTTCGCTCTTCTTTGAGAAAAAATACATATTACCCCGTTATATTAATTCCAGCAGAACTTAAATCTTTTGAAGATTTAGCACTACTTTCTAATTGAACAGATTGTTCTGCTTGTTGAAGTTTCTCTTTTTCTTCAGCTCTTCCTGTTTCTACTTCTTCAGGTGTTTTTATAAAGTCTAAAGGTACTCCTGATAATTCAGCAATATCTCTAACACTGTCATCTATTTTTATATTATTTATAGATGTAGGATCTAATTGTAGAAATGAAGCTACACTTGCAAAGAATCTATTATAAGATAATAATTTTTCTGAATTCTCTGTAAATGATAAAGTTCCTGAGTATCTAATTAACAGTTCTTCTTTTTCTAATTCCACAGATACATCTAAATCTTTTAATGCCATCTCTGCTTCCAATATAATAACTTTTTCTAACCATTCTGTCTTCAATCTTTCAGAGTATGGTGAAATAAGTGTTAATCTTTTGTCTCTATTATCTAATGTCTCTGTAGCTGTTAAGGGTTGTACTCCATCTCTTTCTCTGAATTGCTCCACAAAATATGCAGATTCAATTGATTTCTTTACCATTGCTATTACAACATCAATCTTTGATCCTCTTGTACCCACTGTGGGGAAAGGTTGAATTGTTGGTGTTCCATCCTCATTTAAACCTCCTGGATTGATTCCACCAGGGAATGTTTCTAAGGGTAAGAAAGGTAATTCATCAACTGTTAACATTGGTGGATCCATTGCTTTCTCTTCACTCTTAAGATATATTTCCACAAGTATATTTAACAGTTTAACATAGCTTATTACTTGACCACTTATTCCGATTCCATAAATTTCTCCACTTCTCTTATTCCATCTAGCAATTTTATATGGTATATCTTTAAATCCAGAAGTCTTGATTATATGATTGTCAGATGGAACCAATATAACAGAGGCATACTTGTGCCTCTTATTTTTAATTGCTCCACCCATTCTTTTAAAATCCTCTTGTGGTAAAATACAATGCAATATTTCAATTTTATCATTGGGGTTTGCCAATAGTTTTTTCATTGCTGTACCTCCAATGGATTCTCCCCATCTTTGGTGAGCTTGTCTTAAAGTTAATTTATATTTACGATAAACTACATCTGCTTGACCAAATTCATCTTCTTCAAACCATATTTGTGACGGATGAATTGTTTGGTACATTGTTCTCTTTCCATCTTTCTTGACCTGCATGCAAGCATAGCCAAAATGAACTATATCTGCTACAAATTCTTGAGCCTGTAAATTAAAGTTATTCTTTGCACTCCTGAATCTACTTAGAGTTGAATCAGTTAATGTTTCTAAATCCCCTTTTAATTTTTCATTATTCTTTTCAAATTCAAATCTAAACCAATCGTTTTTAATTAGGCCAGAGATTAAAATTGAAATCAGATCTTGAGCAGCAATTGGAGCAGTAGAATCGTATTGCATGCTATGCCTTTCTTCACCCCCCGGGATAACCTCTTTTAAAAAGTCTCCTCTATCTGGTACAATAAAGTCTACTACATCCTGATTTCTCCTATCATAGTTTGACCTTTCAGTTTGAGATTCCCCAAAGGCTTTGATTATAATATCTACTGTATCTGTCATATATTTAACTTAATAAAGTTTGTGTTGTTTCTGTTTCGTCATCAAATAAGTTAGTCCTAGAACCTTTTGTTCTTAGGGAAATTCTGCCCCTTTTTTTCTTTAATCTTGCTACAGCATTTGTTTCTCTTTTTAATAAATCTTTAGCAGTTTTATCTTGTTGCTGAAATAAACTTAAATTTGATTGAGAGATTGCTAGTTGTCCTTGTAAAGCGGCTCTCTCGGATTCAAATTTTTGTAAATCTATTTCTTGTTGCTTTTGTACTAATTGATCTAACCCTTGAGTTAATCTTCCAAATGTTACCGAGAAAGAAGAAGATCTCCTCCCATTTCCTACAGAACCACTTTTTGATCTAGTACTAGAAACAAAAAAACCTTGAGACACTTTAGCTTTAATCCTAGATGCTAAAGATCTAAAGAATCTACTTTTACTAAGATTACCAGCAATGTTTAAAGATTTTGCTACTAGTTGTTCATTTCTATTCTTTTGTGATAAGAGATTAGAGAGTTCTGTAGAGATTTTTGGTGCTGAACCCAGACCAAAGATTTGTCCTTGAATTGATTCAACTTGTGACAAGAGATCTGTCCTTTGTCTCTCTTTATCTTGCTGCTCTGCTCCTGTCCCTGTAAAACTTTTAGTCATTATATTTTCCTTCTATTTAATGGGTCCCACTTATTATTAACTCTAGAAACACCTTGTCTTTGATTATAATGATATTTACTTCTAGTTCTTACATTAAAACTATCTCCAAAATTTTCTTTTAATCCCACAGCTAAATTTCTTAATGCAGATCCAATATGAGAAGCATTATCATGTTTTTCTGTTTCACTTGTGTGTCCTTCGTCATCTACTTTAAGTTTGTATAAAGATAGAGCATCTAATATTTGAGATTGACCCCCCTCAAACTTAAATCTTTTTTCCACACATTTTTTAGTTATTTGACATCTGCCTAAAAGTGCTCTTCCAGAAGCTATAGCATCCATCAAGGGTAATCTATCGGCTATCTTAACTTTAAAACCAAAACCCTCAAATATTCCTGCTCTTGTTTTCTTTTTATTCATGGCTGTCTTTTTAGCTCCATCATGACCTATTATTATATGATCGTATACATAAGGTTTCCCTAACAACTTATTAGCTGTATATGTATGATCCTCATCTTTATAAAAATCCATATCTATTATTATGAGTTGTTTACCTATCTTTTGTATATAAAAGACTGCTGTGCCATCATAACCTAAATCTAATCCTGCAACAACTGGATATGCTGGATCATATTCTTTATCTACTACTCTTTTTTGTTCTTTTAATTTAGATATATCTTTTCCAAATATAGATCCTTTTCCTACAACATCCCATGCTAACTCGTATTCCTGCTTCCAAGATTCAGGGGAATACTTATTTTCCACATCTCTTTTATTTGCTATCCATGCTTCTGATTTCTCATTGGCCTTATATACATCATACTCTAAAGAAGCCCAATCTTTTACTTCTGGATCTAATCCTGTTTGATATTTATAATAAAAATCATTTTTACCTTTAGGTGTACCAGTGATAATACAATGTCCTTCGTAATCATCTAACATTGGACTTATAACTTCACTAAAAGCTCTACTAGGTATTTGAGCATATTCATCTAATATACAATGATTTAAATATATACCTCTTAAATTGTCATAATTCTCAGATCCATATAAAGAGATAGTGGTGCCATCACAAAACTTTATCTTAAGTTCAGATTCATTGAATTGCACTATATCTTCTGGCAAACCTTTCAATAACTTTTTATACTCTGCCCATACCATATCCTTAACTTGCCTGTATGTAGGTCCAATATAAGCTGCTCTTTTAAGAACCCCTGGGAGATCTAAAGAGAACAGATACTCTAATTGTTTACATAAGTTTAGTATAGTCTTTCCTGCTCTTCTATGAGCCACTATTACGGTAAACCTTTTGAATCTTTTACTTGCATCCTTCTGCCAATTTCTTAAAGTTAAAGGTATCTCTAAATCGAAAACATTTTCTGCCATTATACTTTACTAGAAAAAAACTTTTTTTTATTTCCCATTTTTATAAATTTTAATTATTTTAAATAGCTGTATAAAGATATTGTCCCTGATGATAATGTGCCAGCTGAGGGTAACAATTGAATAGCATTAATTGCTCCGGCATCTAACCTGACTCCGTTTCCTCTCCTTCTCACAAGATCTCCAGCAGTATCAATTTGACTTCCTCTATAAGAAACATGTGTATACTTTGTATTAGAAGGATCAAATATCTCTACTAAATGACTTCCATTTTCATTAGTATCATTTCCTGCTGCTTGTGTAATTTCTATAGCAGTGGCTGCACCAGATTGAGATTCCCCATTGGATGCTGATCCAGAAACACCAAACCTTATTGTGAAGGCGTAATCACTAGCTCCTGCATCATAGCTTACTCCATTATCTGTAGATGTTCTTAAAAGTAGTTTAGAGTTATCACTAGAGAATTGTAAATCTGTTATTACTAGTTGATACATTAATACAGAGCTTAATAAATCTGTAAACTCTATGGAAGAATCTCCACTTAGGTCTACCTTCTTTATTTTTCTAAAATTGTTTTTTGAAAATGTTGACATATTTATCTATTAAAGTTTTCTATTAATAAGATCAATGTCCTAGCTGCTGCTTGAGTAACAGGTGTACCTGTTGTACCACTTCTTATTTTTATATATCTTGCTCCTGCAAATTGATCTGGATCTAAAGATAAATGTCTATCTGCTGCTGCTACTACTAAAGATTCCACTCCTAGATCATCATAAGAATCTACGTGGACTCCTGATCCTGAATCTGTTTCTCCGGCAACTTGAAATGTTAAATTTGCTGCTGTCCATGATGGCATGATTATTCCTTGAAGAACTCCTGATTCTCCTAAATCTATTTCTGCTGTTATTTGATTACTAGATTGATCTATTACAGCTGAGATCGTTCTAAATTTCCTACTTGGCATGTTTTTATTTTTATTGTTGTTATTATTTTATAAATTGTAAATATATTTCATATACAAATAAAGCTACTGTTGCTTTCCACATGTATCTTAATGTTAGATATATAATACATTCAAGACTCTCTTTAAATTTATTATATTTGGGTCTAATGTAACTTTTTATTTTTCTGTAATTTCCGATTATTATATGTTTCATTAAGAGTTAGAAAAGTTTATATAATTGAATACGAAACAAAAATCTGATGATCCCGAAGCCACCTTTACATTTATCCTTATATCTGCTTTTTCAGGGAAAATCCCAAAACCCTCTGTGTTTATTTCTGTATAGTTTATTAAATCTTTCCCAAAGAATGGGATAGCTAGTTCTTGATTACCAAAAAAATTAGAGCATGAGAATTGAAACTCCACTGCTTTAGTAGCAGGAGTAGTGGCCATAAATCTTAAAAAACTTATTTTACTATTAACAGGGGTAGAGACAACACCATCATATGATATTCCAAGTCCAGTAGATATTCTACTAAATACTGTGTCAGGTTTTCCTGCTGTAATGGCACCTATACCTACAAATATATTACCAATGTTTGTAGAGTTAGATCCTGCAAGAAAAAGTTCTTGGCTATTTATTCTAAGTATATTTGTGGCTACTGTATTAACTGGGGTTGTACCGTTTAATTGTACCACTTCAAATTGTTGTAAATAGTTTTCATCTAAATAAAATATTACTATAAGTCTTGCTCCTGTGCCAGAAGAATTATCGTTTGCATTATCAGAGGACACTGTCATTTGACTAGCTACAGAGGGGAATTGATAAATTGTGCCTTCTTCCCATGCAGTAGAAAGAGTTGTCCCTACTATAGAAGAACACCCTCTAAAACTTCTAAGGTTGCCAGTTTTTTTTAACGAAAGAATATTTGCATCTGATTTAGAAAAACTCATTACTTTACAAACTCCTCAAAATATATTGTTGATAAGGCAAACCCCATCCCTGTGGAGTGCCTTTCTTTTCCTCTCATTTTAGTATAAGAAGTAATTCCTATTAGTCTTCCATCTTTTAAAAATAGTCCTCCTCCAGAGTTACCTGGATTCATTGCTGCATCTGTTCCTATATAAATATGATTACTTTGAAAAGTTAACTTAGATATTATACCTTTAGTTATAAACCTGTCTTCTCCTAAAGGGTTACCTATTGCATAAACTTCTTCCCCTTGGTCGAAATCTTTTAATAATGCTATCCTAGCAAATTTTACTTCTGTTTTAACCTCTATTTTTATAAGAGCTAAATCAGCTGGTTTATTAATGTGTATGATTTTATAAGAATAAATTTTAGAATTATACTTTACGAAATTTATTTTAGTATTTCCTCTTTTAATAACGTGATAATTAGTGGCTATCAAACCATCTGCACTTATTAATACTCCTGAACCAGCTGATACACTATTATGTATTGAGACTATTACTTTCTTAATTTCTACAGGGGTCATAACTTCTTTCTGTTTATTTAAAGATATTATAGCTAAATGATTATATGCCAGTGCTCCCCAGTTAAGTGTTAGTATCATAATTACCAATATTGTTCTCTTCATAGTTTTATATTATAACATATTTAAATCTAAAAGTCAAGAACTTTTTTAATATTTCTTTCTTGAATAGTTAATTTCCCATCTTTACAACCACTTTCCTGAACATGATAAACTATGTCTACCATCACTTTTTCTATTATTGCATTCAATGCTCTAGCCCCTGTTTTATATTTTATAGCTTCCTTGGCTATCATTTCTAAGGCTTTCTTTGTGAACCTTAATTTTATATTATCTAAATTAAATAGTTGTATATATTCTTCTATTATTGAAGCCTTTGATTCAGTTAATATTTGAATTAACTGATCCTCTGTAAGTTGTTCAACGACTGCTAATAAAGGAATCCTGCCAATTAACTCTGGAATCATTCCATATGAAATTATATCTTCAATACTCACAGATCTTTTAAAATCCTTTCCTGTAAGTTTAGATTCTTTCACATCAACATTAAATCCTATAGACTTCTTTTGTTTTGTTCTTTCCTTTACAATACCCTCTAATCCAACAAATGCCCCAGAAAATATAAACAATATTTTACTTGTATCAACTTCCATGGAAGTTCTGTTTGTTTTATTCATAACACTAACCTTCTCTCCCTCTACCATTTTTAATAAAGCTTGCTGAACTCCTTCCCCAGAAATATCTCTTATTTTATCACTCTTTGGAGTTTTTGCAATTTTATCTATCTCGTCTATATATATAACTCCTCCCTCTGCTTTCTTAATATCCATATTACATTTAGATACCAAATCTTCAAGTATACTTTCTACATCTCTTCCTACATACCCTGATTCTGTTAATGATGTTGCATCTTCAATTACATAGGGGATTCCAGAAAGTCTACAGGCATTCTTCACAATATGAGTTTTTCCACAACCTGTTGGACCAATGATTAATAAATTAGATTTATTTTTTGGATCTTCCAACAGTAATCTTTTCTTATGATTAAACAATGCCACGCTAATATCCTTTTTGGCTTGCTCTTGTCCAATAACATATTTATCAATCTCTCTTTTTAACTCGTGAGGTTTAAGAATCTTTTGTACTCTAGGAACCCCTCTTTTAATTGAGACAGGTTTATAAGGTGACATAGATTCATAATACCCAGATAAAGTTTGTGAGTATTCTTTCTCTATTAACTCACAACAAGGTGTACAGAAGTACAGCTCACTTACTGGTTCAATTGCTATATCATCCTCTTGAAAATATTTATTGCACTTGTCGCATCTCTTCTTCATTTGTATTGTTTTTGATTAAATTTTTATCTGGCGGAGGATAAGAGATTCGAACTCTTACAACCTTTCGGTTATGCTGTTTTCAAAACAGGTGCCGTTACCCAGAATCTATCGGCTTAATCCTCCTGGCATGTCTTCTAAGAATCGAACTTATAATACTCATTTAGCGCATAACGCTTCGCTGTGAATCATGCCACTAATATGAGCTACTTAGAGCTAGCCCAAATTCCTTTATAATCTTTCATGAATCTCCTGTTTTCATTATATAATAATTTATAGCTGCCATAAATACACAGATACCTGACCCAAAGGGGTTATCTCCTGTAGCAAATATAGCTCCTAATAATAACCATACTATAATTCCTATATATTTCATACACATTCCTTTTGTCGTTTAGTATACATTCCTAGAACTATTGATGTTGGGTATATAAGTAGAAGTGAATCTACATCAAAAGGGATTATCTCATCAAGTATAATAACATCCCAAATTATATGCGGGAGTACCAGATTGTCTATTGATGTAAAAGTTATATTGTTATGTCTTGGATTATCTTTTAATGTAATATCTTTCTTAATAGATTCACTAAGAGATACATGTAAAACTCTCCTACCTTCTATTGCATAGGAAAAGGCTCTTTTTAATAG
>SDBT01013781.1_pt1 | contig 12934 bp, 11 predicted proteins | sample 2277101 | NCBI WGS metagenome assembly SDBT01 (sample SAMN10404973, study PRJNA504765) | marine sediment metagenome | isolation source: marine sediment core GS10_PC15, 103 cmbsf | place: Arctic Ocean: Southern Knipovich Ridge | collected 2010 | reverse complement strand
AAGAAGTACCCGCACTTCTTGCCGGTGCCCCAGCAGTCGGGGCAGGCCGGGTCGCGGACCTCCATGGTCTGGAAGTCCAAACAGGTGGGACAGTTCTCACCAGTGATCCGACGCTTGAGAAGAAGCCCACGCTCGCCGGCGTGTTGCTTGAACCGCACCAACTCCATGCGAACGATCTCACGAGCCAAGCGCCAGTCCCGCTTGCTCAACGTCCCCTCGCCACCAGTCGGCTCCGAGAAGTACGTGTCGAGCCGTGTGGTTAGCTTGACCCGATAGAAGGTCCGGTTGGGCCACTTGTTGAACGCCCGCTGCTCGTCGTCCATGGCCACGAACTGGTCAGTAACAGGTAGCCCCACGTCCACCCAGTCGTCCGCAGCATTACTATTCGTCTGTCCGGCCTGGAGCTGGAACTCGAAGGGCTGCGGATCGACAAAGTCGTCACGCATCTCCCACATCACACGGGTGCCACCACGGATGAGGTAGCTGACCACGACTCGATCAAAGACCGACTCGCAGGCTTCTGGCGGGCACTCCGCAGGCAGGGCCGGTTCGACGACCGGCGGGTCCACAGGCAGAGGCGCTGGTGTTCCTTCGAGAGACAAGGCCCGTCTCCTACAGTCCGCCGATGCCGCCGTACGTCGAGTTCACGCTGCCCGTGAAGTTCGCGGCGTTGATCTCGACCTTCTTGAGTAGCAGGAACTTCCGCCATTCCTCCAGCATGAGCTGGCTGGCCCGTAGGTATTCCCGCTCCTTGTTTCGATCGTCAATGGTGATCCCGCCAGCGCTCGTGCCCAAGCGGTTCCGCCGATACCAGGCTTCGGCCGTGCTGTAAAGATAGCCCTGGGTGGCCTTGATCCAGTGCTCTTTCCACGGGAAGTCCTTAGTGGTCCAGCTCTGACTGAGTGGCGGCGGAAACTCGAAGAACTCCCGAATCGGTCGGAGGAAAGCATAGCATACCTCCATGTCGCCGAACTCGACGTCGTCGAGGAGCGTGTTCTCGTTGGGCGCGTTGTCTCGAATGGTCAGCCGCAGCTCGCGGATGGACGGCGGGCCGTGGTTTCGTAGGGTCGGGTCGGAGAAGCCGAACAGGCCGGGCTCGACGAGGAGCCAGCCCTCGACTGCGTAAGTGAGGTGGCCGTTCTCGAAGATGCCCCACGTCGCTTTGTAGAGGGCCGTACACTCGACCAGTTCGGTTGGGAGCGTGACCCGTACGACCCCGTTAGCCGCGTCGACCACGAAGCCCTGCTCCTCAAAGATGGGATCCGCGGTGCGAATGCCCGTGGCTTCCATGAACCGCACGACGATCCCACAAAGCGGCGTGTCGTCGTCGGCGCTCGCGCTCCCGGCCGTGCTACACAGACAGTTGGTCAGGTCCACCGGCTTTCCCTGACGATCCCGGATGACCTTCTCAAGCGTGGCACACTGGCCACGAGAGATGACGTGCATCTGAAGCTTGGGTAGGACCGGGCAACCGTCCAGGAACTCAACATCTTCTTTGATGAGGTCCAAGTCGTTACACTGAATTTCGGTCTGCGACGGCTGGATAACTGCAGTAGCATTCAAGCCCATAGTCGGCCTCCTAAGCTACGGTCAGGGGGAACGAGTCGGGCCCAGCCACGTTCTGTTTATGGAACTGGATGACGTACTCGCCCGGGTTCACCTTGACCGGCTGCTCCCACGTACCGTCCGCCTGCTGTCGGCTCGCGACGATGGCGAACTTGTTCTGCCGGTTACCAGCATTATACCCCACGGCGTCGAACAATAGGATCTCTGCGTTGGCCACGGGCTCACCGTCCAGAAGATAACATAATTCTCCGACACCGCCGAAGTCCTGGTCGACTAAAATTAGGCCGTCCCCGCCGAACTCGTCCAGGCCGTCCGTCTCGCAGGGGTCCGGCACGACTGGCGGCGGGGGCACGATTGCCGGGCTACAGGACGCCACGTCCAAAGGCGTCACGGAGATCTCGGCCGGGTCCTTACTCACCACCAAGGTGAATGCGTCCGGGCCGGATACCTCCTGCTTGTTAAACTGGATCACGTACCGAGTCGGGTCCAGCATAATCGCCTTTTCCCAGGTCCCGTCTGCCTTCGTGCGACTGACTGCCACGACGAACTGACTGCCTCGGTTGCATGCTAGGTAGTCGCTCTCCAGAAAGACGAGGATCTCCGCGTTGTCTACCGGGATGCCGTCAAGTGTGTAGCACAGGTTGTTGGGCCCGCCGTAGTCCTGGTCGACGCGTTCGCTGCCTGCACCCACTGAACCCTCCTCGACAACCTCAGCCACCTGTTCTTGCGTGATACGTAGTGTCCCGTTCTCGATGTCGAGCTGCAGGTTGCCAGCTGGCTTGTCCGTGACCGGCTCCGGGCTCGCGCCTTGCTGAAAATAGGCAGCAGCAAAAAAGGACTTGATCGCATCGTCGTGAACCCGGGACAGGTCCAGAAAGATCCGGTAGACGGAGGACTGTCGTTGGAACGGCGGGCTTTCCTCCGCAGGCAGGATCTGCGTGGACGCGGCACCAAGAGCCTTGAACGTATCGTCGGCCGAGTCCCAGGCCAGGTCAACGGCCAGGTCCCAGATGACGAAGTAAACGGTCTTGTTCCGTTTCTGAACCAGCGTTATGTCGGTGATAGCCATTTTAACTATTATACGGATAAAACTCGAAAAGCAACCTGCACTATTTCTGGCTAAATGTCTACCGGCCCGTAATGGACCTCACCGTCTCGACCAATTTTCTCTAGCGTATGAGTGGTCGGGACATCTTCAAAGCGATCATAAAATTGGCGGCGCGTAATCACATTGGTTCGCACGTCGTCTTCGTTCACCCACGTTACGACGCCAGTGCGTAGGTGCATGAGCTTCCATCCATAGTCGGCATCCACGCGACTTCGTCCTATTTCGTTACCGGCGATGTCGTAGTGAATGCGGAGACGTGTGCGTATGGTTTCAGGCAGCATAGTTGGTGTCTTTAAAATATGGTTGCGAGGCGTGCTGCCATTACACTACACCGTCTTCCTTATACTCAAACTTCGTGGGTCTCTTGTCAATCAGTCTCTTGACTTCAGAGTCTTCAAGATCTGCTTCGTCACCCTTCGGCACCGTCATCAAACATTCACCGTCCTCGGCCGTGTAACACGAGTACCAGAACTGCGTCACCGCGTCCTCTTTGCAGCCGCGAGCGCGTGCGACCCGCCGGCTGACGACTTCGGCGGCGGCTTGAGTTGGGAAAGTCAAGTAACGCATTAGTTTGTCCTCTACGGGATTCGATTTGTAAGGTCGTCCACAAGCGCCGCACGATCCGTATCTATATCAGAATCGAACAAGAAAACTTCCGCGATGTTTCCGTTTAATGCCCGGATGAGGTTGGCCTGATTTCCTATAGTAAATCCTTTGGGAACATTAGAACCTGTAGTTACAAAAGCAACATTTACACCATCCTCCCAATTCTCAGTCCGAGATTGATTGAGCACATCGTACATGCCGCCGTAAACAAAAAACCCTGCTCCCCGGTGGTCTACCACACCCGGTGCAGAGCCACCGCCTGAATAAATAGATGCAAGACCTGTAGACAACATTTGTCCGTCCATCCTCGACGCCCCATCTCTCGATGACCACGCGTGCCCTGTTACTGTCTGTACTGCCTTCTGACTAACTAATGCTATTACCTCGCAAGGCTGACTTGCCAAAGCGGCGCTACTCGCTGTCTGTAGGTGTTGCGTAATATTTATTGACTCCTCATAGAGGATCGACAATAGAGCTGTTGACGAATCTAGCTTCGGCTGATTTCCTGCCGTAGCCTGCACCACGTCATGACCAAACCCGCTCTGGTCGTACCACGTCACGACGAACCCAGTGTCGCCCGCAAGCCAGATCAGAATCTCCGTAACATTCAGCGTGCCCACCGGGTCACCAGGCACCGCCCAAAAATCTTTCTCCTGGCTGTCGCTGCTTCGTCGAAGCCGAACGAGCGGACCATTGTAGGCAACACGCAAACGACGCAAACTGTAGCATGCTGCGGGGGGTGTTGCAATCTTATCGAGCGCGAAGATGGGAAGACCGTAATGATGTGCTTGGTCCAATTCGATTGTGTTGCGATCCCCGCTCGATAAGATCGCGTCGAAGAACAGCGTCTCGAACAAATGACCTTCCAGGCCCGTGACGACAGCGAAGTTGTTGCCGAGCGTGAAGCCATCGAGACCCGAAGTCCCCAAATCCGCCGTGATCTCGTCAACACCATCAAGGCGGACGACAGAACTAGCGCCATCCCACTGCACGCCGACGTAATGGGTCACATCGTCGGTCACTGGGGTCGTGCCATTTACCACATTGTCAGCCGAGACTTGTAGGACGGTATCGCCGCTTTTAACGCGCACAGTCTGCCGCGTCAACTGACCTGATGCCTCGGCGTCGCTGAGGAAACCATCGTTGGCAGAGGCAAAAACGAAGGCAATTTCGTTTGGCTGCGTCGCTACGAATGAATTATTTACCAACGCGTGGGTCGTGGTAAAGTTAATCGCTGATCGGCCATTCTTGGCCGCCACAAACTGTGGCTGAGCCCCAGCCGTATCCTGTGTAGCGTCTTGAGTACCTATTTGGTCATACCAAGTAACGACGAACGAATCACCGCCCGCCCAGGCCGCTATAGCGTCCAAATCCAGTCGAGTGGTTATAAGATCCGCGCTGAAATCCAACTCCGCGCTATCCGAAGCACGACGAAGACGGATCAGCGGACCCACGTATTGCGAACGCAAAAGCCGTAGGCCATACGCTGCTGCGGCGGCTGGCTGGACTTTGTCCAGAAGCAGAAGCGGGCTGAACCGCAAACGCTCGCCTGATGGAACCGCGAGTTTCATTACATGGCCGCCAGTTCGGCGGAATTTGCCACGCTCAATTCAGCCGAGTGTGTTGGCTCAAAGATATGAACGAGAGAGACGCAGCCCTCTGGAACATTGCTCGCCTGATTCGACTTATAAAATTTGATTTCGTATTGTGCCGTTGGTGCTGCCCCACTGGTTACCGGCGTTCCCACCAATACACCGTCCACATACATTCTCAGATCCCCTGCGGCCCACGTGACGTAGATAATCATACGAACACCACGGACCGGCACGATTGCGCTGACTACTGTCATCGTATTCGCGCCGCCGCTTCTAACTTGGCATCTGAGTACCCCTCCCTCTATGTAAATCCGCACTCCATCATTTAGCGCAGCGTCTCGGGAATCAAAAATGTGGTGGTTCGGAGCGTCTGAAAGCGGTGTGTGCGCAAGGCAAATTGCACCCGTCGCAGCCGTAAGATTTTCGTCGTCCGCGTTGCTGAAGTCCAGCTTATCTACCGCGCGTGTGGCGGCGGGCGCAATGGGCGAACCGATGACGTGGCGACCGCTGTCGATGAGGTTCGGCCAGAAGACGAGGCAGTCGCAATCGCCGGATAGTGCATAGAACCATAGTCCGACCGCAGGATTACCGCCGCCAGTGGCCTGGAACTCAACATCAACCGTTACCGCCGCGTGATCGTTTGTAATCCAGTGCCATTTTTGCGACAGCGCCGACAGACCGACATTCCATCTGCCCTGCGCTGCGTTGTGCGGATTGTCGAGTCTTAGTGTGCCAGTCTTTCCGTTTGGGTGGATCATTACCCCTAAGGACACCTTGTCCACAGTTTCGATGCTTGGGAATACATCAAGCTGGAAAGCATCATCCACAGATACCGCGCCAAGCGACCCAAATACATATGCGTCGTTTCCCCCGAAGGGGTCAGCTTGCCCACCTGTGATCGTAGCAACGCCTCGAATTGTCCACCCAGAGTCAAAATCTGTGAGGCCATTCGTCTTGGCAGCTTCGAGCAACAAACCGCCGTCCTTGCTGGCTACGTCGTAACCACCAATAGGAACTTTATTCGACACGCCCTTCTTGATCCCGCCGTACCAAGGAAAGTAGGCTCTGGCAATGTCGGACGCTTGCGCATTGGGTGCTTGGATTCGTTTCCTGCCGGCGGACCAAACAGCATTAGGATTGTTCCACCGGCCGGGCATGGCGAACTGAAGCCCTTCTCGACCGGACAGAACACCGGCAATACGACTTGCACCTATTGGTATCGCGAGCGTGGTCACAGTGGCGTCACCAGAATCGGTGCCGTTCGGACGGTCACAATGGGAGTTTGAAGATCGGAGTCTATCATGAACGAGACCACGTCGTTCTTGTCCAGAGAGTCCGCAAAGGGAAGGCGCATCAAAACGCCGTCTGCGCCAATGACACATTCGGCCTTCACGAAGCTTTTAGCGTCCTTAATATCGTTCTTCGCGTACTGAATTTCATAAATATTCCCGTCTTCATTGGAAGTGAAGTTCACATCAAGTTCTACCTTAAAAAGCCTGGTACGCTCTCCTATGTATTTGAAGCCCGCAGTGTCAGTCCCCGCGTTGACAACTGCCCAGTTGCCTCCAAGCAGATCACCATCCGACAGGGTGCTCCCTTTGAACAAATTCTCGAAAGTCCCCGGCGTGATAATATCAACGGCCCCGCCGGCCCCGTCGGCGACGAAGAATTGACCGACATCTGCGTCTTTCGATTGTGCGAGTAGGTGTTTTTTGGCTCCATCGTAGTAAACATGTTCAATGATCCCGGACTGCGCGACCAGCACCGAATCACCTGCGACCATCGTTGGGTCGGCGGGAAACGCAACGAGGTTAAGAGTGGACCCGCCAGCCTCACCCGCTCTAATATCGGTGTGCCCCTGGAAGGCAACGTTGTTTGACAGCCCGTTGTCTTCTTTACAGTACCATCGATGTCCCCAAACAATCTTGGTGCCTACGGGAGCATTAACCGCACTAATTTCAGGGTCAGCCTCGACGACTAGGGTCGGCGCAACACTTAGAGTGGCGCTATTATCGTGCGTTGCAAGCAACCCACCCACAGTAGGATATGCCGCGCCCTGCAGAAGATCCAAGTCGCCCGCGGAGAGGGTGCCGTCGAACAAGATGTTCAACGTGTCCCCGTTTGCCCAGCACCGAAAGAGATTGGTGGCGATGGCCGACGCCCGAATCTCTTGCTCCAAGCGGGTGACATTGACTGCGCCGCCAGGCAGTTCCGTAGAAACGACGTAGGTGAGCGGTGTAACGAACTCTTCCGCCGTACCTGGCTGCTCGCGAGCGAACATCGCCACAATGACCCCAGTGTCTCTCTGTACCCAAGGCATTAATCTACCCTCCAATCCACGTACCCGAGGGTTGATAGGCGAAGCGTCCCCGATGTATCGTCGGAACGACGACGGATTTGTCCGGATGTGTTCGTTCTCTTAGAAGGTTCCGCAGCAATGCTATTACCGTGCGATATGATGGTTGCCAAGGGACTGGCGGTCTCGCTGGGGGCCTCGTCAGTGACGTCAGGCGAAGACAAATAAGTGATCGTAGGAGCGCCGCCGCCCGACCTGTCCAAGTGGACATTGAGGAAGGCTTCGACACTTATCCCAGTCGGGACCTGCAAGGTGACTAGAGCCGCCGTTGTGACGGTTGCCCCGTCGAAGTCCAGCGGAGGAGAAACCCACAGAACCTTGATGCCGCCTCCCGAAATCTCCTTCGCATCAAATGCGATGATGTTCGAGGACCCGTCCGTCAGCACAGATCCGATTCGTTTGAACGACGTGTAGCCCGCCGGGATATTCGTCGCCGTGATGTTGTCGTCAAACCCTGCATCGATGCTACCGTCTGAATCTTTACGGATAATAAAAAGATGATAGACCGAGTCTACCGCCAGTGTCGCCCCACTGAACAGCCCGCCCGCCGCGGTTCCGACTGCCCACGTTGCGTCGATTTGCTTAACCAACGCCGCCGTAACTTCGAGAATTTTCCCGTCACTACCAACAACCACGCCGATCCCGAAGTCAATGTCATGGTCAGCGTCCGTGTCATTGGAGGGGACACATCCACGCACGGGAGCAACTGCTGCCAACAGTTTATTTAACGCGTCATCCGTAAAGGACGCCTCATTAACGTTGGAGTCATTGTCCACCAGCGATGCGTCGTAATCGCTCGCTGTGGCCACGATCGCCCCGGTCCGCGAAAACACAGCGGCAACGTCGTTGGCCTGGGCGCCCGCCTCGATTCCATCAAGCTTCGTTATTTGGGCGGCAGTTGCCAGGCCCTTCTGCGCGGCCGTCGCGTTCTGGATATCGTCCGTGCCGTCAGTATGGTCGCTTGCGTGTGCGGTGGGCGCACGTGCGTCTGTCATACGAGCGTCTGAGTCGTTGACATACGGATCGCCAGCAGCGGGCGTGCCTGTGCCAACTAGGGCATCGTTTTCGTCCTGCGTTGGAACCCTACTGTCATCACCCTCGGTGGCCGTTCCTGCGACCGTGCCGAAAGCGATATCGCGGTGGGGTTCCCACACCTGCGCAGTCGTTCCGACCGAGATCGGATTGGCTGTGACCAGGATGTACTTGGTTTTGAACTTGGTGGAACCGGCGTTCAACACGTGCGTAATGTTGCCGTTCGTAACTTCAGCGTCTTCGTCTGCGTCGGCACGTCGGGACCATGCTCCCGCGGCCGTAACGTAGAAGCCGTTCTCCGCGCCCGCAGTCTGCTCCAAGACAAGGACGTCAGAGCCCGACGTGAGTAGACCGTTCAACGTCTGCTCACCAGAGAGCGTGATATCGCCCTCGTCCTCGGTGGACGTGTCCACGCCAGGTTTGGTGTCTACGCCGGCTATCACCGCGGACAACTCATCACTGATCTTCTGCGACGACCACAGCTCTGCCGTGCTTGCGCCTGCGTCGTTGAGCGCGCGGTGTTCGTTGAGGTCAAAGTTCGTCAGCGCGTCGTGGTCAATCTGCGATTCGTCGACATCAATATCCACTTCGTCGTTGGGCCCATCGTCCGTGATCGTAACCTTGGACGATCCCGCGTTGATGCTTTTGAAGTCAAGAATGACTCCAGCCTTCGCCTTGAACAATCCGACGCCGCCCGCACCGATGTTACGTGCCGTGTTGTCTTCGCCTTGGCCTGCACCCGCGTTGCCCCCACCACTGATGGACAGAATCTCAAAGAGCTGAGCGTCTGCCACCACCGACAGATCGGTTGTCCCCGCCACGGCAACCAACGCAGACCGATAGTTCGTCAACTTGACCAAGGCCGTAGGACTAATCGGAAGGATTCCTATTTCTGTTTTGGCGTCCGCCAGCGAATCAAATAACTTTTGGCCGTAAACAATAAACGTCTCATCCGTGGTGGGCGACCAGAAGATGTACTGAATCGTGAACTTACCCACAGGAACCGCTACCAACGCGCCGGACCCGTCGTCGTAGTTGTCGGGATCGACGACCGTAGCCACAGGATCGATCGTGAACCCGCCTGAACCGTCTTGGCGGATGTAATGGAACGCCTCCACGACTGCGGCGAGGTCAATCGTTAGGTTCGGATTCTTCTTATTGTTCTGGAAATTGATTCCAGGGCCAAGGGTCTCGCCGGAACTCTTATCAATGTTCAGGTTCGCGCCGTTGGGGCTATAGATGTTACCGTCTTTATTAAGTAGCCCCAACGTGCGAAGCAACTCATCGACGGTCAGAGCTTGATCAAATGTCGGGTGGGGTGCTGTAATCCTTCGATCAATCGTCGTTCCCTGGCCTGTAGGGTGGTTGACAAGACCAAGGAAAATGAGATCGCGCCGTTGGGTGTCGGCCAATGGTGTATTCTGTTTGACCAACGCACCCGCGGCATTAATAGCGACAAACGTAAGGGTATCAGACGCTCCACCCACGCTAACCTCGGCGATGAACGCAGTCCACGTCACAAGGACAAGCGTTGGGACGTCCGGGTCGGTGTGATTATCGACAACAAGACCCGACCCGGCGGACACGTCAAACAGCGTGTCGTCGCCACCGTTTATTGCTAGGTCCCCACCATCCGTCAGGCCCGTGGCCAGTTGATTCAGAAGGTCAACGAATTGTCGGGCGGGTATCAGACCTTTTTGAGACACGGTAGCTAACTGGATGGTCGGGTTTGGATAGCTCCCGCTCAAATCCCCGCCCGCTAATCCGTTTGGAGGACGGCTATCGGTGTTTCGTGCGTCGCTGTCAGTGACATACTTGTTCGCCGTGCTCGGTGCGCCGTCTGTACCCACCAACGCGTCATTTTCGTCCGGGGTTGGAATGCGTGAATCGTTACCCTCGGCAGCAGTTCCGGCCGTGGTGCCGAAGTCGATATCCTCATGCTCTTCCCATACCTGAGCCGTCACTCCGACTGTGATCGGATCATCGGTGACCAGAATGTATTTGAAGAGATATTTCGTGGAGCTGATGCCCAGAACGTGGACGATGCTACCATTGTTAACTTCCGCATCCGCGTCAAAGTCCAGGGCTCGTGTCCAGGCGCCGGCCCCCGTGATGTAGATGCCGTTGTCGGCGCCGACCGTTTGATCGGTCACCATGACACGCGAGCTACTAGTCGTCACCCCATTAAGAGTCTGCTCGCCAGTGAGTGCGATGTCGCCAAGCCCGAAAGTCGATGTAGCGACAGCGGGCTTAATAGCTAGGCCGGACGATACCGCGCTTATCTTCGTGTCCGTGTCGTCCCGAACTTCGACGATCGCGGCCTGCACATCAGTGGCTGCAATATCGCCATCAGGCGTGAACTCTATCTCGGATGCGTCTTGCTCTTGCCCCGAAAGAATGTTCCAAGTCGGCGTGGTCGCCACCAGGCCGTACAGTTGTTTGTTGTCGAGTTGCAACGCGATCTTGCCAATGTCTGCGGCCGTGAGCCCGGCGGCACTTAGGCGCGCTGCCTCGTCAGCGAACTCAAAGTTATGAGCCGCATGGCGGTGTTCGATCGCAATGTCTTTGTGCGCTGGCATGTTTTAGACCCAGACTACGTTGCCACTTTCGGAATCCACCACGACGTTCACGTCGGACTCTCCGGTGCCTGCGGCCGTCACTAGTCGTTCAAGAATAGCCGTTTCAGCCCGCCACTGCAACTCGCCGGTTCCCTCGTTCGAGAGGAACTCTAGGTCAGCGCCTTGCGCTGGCGGCATCGTTACAACGTAGGACGTGGGAGTGGCGGGGGCCTTCAGGTCCACCTGGCCGGACGTGGCGCCCTTCAGACGGGCCAGGCTAGTTGAGACCGGAGCATCTACGGCGTCCGCCTTGTCACGTGCTGCCAGGACCCCCACGTCGTCCTTCCAGGCCACGTCACGGATCCTAAATATGCCCTTCAATGTGCCGATTAGATTGGACCAGACGACAGACAGCATCATGGCTCCTCCCTAAGTGCGGCTTCCAGGATCACCAATGCTTTGCCGGCCGTCGCACCGTCCAACGTGAGTGTCGCAATGACATCTTCCGGGCCGGCTAGGTTCACGCCCTTGGTGAACTTGGTGTCGGCCACGCCCAGCTCGGTGTCCGCCGCTTCCAGGATCGAATCATCATCGCTCGTGGTGCCAACCTTCAGCGTTGGGTTGGTGCCGTCGAACGCCTCCAACACGACCACGGACGCTTCAATGAGATCCTGGTCTTCCGGCAGCTCTCCGATAGTCACGGGCGAATCATCGTCGAACGATACTTCGACTGAGAATTGCGTAGGGACGAGAATAATCGGTGCTGCGCCAGGCATCCGTGCCTCCGTTAGCGTAGTTCCCCGCTATCATACCAGAGCCCCAGAGACCCGGCGAGTCATATATTCTGCGGGCCTGGCTGTCTTTGTCCTTTTAGCGCGCATAAGTCGGCGAAGATCATGAGCATTTTGTGCTTTTGGTACAGTTCGTTTGGGTATCCCTCGTAGATCTGAACCTGTTGGAAGCGACATTCGATCGCGTCGTTCACCTGGGCAAAATCCTTCTCCGTGTAGTACAGGAACGAGTTCGCGTTGAACCGCGTCTGGTGCCTGGGGTCCTGATAAGCATAGCGCCCGTCGGTGCTCGGGACCGACACGTGTAGGATCCCGGACGGCGCCAGCACACGGTAAGCCTCGTTGAAGAAGGCCGCTTGGTGGTAACGCGCAAGGAACTGCAGGCAGTCCCAGGCCACGAGCTGGCCGACACTGTTGTCATCGTAAGGTAGTTTGTCGCCGCTCTTCCGCCACTTCTTGTTTTTGTAGAGCTTGTTGAACTCCACGATCTCCAGCCCGTTCCGCTTGGACCATTCCGCGGCCAAGCCGTGCATGAAGCTCCGTCGGGTCTCAGCCTGGATCTTTTGAATCTCGCCGCCGCGTTTCTTGACCGTGTTTTTCTCGTGATAGCGGTACAGGTAGCCGCAGCAGTCCAGGTACTGGAAGGGAACCCCGGCGACGTAGGTCCGACAGATCAACTCGTGATCGTCGCCCACGCTCAGCTCGGGGTTGTGCCCGCCCACCTGGAAGTAGGCCTCCCGGCTCCAGACTCGCACGTGGTCAGGGGCGTAGTAGACCTCGCAGAGGGCACGAGGCGTCAGGTCGAAGCATCGGGTGGCCTTGAAGGGCTTATCGTAGACCCGTAGGTCGTAGCTCTCCCAACCGTGGCTTGAGTGATAAGCCCAGCTCTGTAGGGTGCCGTCATTGAACACCGCCGAGTCCGAGTAGACGAAGCCGGCCCCGTCCGCGATCGCCGCGGCGACCTTGGTCAGGGTGCCTGGGATCAGTAGATCGTCGTGGTCGAACTCGATGAAGGCATCGCCCTCGCAGGCCCGACAGGCCGCGAGCTTTAGTGCCCCGATCTTGTCGGTAGTCGGCGCTTCAACCGTACGAACGCGCTTATCACGCATAACCCGCGCGGGAATGGGGTCCCGCATCTCGCCGTTAGGTAGGAGCACCCACTCGAAATGCTCGTAATCTTGCGCAAGGAGGGAATCGTAGGCTTCCTCCAGATGTTTCGCGTCGTGTGTGGGCGTGAACAGGCTTAGCAGGGGATTCGACATTGGGCCTCCAGGATTTCGGGTGCCCAAGTATACAAAAAGAAACGGCCCGCAGGAAATACC
>SDBT01013780.1_pt1 | contig 12935 bp, 11 predicted proteins | sample 2277101 | NCBI WGS metagenome assembly SDBT01 (sample SAMN10404973, study PRJNA504765) | marine sediment metagenome | isolation source: marine sediment core GS10_PC15, 103 cmbsf | place: Arctic Ocean: Southern Knipovich Ridge | collected 2010 | reverse complement strand
GCCGGACCCAGCCACACACTTCCGACCGGCAGCAGGGCATGGTTCTTCAGTGCGCTAAGCAGTAATGACTTTGTAAAATCCACAAGCATAATCGAATACGACAAAGACTCACTTAACGCTGCCGCCGAACACATAATCAGAATGGCCCAAACCGAAGGACTCGACGCACACGCAAAAAGCATAAAAATCCGAAACCAATCTTAAACCCCACCCAAATCTTAAACTTCCCAGTTGAGCTGTTTTTGAAAGTGATAATAAAACCAACCCAGAACATGGGCTATCACTATTGAAAGATATATGCTCGCACAAACGAGCAGATATCGAAGCGACGGTGAGTTCGGAAGTAATTGAATATATTCGACTATCAAGTACCCGCTCACAAAAAACGAAACTACCATCGCGCAATAAGGCAAAAATGTACTAAACACCGAACCGATAATCACAATCGGATTCAGACCCGAAAGTGAGTCAAACATCACCACCGACAGTATCCCCATCGGAAACAGAAATACAGAAAAGCCCAACAGTACCATAAAAGTGAAATCTGTCCTTCCTGTCTCCATCGCATATATCAGCGGTGCAACTCCAAATAGCACAAGGCAAGATCCTATCTTAAGGTAACGCCAGAACATATCGCCAAGCCAAGGCTGGTTCTCAAGAACATCCTGGGCACGAACACACCCCAATGCACTATCACGAATACACTCACACCAGTACCAGTAAAAATAAAGTCCAATCGCCAATCTGACCACGATAAAGGGAATACTAACAATCATACCCAGGACCATATGCACTAAGCCAAACAGCCAAATAACCACGTCGAGCAAAAGTGGTACTAAAATTATTATCCCCAACATTGTCAGTCCCGCACTGCTGGTCGGATAAAGAAAGATATCGATTACCCATGGAAAGCTGCGTTCCTGGATTTTGTCGTCATCCTCTTGCCGATGTCGATCGAAATCAAGTACTTCCTCTTCGCTGCTGGTCGCTTGAGTCTTCCCGGATACTATACCCTTAATAACCTCCTGCGGTGGAATATCCAGAAACTCCGCATCTCGTATATAGTCGTAATCGACAGGATTTGGGGGAACACGAAAAAAAAGGACACCGCATCTTGGGCATTCCTTTTCGTCCGTACCCGATTCGCCAAACACTATCTTCTGACCACACTTTTTACACCGGAAAACTTCCATATACTTCACCGGTCTTGTCTTGCCACAAAAAACTCTATTTTAACGGAGCAAAAGTTATCAGATCGAACGGTCTCTGGTTGGCGAAGTACATTGCCATAATGTCGATTTTCTCTGGTTGATAATCCTCGGCAATCTCAACCTCATAGACGCCCTGAGCATAGCCGGTACCGTAAGAACCAGTACCATAAGCACCCATTCCGAACTCTTCTCTGAGCTTGTCATTCTTTTTAAGCAGATGCTTGTTCTTATCAACCATGATGTGTTTTTCGTTGTTCATCTCAACCGAATACTCAATCGTATCTTCAGTCGTCCGCTCAACCTTAAGAATCATAGGAGTAAACTCGCCCACCGGCACGCCATGGCCGTTATAGTAAGTCTCAAAACCCCAGGTTCCGCCCCAGTCAACAGGCGAATGACAGTTGCCGCCGTTGGGAGTTACTCGTGTCGCCCATTTATCCGAACGCTGGTCCTTCGGCACATGCGGTGAAAGCCTCGATTGATAACCTCTAGCGCCGCAGAAAATCTCGTCATTACGTGTATATTGCTTGTCAAGTGACATCGTTTTTTCGCCCAGATCCAGCAAAGCAACCCGAAGATCTCCGGAGCCATACCTCTCGCAGATATTCTCAACATAGGAACCAGTACCATTACCCTGGCCCTTGTACTGCCAACCGTATTTTGCCACGTCGCCGACCTTGCTGGTACTTTTGGGATCCAGCCTGGCGTATAGAATGTCACCATAATCCGAAACCCACTCAAGTTGACCTCTATTGTTTATCGATAGCACCTTTTGGCCTTTTACAATCGTGTGTTTACTCTGACCGCTTATCCACATACTACCGGCAAACTCGATCCAAGGCTCGTTATCGACTATTTCAACAGTTAACTTATTGTTATCCCCAAGCTCGCAGTTTTTCGCGGCGCTAAGCTGGACAAACACCGTCTCATTAATCGAATTCTCGCTGTCACTATCGTCAACAACATCAAGAGTAACAGACTTGGACATTTGCCCGGGCTCAAATACGAGCTGACCGGAAGGAACACGAATATCCTCTCCCGACTTGGCCGTGCCATCGAGAAGTTCATAGCCAACGATCACCTGACGATCGCACGGATGAGAGAGCGTAACATTCACATGCACGTCACTACCGTCCTCTTGCACAACTGCGATTTGACTCTCGAATCCCACCAAAGGTAATTCGCCGACAATAGTATGAGCATAACGGACCTGCCCTCCAAGTTCGGCCCCGCCCGTCGGATCAAATAACATCAATTCGACAATCTCATCGGCCTCTGCTGTGTCGTCAGAATTGACCTTCAGATTAATCGTTGCCCTTTCCTGGCCGGGCTCGAATTTCAAAGTTCCGCTGTCTAATACATAATCGCTGCCGCGCTCGGCACTCTTACTTGAAACAGAATAACCAACAGAGTAAGCCTCCTTTGAAAGACCGTTTCTCAAAAGAAGATCGATAAGAATCCGCGACTTATCTTCACCGGCCAACGACGATGACTCCGCGAATTCAATCTGTGGTTTTGCAGTCCGCAACAACAGGTTATCAAAAACCGCGTGACCGCCGGATGCAGCCAAATAAAGTGCCTGCGGTGATTTCTGCAATTCGAAACTATGCTCGGCAACGACTTCGGTCTCGTCGAAATAAACGCTGATCGAAGCGGGTATATCGTCCTCCAAATCCCGGGTATTAAGATCGATCCTGACCTTTTGGCCAACCTGATAATCTGTCCCTATCTCCAGTGCCTTGCCGTAAATGTAAAGTTTGTCCTTGTCCTTGCTCCTGTCACCGGTTACGACGACCGCAATACCTTTCTTTTCGAATTCCTTCGAACCGATACATACTGCGGCTCGGTCCCTTACTTGCTCGATATCTACTTCAATGACAAATCCACCAGCCGCTTCGATTTCCTTTTCACGTCTGGCCCTTGCAAACGCGATATCGAGCTTTGTACCCTCATTGCCCGGTACTACAAATTTGCCCCTTCTGGCCCAATCCTGTCCATACCACCACCGTGCCGGAGCCCAGCTACCCCGCTGAGGCCCGCCGAAATCATCAATCAGTTCAGCCGCAACGACCGAGACAAAAACAAACATGATTAACACAACAAAATACACCGATACCTTTGCAGACTTTAACATTTGCGGCTCCTTACCCTTAGGAATTTAATAAGATTTTTCATCACCCGTAAAACTTGGGGTACTGATATGATATTCGCTACTTAAAAGGATTGCAACGATCTTTCGCTAACCGCCAAAAACAAACGAAAAAAACCGCTTACATCCCCAAAAATGAGGATTAACAATAGATGGTGCCGGACTTGAACAACTGGCATACAGAGCCGGTTTGCCATTACCGAAGATGAAACTTATGATTTTTGCGAAGCGTGTGCCTTCCGCGACGGCAGCGCGTCTTTATAAGAACCTCGGATTTTCCGTCCTCGTTAACATCAAAAGCGACACTTAAGTTCGCATCGGCAATGCCTATTTGGCCAACATCCAGTTGGGTAACTTCGGAAGTAGCATCATCGGATTGACCGGGTTTGTTCTGTTTTGCCCAGGCAAGACCGCTTGCGGTAAGATTTCGCTCGACCGCCACAAGTTGTGCGATATCGGCTTCGAACGTCATTGTGTTCGAGATACCTGTTAATACGAATAAGCCGGCTCCGATCAATACTATCAACACCAGGGTAAGGATAATAGCAAAACCCTCGGGCTGCCGGGCCCTTTTGCCTGGTTTTACTGTCACCATAAACGCTAAACTTTTCATTTTATTTCCTCCCGCCGGCTATCAAGGAAATACAGATGAGAGTTCGCCATCTTCTCTTGCGAACGACTTCCTGTCTGATAATCTATATAGGTTTTTACTTCCACAGCATAGGCCGCTCCGTCTCTTTTCCACACCCGCCATTTTATCTTTGCCTTGGGAACAGACCATACGAACGCGTTGGGATTCTGGTTCTGTTTCGGTCCGGCCAATATGAGTCTGTGAACTTCGTCACCTTTTAGTTCATAACCAATCACACCATCCGGCTTCTCGAGAAGAAGAACATTTTCATTTGCCACATAATCACCAAATGATCCGAGCACCTGACTGCTATCGTCGATATCCTTGCGAATGTGTTCGAGCATATTCAGCAGCGTAGTGTTCACCTGGGAAAAACGAAAGGAACGAGGGATATCGCTCATTAGCACATTACTTAACGGTGCAAAAACAACCAACGCGGTCGCCAGCATAAAAATCATAAGTAGGGCCTCAACTAAAAGATAACCTCTGCGCATATCTATTGGTCCTTTTTAATGAGAATATATCTTGCCAATTCAACTTTGATTTTCCTGCGATAACTTGTACCGCTTGTTGTGACTTTCACTAATTCGGTTCCCTGCCACTGACCGCTTGGCGCGGAGTTCTCGAACGAAACGCTGATCCCGGGCCAAAGCCGCTTGAAATCCTCGTCCCCGATCGGTTCGCCGGTGACACTTATACTCTCAAGCTGCGCAGCTCCGGCCGCGATGCACCGCTGCCTGACCATCTGGTAACCGTTGAACCTCGAAAAAGCATTAAGAGATATTGCAAAACCTACGGTTAGAATTCCCAGAATAGCAAAAGCAATCACCGTCTCGGCTATCAGGAAACCTCCATATTTATTACTTCTCTCGGACATAATCTTACTCTTATTATATTTTTTAAGGCACTATATCGGTCGCCAGAAACTGTATTGTTGCGACAACCGGTGAAAACAAAGCATAAATAACAAATCCTACAATCAATCCCATGAAGATTGTTACAAAAGGCTCGGTGGCAAACCTGAGAAGATTCACGGCATAACTGTAGTTTGAGCGATAGAACGTCTCGAGTGTTTCAAGAATTTGCACAGTGTTACCCTGATTGACGTCCTGATCGAAGGCCCACGCAAGGGGCGAACCCAACCCGGTTTTAATTGCCGACTCGGAAATATCCTCTCCGGCTTCTACCCTGGCCAGCCATTCTTGTACCTGCCTCTTAAAACAATGGTTCAAATCCAGTTCGAGAGTATTGGCAATGGCTTTATCTACCGTACTATCGGCATTTAGCGAGAGCCTCAGATACTCGACTAACTGAACCAGCGAATAGTTTTTCTCGAACCAGCGCGAAATTGGAAGGTGCCATTTAATATAATCACCAATCCTTGAACTAAACTGCAGGTTGTGTACTCTTCGAGTCCGGAACCTTATATAAGTTGCCAGCACAACAAGTACGATTATAGATAAAGTGAGTATCCAGCCCAATGGAGTCTCGTACGTGATAAAGGAAGTGATATCCATCAGCAGCCTGGTCGCCCAGGGAAGTGATTCACCTTCTGTAATTTCCTCGATTACTGCATGAAACTTCGGAATAACTGTCCATGCCATTCCCAGCACTATAAGTGACATTACAATTAGCAGTACCAGAGGATAAAGCAGAGAAACTGGTTTGATCCTTTTTCTTTCGTCTGATCTGGCAGCCATATCCGCCTCGATTGCCTTGATCGCCTGGGGTACCTGGCCGATACGCTCGGCAGCAGCTATCATCGCAACTGAGCGAGACGGGCATTTAGGATACCCTCTCCTGATAGACTCGCTCAACGAATAACCCTGTACAAGCTGGTTCTTTATCTGACGCAAGATTGTGGCCCGCGCATTCTTCTGGCCACCTGACGCCGATTCCAGCGCCATAGCCAATGGAAGATTCTGGCGCATCGATGCGCCAATAGTCGAAATTACGTAAGTGGCTGTCGCGAAGTTCGATGTTATACCAAAACTGATCGAAGCACCAATGAACAGAAGAACCATTAATAAAAGCAGATAAGCAAATGGACCAATGGAGGCTGCCGCGGCTATCAACGCAATAAAAACCACCAATAAAACAAGAAACCAACCAAATATCTTTCGGAAAACATTTGAGAATATTGACAAGGCTACTAGACTACCCAGAAATAACGAGATAAAAAAACTAATCAAGAAGACCTCTATCTCAAAACCTATAATACCCCTTAACAACGTAACCGCAGCGATGGACCTTGTTGGAAAACCAGGCTTTACCAGAACAAATAAAATTGATATCTGTAACATTGAGATCATATTTTAACTACCTATCCGCTGGACAATCCCGAAACAACCTGCATCATGGGTAAAAATATCGCCAAAACCGAAAGCATAACGAATCCACCTACAATGATTATCATGATCGGAAGTAAAATTGTCTGTAACCTCGTTTGTCGATACCGCATCTGTTCGGCGTACATCTGGCCCAGACTGTAAAGGTTGTCCTGCAATTCGTTGCGCTGGATGCCTAATTGTACCGAGTACGAAAACAACCTCGGTATGAGTTTGCATTGTTGCCCCGCTTCGAGAATGTTAGCGCCTTGTTCTATCTGGCCGGCAAGCATCTCACTTTCGAGAGTCAGTTTCTCACTGCCCGCAGACGTTGCTCCCAGCCTTAGGCAAGTAGGCATATCGCAGCCTGCCGCGACCATTATCGCCATCGCCTCGGCCAGTTTGCTAAGTATGCTGCTGTGATACACCCTGCCAATGACCGGAATTTTCAGAACTACCGACTCCTTAAATCTCCTGCCGCCCGGAGACGATGATAATATCCTAAGCACCACGATAATCGCCACCGCTAAAAGTCCAACGCCCGTCCAGAAAGGAACTATATGCTCAGCGGTCTTGAGAAACAACGTGGTCAATGCATTCAATTCGCCTCCAACCATTGCCGTCAGTAGCGGTCCGAATTGGGGGACAATGTATGAGAACATGATTGTCATTACTATAATTACCAGCACCATAATAATTGCCGGGTAACTCATCGCCTCGAAGATTATCCTTCTGGTTTGATTGGCTAATTCAAGATGACGGTTCAGGCTCGTGAGCATCTCACTTAGCCTGCCTGTCTCGACACCGGCCTTTAGTATCCGACCGTAAAGAGGCGGAAAATGCTTTTGCCTTTGCTCGAACGCCTTTTCAATACTAACACCCGCCTCAAGTTCATCGGCTATATCATTGATAAGTTTCCTAAGCGGCCTGGATGCAACATCGTTGGCCAACTCGCGCAAACCCCTTTCCAATGGAATTCCCGCCTTGGTTATAGAAGCAAGCTGCTGATTGAAAAGCAAAAACTCGTTTCGACCGATGGCCGTCTTGAGCTTCGCCGGCCTGGCCTTTTCTATCGAGTTTACCGTAAGCTGCATCTGTTCAAGCAGTTCAGAAGCCTCTTCTCTTGACCCGGCCTCAATGGTACCCTTCATCAACCGACCTGCCGATGTAAGCGCGTTATAGTCGAAAGTTGCCACTTTCTATACCTCGAAATAGTTAAACGGTTTCTGAAATAGTTAAACGGTTTCTTTTTTCGGATCGACCCCGTCTGCTTGTCCCTCGGAGCAGGTTTCATCTATGATACCCAGGATCTTATTTATCTCTTCGCGGCTTGTGATCCCTTCGCGTACAAGCCGTTCGGCGTCTGCCGACATCCCTTTATGACCTCTATCTGAAAGTAGTTGCTCGAGTTCCTCCAGGTCCGCCTTTGCCAGGATCGCCTTTCGCAACTGACCGTCGAGTTGAACCATTTCAGCCATCAGCGCTCGTCCTCTAAAGCCGGTCCCGAAACATCCTTCGCATCCGGTCGCCACAAGCTCTCCGGATCCGCTTTTTTTCTTACATTTGACGCAAAGCTTTCTGACAAGCCGCTGATTCACAATCGCCGAGATACTTGATGTCACCTGGTAAGGCTCGACACCCATCTCAAGCAATCTTAAAAGCGCCCCAGCCGGTGTACCGCTGTGCATCGTACTCATTAGCATATGTCCGGTAAGTCCTGCCTCGACTGCAATCTTGGCAGTTTCGGCATCGCGGATTTCACCGATCATCAAAACCTGAGGATCCTGCCTCAGTAAAGACCGCAACGCCGTCGGAAATGTCATCTGACCATGCGGTGTAATCTGTGTTTGCGTAACACCTTCGATACGAATCTCCACCGGATCTTCAAGGCTCACAATACTCTTGCCGCCAAAGTTCTTGAGAATATGCCGTAAAATAGCCGCCAAAGTGGTACTCTTGCCGCTACCTGCCGGACCGGTAAGTAGCAGCACGCCCTGGTTCTGCGCGGCGATTTTCTGCAAACCTTTCAATACACTTTCGCTAAAACCCAGTTGATCCAGTTCCATAAGCCCTTCGTTCTTGTAGAAAATCCGGATAACCGCCCGCTGGCCGTGTATCGTCGGAAATACCGCAAGTCTTTGATCGAATGTCCCGTTTTCACAATCACTATCAATTTCAATACGCCCTTCCTGTGGAACATCGTTGCGATAGGTCAACAGCCCGCCAAGAACCTTAAGCCGGGCAATTACATTCTCACTTAGAGACCTGGGCAGCTTTTCGACCATGTCCAGAATACCATCAAGCCGGAATTTCACCTCCATCTCACGCCCTGTCGGTTCGAAATGGATATCGCTCGCTCCATATCTGACAGCCTTGGCAAGCAATTCATCCACCAAAGAAACTGTATCCAATCCCTTCGAGTTACCTTGGTAAGAATTATTTTTCACAGGGCTGCTCATATCAAAAGTCCGGATTATTGCACGTTTAGGGCGTTGAAATGCCCTTTTTCAGATATTAAGTCGCATGAACAGCCCAAAACGTTACCTTAAAAATCAATTTTTTTCACATTTTTACAATAATTTCGATTAACATATGGTTAGGAGATACGTCTTATACTATGGACAGAAAGAAAATTAGTAAGAGCAAGAGCTTATGCCGGCTAATACCGCCAGTTTTGGACTGATTTGCGATTTTGCTTTCCCCGAATCAGTCGCCCAATCACAAAAGTGGGTTCTCTCTGCAATGCGCAGATACGGACAGGAACTGGTCACCATGCTCTGGCGAATACTCGGCAACGAACAGGATGTTTGCGATGCCTATCAGGACACGTTCCTGCAGTTGGCTTATCACGATGGAAGAACAAAACCCGACCATATTAAAGCCTATGTATTTCGCACCGCAAGCAACATAGCTATTTCGATGCTAAGACGAAAGATCGCCGAAAGAACAGCAAAATCGCACCTTGCCGATCAAAACAAAGATTCGAGCCTCGGACTTTCGCCAGCCATTGAGTTTCATTCGAAACATCTTGAGCAAAATTTAAGATACAATATAGCTCGACTACCAGAGCATTTAAGAACGGTTGTAATACTCCGGGATCTGGCTGAACTATCATATGCAGCCGTAGGAAAAATATTGGGAATATCCACCGCAACTGCAAGAGTCTATAGATGTAAAGCGGTTCAGTTATTGTCTGTATGGATGAGTACAGAGAAAGATTAAAGACCATGAAAACTCAAAATAAAAACAACAGGTGCAGGCAAATAAGACAATGGCTTTACGACGCTATCAAAAGCAGACTTGGTATCGAATCCGACTGGGCTCAAAACCACATAGCAAGTTGTCCCAGATGCCAACAGCGATTAGCCTCACTCGGAAAGGTCAATCTGGCACTGTCCGTCATAAAAACTCAGCCGCAAAAACTCGATTTATTAAACAGAGCAAACACCCAGGCCATCGGCGTACTGAAAAACTCTCTTCGCAACTCACCCAGTGCTCAGAAATTAAAAGTCGCCCTTCCCAAAGCCACAATGTTCTGTAGATACAAAAGATACGCAACACCTGTAGCGCACATGGCCGCCTGCATAACAATACTCCTACTGGCAAAGACAGGAATATTTGCTTCCATGGACAAGTTCCAAACAAAAGGCCGCGAAACGGTAAAGCTCTACTATTCCAGCCAAGCAGGACAGGACATAGCCGACGAAATCTTCACCGCATAAGAATGCCAATAACCCTCTGTTTAAAGCTGATTTTTGCGTCTCCGAAAGACATATTGTTGGCACTAAAATCCACAAATCTATTTATTTTTGAAGAAAAATCGTGTACGATCTCGTCAAATAGTATAACTGTTTTTGTGCCGAATTGAACCTTTTTTAACACTATTGGAGACAACTTAATGCAAACTCGAAACACAATCACCATCAGCTTGATCGTAATGCTCACCGCCTGTTTTGCTTTGAGAGCTACCGCAGCGCCAAAACAACTCGCCAAACCCTTATTCGACGATAAACCCGGCGTCAATTGGCAGGGACTTGTTTGGTATCTTGACGATGATCCCAATTATCTGTTTGTCAATTCCGACGGTGATCTGGAGTGGACACCAAAGGGAAGGCACCAGTTTGTTACCCGTATCCCCGAACAGCAGTTCAGTAAAGTCGGCGATGTCGTAGAGAAATATTATATGTTCATGACCGACGGGGACCATGATTGCGAAGACTGCCTGAAATGTCCCGACAGTTGCTTCGATAATGACATTACCTGCCTGGCAGGGACCAGTGACATTCGCGTGGGACTGTACCAGTCTATACCCTTAAAACCCGGCTCCGATAGTTATAAAGGTTTTAAAGGGTACAACTTCCGATTCGGACCGAATATGATGGCCGGGCCCACCAGATGGGTCGATTGTACCGATGAAGTACACAAAACCGGAATGTTCGCAAAAAAGCCCGTCGGGAGGGGTGATCTGCAGAGCAGAAATGCAGGACTCATGGGAAGAATTCCAGGCTTCGAACTCAAACCCAGAAAGTATTCCTACTTCAGTGTAAAGCTCCAGCGTCTTTCTGCACAAAGCGTCCTGTTGTCGATCACACTAAACGGAAGAACCATCACTTACATTGACAATAAGCCAAAGGATCAAGCCCAAAAAATCGATATCTTTGCTGTCTCGATGCGAAACAAACGCCCCTTCACTCGGCTGGTTCTCAGAGCTTGTGAGAAGTCAAAATACTAAACAGTAACTTGTTTTATTCGGTTGGTTTTGAATATAAGAAACAACAAAGGCTAAGACGGCTATGAAAAGAAGGCTTCTGCTGATTGCTTTGGTGTTGTTATTTTCGGCGTGCACTTTTGCCGCCGACGGGCCCAGGGAGCAATTCAACACATACCCTGAGTTATCGAAAATAGATAAGCTGCTGTTTATCAAACGATACACATACCAGTCAAGCCACTACTACACCGACCACATCGACGGTTGCAAGTTCTACGGTGGAAATCTCTGCATACTCGATTTAAAAACAGAAAAAGTTACCGAGATCGTACCTTCAATGGGCAAAGGAATCTTCGGCAGGTATGATCTTAGCTTCGACGCGAAAAGAATCGTCTTCGACTGGAAGAGATCGCAGAGAGAGGGTTTTAGAATCTACGAGGTCAACGTTGACGGCTCAGGCCTGCGACAGTTGACCTTTCCGCCGCCGGACGAACAAGAGCGAATAAAGAAATACGATAACTCACACCTCGGCGGGACTGGCGAAAGATACCACCACCAGACCGACGATATGCATCCGTGCTATCTGCCCGACGGTGGTATATGCTTTAGTTCCTCACGATGTGAATACGGTGTGCTCTGTGACGCTCCGGATATCCTCTCATCGGCAGTGCTGTACCGCATGGATGGGGACGGCAAGAACATGGTTAGGCTAACCAATAGTGCGGTCAGTGAGTTTTCCCCGGCTGTGATGAACGACGGAAGAATAATTTACTCTCGATGGGAATATGTCGATAAAGGTGCGATCGGTATAAAGTGCCTCTGGGCTATGAGACCCGACGGAACTGCCTCGTGCGAAATATTCGGAAATGATATTCCTCTGCCTCCGGTTTTTATACACCCAAGGCCAATTCCCGGACGTAATGATCAGTTCGTTGTGCTTGGAACGCCCCATTACCCTCAGTCAGGAATCGGGACAGTTATAAGGCTCGACATAAACTACCCTATCCGAACGCGCAAACCAATGACTTACGTGACACCCGAAACCGACGTCCAGGACGAAGGCGGTTGGGTACACTACAAGCCTGATGGAAAGAAATATGAGAATGGCAAAGGACCGCTGTTCATGGACCCGTATCCACTTAGTGAAAAACTCTTTCTTGTAACGTACAATCCCGACAAGTACTGGAAAACAAAGAACGCATATAGCCTATATCTGATTGACGATGAGGGCAGACGCGACCTGATCTATAGAGACCCGAAAATCTCGTGCTGGCTGCCCATGCCGCTACGACCGAGAGAAACGCCGCCGAAAGTTCCGTCAACTCTGCCAGAGACCGCCGGGGACACCGACATGGCAACACTTGTTCTTAGTGACGTATATAAAGGTTTGCCGGGAATAGAGCGTGGGACGGTTAAGTACCTGCGGATAATGGAACAGGTTCCGCGGCCGTGGGATTGCAGGAGATTCTGGGATCGAGAAAACAAGGATGGCAGTCATACCAGGCTGGTTAGCGACGGTTACGGGCTTGCCCTAAAGGTAATGCACGGAATAGTTCCGGTTCACGAGGATGGCTCGGCGCACTTTGTCGTGCCCCCCAACAAGAACCTCTACTTCCAGGCCCTGGATGAGAACTTCATGGAAATCCAGCGAATGCGAACCTATGTCAACCTCCTGCCCGGCGAGCAGAGATCGTGTGTCGGATGCCATGAATACCGCCAACTTGCACCGGCCAACAAAAGAAACCTTGCACTTGAAACAGCACCGGCCAAACCCGCACCTCAACCCGGTGACAAGTTCGCTGCGAGAACCATCCATTACCAGACAGATGTCCAGCCGATACTTAACAGCCACTGTGTCAAATGTCACAGCGGCGAAAAGCCCAAAGGCAATCTAAATCTTAGCGACAAA
>SDBT01013779.1_pt1 | contig 12935 bp, 21 predicted proteins | sample 2277101 | NCBI WGS metagenome assembly SDBT01 (sample SAMN10404973, study PRJNA504765) | marine sediment metagenome | isolation source: marine sediment core GS10_PC15, 103 cmbsf | place: Arctic Ocean: Southern Knipovich Ridge | collected 2010 | reverse complement strand
GTTGAATTGGGTTCCAATGATTTTCAGATCGAAAAAAAAAACAGTCAAGGTTATCCATCCAAATTTTAAAAATCGTTATGGATTAATTGTTTTTTACGCGCCTTGGTGTCCTCATTGCGAAACGATGGTTGAATCATGGTCTGAACTGGCAATTCAATTTCAAAATCAATTTAATATCACTGCAGTCAATTGTGAAAATCCGGCAAATCTTCCAATCTGTAAAAAACTTCGGATCAAAGTATATCCCATCATAAAATTTGTTACTAGAAGTGGTCTCGTATATGATTATAAAGGCGATTATCAGAAAAATGATCTATTATATTTTATTTATGGAAAGCTTTAAAAAAAAGTGAAATGAAATTTTGTACTAAAAATGTAGATGAAAATGAATCGCGATGTTTTGTATTTGATTTCTAAATATCTAGATAAATATGATAGATTGAACTTGAGACTATTATCACGGTTGGCGAATTTTGCAATGAGCGCACATCTAAATAATAAGCAGGTAAATCGTTATAGGGATCATAAACAAAAAGATGTTTCTATCTTATTTAAAAATTTGAGTGTCGAACATGAAATGGATGATAAACGTGGTTGGAGAATAAGACTTTTCAAAACATTTGACGTTAAGATAAATTTTTTAGTAAGAAGTAGAATTTATCTCAACAAAGATCCCAATAGCGGAAAAATACCTGAAACGGCATTAATTTATACATTTGATGATTGGCAAAATACTAGTATTTTGGAAGAAGCAATTTTTGTAAAATATTGCGGTGAAGAAGGATGTTTATATCAATTTCATATAAATTGGATAAATATGAGACCGTATGTGCTCCGACCAATGCCGTGGATATTTAAATTTTATCTAAATATGAAAGAAGATAAGAATGTTGATTATTATTTATTGAAGGAGACGAAGGCGAAGAATGGCAATATGTATCAAAATAAAAAATTATATTTTGATAATAATAAGGGGGGGAATTATGTTTATAGAATGTCATAAGTATCAGTAAAATGTATTTCATAAAAATCTATTTCTTCCTTTGCTGGTTTGGCCCCTGGTTGAGGAAAATTTATAATAATACCATATTTAACATCTATTCCGGTTTTATTTAATTCTCTTTGATATTTCAAAACTTGTGCGATTTCCGTTTCTTTCGGAGCATTGATTATTGCCTTCAATTCAATAATTACTTGTTCATCAACTAAATATAGATCTATTCTTTCCTCTCCAAGAGTATATTGATGTCCATTATTTCCTAAATAAGTAATTAAAACTCTTTTTTCAGTTTCAAAAACTAAATGATTTTCTTGTAATTCAATTTCCATCGCGCGATGATAAATAAATTCAGTATGACCAGTTCCCAATCCTTGAAAAACTTTTTCAGCTAATTGGTAATACTTAATATTATTTGGATTCAAAATATCTTTGTAATTGTTACTATTAACAATATTAAACATATATTCCTTACCAATAATAGTAACAGTTCTTTAAGTAATTTATAAATAATTAGTTTTAATAATCAATCCTAAAATAGATAGAGCGATGAGCAATAGGATGATAAAGATAGCAGAAGTAATAAAAATATAGGGATACATTTTTTCTAAGACATAACAAATAGCAGGATTAAGAATACTATTTCTTATCTTTTCCTGATTTTCATCTTTCTTTAATTCAAAAATAAATTTTTCAATTAATTCATCAGTCAACTTACCTATCATCGGCATATATTTCAACAAAAGATATTTTTTTACATAATTAATCTTATTAGGCGGTTGAAATAAATTATATTTATCTAGTGCGTTGGTAAGATGAATTATAAAAATATAAATTTTGATCATATTCAGTGTCATAAAAATCTTTTGAAATATTTAGGAAAAAAATTATTAATAAAAACTCCTCCAATGACATGCTTGACAGGAATAGAGGAAAATTATGGAAAATATCAAATCAAATTAGGTGAAAATCAAGATTTCATTGATTTTATGAAAAAGTTGGAAAAGAATAATCAGAAATATAGTAAATCTGAAACAGTTTATAGATATCAAGTATTAGGAGATAGTTTAATTCTAAAAGTTCCATATCGTTATCGTAGATTTGAAATAAAAATAGAAAGTGAACAAATCTATTTACCAACCATAGGAGATATAAAACCTGGAACAAAAATAGAAGCGATCATAGAAGTACCAAAAGTATGGAATTATTTTGTGGAAAATGAAGACCCATATTGGACAAGTGGATCTTTAATAGAAATTAGAGAAGCAACCATCTTGTGATACGTGAGAGACCACCATCTTACGATATGCGTTTGATACATTTTAAATATTTATGTATATAGGATATAAAAAATGGATCAGGATTTAATGGTTTTTGATTACAATGATATAGATTTCAACGGTTTACGCTATGGTAGTCCCAAAAAAATTAGTGGCAAATATATAGGAAACGTTAAATACCAAACAAATAATGAATTATTTGATATTATAATTAAAACCCCATTTTTGAAGTGTCGAACACCAATAATAGTGAGTGAAAACCGTTGTTATTTAGAACTGGAATTATGTAAGGACGATGCGGATTTTTATGATTTTTTTACAGATCTGGATGATGTTAATATTAATATGGCATATAAAAATAGTAAACAATGGTTTGGTGACCAATTTCCGTTAGATATAGTTGATGATTTTTATAAGCCATTCTTAAGACTTTCAGGGAAAAAACCATATTTAAAATTGCGCGTTCCTTATGAAAATGGCGAAATCAAATTACCAAATTGTCAAGAGGAAGATTTGAAAAAAGGAAACCAAGTAAGTGTCGTAATGAAATTGGATGGATTAAGATTTTTAAAACAACAATTCGCGTGTGAATGGTCAATATTGGGATATGAATATGAAAATAATTATGAATTTAAAGAAGTAGAAAATGTAGAAGAATCTGAAATGGCTAAACCAGAACCAAAACCAGAACCAAAACCAGAACCAAAACCAGAACCGAAACCAGAACCAGAACCAGAACCGAAACCAGAACCAGAAGCGGAACCAGAGCCGGAACCGAAAGCAGAACCAGAGCCAGAACCGAAAGCGGAACCGAAAGCAGAACCGAAAGCAGAACCGAAAGCAGAACCGAAAGCAGAACCGAAAGCAGAGTTAGAAGCTGAATTGGAACAAAAATTAGAAAAGTCGGAGAAGAGAAAATCGAGGAAACCCAAGGAGAAAAAACGGAGAATCAAATATGCGCATAAAAATAGAGTTTGGTAAAAAAAAGAATTAAATGTTAAATTGGCAAATTTTTTTTATTAAATAATATTATAAGAATGTTTAAAATGGGAAATAATCAAATGTTATACCTAGTTCTTTTAATCGCGGTTGTCGCTTTCCTTTTCTATTATTTCGGCATGCGTCCAGCTTATAGCAACGAAGGCGAATTGACCATGAACGAAGAAGATCAAATGACCGAAGCTTCTAGAGAAGCTGCTGCACCTGAAGGTTCTGAGGAAAACATGGCAAACCCCGCTGGCGACGTAGAATTGACTGGAATGGGTATGCCTGGAAATGTTCCTGGTGTTGGCCAACCTTACGGCGGAGAACAACAACTTCTTGCCAATGGGAATCCCTTTGGTGTAGGAGAAACTCCCGAAACCTCATTAGCTCAAGATACTGCAGAAAAAGAATTGAGACAAACTTCTTGTTGGCCTAAATCTCAGCAATTAACTCCTGGTGAACTTCTTCCCCAAGATTGTTCCACCGCCTGGGCACAAAGCCATCCCGCCGGTTGTGGTACTCTTCAGGATAAAAACTTTTTGCAAGCAGGACACCATGTTGGTATTAATACAGTGGGCCAAACCCTCCGGAACGCGAATCTACAGTTGCGCTCGGAGCCACCGAATCCCCAGGTGCGCGTCAGTCCGTGGATCCAGAGCACGATAATGCCTGATACTAACCGACGTTACTTCGAGGTAGGTAGCTGTTAAAATAGTTTTGTAAAAAAATCGGAAATCTCAGTAATAAATTTTTAGAAAATCTTATTTCCGAAATGATATGTATACAAATTAGTCACCTCTAATAAACAAACAATCAAAAAATGTACATTAACAGTAGATTGGATAAAACAACAATATGAACAGAATGATCATTCTGCATATACAAATATTAAAATGTTTCCATCAAAAACACCATATTTCCCGTTTAAGCCTTCCGTCGATCGCATTGATAATTCTAAGCCACATACTTCAGATAATTGTATTTTAGTATGTATGGCTGAAAACTATGCTCGAAATGATATGGATCAAAACGAATTTATTGAATGGATCAATAAAAATTTTAATCAGTTGTAATTACATCCCTATATTTATAAACACGTTCATCATAATCCTTTTTAGCTTCTTTGAATCCAGGACCATTTAAAGAAGAGTAATAAATCAATTCTTTTAATTCATCAATTTTGCCTTCTAAATTATCAATTTTGCCTTCTAATCTATCAATCTTTTCAATCCCTTTTTTCAGCTTTGCTTCGACCTTATCTATCCTTTTATTAGAAAAACGTTTTTCTAAAAATTTTTCTCTAGATGATTCTGATTTAAATTTTACTTCTATTCCGCGATAAGGAAGCTCATTAATGTGCATTGTGTTGTTACGAAAACATCGAAGTTTAGTTTTATCTTCGGCACAAATAGTAATCATTTCAGGAACGATTGTTGCTGAGTTTACACTTAAATCACTGTTGGTGAGGCGACTAAGTAATTTTATTTCTGTAATATCTTCTTTACCCTTTTGCAGATAAAGCGCCATTTTATTATTTATAAATTATTCTTTTTCAATTTTTTCTCGTTGTCCTTCAAAATCTTTTCTCGCTTCTTTGAATCCAGGACCATTTAAAGAAGAAAAGTAAATCAATTCTTTTAATTCATCAATTTTGCTTTCTAATTTATCAATCTTTTCCATCCCTTCTTCTAGCCTAGCTTCTAATCTGCTGGTCCCTCCATTGGAAAAATTATTTTCTAAAAAGTCATCTCTAGATTTTGAAGTTTTAAATGTAACTCTAATTTTATCGCAATGCCATGGATCATCGTGTTTTTGTTCAATAACAAGACACTTTACATCAAGATGAAAAAATGTTGGAATTAATATGTGTTGTTCATAGTGTGTATATGCACTATCATTAAAATTTTGTCCTGTTATTTGGATGATACCTTGATTACCAACTTTCAGATAAACTGCCATTTTCCCATTTATAAATTATTCTTTTTCAATTTTTTCTTGCTGTCCCTCATAATCCATTTTTGCTTCCCGGAAACCAGGACCATTAACGGAAAAATAAATTAATTCTTTCAATTCACTGATTTCTTTTTCCAATTTTTCGATCTTATTATATACCCCCTTATTGGAAAAATGATTTTCTGAAAATTTTTGCATAGAATCTTTGCTATCAAATTTTATACAATATTGGTCACCATGATTCTCTTCATATAAATAAAGAATGCCATAACAAATGAACATTTTTTTTACAAAACATGAGAGACAATCCATGTCTTTGTTCCCAGGATAATTGGTAGAGATTTTAATTATACCTTCTTGTCCTTTTTGTAGATAGATATAGTTAACCATTTTATCATCTTATAAATTATTCTTTTTCAATTTTTTCCTGCTGTTCTGCATAATCCTTCTCAGCATCCTGGAATCCGGGTCCATTGACGGAAAAATAAATCAATTCCTTTAATTCATCTATTTTGGCTTCTAATTTATCGAATCTCGATTCCAACCTTTCTATCTCATCTCTTTGCGACATATTTGAAAAACGATTTTGTAAAAATTTATCTAATGAATCACTGGATTCAAAATAGATACGGTATTTACAAAAAGTATAACCCTTTTCTCCAATAGAAATACTTTTATCTTTCCTGTCAAATTCCAGGTCACTAATTTTATCACAAATTATTACAATTTCATTGTGTGTTCCTCCTCGCACAATTTTGTTTATCCCTTCTCGTCCAACTTTTATGTAAAGGGCCATTTTATCATCTTATAAATTATTCTTTTTCAATTTTTTCCTGCTGTTCATCATAATCCATTTTGGCTTCCTTAAATCCAGGTCCACTGACTGAAAAATAAATCATTTCCTTCAATTCATCTATTTTTGTTTCCAAATTCTTTACATTATTTCCTGTTTCATCTATTTTATCTGCCAATTTTTCAACATTCTTTCCTGTTTTATCTATTTTATCTGCCAATTTTTCAACGCGATGAGCAATTTTCTGCATATTGTGAACTATTGCTTCAACCACATCATTTATATCTGATACTAGATCATTCGGATCCTCTAAAAAGCTACGTTTATTGGAATTCATTGCGGACTCTCTTTATAAATTATTCTTTTTCAATTTTTTCTTGTTGTTCTTCATAATCTTCTTTTGCCTCTTTGAATCCGGGACCATTGACTGAAAAATAAATCAATTCTTTCAATTCATCTATTTTCTTTTCCAATCTTGCTATTTCATCTTTTTGTCCGCCATTAGAGAAATGATTTTCCAAAAATTTGTCCATGGATTCTGGAGAAGCGAATGATATCATAAAAGTTTCTTCTGTGACAACAGCATATTCGCATCTTGTAGTTATTTTGATTATATTTTTTTGCATATTAAATAGAGAATCAACTAGATACATAGTCACGGGTATACACAATAGGACTTGACAGGGTAGATCAGGTCTCCCACCATAACCATATTTGTAAAGGTGTGTGATACCTTCTTGGCCAACTTTGAGATAAAGTGCCATTTACATCGTTTCATCATTAAAATAATTCAAATTTTTTGGTATCCGACATTCGTCTCATCCATTTCAAAAATTTCATTATTAAAGCTAATAATGAAATATATTCCTCCCGAATTAAGAAAAGAAATTCTTAAATATCTCTCTAAATCTGATTTCTTTAAGTGCTTTCAAATTAGTAAATTTTTCCATGTCTATACGGGCAATGAAATATTGGACAAAAAATATAAAAACCTTGGATTCTTCCACACTATTAAACATCTCGATCTCCCAGCTATCAAATATTTTGGAGAATCATTTATCAATTTCTACAATTCCCCATTGGTATATCTCACTTATGCATCATCTAAAGGTAATCTACCGATTGTTAAATATTTCTTTCGCAATCATAAAATCAAATATGATTCTATCAACGAAGCAGATCGAATTTTAGCTGACAGTTTTGATGTTACATTGCGTCAAACACCATTGGATTATGCCATTACTAAGAATCATCCAAAAGTTGCCATCTATTTATTCAAACATCAGGCTCCCTGTAATAAAAACACATTATTGAGAGAAAATAATCTCAATTACAAAGCCCTGTTCTATCTTTGTGACCATCAATATATTAAATTCGTTGATCTAATGGATATCATATGTGCAAGAAATGATATTTATTCATTATCCAAATTATTAGAAAAGATGACTATCCAAGATTTGACATATATTTATGCTTATGCCACGGTAATCGGGTCTCAAAAAATAGCAACATATTTATTATACCATCCCCAGACACGTAAACTGATATTGGATATAAAATCAAAAAATATTGATGAAATTGTATCCTATTTCTTTAATGAACAAATAAGAAATCCGAAACCTTTTCTCAGAGACGTTTTCTACTCATGTTAAAAAAATTGATGCTAAAATATACATTATAAACTAATACTACAATGAACGAGCTAACACCTGGAGAATGTGATATTATTGGTCGTGTCCATGAAATCCGTATCAAAGGAAAACGTCTTGGATTTCTTGTCCTCTCTGATGAGGAAAATACTATTCAAGCTGTGACTGAACAACCGGAAATCCTAGCGAATCTTACCTACGAAACTGTTATCAAGGTTGAGGGTCTATTAGTAGAAGCCCATGTTAGAGGGTGTTCTGTTTCCAATTTCGAAATCCAAATCAAGAATCTTATTGTTATTTCTGAATCGCAGATATTGCCAACTCGCCCGGAAGAAAACCGTGATCTCTCAACATCACTAGAATTCCGATATTTAGATCTGAGAAGTGTAAATAATCAAATAATTTTTAGATTGCAAAGTTTAATTTGCCAATCTTTTCGAGAATTTCTTTATCAACATGATTTTACAGAAATTCATACACCTAAACTAACTTCCTCAGCACATGAATCTGGGGCTTCCGTTTTCAAAGTCCAATATTTTGAAAAGAATGCATATTTAGCTCAATCTCCGCAACTTTACAAACAAATGGCAATCAATTCAGGATTTAATCAAGTATTTGAAGTTGGACCTGTATTCCGAGCAGAAAATTCTAATACCTATCGACATTTAACTGAATTTACCGGACTGGATCTTGAAATGCGGATTAAAAACTCATATCATGAAATTATTGATTTTCTTTACAAATTATTGCTCTATATCTTTCAACAAATCGAAAATCAATATCCACTTCTACCAAAACTTAATTATCCAAAGCAACCTTTGATCATTCCATTTTGTGAAGCCTTATCTTTATTGGAAGGTGCAACTGAATTAGGAACCACAGAAGAAAGAGAATTGGGTAAAATAATTAAAGAAAAATATGGAACCGATATTTTTATCATTGATCGGTATCCAAAAGTAGAAAGACCATTTTACACCATGATATCTCAAGAAAATTCAGATGAAACTTATTCTTATGATATTATTCTTCGAGGCAATGAAATCTTGTCCGGGGCTCAACGAATTAACAATCCCCAAGAATTAGAACATCGAGCCGCCGAAGCAGGTATTCAATTAGAAACTATTCGACCATATTTAGAATCATTTAAATATGGAAGTTATCCACATGGTGGTGGTGGTTTTGGGTTAGAAAGATTGGTCATGTTTTATCTAGATATTGATAATATCCGGAAAACTTCGATGTTTCCGCGTGATCCGAAAAGATTGGAACCATAAATATTTATAATTCGTGATCTTTCAGCCATTGTTTTTTCATTCCTTTGGTTTTATTTTTGGATTTCTTTCCCAATCCTTTCAATTGCCAAATACGACCATCATGCCAAAAGCAGGGTTTGCAATAAGTATAATAGTTATTTCGATATTCTCGATACAATGGATATTGTGTTTTTTTAAATGGCAATTCTACAATCCATTCGCCGCAACCAATTACTACATCAATATTCCGTCCACTTTTAACAATGCCAAATGGACCCCCTCCGCCATAATCATCAGGATTTCTATAAGTCATAGTTGGATCCTTATAATTATCAGGCCGATCATATTTGATCTCGTGATATATCAATCGTTGAACGTTGATATTTTTCAAAAATTTCCAATTTCCTTGTTTGTTAATCGAATATCTGATTTCTGGAGAATCCTTGTGGTAAATAATTGGAACACTAATTGTATATTTTCTATCAAATTTATTTCTTTTAATAGTTCCGTTGGTTCTAATTCCTAACTTCTTAGTTTTCCTCTTCATAATAAACAATAATAAACTATTTTCTTTAAATAATTCAAAAAAAAATGAATAATGATCTTTAGTTTACTGAAAGCCCAAAAAACCATGAAAAAAGAAACTTCCGAAATAATAGATGATACCCTGACGGAAATGCAGCTTATTTTACTCATAATTATGACATTTGGATTTGTATATTTTATTTTCAAAAAACCAGTTACTGATAAAAGTGTTATTCGTTTCCTTTTTAGATATATCGACTATTTTCCAAAACCGGACTGGACAAGAGAAGAATATGCAAATCTATATGATCCGACAGATTAAATAATCCAGCAACAATTGTTTAATTTTTTTGATTTTTTATAAAACTCTTTAGCGCCAAGCGAGATTTCCTGTGTTTTTTCCATCAAGATTTCTAATTTTTCCCCTCTCTCCAATATTTTATCCACTGTTTTAATGATCTCTATTTTGGTTTCATTCAAGTTATTTTGGATTTTAGCTATTTTATCGACTTCTTGATAATCTTGGTATTGGTTAAAATATTTATTAAGAATATTTCGATCACTTACAAATTTAGGAAATAAATTTAAAAACATTTGATAAACTGTAGTTTGTGGATATTCCATATCGGTAACCGCGACTCCAATCAAATTAGAATGAGAAAAAATATGACATAAATAATCTATTCCTTCATCTTTAATAGTTTCAAAAGCGCCATCCGCAATATTTTTAATTAATACTTTGATAATAAATGTAATACATTCCTTTCGATATTGTCGTTTGAAAAAAAACAATTTGTCAAATTTATCAGCAGAAGACAATAACTCAAAATCTTTATTATAAATTGCCAAATAAAGGATCATTATTATAAATTAATAGATTTTTTTTAAACAATAACCCAATCATTGTAACAATATTTGGCAATCTGATATTTAATTTGATCATGTATCTTGCTTTCAATAACCATTTTAATTGCAGATTGGATATATCTTCTATATCTGATATACCCAGCTAAAGATAAAGAGAATCGTATTTGATCATAAGTTACTCTTTTGCCTAAACCTAAACCCAAATAGATCGGTTTTAATTTTTGACAACCATTTTGAAGAATAATATAATAAATTTGTTTTAATACCTCGCCATCAGGCAAATCTATATATTTCATATTGTTGCCAGAGTTAATACTATTAACCAAATGTTTAATCACCGTATCGATTTTGACCGACATTTTGTCAGCAATTTGTTGATATGTACAAGCCTGGTTAAACATTCGATTATATTCATCAATATATAAATGATTGCTTGAATTTTTGACAATCAACATTTTATATTGAATCTTATTTTGATTTTTGGGATAACTTTTTTTGAACAAATTTAATAAATATCGGATATCAACATCAGTGTAAACAAATTCGTCCACAGATTGTGTTTCTACATGACCTACATTAAAAGTTTGTTTCCGACCTCTATTAAATTCAATGGGGACCGGTTGTCTTAAAATTTCTTGATAAGACAGATTTTTTCGTAATTTTTCCATCACTTGAAATAAACAAATGACATCATCCAATGCACGATGGGTATTCTTTCCTCGTACATTCAAGGTCTCCGATAGATACGATAAAGTATAAATCTGGAAATCAGGATATTTCCATCTTATCCACGGTAGCGAGTCAAAGAATTCCCAATAAGACGGTATTGTTCTTCCTGCCGATTGATATTCCCGAGTTAAAAATTTTTGATCAAATTTATTGTTATGTGCAATCAGACACGCATTTCCTTGACAAAATTCATTAAATTTGTCAATAATTTTACTAAAAATTGGAGCACTCTTACAATCATAATTATAGATACCGGTAATCCTAGATATATTAGTGGATATTTGACATTGAGGATTAATTAATTGTTGAAAAGACAATCCTCTGAATGGGTCATAAGCAGCTATTTCAATGACACGATCTGTGGATTGAAATCCAGTAGTTTCTAAATCATAAAATATTGGTCTTAACATACTTATTTGAGTAAGGTTTCAATTTCACTTTTTTTTAAGTACCCTTTCTGAACTAAGATATATAACATGGTGCCGTCCAATTGAGGCCCTTCCAGTTTAAATAACCGATTAAACATCTTCTTGATGTCATTGGACTTATGGAATTTTCTATCCTTCGCGGGTTTATACCGAATACCTAATTTCATTAGAGGTTGAGGATAATAATTTTTGATAGCCATTAGGGTTAAATATATTCGTTTGGCAGGGTTTTTCTGATTGGGGAATAGTATTTGACTTAGCTTATTCAAATCTGAACTATAAAGATGGATTAAAAAATCGATTTCCTTTTTACTAATCCTATCGGGGCGCAAATAAATCAGACATTTGGTTTGATCCGCTAAGATACTTAATATTAATTTCAGGTGGTGGTATAAATTTTTCTTCTTCAAAATTTTGTTAACTAATACCAACAAGTCGGGGGTATTATTGATTTGATTCAAATATGTTGCCAAATAACAAACAAATTCATTATTTTCTAGTCGAGAACATAAAAGCTTTAATAGCTTGACAAGTTCGCTAATATTTTTCCAATTGAGATCAAAATATGATAATACAATTTCTTGGGCAAACGGTTCTTGAAATATTTTTTGATGTATTAAAAAGTTCTTTTTGAATTGATGAGTCTGAAATTTTTTATAAAGTCTTACAATCTTATCATGATTCCTGAAACAAATTTTTTCATTCAATTCCATATATTAATTATTGATATAAAATTTCTGCGTCAGATTAGAAAAACTTATCTTATTATATATAATATAATAAAATGCAAGTATCTCAGATTTTTTCCAATAATGTACGCGATTGGGTAAATATAGATAACAAGATTAAGAGTGCACAAGAGGCAATTCGTATTTTAAAAAAAGAGAAAGATAGATATGGAAATCAAATTAGGATATATATTAAAACCAATGGTTTAGATGAGGAGCCCATTGGTATTACAGGTGGTAAATTAAAAATCGGTATCTCTAAATCAACCGTTTCCATTTCGCGTCCATATGTTGAATCTCGTTTAACAGAATATTTTGGGACCGCAAGTCGTGCGAAAGATGCGACAGCATTTATTTTTGATAATCGCGAAACTGTTGAAAAGGAAGTCTTAAAAAGGATTAATAATCGAAAACCGAAGAATACATAAATATTATAACCCAATATAGAAATATAATGAATTTACCTCCTATTCCAAAAAATAGGCCCAAAGTTAAAGAAATATCTTTCCAAAAATGGAAGGAACTTTATCAAGATGAATTAGATCAAATTTATAATCAAGTTAAGCAATATCTATTATCAAATGAATTAGACAAAATTATGGATCTGCGCGATTCTCAACAAGAGTTTGAATATTTTTTATATCTTAATTCATCAAAAGTAAATTTTACCTGAACCATGACAATAATAACATGGTGCGCGATTACTTATGTCTGGACTATGAAAACCATCATCATCAGGTTCTTCACAG
>SDBT01013778.1_pt1 | contig 12935 bp, 3 predicted proteins | sample 2277101 | NCBI WGS metagenome assembly SDBT01 (sample SAMN10404973, study PRJNA504765) | marine sediment metagenome | isolation source: marine sediment core GS10_PC15, 103 cmbsf | place: Arctic Ocean: Southern Knipovich Ridge | collected 2010 | reverse complement strand
ATCGACATAGCCGTCATCACTGAAGATACCCTCGAGGCAAACCCTGCTGGTGCCGTCCGGGAGAATCTCGGCGCTTTCACCGTACTCACCTATGACGGTGAGGAAGTCCACAACCGTAACGCCCGTGTCTCCGGTAACATCTTTGCAGTAAGTCCCCCTGCATTGCACCTGGGGGTCCCAGTTGTTAATCAGGACGGAGGCACCGCTGGGTCCGATTAGTTCGAGCTCGATTCGTGTGCCCCGGATGAAATCGAGATTGCCGGGGGAGACGTACTCCTGGTACACTCCGAAGCGGCCGCTGTCGTCTGAGCCGGGTTGACCGTCAAGTGGTGTCCGCAAGCGGCCCACCTGGCGGTAGCGGGTAGCTCGGGCCGGGTCATTGTGCGACAGAAGCTCGGGCTCATCCGACAGATAGATAACCAGTTCGACATCAGGGTCGGCAGTCTCGAAGAGGTACTCGAACCGAATCAGGACCTGGTCTTCTTCGGCCTTTGAGAAGAGGCCCTTGGCGCGGGCATCGATACCATCGATATTTTTCATCCACATCATCCCGGCCGGATCGGGCTTGAGCCCCTCGATGCGCTTGACATATATCAGGTTAAAGTTCGGGTCGGTGGGGTGAATGAAGTTATTGTGAGCAACACGAACCAGAAACTCAATTTCGTCGTCAAAGGCTATGTTGATAAGTGAGAAGCCTAACAGCGGTTCATTCTTAAAGCAGTTCGGATCGCCGTCCAAAGTTTCGTAGTAAATGTGGTTATAAGCAGTGTTAAGAACGGAATTGGGGCCCAGGACAAGGTGCTTGACATACACAACCTCATCGGCGCCGCCGGAGTCATAGGGTTTCTGGAAATCAAACAGGTTGGTCAGGTTCACCTTGGCCTCATCAAGAAGCACTAATTCCTCGAAGGTCCATGTATTCGGATCAAACGGGGGAATGCCACCGGGCTCGACCTGGCAGAAGAATATGTTGTTGGGGTCATTACACGTACCGGTAGCCCTTTTGTCGACGCCCCTGCATTCCAACAGTCCACCGCGAGTATCGCCGATACCTTCGGTAATGGTCATATAAATCTCGTTGTTGGTAATCAGGCCTTCAAAAACCGATGGTTTAAGGTTCATAATGCGGTCGCCGTCGGTGTGTATCTCGTTGTTATAGACCTTGGCCTTTTTGCCAACGAAGAACTGGCCATATGGAGCCCAGGGATTAACATAGATAAAAGCACTGGTCAGTTCCGCATTATCTTCAACGCTTGCCTGGGTAACATAGATATTTGCGTGGATAATTTTAGCATCGTCTTTAATCGTCAGCGTGCCCTCGCAATCGATAGTGCCGTATCCGGCGTTGCTCTTGGCGGGATCTAAGTTGGCCAGATCGATTATTGCTTCGCCGCTGATAGTCAGTTCTTCTCCGGCATCGACTATTATGTCGAACATACCGGCTATATTGCAGCGTATCTCGGAATCGGCCAGGTCCATCTTGGCGCCAGAGTATAACTTGATAGTGCCGTCGCCCGTCAGCATAAGGTTGTTGCCTATCCAGTAGTTGTCGTCCAGCTTAACATCACCAAAGATTTTGGCACCGCCGTACTCGGCCCAGACGCCGTTCGGTTCGTTGCTGCTGATGGTGCAGTCGGCAAAGGTGAGTGTTGAATAAGTGCTGTAAACGCCGCCGCCGTGGACAGTAGCGGTATTGGCTGTGATTATACAATCCCTGAACTGAGGATGTGAATGGTCGCACCGGATTGCCCCGCCGTAAGCAACAGCGCCGCGGGTGATTGTGAAGCCTATTACTGCAGCTCCTGCGGTCTCGCCATCGTCAAAATCAAAGCCTCGACCTGAATTCTCGCAGTCGATGGTGGTCGATGCTGCACCGGCAGATGCACGCAGGACGATCGATTTGCCTGCAAAATCAAGTTCCTTGTTGCCAGCATCGGTGTATGTACCGTCAGCCACGAGGACGGTGTCGCCGTCATCGGCTGCGTCAAGGCCTTCCTGAATCGTATCAAACGGATGGGCACTACTGCCATCCTCGCATGGATCAGTGGCATCATCGACATAGATTGGGTCGGTATTGGGGTCGCTGCCGAAGAGTTCGTATTCTTTGAGATTGGTCAGCCCATCGTTATCCGGATCGGCGCTTGCGCTGGCTCCTGTTGCCGATTCAAAGTGGAGGCTCTCCCACCAGTCGGGCAGGCCGTCGGCATCAGTGTCAAGATACTCATCGGCGCCGATATCGACACGACCATTGATTATACGGCTTTCACCATCGATATCGTAAGGAGCACAGGGGTCAACCACAAAGGCCGGGTCGCCGGCATCGATACAGGGCGAGCCCGCCTTTAGGTGTGGATTGGGCGTCAGGTTCGGATCCTTGTCAATGTTGCCAACGCCCGGCCAACCGCCCTGTACGTCAGAATAGCTGACCGCTGTTGCGCTTGATCCCTCGTCATGAATCTGCGTTCCGGTTGGAGCGATATTGGCCCACAAGATACTGTTGCTAACCACGACATCACTATCGGAATTGTATATCCCACCACCGGCTCCGACCGATGCCTCGTTGAAGATGATGGTGCAGCTGGTTATCGTTGGGGTGGAACCGTCCTTGTTGAGTATCCCGCCGCCGGAGTCAGCCGAGTTTTGGGTAAATGTGCAGTTGGCGATAGTCGGGTTGGAACCGTTGGTGTTGTGTATCCCGCCACCGTATTCAGCCGAGTTTCCGGTGAATGTGCAGTTGGCGATAGTCGGGTTGGAACCGATTTTGTTGTATATACCGCCACCGCGGCTGCTTGCCGAGTTGTTGCTGAATGTGCAGTTGGTGATAGTCGGGCTGCTGGATGCACAGTGGATTCCGCCGCCAAGGATATGGTAACCATTAGTAATTGTGAAACCTGTAAGGACGGAATTTGCATCTTCTGAGCCGTGGAAATAGAAACCGCGATGCAGGTCGTATGATTCAGCCTGGCAATCGATAATCGTTGCCGCAACGACCGATGCGTTCTCGGGGTCTGTGCTTGTAAGGTTAATGCGCCTGCGGTCAAAGTCGATATCACGATTACCCAGACCTGTGTAAGTTCCCGTCCGAACGATGACAGTATCCCAGCTTATAGCGATATCCATTGCCTCCTGAATCGCATCGAAGGGATGAGCCTCGGTGCCGTTCTCGCATGGGTCACTGAAGTCGGGATTGTTGGCGCAAGGGTCGCCGGGCGCATCATTATCGACGAAGAAAGTAAGAGGTTCCGGTTTAGAGCACGGGTCATTCGGCACAGTACCACGGATGTACTCTTCAAAGTTCATATAGCGGTCGCCGTCCGGGTCGTCATCTGCATCCCTTTCATTAATGGGACCCATGACATCAGAATATAGTAATTCCCACGCATCGGTCATCATATCCTCATCAGTGTCGTCTGACTCAGCATTCATATCGCCGCCCAGCCCCGTGTCCGGATTGTAGGGGTTGTAAGTTTCGCAATCGCCGTCGTAACACACTTCAAAACCATCCAAGGAGCCGTCGTCATCCGTGTCATCGTCATCGGGATCCAAGCCGAAGTAAAGTTCCCATGGATTGGCCAGATCATCATCATCGTCATCTTCAGTACTTATCGCCGCTTCATCAGTGTTGCCATAAGCACCCATATTTATCCTGTTACCGTTGGCCTGTGGTTCGTTGCTGTAATCTGAACACGGGTCGCCGGTATCGATACCGAGTGAATGTCCCAGCAGATGCAGATCGCCGTAATCATCGTTGGCCCCCTCATCCGTGCCGGGTGTGCAGGGGTCATCTCCCCATCCATCGCCGCCGTTACACGGATCGCTTACAAAGTTCGGGTCGGTATCAATATTGCCGTCGCCCCAGTCGATTATGCTGTTGGAGTCATATATGGCCGCCTGACCACCCTGCAAATCACAATATGTGAACTGAGCATCGCTGTTTACCAGCGCAACCTGCGGACCTTCCGGAGCGGTGTTATTCCACAGGATGCAGTTATTTATCTCCAGATAGACGGTGGGCGGAATCTCTGCGATGTTGGCCGTAAACAAGCTCCCATCGCAGTCGGCGTTGCCACAGGGGTCAATGGCAAAATCCACTAATGAACCAATACTCACATCAACATCATCTATACTGAATGATACCCCATTAGGGTCGTCGAACTCGATATATTGTGACCATTTCTCGGCGCCATCTACTATGATGTGCCCTATAATCCCGTTTCCGCATGTATCGTCGATCTTGGCAAGTTGTCCGGTGATTCTGACCTGGCCATTGACTTCGCTTACCCATCTACGGACCGCCCAGTGTTCCGGAGACCAATTGGGGTGCCCCCCCTCGTCCCAAAGTGAAGTCCAATGGGGTTCAAAATACCAGGATCCATCATAATCTGGTAATTGCTCGAAGTCGGCGTTGTTCCAGGGGCTGCATGGGTCGTCTCCATCGTAATATCCGTATTGCCAGTTATCCCCCTCCTCCCCCTGTGTTTCTGAAAACTCACTTACCGACTGGGCGATGAAAACCCTGCTGTCCGCACAGTATATACCGCCACCAGCCACTTCTGCCGTGTTACCGCTGAACGAACAGTTGGTCAATGTCGGGATGCTGCCCTCGCCATTATTAATCCCTCCGCCAATTTTGGCCGAGTTTCCGCTGAATATGCAGTTAGTAATTGTCGGGCTGCTGTCCTGGAGCTGGTTCCATATCGCGCCGCCGAATCCACCATCACCTAAGGCCGAGTTTCCACTGAACGTGCAGTTAGTAATTGTCGGGCTGCTACCCTCGTTAAACATAGCACCGCCCTCCCAGGGAACACACGAGTTGCCGGTGAACGTGCAGTTGGTAATTGTCGGGTTGCTGCCGACAAAGTTGAATATCCCGCCGCCCGCGCTTCCCGTCGAGTTGTCGGTGAACGTGCAGTTGGTCAGTGTCGGGCTGCTGTCTGTGTTGTAAATCCCACCACCGTCAAATCCTGCGAAGTTTTCATTGAATGTGCAGTTTTTGATCGTTGGACTGCTGGATTCACAGAGGATTCCACCACCTTGCTCATAGTAACCTCTGGTTATGGTGAAACCATCAATAATTGAATTGGCATCTTCTGAGCTGTAGAAATAGAATCCGCGATGAGGATATTCTTCTGTGCCGTTGGGGTCGATGATCGTTGCAGCAACCACACAGGGGTCCTGCGGGTCCGTACTTGTTAGCGTAAAGGCCTTGCCGCCGAAGTCGATGTCGCGGTTGCCGGACCCTGAGTAAGTTCCCACTAATACAGTTACCGTACCTCCGATCCCGATGACATCAACTCCCTCCTGAATGGCATCGAAGGGATGGTCCTGGCTGCCATCCTCCAGTGGGTCACTGTCATTGGGGTCGCCCGGCCAGGGGTCGCTTGGTGCATCATCATCGACATAGGCGATGAGCGTCTGCCGTTCATAAGCACCCATATCCACGATAGGGTCTCCCGGCGCGCCGGGATTGCCGGTATTTTCGACTTCCACGTCATTATTAAATCGTGGATTGCCGTCAAGGTCATTTGGCGTGGGCTCGGAGGTATTATCATCGCCGTCGAGGTCTGCCGTATCGGCGGGAACGGCTGTATTATCACCGGCGTCGATACAGTTCGACCCGGCCGACAACCTCAGGTTGTCATCTTCGGTGCCGGCGGTGTCATCGGGACCATCGGCATCTACGAAAGAGGGGTCGTCGCCGATGTTGCCCGTGCCGCCTAAACCACCCGTCCAGCCCTGAACGGACGAATAGTCAATTGTCAGAGTGGCACCGTTATAAATCTGAGCGGCCTCGCCTGTTCCGGCGTTTTCCGTATTGCCCCGGAAGATACAGTTATTCAGCGTTGCAGTACCCGAGGCATTTATCAAACCTCCGGTAACAAATGCGGAGTTCATGCTGAACGAGCAGTTGGTAACCGTTAGGTCGGCAGCAATGTTGTAAATCCCACCACCCGTGCCACTGCCACCTGGATCGGCCGAGTTGCCGCTGAATATACAGTTAATCACTGTTGGGGTGCTATTTGTCAGATTGCACATCCCGCCGCCGAGACCACCCTGGTCTGTTTCGTTGCCGATAAAGCTGCAATTGATCAGCGTTGGGCTGCAACCACCATCGCCATAAGAACCATCCACCCAGTTAAGCATCCCACCACCTTTCAAGGCCAGGTTGTCGGTAAAGGTGCAATTGATCAGTAACGGGTTACAATCTACACCATGGGGTGCATAGGTGTAATTATTCATCGCCCCCCCATTACTACCTGCTTCATTTCCACGGAACGCACAGCCCGTCAATGTTGGACTGGCCTTGAAGTTGCACATTCCGCCGCCATTTGCATTTGACAAGTTCCCGGTGAACGAACAGTCGGTCAAACTCGGATTACTGCCGTTGAGATTGTACACTCCACCTCCGTTGGACTCGGCAAAGTTGGCACTAAATATGCAGTTAGTTACTGTCGGGCTGGCGTTTCCATTGTACATTCCACCGCCTTTATCATCTGCTCCGCCACCGTCGGCATTGCCGGCTGTTATGGTGAAGCCGTCGAGGACAGTGCTCGAATCGGTTCCAGAGCCGATAACAACACGGTAGCTGTTTTCATCATTGTTCTCCCACTGGCCTGGCCCGTCATTTCCCAAAAGATCGCCGCTGAGGATGGTCTCGTACCGATTTGGGTCGCGCTCGCTCCATCCGCCTCCCCCTGATGGGAAGCCGCCGTATATAGACACACCGTTTATCAGTTGAAACGTGGCTGTCCGCAAAAAGCCCCACATATTCGCCCGCTGGATCTTGTCAGTGTCATAATCCGTCCAGTACATCTTCCCTCCGGACACATCGAGGGCTATCCCATAGGGGAAAATTAAGCCCGTAGTAACAAGGTCTTCGACGCCGGAGCCATCCGACATATTCGCCCGCTGTATCTTGCCAGTGCTCGTATCCACCCAGTACATCTTGCCGCCGGCCACATCGAGGGCTATGCCAAGGGGGAAACTTAAGCCGGTAGTAACAAGGTCTTCGACGCCGGAGCCGTCCGACATATTCGCACGCTGTATCTTGTCAGTGCTAAAATCCGTCCAGTACATCTTTCCGACTGCCACATCGAGGGCTATGCCAGAGGGTGTACTCAAGCCAGTAACAAGGTCTTCGACGCCGGAGCCGTCCATATTCGCCCGCTGGATCTTGCCAGTACCGGCATCCGTCCAGTACATCTTCCCGCCGGCCACATCGAGGGCTATGCCAGAGGGGTAGGGTAATCCAGTAACAAGGTCTTCGACGCCGGAGCCGTCCGACATATTCGCGTCTTGTATCTTGTCAGTATAGACATCCGTCCAGTACACCTTCCCGCCGGCCACATCCAAGGCTATGCCAAGGGGGGTAACTAATCCAGTAACAAGGTCTTCGACGCTGCTTCCGTCCGACATATTCGCCCGCTGTATCTTGTCAGTGTCGGCATCCGTCCAATACATCTTGCCGCCGGACACATCGAGGGCTATGCCATGGGGGAAACTTAAGCCGGTAGTAACAAGGTCCTCGACGCTTTCCTCGATGGGCATACTTGGCTTATATGTGCCCTCGGCAACATACATTGTGTCGCCGGATATGGCGTCTGCGAGGGCGTCCTGCAGATACCTGTAAGCCGTGCCCCAGCTTTCCCCATCCCCGGGGGGAGAAGCGCTAGCATCGACATAAATTGTGGTGTAGAGGAGTTCGCCCATGATACCCTCAATCTGGCCCTGGGTAAGTGCTTCATTGTAGATTCTAATGTCGTCGAGAAGGCCATTCCAGTGGTCCTCGCCATGATCAGCCGGGTACACGGTGTTGAGCGAATCACCGATGAGAGTGCTAATGCATGGGTCGCTGCAGGGAAAATCGGGATCGAAGTCTAAACCGGCGTCATCCAGGTCACCATTGATGTATGTGTTGAAGGTGTTAGTTGAAACGGTGTAGCTGATGGCGTAATGGTGCCAATTGCCGTCATTCAGGCCGGTACTGGCGGTGGTGGCGGCATTTACATAGAAGTTGTCATACGTGATAGCGCCATCGAAGTCGGGATTCATAAACACGGCCATAGAGTGGCTCTCCTGGGCCTCGCCGGGCGGGCTGGAACTGATAATACAGTTGCCGGTGTTGGCGCTTGTTTTGAACCATGCAACGATGCTGAAATTGGTATCGCCGGTAAACACGCACGCGTCGATTGGTATCACCACACTGCTGGCACCATCCAGCGACAGAGACTGACCGCTGGCTCCCACTATAGGTGGGATATCCCCACTGTACGTTGGCGAACCTTCATGCACTGAGCCGTCATAGGTAGCGGTCTCGTCGGTGAGGTCTCCATCAAAGGCATATCCTGCGACCAGCGCCGCGTCAGCGGCGCCTGCCAAAGCCAGAAAAGACAGCAGAACCAGATACAAACCGAAAGTTTTCTGTAAATTGCTCAATTTTACCTCCTTCACAAAAAGGTTTTCCGTCTTTCGCCCACCATAGGTCTATCGCGCAGAAGCTGCGCTGTTTACGGGAAAAACGCTGATGCCGTGTGCATCAGCTTATTCAGATTCGTCCTCTCACGTACCGTTTTCGCCTCCTGTAATCTGGACGTGACCAAATTGTAGTATAGTCCTATAATTTACCAAGAATATGGGAAAGCGTCAAGAAAAAAGCTGTCAAAATCTTATTTTTTATCGATAATTATGGGGTTTTTGCTCAGGATTGGCGATACCGCTGCGATACAGGCCCAAAACGGCGATATCTGCCTGGTTAAGGCAACTTTAATCATCCGGCTCGATCTCCTCCTGAAGCTCGCGCACCCGTGTCTTAAGTTCTTTAAAAGGCATGACGCAGTATTCATCGGCGACATACAGGCCCTTGCGGATGTGTATAAAGTCAACCCGGCCATCTAAAAAGGCGAGGTTGTAATAATATTCCCTGTCGTGCCAGGAGTACTTGTCGTAAGGCATTTCGAAGTCCCATTGCTCGACCCAGTAGTTATCTCCAACCAATAGCACGCGGGCAGGTTCGGCTATGTGTGTCCTCTTTAGGTTCGGCAGGAACCTGTTTATCTCTTCGTGAATGGTTCTCCACGGTGGAGAGATGTTCTCCGCTTCGAGCTGATTTTGGCCGACGAGCAAGATATTGGTCTGATAGCTGTTGCCAAAGTAAATATATGCCTTGTCGACATAAAACTCGCCGCCCTTGTCGGCGGGACACCGAAAAACTTTAGCTTCGCCTTCTTCTTTTATCTTTAAAGGCAACCGGAGATATGGATTCAGGAAACGAGGATAGTCACAAGGGTCAGAATACCCTCCACCCTTACCTTGCCACCCCCCGAATGTGTGATTAAAGTTGACTTTCTGGTAAAAGTAATCGTCGTTGTCCTCTAAGTACAGGTGCCAGGCGATGGCGATTTGTTTAAGATTGGTCTGACAATACAGGCGCTTGGCGACGGCCTGGATTTTACGAAGGGCGGGAAAGAGGATGGCCAAAAGCAGGGCGATTATCGCTATCACGACAAGCAGCTCTATCAGCGTGAAAGCTTTGCCGGACTTGGAACTCTCGGCCCTATTGGACAAACAGCTTGCCATTTCTCTTAGTCTCCTCCCTTAGAATCCGTTGCATTTGCCGCTGGTTCATCAACAGCAGTTAATTCCTTGAGCCTGTCTCTGACTTTTCTGGAGACCCACTCGTTTGCCTTACCTTGACCGCACTGATTGAATTCGATGATAGCCTGCTTGCTATTGCGATATGCTTGGAGAGCCTCTTTGTGGTTGCCGTCTTTAAGGAAATGCTCACCGATAACAAATTCGGCTAAGTAGAGGACTTTTGCCAGGTCTTTTCGAAATTGGGGTTCCTTTTCAGCCAATGGCTTGGGACCAAGCAGAAAACGGACTACTTTTGCCTCTTTGGAGTTCTTATCTCCCGTTATATAGTTAGCGCACTCCCTGGCCCAGTATGCATCACGTTCACACCACGCCTGGAGAAAAAAGGTCAGGTACGCTCCCTGAGCAACTCTAAGGAGTTTTGCAGATTCTGCAGCTAAGCGCTGTGATGTAGCCTCTGATTTCTTCAGTGCCTTTTTGGCTACGATGTACCGGTCGAAGCTGAAGAAAGAGAAGCCGAGGATAATCAATAATACCAGTCCTGCGACGGCGGTTGCGTAGCGGTGGCGGACGAAGAGTTTTTGCAAGAGGTAGATGGAGCTATCGGCCTTGGCGGAAATGGGCAGTCCTTCGAGCCAGTTGGCAATATCGGCCTGCAGCTCGGCGGCGGATTGATACCGAAGCTGAGGCTCTTTAGTGAGGGCCTTCAGGACGATGGCTTCGGTTTCGGAGTTAAGACTTTTTACGATGGCTGACGGGCGGGTGGGTTCGGCTTCCTGGATATTTCGCAATATGTTTAACGTCGAGCCGGTGATGTCATAGGGAAAGCTGTCGGTGAGGACCCTATAGAGAATCACACCGACCGAATATACGTCGGTTCGCACATCGACGGCATCGGGCTGGGCGGAGGCCTGTTCGGGCGACATAAAGGCCAGGGTGCCGATGATCTTGCCCGCTATCGAGGTCATTACCGCTTCGGCAGAAACCTGCTCGGAGGTGCCGGCGAGTTTTGCCAGGCCAAAATCCAGTATGTGCGGTTCGCCATCGTTATCGACCAGGATATTGCTGGGCTTGAGGTCGCGGTGCATCACGCCGCGTTGGTGGGCGTAGGCGACCGCCTGGCAAATTTTATTGAAAAGCTCCATGATCTCGAGAGTGGACAGATCCCGGACCTTGACGAAATCATCCAGCGACTTACCTTCTATATACTCCATGGCGTAATAATATTGTCCGTGTGCAATGCCGCTGTCGTAGATTGTTACGATGTTCGGGTGGCGCAGGCTCGCGGCGAGATCCACCTCCCTTTCAAAGCGGAATTGCGCTCGCTCGGAAGCGTGCAGTTCCTGCAGCAATACCTTCACCGCGACGATGCGCTTGGTAGCTTTTTGGTAGGCCTTATATACGACCGCCTGGCCACCGGCGGGCAGACGCTCCAGAAGCTCGTAACCTTCAATCGCAGAGACCAAATCCGGGTCAATGCCGCGCGAGGCATACACAGTTGCCGATGTGTCTGTAATTGAGACGGTAGGAAGGTCGCTTTGGCTGGCAGGGATTTTGCGGGCGGCATCTGTTCGCTGCCTGCAATCGGCACACCGGCTAATATGAGTTTCAATGGCTCGGGTCTGGTCTGGTGAGCAGTTCCCGGCTACATAGCTTTCAAGTAACTCCTGGGTCAGGCAATCGACCATAATGCTATGTCCTGAAGGCTCAAGTTAAGTTTAAATGCGCGATATTCGCGGCTTCGAAGTCCTCAATAATCCCTTCCAAGGCAGAAGAATCATTGTTATGTGTACCATAAATTGAGGTATTACGTCAAGATAAATTAACCATAGAGATATTGCGATTTTCCAGACTTTTGTGTGCGGGCACTGCCGGCGGCAGGGCACCGTTTTAAGAGCGCAGACCATAGTCGGTGACTGAGCGGAGCAAGCAGGCGGTCACTGACTCGCATCGGTAGTTGTATCATCGTCAACCATCGAGATAGTGGGGTGCTTGCGCTCGCCGACTTTTTTAAAGTGTGTCAGGGCGCTTTCGCGGTCGGCAATATCTTTGAGGGTGAACAACAGGGCGGTTTGCCCGATGCCGATGCAGTCGTTGTCCGCCAGGGCGGCCTCATTGTCAATTTTTTGGCCGTTGATGAAGACGCCGTGTTTGCTCTTCATATCGATTGCATAGTATTTGTCCTCGTCGGCGTCAAAACGAATCTGCAGGTGCTTGCGGGAGACGTTCGGGTCAACAATCTGGATGGGCACGGCCTCATCCCGACCGATTACATTGGGCCGATGGCCGAGGGGGTAGTAGTCACCCTTGTTGGACCCTGAAATAACAATTAGAGAGGCCATTGCAACTCCTTTCGATAACATTGACTCAGATCGCCATCTCGATATAATAATATTTGACATTCACAGCCAAGTCAAGCCCTTTTAAGGTTTATTTTGAAGTTTTGTTATTTTACCGAATTGCGAGGTTCATTGTTCTCACAGGGTTATCGTAAAACTGCGACCGTACAAATGCTGCGATGAGGAATGCAGGTTAGAGGCTGAAAGTAGCAGCTTGTCATCGGTTGACATGGTGCAAGAAGCGAAGGCGGCGGCCGGATTCGAACCGGCGAATAACGGTTTTGCAAACCGTCGCCTTAGGCCACTTGGCTACGCCGCCAGATATCAGTATTCAGTCGAACCGTAAAGGACACGGCCCCGGTCCGTTATTATAGCCCCAAGTGTGGCCATTACAAGAACAAAGCGGTCGAAAGGCCGTACTGGATAGGGTTCAGATCGCGTCTTTGCGCCCTCAATAAGGGAGATTGGGTAACAAAATCGGCCTTAGTTGTTGTAATTTTCATCACCGGAGGCTATATTACGGGCCGGGATTTGCCTATATCTGTAGCCGGGCTTATCGGCTATTCGTAAGCGTATACTATAGTTGTGGTTAGGATTTTTCTTGAGTCAATCAGGAGACGTAAGTGGCGCACAAGATTGTGTCGAAGCAGCAGCTCAGCGAGAACGTTTTCACGGCCCAAATAGAGGCACCTTTGATTGCCGAGGCGAGGAAGCCCGGTCAATTTGTGATTGTCGGCGTCAGCGGTGACTACAGCGGCGATTACGGAGAAGGGGTCGGCATACTGGTAGACATCGACGCGCTTACGGTTAACGGCCTTATAAGCCCTGAAGACGCGAAAAAACTTACGGACGGCTACGTCTTTTTAAGACGCCTTGAACACAGGATTCAAATTATAGACGGCCGCCAGACCCACGCGCTCCCCGAGGCGAGTAAAGAGGTCGAAAGAATTGCGAGGATGATGGACCCCACTAGGGCCGGGTTACCCCCTGCCGCTTTCTACGGAG
>SDBT01013777.1_pt1 | contig 12936 bp, 14 predicted proteins | sample 2277101 | NCBI WGS metagenome assembly SDBT01 (sample SAMN10404973, study PRJNA504765) | marine sediment metagenome | isolation source: marine sediment core GS10_PC15, 103 cmbsf | place: Arctic Ocean: Southern Knipovich Ridge | collected 2010 | reverse complement strand
GCTGCACCCTTACCCAAATCAACGTCTCTGGGTCTGACCTGAGGCAGGAGCCCAGTGCGGTAATTCCGCATGCTTGGGATCTGTGCGGGGGGTGCCGGGTAACCGGCATTCCTACCGTGAACTTCATTCTTGACAAATAGTTGGAGGTAAGTTAATAGATCCTTATAAATAAACGTCATAAAGGGAGGATCTATTATGGCTAGACCGCTTAGAATTACCTACCCTGGTGCTTTTTATCACATTACCTCTCGAGGTAATGAACGAAAGAATGTATTCAAGAGCAAGCGGGATAGGGAAAAATTCTTTGAATATCTTCAATCAGCATCTCAAAGATACGATGCCGCGATTCATGCATATTGCCTGATGGACAACCATTACCACCTGTTGATGGAAACACCTTCAGGCAATCTGCCACAGATCATGAGACACATAAACGGTGCTTATACCACATATTTTAACGCAAAGCGCGAAAGATACGGGCACCTCTTTCAGGGCCGCTACAAAGCGATCCTTGTTGATATGGATGAATACGCAAAAGAGCTCTCCCGATACATCCATTTAAACCCGGTCAGGGCGAAAGTCGCTGAAGCTCCTGAAGAATATGACTGGTCGAGCTATCGATTTTATATTGGCAAACAAAAACCCCCTGACTGGCTATATAGAGATTTTATCCTTGGCTATTTTGGGCAAAAAGCTTCAACCGCTCAGAGGCAGTATCAACAATTTGTGGATATGCTGAGCGGTCAGGCATACGAAAGCCCATTAATAGAGGTTGTTAGCTCAACAATATTAGGGGCACCTGATTTCATAGCCTTCATTAAAGACAGATATTTAACGGGTAAAAAGCCTGGCAAAGACCTGCCGGCATTAAAAGAGCTGTCTGAAAAACCATCGATTCCTGATATTTTTGATGAGGTGGAATCTTCATTTCAAAAGGAACAGGTATTAGCAAAAAATATCAAACTATATCTTTGTCAAAGATATACCGGAGAAAAACTGAAAGATATTGGCAAACATTTCGGTATTGGAGAATCGGGCGTTTCACAAGCGTGCAGACGGGTTGCACATATAATTGACAGAGATAAAAAGCTTAAAAGAAAAATCGGAAAGATAGAAAAGAAGCTGAATTTGTCAACAATGAAGACCTGACCCCTTTGTTTTTGTTTTCTGCAGCTGCGCAGATGTATGTAAAACATGTATCATTGAAGGAGCACAGTCAATATGTCAGGGAGGCTGCCCCACATACTTTAGGATAGTAGAAGATTTAGGGTTAGGAGAAAGTTGCAACTCAGAATATGCTATTTTATGTCCACTCTGGAAAGTGATGTGCGGATCGTTCAAATCAGGCAAGGTAAATTTAACGCAAAGGAATTATGCTAATCATGGTAAATTTTAGGGAAGATGATCTTCTGAATAACAAAACGATAAGAATTCTCAGGAAGGAACTTTCTAAGATTGCACTTTCGATTAGAAAGCCACTGAGGGAGGATTGGAATCTGGATCACCCTCGCTTAATTGAGACCGACTCATACTTTGTTGACAAAAAGATACTTCGTCGTAAGAGAATTATACTTCGTTCTAATGGCTGCTCAATTGCAACATGTACTATGTGTCCATTCACAAATGAAACAAATTACGGCTGCATTCACTCCGTCCAAGAAGATAACTTTATTAATCAATTACAATTTGCATTTCAGAATGATAGCTTTGACAATTACAATGTAATATCCATTTATAATGATGGCTCTTTTTTCTGTGAAAATGATTTACCTATTTCTGTTCGGAAACATATCTATAATTTAGTAGCGAGTTTCTCTTGTGAAATGCTTGTCGTTGAATCATCACCGCAATTCATAAATGCTAACGTCTTAAAGGAGGCCAGAGAGGCTTTAAGTGGGAAGAAGTTATCAGTTGGAATTGGATTGCAGTCCTCGTCGACAATTGTCCGTGAGTTATGTATTAATACTCAGTGTTCGGAAATATCTTTCAGACGTGCCATTAAGTTATTGAGAGAATTCGATTGTATAACAAAGATTTACCTCCTTATAAAGCCACCCTTCCTCACTGAGGCCGAGTCAATTAATGATGCTATCTCGTCGGCTCGTTACGTAACTGAACTTGGCATCGGAGATGTCACATTCTGCCCCGTGCGCGTATCTGATAACACAGTTGTCGCAATGTTATATTCACTTGGCATGTATATGCCCCCGTGGCTTTGGTCTGTGATTCAAGTATTAAAAGATGTATCAGAATTTATGCGACCGCGTGTCGCGTGTCTTAATTTACGTTCTGTTGACTTCCAATCGATACACCCAACAAACTGTAACAAATGTTCAGACGATATAGTCGATGCTATTGAAAGGACAAACGAAACGGGAGATCTAAATGAACTTAAATCCTGCGATTGCCCATGTTTTAAGGAATATATATCTAGTCTGCAACATGAGCGCTGGGGTGAAAAGGCCTTGCAAGAACGGGTCGAATGGTTCTTGAGCGCAATTAAGAGTAATGGCATTTTTTCGGAATACTGAGAAATGAGAAAGTACGTCGTTACTGGAGGTCCAGGATGTGGGAAAACAACAGTTGTGGAGGAACTCAAGTCCATGGGCTGCCCTATAATTCCCGAGGTAGGCCGTTATCTTATCGAGAGCGAGATTCAGTCAGGTGGCAAATGTCTCCCATGGGTGGATAGAGAAGCTTTCCAGAACCGTATATTGGAGATAAGGCTAAAAATCGAGAATACTCAAGAGGTTGACAGTAACTTTATTGTACTCGACCGCGGAATTCCTGATGGTATAGCATATTATATTTTTGACAATCTACAACCGCCAAAAGACCTTGTGGTTCAAAGTCAACATTGTGAATATAGGAAAGTGTTCTGGCTAGCACCATTGAGGTCCTATAAGCGGGACTCAATTCGTAAATACTCTAAGCAAGATGTTGAAATGCTCGGCAAGATACTCTTAGAAGTGTATACAGAATTTGGTTTTGATATTGTAAAACTCCCTCTTACCAGCGTTACAGAACGTGTAGCAACAATATTAAAATACATCGAAAACGATAGTTAGAAATATGCTGAAGAATGGAAATGGTGCTTTGACATGCTTTCATCTGAGAAGTGCGTTTACCTAATAAATCCTGCTTTGCCAAAGACTTCTTCCGCAAAAGTCAAAAAATTACAGGAAGATTGGGCTAATGCTGAGTACAAAATGCTTTGTACTAAGTTGCCACAAATCAATTGGAATAATTCTCTTAATCTGAGGAGATGTAGATACAATGTGTCAATTGGTTTATTGTCCATTGGCGCTTTGCTTCAAGCTAATGGACTGACTGTGGAGTATATTGATGATCAATTGCAAGATGATTTGGGGAATTGGGAATCTGAAATACTCCACATAGGTGAAAGGGCATGTTTGGTTGGTATAACCGCGATGACTGCAAACTCAAATCGTGCTTTGACCATTGTGGATAAGATTAGGAATACAAATCCCCATGTGCCTATAGTTTTAGGGGGGTGCCACTTCTCATATGTACCAGATATAGCACTCCAAAGAGGAGCAATTGCAGTTGTTGATGGTCCTGGTGAAGTAGCAATGCTTGAACTTGCCAAGTGTTTTCTGAAAGGTAGGAACGATTGTTCTGATATCAAAGGTCTTTATTTAAAAAATGATACTGGGAGAGTCGAGTATTCTGGTCCTAGATATGAATACAGCATAGAAAAATTACCACCTATAGACTTTAAGATACTTCCAATGCAAATGAAAAACAACTGTGAAGTTTATATCTTCTCAGGACGTGGTTGTACTCATCGCTGTGCTTTTTGCTCTGAGGGTCACTTTTGGCGACAAATTTATAGAAGACCAATCAATGACGTTATCACTGAAGTCGAATCACATAACAGGGTGATTGGTGCTGATATTGTGTTTCTAAATGATAGCTCTTTTGGCTCTGACGTTCCATTGACTAAAGAGCTATGCTCAGCTTTGAGAAAACGCTTTCCCGATATGTTTTTAAGATGTATGGTAAGGGCTGATGCCGTTACCGAAGATCTAGTTAAGGTATTTAGCGAATACGGAGTGATTGACATACAGATCGGAATTGAATCAGGTTGTGATGAAATCCTTAAAAAACTCAACAAAGGTGAAACAGTCTCTGATTATATCCGTGCTTTACGGTTACTCAGGCCATATGTACCAGTAATTCGTAGCTCATGGATGGTTGGATGTCCTGGTGATAATCATCTTACCCTTAACAAATCTTTGTCTTTCATGGAAAACCTTTTCTTAGAAGGATTACTTGATGAAGCAACCGTAAGGATTTTTGTTCCCTATCCTGGAACAGCGATATTTAAGAATCCCGCAAAATATCGTATCTCGATTCGAAAATATAGAGGGTGGCATGAATTTGACCGACGATTTGAGAAACCAGTAATTAGTACTGAGTCGCTAAATAGTCAGCAAATATTTGATTGGTATGTAAAATTCGCCGAGAAAATTGTAACTCTCATGGAAGATAGCACATGACGTTTGTGGATTTAAAAGCAGTAATACCAGCAGCAGGAAGAGGACTACGTATGCGTTTTTTGACTAAGAACTCGCCAAAAGAGCTTCTTCCAGTAGCTGGTAAGCCGATAATAGAATATACTATTCTGGAAGCATATAATTGTGGTATTAAAGATATCTGTTTGGTGGTTCGCAAAGATAAAAAGGTTTTGGAGGATACTGCACGTCAAATTGGATCCGATCTTGGAGTAAATTTAGTTGTTCGATACCAACAAAATCCCTGTGGGATTGCAGATGCAGTCTCCAAAGCAAAGGATTTTGTTGAAAGTAGTTGGTTTTGTATTCTCGTTCCAGACTTATTGTTTTCTGGCCGTAAATCTGCCCTTTCTCAACTCATGCAGTTCTGGAAAAATGACCAGGGCTACATCGTAGGTCTTTATAAACTGTGTACGGAAGACATTGAAACGTTCGATGTATTTGGTGTTAATGATTCGATTGCTTTTGGCAAAGGGCAATTTCGTATTACTTATCTTTATGAAAAAGGAATTGACGTCGCTACAAAATTTAAAGTCGGATATCAAATTGTTACTCCACCTTACATTGTTTCTCCAAAATATTTTCATTATATTGACTCTGAAAAAAGTGATGTTGCTGGTGAAATCGACGATGGACCAGTTCTGAGATCTCTAATGAGTCGATACATAGTCAGAGGTATACGTCTAAATGGGAGGCTTTTTGATGTAGGTAATCCACGAGGATATGCCGCCGCTTGTCGATTCTTTACAGTAACTTGATATTTTCTAACTGAAGTTCAAAGAAGATTTAACAATTTAAAATATTCATTTAGAATTTTTTGGCTGGTTAAACTTATTCGATTAGAGTCTGACAACATATCCTTTTCAAAAAGCAAAAACGGACAAGTTGGCTTGTGCTAAGTACGCTCGATGGGGTCGGGCCGAGCTAACCTCTTGACATTACGAAAAAATCGTTATAAAAACAAGCATAATTTGGCCTTAGGTGACCAATTTTGGTATCAAAATCCCCCTTTTAAGAAAATCACAATAAAATGGCTCGAGCAAAAAGGTATTATATTTCAGGACACGTCTGGCACACCCCAGTTAAATAGGCATCGATCCTTGGGAGGAGGTAGGGCTTCAGTTGGAAAGGTTCAAGAATCAGTAGGACATGTATCCCGGGGGAGAAGATTTAACGGGGTAAATCACTCATCGATGCCATAAAAAGGAATTTTTACCCCGTTAAATCTGAAAAATATTTAACTGGGGTCTACTGAAATTTTCAAGAGACCGGTAAAGATGGTTAGAATGGTTGTTTGAGGCAAAAAAACGATATGGAATAAGGGTATTAAATTACATGGTGACTTCTAACCATATCCATCTTTCCCGCGAGGCGCGGGATTTTGCAAGCTCAACTTGCGTAGATGCTGGTGGAAGAGGTGTCAATAACGCACCTACCCGCATAGCAAAAGCTGGGACCAACAGCTAAGCTGGTGGTTTAAGGTATTAATTAAAAAGAGCTGCTGGTGGACGTTGGAATCGAAAAGAAAAACTATGGCAATTACCCTATGGTGAGGTACTGGCGCTAGGACTAGAAAATAGAATCGTTAATAAAGGAGAAAAAGTGTCCAATAATAGGAATCTATATATAAGAAGACCACCATAGAAAAGTGCCTATTATTAGACACGCAAAAGTTCCTAATAATAGGAACAGTGTCCAATAATGGAGACTTATTCCTAATAATGGACACTTTTTTAGGGATTATTTGGCAGGTTAGTATTAATGTTATGTGTCTAAATTAGGCACTAATGTTTAGCGGTGAGTGGGGATGATAAAACTATCAGACATTTATATTCAACTCATACTAACTATATTATCAGTTCCAATAGGAGGACTTTTAAAACGTATGAATTACTTATCATTTTCTGAAACAATTTGGTTTTGTATTGCCATAGCTCTGTTAATCCCTCTCCGAATTGAGAAAGCAAGACACAATGAAGGTATTTTAAAAAGAGCTTTATCGTGTTTTCCACACTTTAACTTTGAAACGCTAAAAACATACTCTAAAAGATGGGTTAAAAAATACAAAGTATTACGAATAAAGCGGATAATTCTATGTCGTTGCGATACTGAAAATCAGGAAAAAATGATATTGAAGTTTAAAAACATCGTCACGGTATATAAATATGCCATAGTTTTTGTTTTTTCTGGATCTAAGGATATTGAATTATCAAAGCTGTATAGTTACCCAAATTCAGCGGACGATAAATGCACAACCGCCTTGAAAGAAATAAAATTTGCCGATCAGCTTGCTTCCTTGGGAAAGCATCGACTATTCGATCAAGCATTTCCAAAAGTTGTTTATAAAGATATACCAGACACTAGTTACTATAAAGAATGGACGTTTATTTTAACAAGGGATAAAAATATTTCTAATGTTCCGAATATTTATCCAGATGAATCAGTTATTTTATGGGGAAAATAGAACATGGGGGATAGGGCGGCCACCCGATAAGCCGTAATCCGCAACGGCTTCCTCCTTACTAAAATGCGGTGCTATCTGGCGGAGGATGGCTTAATGAAATTTTGTATAAAAGACTGGCTATTTTTATTTATTTCTCTCTTGATTGGAGGCGCTGGAATGTTTCAACCTATACATCCGTGGATAGGCCATGTTCTCATTATTGTTGGAGGTTTAGGCTTTTTATTTGTTTTGGGATTCAATATTTACCGAACCCACTCTAAAAAACAAAAAGAGCCTCAAGCACAAGTAAAAAACGAAACTTATAAAAAGTTTGCGAAGAATACTGCAAACAAACCGAGCAAACCGCTAAGTGCCAGTGCCGTTAATGCCTTGATGTTTGATAAGCCACACGAATGTAGCCATTGTGGGTACTCCTTCTCGACAATGCCGAAGCAACTCGAAAAGGATAAAAAATACATGGTGAAGAATCCTCCATGCCCAAACTGTGGCAATGTAGATGAGGTTTTAGAATTTTATTAGGGTTGGCTGAAAAGTTGAATAAAAACTACACATAACAACTCACTCCACCAGACGCCATAAAGCTCGGCGCTGGTGAGTTCGAGCGTTATGCATTGACGCCAAAATCAGAGGCAAGTAACATACAGTCCCTCTATATACAAAATCAGTTTCTACGTTCTATGCAATGCCTCATAAGGTCTTCAAAATAAAGAGAGTTCGAAAGCCATTTATGTGTATACAATACAAATAAACTAGATTTTCCTAAGAGTCTATAACCATGAAATACCCAAGCAATACGGCTATTGCTTATTCGGACAGCGCTAAAGAAGCCGCGCTATATTTTGATTTTGTTATCTTCATGATGGCGACCATTCTATCTCCAAGAGTATTTTTGCCAGGTGAAAAAACCAATCTATTTGAAATTAGCGAAAAACTTTTCCCAAAATATCTCGGCGATAGATGTATTAATCGTTACCACGAACATGTAGCAAAGTGGGCTGTATGGAATCATCTATATTTAGGTTTAACCGAGGATGCACGTAATAATCTCAACAACGAAGTTTTTAAAAAAAGAGAAGAATTGGATTTTGCGTCCGATAAAATAAATTTCCTAAGTGGTTCAAAAAAGAAACGTGCAGAACAATTGCTATTAAAAATGCGGGAAAACCAGAAAGATTTAGAGGCAACTCTTAATAGAAAAACAATCTCTGCTCTTCATCTTCTTTCCATATTAGAACAGGAGGAATTTGAATCATATCCTAATAATTCCCTCGATGATGAGTACTCGATACTTGAATGGCTTAAAACTATTACAATAGAGAAACTTATTGCCCAATTACATAAATTCATAACTACATTCCACCTTAGTAGATACCCTTGGGTTTTGAGTGAAAATCCAATAGATGACAGATCTAAGCCTATTACAGTCCATGAGGACATAATGGTGACTTTGGCAGGGTTGAAACTGGTAGATCTTTCTAAGACAACATGGGATCACATCTTCGAATTTCGAAAGAAAACGGAGTCAAAAAACAAACTACGCCGACTTAGACTTTTCATCTATAATAATTATTCCGGTAAGGATGCTACATTTATTGAAGATGATATTTTACAACGGTTGGATGAATATAATGATGTAATTGCTGAGTGGGGTTTTGATACAATAACATCTTCTCTTTCCGCTTTAGTCTCTTCAAAGTCCATGCTGGCAGCCAGTACAGCAGCCTTTTTATCCATATTACTTGGCCAACAACAAGCACTTAAAGCTTCTCTCATAGGAGGGGCTAGTATTGAGTGTGGCAAACTTATTATACAGTTAGCGAAAAAGAAATTCGAGCTTCATAAGTTGGCTAAAGAATTCCCACTACACTACATTTTCGATGCGTCAAAAGTACTTACGAAAAATGATCAAAATAGGTAATCCAATGAAAGTAACACAAACGAAATTGATACTTGCATAACATCGGGTTTAACCGGATGTGCGGAAAAATCGCCCGCACACCTGTTAACCCGGGCGTTATAAACTTAAAGGAATTCCAAATATGTTAGCAATAATAGATTTTATCCTAAACAGGTTAGTGCCGCTGCTAAAAAAGCACAAGGTAGAACAATTACACCTAACGCTCTTTTTAATTTACGTAGTATTAATGACGTTCCAACTTCATAAGGTAATTCAGATAAATGAACACTTAATGACAATATTAAAATTCCAGCTATGTATGCCATTATTACTCTTATCCATATCATGTTTTCTTTTCCTTTGGTTAAGAGATAGACCTAAATATGATAAATTCCTTAATGTTTATTGGGACAAAAATAATGAACTACATTGCCCCAGTTGCAAGAGATTATTGGCCCCATCATTTTTTGGTGACTCTGTTAATGAAGAAAAAGATAAATCATTGTTTCAATGTAATTTTTGCACCAAAAAAGTGATACTTAAAGACAACAATGGTAAACCTATTTCAAAAGCTGAAGCCATAAAACTAAGAAATAACCCAAACCAAACTCTTTTATAACAAATCACTCAAGCTGTCTTGTTGGGGCACGGCCCCGCCAAGCAGCTTAGTTCTACGTTATACTCCTAAATAAAATAAACAAAAGTATGTGCATAACCGAACGGTTAAAAATAAGCATTTTCCACCCAACCCAAAGGAAAATACAATTATGGAAATTCCATTTATTCACCACCCTAAGTAAATTATTTTGAGGATATAAAATTATGAATCCTACTCTAATAACATATTTAAAAGAATCGGTATTCCCATTATTACGAAAGAACAAATTACTAGCATTCCACCTAGCAACCCTAATAACCAGTTGGATATTGGTGAATCAGTACAAAGATCAGGTTCTGTCAATATATACTCACCATATTTACGAACACATAATGCTATGGGGAATGCCAGTATTACTCCTATCCATAACATATTTTCTATCCTTGTATATTAAATATAGGCCTAAATATAAAAGATTTTTAAATGTATACTGGGATAAAGATAATGATATTCGTTGCCCCAGTTGTAAAAGATTATTAGCTCCTTCTTTTTTTGGTAAAACAGTTGAAAAAGAAAAAGATAAATCTGTTTTCCAATGTCATTTTTGTGATCGAAAAACTATTTTAAAAAATTATGAAGGTCAACCTATTTCTATTAAAGAAGCGATAGAATTAAGAAATAATTTAACAAATTGAACCACCCCAAAATGCTTATTTTTAGCAACATTGTCATAAGTTATTAATTAAAAGGAACGTAAAACCGTATAACCATTGTTTCAAGCTGACCAAAGGGCCGAGCTGTAATTTAAAGTTCTGTTCTCGCTTCAAGTTCTTTTGGTAATTAACGTCCTGCCCGCCGCATCTTTGGCAGCTTAAACAGGCGTTAGCCCTTCTGAATACTCATTTAAGGGGGTGTAAATGGATGACATAATACAAAAATTAAAGACCCCAGAGGAATGTATGCAGCTCGCAAAGAATGTCCGGGACAGAAATCCTGATCTTGTGCAAAAAGCTCGCCGCAGAGCTGTTGAACTTCGGGCCATTTCCTATGGAAATAAAAACGAAGTTGAGCTTGAATTACTTAAAGCTCTATATGCATACGAGGAGGTATTATCAGAGAAAAACAAGCGCAAAACTCGTGCTGCGAGAACATGGCAGATGATTAAACGTCATGGTATCATTGGTGCGGCAGAAAGGGCGGTGGATAGAAAAATTGAACCGGCTGGTTATAAATTGCTGGCAGAAATGGGCATGCATGATCTGACTTTCGAAGCAGTCATTGTTCGCTACCCTGACAAATTCAACCAAGAAGTTGTATCACGTGCCAAATCGCGATTAAAAGAACTATCAGAAATGCAGTCAACCACAGAACACATAAATCAATAGCGGGGCTAACAAGGTCAATTCAGCCGACGCAAAAAACGGCGCGGCTGATTGACTGCATTAGGCTATCCACGTAACCATACATAGAAGACTACGTCGCTGACGAAATAAGCGTAATGAATGTTTTTCTCAACTACGAAATTATTGATCACCTTTACCGCATCTCGGCAGGAACATATCAAGGGCTACATGAAGCGAGTCTCAATACTTTAAAATTTTTAGCAACGGATGGAACCATTCATTATTATATGTCACAAATTACTCCCGTAGAGATGCTTCAAGGGTTGGAGAACCCAGCTATCTCAGCACAGCAGGCCCAAACATACCGTGTTAGAGATGAAAAAAAAGTACGCATCGCCAATGGGATGAAAGTTATTTGGCTTAGATATCCTGTTGGGAAAAGCAATGACTCCTACACGCGAACAAACATCAGTGCTTCCACAGCAAGTCCACACTGGATTGTGGCGGATCAACTAGAACAAGCGTTAATTGCACTCCAAGGGGTTTCTCCCGGCGATGCGCGTCAGGTTGCAGCAATGAGGTTCGGAACCGATCAGTCGAATTCGACGATACAATTTGACTGGTTTGTTGCGCACGATTCGGATCTGATACAGGCAATAAATTTAGCACTCAATCTCAATCAATTGCAAGATTTAGCAGGAATACGCTTTGGTACAAGTACCGATTTCGTTAACTCCCTTAGCCGTAGCTAAGTGAAGCACTGTAGGTAGATGGTACGCAACTTATACAACTGCTAAGCCTAACCTCTTAGTGCACCGGACGCTCGAAATCTCGCTGCCGGTGACCGCCGCACAAGAAGGGGTCGGGCCAGGCTAAGCTACTAAAATGGTTACAATAAATTGAAAAATAGGCCCTGATTTCGGGCCTATATCGTCGTTTTTGCAGTCAAAAAGAGGATTATTCATAGGAACCCATGGCAAGAACGAAAAGGCATTATATTCCGGGTCACATCTGGTACACCCCAGTTAAATAGGCTTCGCCCCGATAGAATAGGCTCCCCATTCAACAGGGTAAACATTTAACGGGGTAAATAACCCACAGATGTCACAAAAATGGATAGAAAGCTTTGCTGCTTGCCGCGCCTGCCCCGCCCGCCCCGTTAAATGCCTTTGGCTTTCATTTAACTGGGGTAGGTAGGGTACTATCCTACTGGGGTTAAATGCTGTACCTGATTTAACTGGGGTTGGAAGCAGAGGCTTTGTAGAGAGTGTGAAATCCATGCTGGGTGGTCTGGTCAGGGGAAGAAAAGTCAAAAACATCGGGGAAGGCTATCAGCTCCGAGAGCCATCTGTACCCTATGGTGACCATTTTGAGGTCGAAAAGGGTGATATAGGGCCCTGAAAACACCTATTTTTGATACGATAGCCGTTGAATATCAATAAGATAGCTTGGCCCGACCCCCCATTACTGATTTTTCTCAAGCTCCATTTCTTCAACCCTTCTCCTGCCTCAAAAAAATATCCACTTTTTGAACTTATCTGTAAAAAACATTTGATATATGGTATTGTACCTTTTATTTGGGGTCATCTATCAAGCTGAAATTACATATTCCACGGATGCTTTTTAGCGCCGAAATATTCGATGTAACGAACGATCCAATCGCAGTAGGTATTCTCGGTACGGTACGCGTAATGATGATAACGAAGCACCTGCCGGACCTGGTCCATAAGCTTTAGGTCGGGATCGGCTCTGAATTTTCTTTTGTTTTCCATGATATCAACGAGATACCATGATAGATGGAAAATTCAACCATATTTTTTCCACTGTTTTATATTGGATATTAATATATATGGAAAATAATCCATGATATAAGGGCAATATAAGGAAAATTTTCCATATATCTTAACTGATAAGCGGACCGCTCGCTGCCGCTCACTCTCGCTTCGCTCGTCCGCTTATCGTCGGCTGTTGACCCTACGGCTCTTCACACCCTTGACAGGCTCCGCTCACGCTCCGCCTATCAAGGGCGTTCGAGCCGACTCCGGTGTCGCCCCGCCGCAAGCAAGCTTGCGTCGGTTCGCCATCCTCGCGGCTCA
>SDBT01013776.1_pt1 | contig 12937 bp, 8 predicted proteins | sample 2277101 | NCBI WGS metagenome assembly SDBT01 (sample SAMN10404973, study PRJNA504765) | marine sediment metagenome | isolation source: marine sediment core GS10_PC15, 103 cmbsf | place: Arctic Ocean: Southern Knipovich Ridge | collected 2010 | reverse complement strand
CCCTTCGTCCCTACTGTTCTATAACCCGGAATCAACTCACGCATTCTTTCATCGAAGTCTCCAACTTGCATTCCCAGCATATTTGGGAAAGCATTATTCATTTGATTCATCGTATGATGTGTCATATGGCAATGGAAAATCCAATCTCCAGGATTGTCCGCTAAAAATTCAATCACTTTAGCTGCTCCAACAGGAACAAGAACAGTTGTTTCTGGAAGTAATACTGATTTGTCTTTTGCCCAACCTCCATCTGATCCTATAATTTTAAATGAATAACCATGCAAATGAATAGGATGGTGATCCATTGCGCTTAAGTTACCATAACGAATCCATACAGTATCCCCTAATTCTACAACTAATGGTTCCGTTGCTGGCATAACCTTTCCGTTCATCGTTAAAACATTAAAGTCCATTTTAAGAGTATTTGGTTTCGCTGTTCCTACATTGACGTTCCACTCCTGAAGCATGATTGCAAAATCTCGGGTTGGCCTTTTAGAGGGATCTGGTTCTCTTTTATGAACAAGGATCATTCCAGTTAATCCCATCCCTTCTTGAGTCATATCATCAAAATGGGGATGATACATAAAGGTGCCGGCATCTGGAAAAATGAATTCATATAAAAATGTTTCTCCGGGTGGAATGAGAGGTTGTGTCAATCCACTAACACCATCCATTCCACATATAATCAATACACCATGCCAATGAACAGTTGTAGGAGCTGGGAGATTGTTGGTCACATAAATTCTAACTTTATCTCCCTGCGCAACCTCAATCATTGGACCTGGAACTGAACCATTATATCCCCATGTATGGATTTTCAAGCCTGGTGCCACGTTCCATTCAATGGTTTCTGCAATTAAATGAAATATTTTAACCCCATCTACTACTTTATATTCTGCTTTTGACCCATTGGGGGCGACTGCGGGAGTGTAATCTTTGATGGGTATTCCAGGAGGCAAATCTTCTTTTTCAGCTTGAGCCCAAGGTCTCGGAGGAATTGTTTTGCTTCCATAAGATAAACTTGAAAAAAGAAGGAACAAAAAAAAGAGACGATAGCCAAAAAAATTACTCATCGTATCTCCTCAGCGGTGTTATAAAGGATTGTGATTCAATAATATGGCCATATAAAAGCGTTTGAATCCGAACTTTAGAAATCCAATAATCTCTTTGCACTTGGATATGTTGAATTTTTCTCTCAAATTCTCTTTGTTTTGCTAACAACAGATCAAAAATTCCTAGTTGCATCGCATTGTGTTGTAAAAAAGTGGAGTAGGTTATTTGCTCAGCTAAGGGAACAATGATTTTGTCTAAGTATTGACTCTGACGAAATGCATTGAGTAAAAAAAACCGAGATGAACGGGCTTTCGAACGAATTTCTATAGCAAGAGCGATATACTGATTCCATTGCTGCATGATCGTTGCTTGAGCTTTAGCTGAAATCGCCTGACCAAAATCAAATAAAGGAATCGCTAAACTAAAGGCTGGACCGACGTACCATACACTTTCATCTCTTTCACTATTTGGACCCAAATTAAATTGGGGGAAGACTAACCTAGACGTATCTATTCCAAACCCAGCAGCTGTAGCTAGCAATTCTTTATACGCAACCTTCAAGTCAATGCTATTCTCAATTGCATCATTCTCAATATTTTTGAAATCACCTTCCTCCGCAGGAATAGCAGGCAACCCAGAAGATACCTCCCAGTTAATTTGACGTCCCCAAAGCCCCATAAGAACATTTAGTTTTTCTCTCTCTTCTAAGACTGCAATTTCCCAAGAAGATACTTCGAGCTTGGCTTGTTCATACATGGACCGCTCTATCGATAAATCTAGATCCCTTATGTTGCCAACTTCAAATAATTTTTGAGCAGCCTCATAGGACAATTCAGCTGCTAAAAGGATTTGCTTCTTTATATTCCATATCTCTTTTGTAGCTTTTAATGTATAAAAAGCAATTTTTGTTTGTGCAATGACACCGAGAATTTGAGTGAGAATCATTGCTTTAGTCGCTTCTAGTTCTGCATCAGCCATTCTTCTTTTTAAAGGGATTAATAATATTTCTAAAAAATTCTGAAACAAACTGATATCAATTAAATCTGTGACATTTGTTTTAGTAGAAAAGCGATAAGAAAGTGTGAAAATAGGATTTGTTAATAATCCGGCTTGGGCAAGCTGTGCTTTAGCAATTCCTAAGCTTTCATATGCGGCTTGGAGGTTTTGATTATTTAGAAGAGCAATTTGAACTGCAAAATCTTCAGTCAATTCCTTTTGTAATATTTCTTCAACAGAAATGGGGATAATAAAGTCGTTAAGGCAAGAATCCCAATAAGCGTTTTGCCCCGTACGTTTTGTAACAGCCTCTTGAACTTGTTGAAAATCCGGCTGAGGATTTGTATTTACTCTTACACAACTGTTCATGAATAGCATTAAGATAATGCACTGAAATGCTTTTTTAATACTGGGACTGGACATGGCTTTCATCCATTTTCACATTATTGCTTTCATCAATATCTAATATTGACGACAATTCGATCTGAGAAATAGCTGTGTCAGAAGAAATGGGTTGATTATGAGTTTGGATGGGAATTTTATATTTTGTGCATCCGATGCAAAAAAGAAACATTAATAAAAAAAGAATTTTTATTACAAAACCACTCACAATTTTGTTTTAATGAAGAAAAGATTTATCAGCAAGGGGCAGCTTGGTTGAAAATCCTTTAATTGGGGATCAGAGATAGCGACAAAAAGTCAAAAATAGAGACAAACTTAGGTCTCTTGAGCAGAAGAATCTTCAATATTATAATTCAAACAGATGATTTTTTTCAATATATAGATTTTTTTTAAGTGCTCTGAGGAGAGGGATCTCCAACATCATCACCAGTGGATGGAGGGGCATCGGAAGCTGGATTTGGAGGGGGTGGAGGGGGCTGAACACGGGCACGGTCGGCTTCATCTTTTTGCCGCTGACGCTTTTTATCCGGATCCCATTTCCCTTCCATGATATCGCCGACATCTTGCCGATCAAGCGTTTCAAACTCTATGAGCATATCAGTCATAAGCAAGAGTTTATCTCGATTAGCTTCGATGATTTCTGTTGCTTTTTTGTGAGCCTCATCGAGGAGACGGCGCACTTCTTCATCGATCTGGCGCGCAGTCGCTTCGGAATAGTTCTTCTCATGGGAAAAGCCTATGCCGATGTATTGGCCAGGTTCACCGCGTTCATCATAAGCGACAGCACCGAGAGCGTCAGTCATCCCCCACTCGCAAATCATGCTCCGAACAAGGCGGGTGGCTTGGGTGATATCCATCTGAGCACCACTGGAGATGTCTTTAACAAAAAGCTCCTCCGCAACCCGTCCGCCCATTAAGACAGCAAGTTGGTCTAAAACTTCTTTTCTCCAATAGCTCAAGCGGTTTTTCTTGGGCATAAAGTGGGTAGCTCCAAGAGACAGCCCCCGTGGGATAATCGTTACTTTATCAACGGGATCTCCGTGCTCTACGATGAGTCCCACAACCGCATGGCCCGATTCGTGAATCGCAGTTGTTCTTTTTTCTTGATCGTCGATTTCAAGAGAACGGCGCTCTTTACCATAGCGGACCTTATCGCACGCTTCACTAGCTTCTTGTTGTGTCACTGCACTGCGTCCATTACGCGCTGCGAGCAAAGCCGCCTCATTGAGGATATTTGCAAGATCGGCACCAGAAGCTCCTGGAGTATTGCGGGCAATCCCCATTAAATCCACTTCTGAATCGAGTTTGATCTTACGCGCATGAACTTTTAGAATTTCATAACGCCCTTTAACATCGGGTAGTTCCACCATAATTCGACGGTCAAAGCGACCTGGTCTCAGTAGTGCTTTATCGAGAACATCGGGGCGGTTCGTCGCTGCGATGAGGATCACTCCCTCGCTCGTACCAAACCCATCCATTTCAACGAGAAGTTGGTTAAGTGTTTGCTCTCGTTCATCATGCCCGCCACCGATGCCAGAGCCACGATGCCGCCCAACTGCATCGATCTCATCGATGAAAATGATACAGGGTGCTTGCTTACGGGCTTGTCCGAACAGGTCGCGAATACGGCTCGCACCCACACCGACGAACATTTCAACAAAGTCGGAGCCTGAAATGGAGAAAAAGGGACGGTCAGCTTCTCCTGCTACTGCTTTTGCAATCAGTGTTTTCCCCGTTCCCGGAGCTCCGATTAAAAGGACACCTTTCGGAATGCGAGCGCCGAGTGCCGTAAAGCGGTTCGGATCTTTCAAGAATTCGACAATTTCCTCAAGCTCTTCTTTTGCTTCATTGCAGCCGGCTACATCTTTGAAGGTGACCTGATTCTTATCTTTTATCAAAAGACGGGCAGGAGACTTTCCAAAAGACATCGCACCGCCAGTTCCCATCCCTTTCATTTGCTTTGAGAAGACAAAATAAAGGAGGAAGACAACGAGAAGAATAGGAAGTAAGGTGAGCAGATAGCTAAAGTAGTTTGGAGAGGGTTGCTCACTTTTGAAGGTCTTTTCTAAAACAGTATTGCGAGGCTGATCGGGCGCTTTGAAGTCGGCTCCCCTATTCACAGCAAAGGCTTGCCACTCTTGATTCGCACCGGCAAACCACTGACTAAAGGTTTCGGGGTCTTGTTTCTCGAGTTGCCTGGTCGATAACTCTTTATTATTGAAATACCAGATCACTCCAGCCACTTGCTGCCGAGCTTTTTCTAGTTGGGCATTATTCGTAAGCAGCTCATCAGAAGCTTCACGGAAACGGATCAAATCTTGTTTATACGTGCGTACAGGGCGAAGTTGATTGAGGCGTGCTCCATCTTCTAACTGATTGAGCTCATCAACCATCGCCTGGAGTTGGTTTATCGAAGAGGCATATACCTCCATTCTGTCAGATGCATTAAAGCTCTGGGCATCCAAGACACTCTTCTCCATGTCTTTGAGCTGCTGTTTCATCGCCTCATTTCCAATCGCTAAATTGGGAGAGCGAAAGGCACCGATTAGAGTATGGAGATCATTTCCAAAACGATCGATGTGACCAGATCCAGTTGAAAGGCCACGGAAATGGCTTTTTAATTCTTTGAGATTGACCACTTGCCGGTCAGTGATTTTATGAATGACAATCGCACTATCTGTCCCAGGAGTATCGAAGTTAGACCCCACAACCACATAGCCTCGGCTAGGAATGCTAATGCCACTCAAATTCAGGAACCAACCGGCAGAATGTTCCACTGTGGGATGAAGGTCTACAATTTCTTTTTCTAAGGAGGCCTGTTCAAGAGTCAGTTGATTATTTTCATTGAGAAGTTGGAGAAAGCGGTAGCGGGCCTTGGCGTCATTTGAAATTTGGTCTTTGAATTTTCCACTAAAAGTGACCAGATTTTCATTCAAAGCTGTTTTCTTATTGCTGTCCTTATGAAGGAGGTCCAGATTGATTAAATGCTCGACCTGATGGCTGAACCCCACCCTGCCAGTTTTATCCTTATGCATACTTTGAATGGAAAAAAATGTGAGAACAGCAGCTAATATAAAAATTAAAAAGCCACCAGGAAAGCCCCGTTTTGGCTTGTTTTTATTATCGTCACCCATAATTTCTTTTTATATCACAATCCCAGAGTTTTTAAAAGGATAAAAAGATTTTCCCTTCTACTTAAAAGGCCTAGAAAATCAAGATTAAAGTAAACAAGGTCAACTTCTTAGGCGTAAAAATCGATGATATCATATTTTGGTTTTAATACCAATCATCTCGCGCTTTATCTTAACTTCGACTGTTCGTAAGCATGCGGTTTCCTTGCCTTGGGGGCGCCCAGTTAAAAATTCTCTTATGTCTTTTCCCCGCAGGATCGGGAGTGTATCTCGTAAAAAGGCAGGAACTTGGTGCTGATTTTGCCGCTTTCGCTCCTCTTTATTGGGTAAGACCATCCGATAACTTCCCTCTGGAATGGCAAGTGAAATTTTTCCTTTCCACCAATCATGCCAATTTTGCCTCTGTTTTTGACCACCCTCTTTCAAGGCAATCTTCCACTCCCAACACTCATTTTGAATGGTTCCCTCTTGGAGAGGCTGCTCTTTCGGGAAGCAAGGGAGAGGCATTTTCAGCCAAAAGAGACGTTTCCGATCGACAATTAGGATTTGAGTAGAGAAGCTTACCTTGTGATTGGCCCGATTTGAAGCAATCGCTGCAAGAATGCGATTCATCACACTTTGACTTGGAGACAATTCTCTTTTCCGAAAGAAGGTCCCTACGTGATAGCGGATTTCAATCGGATGAAAAGTGGAAAAATCCCACATCACTCCAAAAGGCCCTTCGACAGGAGAGCAAGTCTTTGATTCGAGATATTCCTCTAACTCAGCTCCATATTCCCCCATCCGCAAAAGAGAGGAAGAAATTTCTTTCCCAAATTCTTTAGATAACGAGGGGATGAGACGTGTCCGCATGCGAGCTCGCAAGTAATGGGGATCTTCATTGGTATCATCTTCTATAGGCTGGAGAGAATGATGATCGATATAGGCGTGAATCTCTTCTTTTGAGACATCTAATAAGGGGCGCCAAATGGGCAGAGCTCCCCTACTATAGATGGGTCTCATCCCTTTCAAAGTCGTTAAATGAGTTCCTTCAAAAACGCGTTTAAGAATGGTTTCTACCTGGTCATCACGATGATGAGCTAAGGCAAGTGCCTCGAAGCGCTCGGGATCAAACAGCTCCTGAAAAAATGCATAGCGCTCTTTGCGCGCTTCTAACTCAGTCTGTCGTGCAAGACGGCTGCGCTTCATGTGAAAGGGGATCTCCTGTTTTTCAGCCCATTTTTTTAATTGGGAGGCTTCTGCTTTGCTCGTGTGGCGCCAGGCATGATCAAAATGGGCTAAATGAAGGGGAACCTTTAATTGAATCAAGCAATGAACCAGGGTGAGAGAGTCAGTCCCTCCTGAAAAACCTACAAGAAGTGGTTTGGTCAATTTCTTTGTTTTCTTTAAAAAAAGCTGAATTTTCTTTTCTAAATTCATTTTATGGTGTGGGGTTGTCGAATAAGAATGTAATCGCATACAATCAACCTCTTATTTTGGGTTAAGAGGAATCCCATGCCCCGACTATGGCGTTATTTACTGCGTAATTATCTTCAAGTTTTCACTCTCTGTGTCACAGGGTTTATTTCCGTTTTGCTCGTTACCCGCTTTCAACATATTGCCCGCTTTGCTGCTACAGGCGCTTCTAATATATCAATTCTGAAATTCATCTCTTTTCAAATTCCATTTATCCTTCCTTTAGCAATTCCGATTTCATGCTTAATCGCATCTCTCCTTCTAATGCAGAGGATGAGTCGCACTCATGAATTAACAGCTCTAAGGGTAGCAGGGTTGGGGATTTTTCCCATCGTCTTTCCTCTCATTTTAATGGGGACTCTGATCGGTATGTTGAATTTTACTTTGATCTCAGAAGTTGCCCCTAAATGCCGTACGCTATCAAAGAATTTGGCCTATCAAATGACAGCCATCAATCCCCTCTCCCTTTTGCACAAAGAGACATTGATCAAACTTAAAAATACGTATATCGATCTTAAAGTATTAAAATCGGGCCAATACGCAGAAGATGTCCTTTTTATTATCCGCAATGCCTCAAATCAACGCCTGAGCCTAACCTTGACAAAGAAGCTTGCCTTAGAAGGGCAAAATCTCATGGGTTCTAATGTCTCTTTCATTTCGAGTATTGACTCAAAAAATTCTGACTGCTTCGACCACCTGATTATTGAAAACCAAGAAGAGATGCAAACCCAATCCAACCAATTGCTGCAGTATTTGCGATGCAATGATTGGAATATCAATCCCGACTATCTGAATATGCGCTTACTACAGGCAAAATATTCGATAGAAAATGAGGGGAAAATGCATGCTCCTGCCTATCAAGAAATTGCTCGTCGCGGCTCCTTAGCCTTAGCCGCGATCACCTTTACTCTTGTCGGAATTGCCTTCGGAATTGAAATTTCTCGCAACCCTCGATTGAGAGGTGTCATATGGGCTATTTCGCTCATGACACTTTACTTGATCTCTTTTGTTGCAGCTAAATCGATGAAACACGACTGGATGGGAAGCATGATTCTCTATCTCGCTCCCCACCCCATTATCCTCTTCTTTTGCTTCCGCTCCTTCAAAAACATTACGCAGGGGGCTGAATGATCATAAAAATTTGGCAGCGCTATTTATTTCGTGAATTTCTAAAAGTCTTTTTCCTTTTTTTAGTCGGGTTTTATTTTCTCTATGTCTTGATCGATTACTCCACCCACCTCCAAGATTTTACTCAAGGGAAAGGCATCCCTACATCAAAGATTTGTCTTTATTATTTGCTCCAATTCTTTAAGCGCGCCGATATCTTATTCCCCCTTGGCTTATTGATTGCGACGATTAAAATACTCTGTCAGTTCAATCTCAACAAAGAACTCCTCGCTTTTCAAACAGCGGGAATTTATCAGAAAACCTTTGTCATTCCCATTTTTATCATGGGGATTGCTGCGACTTTTGGAACTTTGGTTATCAATGAATTTGCCGTTCCTTGTTCCCTCAATTATATCGATAAATTTCACAACAACTATTTGCGCCATTCTCATCGAGGCAAGCGAGCAGAGCCCATCCATGTCTCCCAACTCGATGATCACTCTAAACTCGTCTATCAATATTACGACACGGCCAAAGAAGCTCTTTTTGATGTCATCTGGATCCGAAGCGCTGATGATATCTGGAGAATGAAGTATCTCAAAACAGATCCTCAACGCCCTGTAGGAGAATGGGTCGACCACTTAATGCGCAACCCAAGTGGTGCTTTAGAGAAAATCGAATCTTATCCCGTCTATTCATTTAGCCATTTAAGTTGGGGTCCAAGCCTCCCCCGGAAGGGCTATATTCCTTTTGAAAATCGCTCACTCCGGGAATTAAAAAAACTCATTCAAAACCGCTCGCTTCTTTCAAGTTTTGAGATGCAAGAGCTCATAACCCAATACTTATTCAAATGGGCCATGCCCTTTCTCAACCTTCTCGTAATCATTGCTGCCATCCCTTTTTGCGTGCGCCACCAGCACAGTTTTTCCCAATTTTTTATTTACACCCTTGCAATCTTTGGATTTGTCACCTTTGTCGCTTTAATGGATGCTGCTGTCATCTTAGCTGAAAATGACACTGTTTCTCCCTATGTTGCAATCCTCTCTCCTTTTATTCTTCTTTTCAGTATTTTTGGCTGGAGATTTGCGCGCAACTCATGACGACCACAACTCCATTCTCACAATCCTCTTCTTGGCAACTCAAACTCCTATGTTTTTGGTCGAGTTTATGTGCAATCTTACTCATCACCTTCTTTGTCTCTCCCTTCTCTAAAATGTGGTATAGTTTCGATATCACCGTCTTTCGAGCTTTAAATGATCCGTTACGTTCACATGGAGTTTTACGAATTTTTTGGGCTTTAGCAAATCACAGTCTTGCGGATTGGTTCGAGGATCTCTGTATCTTAACTTTCTACATCATTGCCCTCGTCAAAACGGAAAAACTAGAGCGTTCCAAACGGCTAGCACAATTTATCTTTTCAGTCCTTTGGATTGCCTTAACCATTCTTCTAGTCAATCGATTTATCTTCCGCGATCTTCTCCATTTACGCCGTGCAAGCCCCACTCTTACTCTTCCGGATGCCATTTATTTGTCAGATTTCCTTTCTTGGATTCAGGTCAAAGTCAATTCCAATAAGAGCTTCCCAGGGGATCACGCTACCACAGCTCTCATGTTTGCCTGTAGCTATGCCTTTTTCGTCCGAGGTAAACTTGGACTCATCGCTCTTGGCTACGCAATATTTCTATGTTTACCCAGACTTGCTGTCGGTGCCCACTGGCTTTCAGATATCATTGTCGGCAGCGGTTCTATCGTCATCCTTTTTCTTAGCCTAGCTTTCCTAACCCCACTTTCTTCTCTCTGCATTGGACAGATAGAAAAAAGGATTAGGATAAGATGGAAATCAAAAAGTTAATCGAGTAAATTGAATTTACAATGATACAAGATACTTATCAAACTCTGAAACAGCTTTCGAAAAAAGCTGAACTGTATAATGGAGTTTTGATGCTCCTGGAATGGGATCAAGAAACCTTCATGCCGAAGGCAGCTATCGAAATCCGCTCACTGCAAATTGAACAGCTTGCAAGTCTTCTTCATCGAGAGAGGACGAGCAAAGAATTTGTGAGCGCTCTTTCTGCTTTAATTGACATCGAAACCGGTCAACTTCACGACCCAAAACTCACCGATGCACAATCCTCTGCTCTTAGAGAATGGAGGCGGGACTATATCCAAACAGCCAAACTCCCCCTTTCATTTGTAGAAGAGTACGCTAAAACAACAACTGAAGCTACCCATGTCTGGGCTGGCGCAAAAGAAAAGAATGATTTCAAACTATTCGAACCCCACCTTGAAAAAGTTGTTGCCCTTTGCCGAAAAAAAGCCGACTTTTTAGGGTATCAGGATCACCCGTATGATGCCCTCATCGATTCTTTTGAACCTTCAATGACCACACAAGCTTTAACCGTATTATTTGAGCGGCTTAAAATTCCCCTAACTGCACTGCTCAAAAAAATCCAAACGAAACCCGATCCCGACCAATCATTTTTACTCAAAACCTATCCTCATGAAAGGCAGCTCGCTTTTGGGAAAAAACTTCTCTCGACGATGGGCTTTGATCGGACATTTAGTCGGTTAGATGAATCAGCACATCCTATGTGTGTTCCTATTCATCCTTGTGACACCCGAATGACAACACGCATCCTTCCCAATTTTCCTCTCGTCAATATCCTCTCGTGCATTCATGAAGGAGGGCATGGCCTTTATCACAAAAACTTGCCTAAAGAGCACTATGGAACTCCTTTGGGGCAGTCTGCTTCACTCGCAATCGATGAAAGTCAATCCCGTACATGGGAAACCATCATTGGACGCTCTCTTTCTTTTTGGGAATACACTTACCCCTTATTCCAAGAAGCCTTTCCTGAGCACTTAAAAGGAATCCATTTAGAAGATTTCTACAAAGCCATAAACGTTGTAGAACCTTCATTAATTCGGACAGAGAGTGATGAAGTGAGTTATAACCTCCATGTCATGGTCCGCTTTGAAATCGAAAAAGCTCTTATTGAAGGAACTGCCAAGGTCAATCAGATTCCCGAGTTATGGAATGAAAAAATGCGGGAATATTTAAGCATTGCCCCTAAGGCTGATTCTGAAGGATGTTTGCAAGATATCCACTGGTCCTTGGGAGCAATTGGCTATTTTCCCACTTACTGTCTTGGCAATTTGTACGCTGCTCAATTCTTCGAAACATTCATGAGTGAGCATCCCGATTGGAAACAACGCCTTGCAAAAGGAGATTTCCATTTCATTAGTGATTGGCAAAATGAACATATCCATCGATGGGGAAGGTATTATTTACCGGAAGATCTTTGTGAAAGGATAACAGGGAAGCCTTTAAGTGAAAAATCCTTTATCCATTACCTAGAAGAAAAATATACCCCTCTCTATCACCTCTCATGAAAGGGCTCTTAGTCATTTTCCTCTTCCTCTCCATCTTTAGTCTCAATCAAAATATACACATTCCGATTCAAGAATTGGAGTTTTATCAAGGAGGTTTCCCAAGTTTTTTGGATGCAACGAGCTGCAGTGTTCGTGAACACGGAGCGAGGAGCAAACGGAAAAATTGGGAGATCACCGACGCCGTCAAAACCCAATTCTTGAATCGGAATGTGTATACCTTCTATCAACACATCGAATCCCAACCTCAAGATACGAGCGAGATCTTTTCCCTGCTCCAACAATCCTATACTTACCTAGGAGAAGGCTCTCAGATGATGGCCTTTGTAAGCGATGATGGAGCTTACGTCTTAAAACTCTTCAAAGCTCACCATAAGCATCCCTTCAAATTTTCCCGCTTCGTCCGCCATCTTATGCGCACCCAGCAAGATCGGATTGCCAGTCAAAAACGTTGGGATGCTAAGTTTACCGATACATGTCGACGCTACGAGATGGCTTTTTCCTACCTCAAAGATGAAACAGCCCTTGTCCATCTCCATTTCACCCACACAGAAGATCCCCTCCCCGTTACCCTCGTTCATCATAAGAGTGAGAGATTCGATCTCTCCAAGTTCCCTTTCGTCATTCAAAAAAAAGCCATGCTCGCCCCTGAGTATTTCCGGCAGCACCCTCGCCAGGCGAAGCAAGCTCTGAAGGATTTTTTCACAAAGCGGCTAGAGAAAGGTTTTAGCGATCCGAGACAAACCTTGAGTAAAAATTATGGGTTCATTGATGATACTCCGATTCAAGTCGATCCGGGAAAGATTGAACCTTTTGTAGGCGACTCTAAAGCTGAACTAGAAAAAATTCATGCGCACGTGGATGAATGGGCTTCAACTTTTTAAGCGTTTTTTGCGACGGATCTCGGCTTCGGCAAAGCGCCTTCTCTGCTCATCACTTTCTGCAAGCACTTCTGGGATTTTTGTCGGCCGTTTCTTTTCGTCGAGAGCCACAAACGTGAAGTAGGCCGAAAATATATGAGTTCGCTCTAACGTGCGGTAATCCTCAGCAAACACTTTTAGCCCCACTTCCATCGAAGTATTCCACGCTCGATTGACAGCTGCTTTCAAGACTAGAATGTCTCCACTCTTGGCAGGAGCTAGGAAACGGACCGAATCGAGTCCCAGTGTGACACACACCCTGCTCGAGTGGCGCTTGGCCACAATGGCACAGACCCAATCTCCCAATTCGAGGACTTTGCCCCCAAATAGGGTGCCATACGTATTGAGATCGTTGGGAAAAACAAGAGATGTTTGATCGTCGATCGCCGAAAAATTAACGGGCCTTTTTTCATCCATATCTCCACCTATATAAGAAGAAAATGTATTCAGACAAGAAAAAAGCCGGCAAAACCGGCTTAATAG
>SDBT01013775.1_pt1 | contig 12938 bp, 17 predicted proteins | sample 2277101 | NCBI WGS metagenome assembly SDBT01 (sample SAMN10404973, study PRJNA504765) | marine sediment metagenome | isolation source: marine sediment core GS10_PC15, 103 cmbsf | place: Arctic Ocean: Southern Knipovich Ridge | collected 2010 | reverse complement strand
TGGATTTTCAACAACTTTTGTATAGTTGGTAATCATTTGTTGATAATCTCCAAAATAGTGTTCGAAAAGTTCTGGATGTTCGTAATAGACAGGAGAATACAATTGTTCATCAGCGTGTCCAAATCCTCGCTCTAGATAATAGAGAAACTTTTCTTCGAGGAGCGTGCACACTTTTTCCATATATTCCGACTTTCCTGTAAAAAACCCACTACACATTCCACAACGCCCATGCCACATAAAGTCATTGGACCGTCGAATTTCAGCTTCGGAAATGTAGTCAATCCACACAGTGGAGAATCGATCTCTATACTGTAACAAGGCTGTTTCCAACAATTCCGCGTTTCTCAACCCCATTCGAGAAATGCAAATATTGATCCATGCAAAGTGCGTGCTGTCAAAAACATTTTCTCGAATAGCTTGTTTGAGCATCGCATACCGGGACATACACAACAAATAATAGGATGGGTTGTTTCTATTGTCAAAGGGTGGATGCGTTTTCCTGTTTTCTACAATTTTCTCACGGTAAGCACACAGCGGAAAATCATTGAATTGTACCACGTGAAAGGTTGTTTTTTCCAACAATCCAAACTTTTCTCTTTCAGAGTAGAAGAAAGGATACGTCTCTTCCTCACAAAAAACCACCATATTTTGATTGAGAGACAACGTCGTGCGAGAATGATGGAGATAGTGCTTTAGTGTTCTTGAAGATTGAGTTACATCGGGCATTTTGTGCAAATCAAAGAATCCCGTGACCAGTGTCCATCGATTGTCTTCTTTGAATCGTCTCGGAACAATCGGTGGTGTCCGCAAAGAAATGTGATATGCATTCATAGCCTCGATACTCATACATTCAAAGGACAACGCGTTGTCCAAATCCACGTCTGTGGATTTTGGTACGAAATCCACACATCCCATATAATCACATTCATACATATCTTTGTGTGGGGATACCACCGTGTTCACTGCGTCTTTCGAACATAAAATACATTGTGATGTGCCCCAACAAATACCTTTAGCGTCGTCCCATGTCTTCAAGCGCTCCAACAAATGGGGAATATGGACATATACCCCGACCTCACCGGATGAACACGAAACCCACAAAACCCACTTTTTGGAGGATTGTCTATCCAGTTCTTGAATACTTGAACAATCCGGATACAGCTCAATGCCCGCGAAAGAAGCAGCGGCAATCCATGTATCTTCCACCACGTCCTTTATTTTTGGATAAGGAATTGTATACCCGATAGACAGACTCATTTTGAAGTGGCTGTGCTTAAAGCTTAAAGGAAATTAGGAGAAAATGGAATCGTCCGTTTTAGAATTGGATTACGACGAAATTATGAAGATTGACTTGGAAAGATACATCCATTATAAGGTCACTCCCCATGAGTTTTTTGGACATCCAGGGCGAGAACACTATCGATTGTTTGCGTATTTATCTACACTATTTGATGGGAGGGATATCGTAGACGTTAGCACTTACATGGGAAGTTCTGCGTTGGCATTGAGCTACAACCCCACCAACACCGTACATACCTTTGATATTGTGGATAAGGTCTTACCCGATATTGGATCTCCAAAAATGGTTCCAACCATCAAATTTTACACAGAAGACCTGTTTTCAGAAGAAGGAAGGAAGAAATATGTAGACTTGCTTTTGAAAGCAGCACTGATTGTAGTAGATGTCGAACCACACGAAGGCACGCGAGAATTGGAATTTTATACGTTTATGCGAAAACAACAGTATCAAGGAATGTTGCTCTTTGATGATATATGCTATTTCAGCGGGATGAGAGACGTATTTTGGAAAAATGTTTCAGAAGAAGACAAATACGATATTACAAATATGGGACATTGGTCTGGTACAGGTATCGTTTCTTTTCGATCACTTGACGTACAAACTACCATAAAACGCGGATGAATTATATATATCTAACGATAGATATATCTATAGTTTAGGAACATTCAATCCTAACAAGCACCTGATTCGAGCATCCTAACCCTCTCAACGTATGATGTCCATCCTGAGTGGAGTGAAGTTTCCATGAAGAAATGTTTTCGGATTCATTTTCCCATATGCTTCTTTCTTGTTCCAAAAACGTAGTTGAGTCTGAGGAAGTGCGCATGGGTGCTTCGGGGGTTGAAAGGTTTGGAATCAACTTCACCGGCACAAAATCAGATGTGCTGCTGGAAGTGGACCAATCCTCAGAAGTGGCACACAGAAGTATGGCTATTTCTTCATCTGTATTCGAGAGTATAAATTTTTTCAACGGAGACGACTTGCTCTTCGATTTGGTAACAAGGTCGTGTTTTCGGATGAGGTCAAATTTTTTCAACGGAGACGACTCGCTTTTCGGTTTGGTAACAAGGTCGTGTTTTCGGAGGATGTCGATATCCCACAAACTTGGTCGTGTTCTAATAAAATTAGCGCGCTCGTCTTCTTCACATACAGCCCCTCGAATGTCACGACAACTTCCAGAATGCTCTTTCGTCAAGCGTTCCTTACGACGTTTTCGGTTTTTCCTAAATCCTTTCCATTTTCTGGGGGACCAGCTTTTGGAGGACGGAAGACGTGGTGATCGTAACATATTTAAATAATATTTTATGTAAAAATAATACGTATAAACAACTTCATTTTTTTATTAAAATTTGTCTTCGGGAATCGCCGTTGCACTTGGAAAGCGTGGAATTTTGTCTTTGGATCGATCGTTAAAGCGGATATTGATCAGTTGTCCGATAAAACGGGAGCTGTCCGCGGTAAACTCGGTCATCAAGCGCCTCGAAATGTCAAGATCCCCTCCTTGTTTGGCACATACTTTCCGTTCTTTTCCCTCAATTACTTTCTTTAGTTTCCACTTGATTGCGCCGGCATGGCTCCCGGCACACGGTTCCGCATCGTAAATCTCCCATTCCTCGTCCTCGAAACGCTTGTATTTGAGGAGATCCGAGCAGTGATAACCGTTTCGTGTCACGTATAGACTGTCGGACTGACGAACCATCAATCCTTCGTATTCATACCCTTCTCGTTTCGTCGTTTCCCCGACAAAATCTCGCATATATTCTTCAATTTCCTCGTGACTATTGACTTCAAAAGTAGGTACCAACTTCAAAATATCCCCATCGTATCCCTCGAAAAGGGATTGTAAAAACGCCCATCGTTCTCGAAAGGTCTTGGTTTCGTCCCAAAGGTCAAAAATATGGAACTGAACTTTGTGCTCATCCGGTTGTGGCAGCGTTCGCGTGATCTTACACGCTCTGGAAAGAAATTGGAACCGTTCCACACTTTTACATTCTCGGTCATTGTCAAAAAGAGAATGGATATACATCTCACCATCCAACACGATATTTTCACATCCCTTGTGACGCAACCATCGCTTCACTTCATCTCGAATATGGTTCAAATGGACGTAATCCTTTCCATTTCTCGATTCGAGGATGACCCGTTCCCCGTCGAGTCTGGGCAAGGCACGTAATCCGTCGACTTTGGTTTGTACAAAACAGGGAAAGGTTATTTTCTTACCCACTGTTGTCAATCCATACAGTTCACCACCACCTTTTTTTGCAGGGATTTTATTGTGATCCTTGTATTTTTTGGCAAGCATCGGATAATGTCGTTGGGAAAGGTCTTTAGCGCCTGCCGTGGTAGAAACCGTAATTTGTGTATCTCCCCACATCTTCACGCCTCGGTTCATACCACCATTGGCGGATTTCTGAGCCATAACCTTTGCATAAATAGTCATCCCTTCCTCGTCTTTTGGATCCGGTTGGTAGCCCTTGTCCAATTTTTGAATCCATTTCTTTTGAGCCCAATCCTCGGTTTGCTCCGAAGGAGTTCGCCTCGTATTTCCCTTAAAAGTACGCGAAGCAGGGTCTTTAAGCTTTCCACCCACTTCACCATCGGTACTTCGAAAGACCGCTTCGTGATTTGGGTCCAACCAACACGACCACAACCTTTTCTTTCCCAATTTAGTAGTGGTATACAGTACAGGATACTTCAACACAAAGTCTTTGCTCGGCAACAGGTTTCGAAGATCGTCCATCTTTATTTGGTGTGAACATAACCAATAAGAAAACATTTTAACATGTAAGATTCACAGTTTTTCTTTCCAATCTGTTTTATCCATACTGAAAATATCTTCGCCTTGGGATTGTTTCTCTTGGAGAAGTGTCAAATAGTCCATAAGATGCACCAACTCATCATCCTCTTTTTCAAGTCCACACCATGGCTCGACCAAAACGACGTGACCCGGGTTCTTTTCATACGAATATTTCTTATCGTCAATGGTCAATGTGTTGTCTGATGTGTGCGGCATTTCTTCGTTTTCCCACACTTTTTTCAGATCTTTGACTTGGTCAAAATCGGTGTGTTTTTGGGTATATACAAAGAAAAAGGAATAAGGCTCTTCCGATTCTCTTTCTGCATTGAGAAATGTAAGAATCGAGCAAAAAACATCTCGATTCACCTTTCCAAACCATTCCCTGGATGCTGCGGTCCAGATACTCACCGTCTCAAAATTCTGAAAACAATATCTCAAAAAGGGTTGTAAAAACGGACGCGGTTTAGCAAGGTCCGACCACATGTTGCCCCATATCAACGTTTTATCCATGTCCAAAATGAGATGCATATTTTTATATATATAGACATATATACAAATACAGTTTAGCGTTTCTTGGGACGAACGATAACACCTCCTGGAATGTAAACGTCCTTTGTGAGCTTTACAAGCGATGCGTCGTTTTCAATAGCCAATTTTAGGTCACGTGGAGTGATTCTCACATGTTTTTTGCTATCGGCAATATTTCCAGCCATCTGCAGCAATTCTTCAGTGAGATATTGAAGAACAGCCGTTAGATAAACGATGGCCTTCTCTCCCACTCTCAGTCCGTCCGAGGAAGAGGATTCGGAAATGCGATCTTTGACTCTGGATACAGGGAAAATAAGATCGGCTTTCTTGCTTTTGGTTGATCTCCCTTGACCCTTGACTTTGTTGTTTTGAGCGGATGCAAATTTTCTCACTGCTTCTGCACCACGTTTATTGGATTCTTCAGCCAAATTTCGAGGTGGTTCACTTCCGGGTTCCGAGGAAAATTCACTTCGATGAGGGGGAGGAATAGTCAACCTCACAGCACTTTCGATTTCTTTCTCACTCAATGTCTTCTTTTTGGATCGTGCAAGGAGCAAATCCGCATTTCGGATGATCATTTCCAAAAGAATCTTTACGTATCTGTCAGTAACATCCAGTGCACCCCCACTAATACCCCCGCCACGTTGTTTCCTGAGAAGATCTTGAATAAATTTCTTGAATGTATCGTAGTTTTTCTTCTTTTTCGGACCATCAACCACTTTTTTGGATGCAGATACATCACTACCGTGATCACTCACGGTTTTTGGCTTTGTAGTTTTAGCTTTTGCTTTTGTAGCCATCTTCTTAATTGTAATTAGCGCGTGTTTCCTTTAAAGAACTTTTTCTTTTAAACTTTAAGAGCGTATAAATTCCCTTTAAAGGAAACAAACGCTAATTACAATTAAAATGACGACAGCAACTCGTAAAAAGACAACGGATGCGAAAACTACCGTAATGGAAGATCCTATCAAGGGATTTAAAGATGTTCAAATTCGAAACTTAGCCTATCGGGTATCTGCCCAACGAATTGAAAAAGATACGTATGGAAAAGCCCGCGAAATTATCGGTGATCGAATTGATGAACTGCTGCGGAAAGTATTGGTGTTCACAACACACACAGGACGTAAAACGGTAACCCTGGAAGATCTTCAGGGTGCATTAGAAGCGGAAGGTACGCCTTTGATGGCTGGAGGAAATACAGCACGAGATATCAAGAAATCAAAGGCCAGAACCAAAAAGCCGAAACAGACTCCTAGTGAGGAAGGAACATCGACTGATCTGCCAAAGAAACCGCATCGTTTCCGTCCGGGAACCGTAGTACAGAAAGAAATCAAGCGCAATCAAGAAATGAGCGACCGATTGGTTTTCAAACAAAACCGCTTCCAATACTATGTGCGTCAATCAACCCAACAACAATTGAACGTTGCCCTGCGATTCACCAAAGAATTTTTCAAACTATTTCAGATAGTTATTGAAGAATACCTTGTGTGTCTCCTCGATCGCGCCATCAAAGCCTCAGCCCACGCCGGACGTAAGAGCTTGTCCGAAAAAGACCTTCAATTTGTCTGTTCACTGTAATCTTAAGTATATATTATAACAATATATTATGACAATAATATGGTAAAAAAGGTTTAATTTATACATTTGGGTCTTCTGCTTTCTCTTCAAAATCTTTTTTAGCCTTAAAATATGTTTCTCCGATTTCCGGCACAAAGCTAAGCTCTTTCTCTATCACGTGTACTCGCTTTTGAAGACTAGTAATCAAGGCACGCAATGTACCAATGTCGCGATCTAATTCAAACGCAGACTTTCCAGTTTTTATTTTTATTCTCTTGCATGATACTTGTCTGTGAGACATTTATTAATCCCGTCGTTTACATAAAATTTTGTTTCCCTGCGTAGCATATATATTTAACAATATATATTTATTTGTAAAAAAAGGTTCCATTTTTACATCCTCCTCAATGTCTGACGTTTAAGAGATGCCCTACCCTTTTGTCGGTACAGCGCTCTCTGTACTTGCACGTTCTTGAAGGAAAAATCAGCTTTTTGCGACCCATTTGATAGGTGTGCATCACCAAATCCACGTAGTCGTCTTCCTTCTTGAGATGCTTCACATAGGCATCCGTAAAACACGAATAATCGCCTTGCGTAGGATCAAGATGGTGATCTTCAAAGATCAACGTGTATCTTTCTTGATCTGTTCCACAGGCATGCATTTCCACTTCGAACTCAAACCCGCCATCGGTATGGCGTTTGGATTTGATGACAGGGCCCCAGGAGTAGGTCGTACGCTGTTTTCCATTCGCCAACTTTTCAACACTCCTGTAAATCACAGAAGTACCGATTTTGGGACGATATTGCACATCCCAAAGACGGATCTTGCGTTCTTTTTCTTTCTGTAGTTTGACACGCTCCTCTTGAAGCCTGCGTTTTTCTGCCACCAATCGTCTCTCTTCCGCTATCAATTCCTTCTGCTTTTTCACAAGACCTTTTTTGCTTCGCGGCATTGTAATAGTAGCTAATAAGTATTTAATAGTACGTTGCCTTCCTTCAACTTTGTAAAAAAAATCAATTTTTACAATTTCCTGAAGATTGTTTTTCGGTATAAAAAGCACGTTTGCCGTATCAAAAGATGGAATCTTCCAAAAGCACAACCCCTTCGAGAAAAACAGTGCCAATTGATATCGATCCAGTAATAGCTATGTCAGAACCTTCAATCGATCCAGTAATACCTATATCAGGTGTAGAATTAGACACTCCCCTACCACTATTGGGTGTGACGCCACGAGAGTTTGGGGAAAAAATTTTGTATTTTTTTAAGCATCCCGAGGAAACCCCACCACCAACCATTAAAAATATGGTGAAGATGATGAAAATGCTGAAAGAAGAAGAAGAAAACCCACAAGACGAAGACAGTTCCAATCTCTTTTACTCAACCGACGAATCCGTGGAGGATTCCGAGTACTCGGAATCTTCTTCTGAAAGTTCTGAGGTTTCTGAATGTTCTTTTGAACTCAGAAGCTCCGTTTCTTTGGAAAAACCCCCCATAAGAGTAAAGAAAGTGCATTCTTCGAGGACAATGGCGATTTCATCGACAGCCCGAGGAGTGCGTTTTCACAACACCTTATTGACACGAAAATATATGCAGAATCTACAGAGTGCTGTAGTTGAGGACAACATTCTCTATATAGTCCGTCCTCCCTGTTACGATTTTGAAATTGTTCTTGCATCGAATGGTTTTGGAAACGATGTGTTGAAAGTGCTCGAGGCATGGTTGTTGAAATATCAAGGATAACACAAAAAATGAAAAAAAAGAGGCGTTTTGGAGTTTCAAAGATGGAATCTACTTTTACAAACTGTATCAGTATACTTACGATCACGGGACGAACCGAGTTTTTGGATCGTTTCCGTAACACGATGGACAACAACGAGTTTCACTTCAATCAAACAATATATCCAGATCCGTGGGAAATCAAACATGGTCGTTCTCGTTTTGATAAAAAAGAGAAATGGGGAACCGAGGATTTTGTGCGTGCGCGTGTTCTCTCCAACACATCCACAAAAATCGTGCTATGGTGTGAAACAAAGGAGACGCCAGGACTGGCGTGGGCGAAACGATGTCATCAGTCGTTCAAGCGTAAGAGAGCGCCCCTCACCATACAAACCGCCCATTACAACATTGCGACAGAAATATATGGCATGCACCTCATGAAAGTTGCTGGTGAAGGGAAACATCAGTGGAAAATAGGAACATCCGCCTTCACGCCCACAGAAGAGGGCAAAAAGCTCAGAGAGTATTCCCATTTTGGTTGTTTTCTCAAACAATTTGGATTTTTGGATGTGGAACCAACAATCCCGTAATTTTCTACTTCTCATAAGGATCGTCGGATCGGAAATAGAAATATGTCTCGAGAAACATGGCGCTGTGATAAAGACTCTGTAGAAGAAATTGTCGAGAAGCTAACCCAGAAAAGGACCGGATTTTTTTGCGAAATCGTTGTGCGTGATGGTGCGATCTACACGATGTCCACCGAATGGTCCATTACAGAGTTTGCATTTGTCGGATGTTGTGGCTACAGGCCTTCAATCTATTTTGTAGGAGTAAATACGCCAACAAATCAAGAATTCGTGGAGCGAATGATCTTGTGCTTTGCCCATTCTGATGTGAATATTGAAAATTATCTTGCATAAAAATGCTATTTATACAAATATGTATAAATGGGACACCATATCAGAGAACTATGGGCCTATGCAATTGGCTACGGATTCGGTGGATATACCACATGGTTGATCTCCAAACACTACTATTGTCCCGCTCAAAAAAGAGCGAACAACTACCCCAAACGAAAGTAAAGGATATATCTACGAGTGTAGATATATAGATGTATACATGACGAAACTAACAACAATAGACCTCTTTTATCTTCGTTCTGCATACAGTAGGTCGTTTCGAACCGCACAAGGCCCCTGTGATACAACTGATACCCTCGTTGTTGAATCCTTGCAAATTGGGTGTTATTTGTCGTGCATTTAAGATTGAAGGATGGACAGTCGCGGCAGGGTTTCCGACTGCCAACGTACATTCATCCACCAAACCGAGACTCCTGTTGAATCCTTGCAAATTGGGTGTTCTTGATTGGGTGTTTAAGGTTGCGGAATGCAGAGTGCTGGGATTGGAAGGGGCAGACGCAGCAAGATTTCCGATTGCCAACGTTGATCCATCGACGAAACTGCCACTGGTAAAGTTCAACGTATTGCATCCATTACCTGGCGCATCACTAAATCCTCCAACAAGATTGCCTGTATTGCGTTGAACACCTCCGAACGATGTCTGTGTAGTTGCAGGTACAGGCGCTTGGGATCCAATACCAGGATCGGCACCTATAAGAGCACATTTGCCTCCGATACAAAACTGCCCGGAAAGACACTCGGCGTCTGTATTACAAGCTTGGGGAGACAGGTTTTGAGTGGATGGGATGCCACCGAACACATCCGCGTCCAAACTGTCTGGATTTCGTGTGAGTGAGCGAAGATCGGCAGGTCCCACATATCGGTCTTTCCCTTCCACGTCGTGGCTGTGCGCATGGTGTCCTCCAGGGTGTTTGTGTCCATACACTCTCCCAAACGCATCCATGTGGAGATGCGATTCGGTCGATTCCGTGAGATTGGAAACCCCACATCCCACAGTTCCACAGCCTACTACCCTTCCATCACAACATTGGGTAAATTGCCCTCCAAACGGTTGCATACTGTTCAAGATCTGTGAAGTGGTGGGAACACATCCTCCTTTGCATTTCGTGGTGCGCACAATATAATCTCGTTGGTAACTCTTTTTCGTACATCTACGTCGTTTTTTGCACTTGCACTTGCGAGATCGGCATTTTTTGCACTTGGACATTTGTATTACCCCAAAAAATAATCGGTTGAACAAATCGAACGTAGATTCAAAAGATGGGTAATCTCCTCAATAGTATCGCTGTAAATGCATGGGCATCGGGCAATCCTTTGACCTCACCCGCACCAGAAGCTGTTGGTTTGTGGGATATGATCACATACTTGGTCAAACGTTATATCGTTTCCAAAATAGAAAATGACGAATTTTTGTGTCAACATTTGTTGAACAACGGCTCGTCCGGTACTGTATGGAACATGGGGCAACGTGCGATCACCTTCCAACCACTCCCAAGCCGACACGAGAGCAAAAAAGAGTTTGCTCTCTACGAGCAAGGATACGAACGTGACGAACCAAAAATTATCGAATATTATTCGTCTTCAGAGAGCGAAGAGTCAGAAGAAGAGTCTACGGAAGAAGAAGAGCCTACGGAAGAAGAAGAAGAATCAGAAGAAGAAAGAAACCCCAATTTAGCGCTGTATTCTGTCTATGGAGCGATTCACTCAGATAAACCGCAATAAACAAATTTTTACAAAATATTTGTACAATGAACACATCTTTTTGTGGTCTTTGTAAAATGCCTTGCAACTACAGTGTTTGGATCGCCGTTGCCATTATTATTATTGTTATTATTATTGTTGCTGTGTGTTGGAATTGTTCTGACAGTGGCAAAAATGCCGGATCTTCTAATCGTTCGCACAGCCCAGCCACTCCAGGTACTCTCGGCGGAGGTACAACAGCCCTTATTTGCCTTTCCGGAAGTCAAGAAGTACCACCCAACAGGTCCATAGCGACCGGCATCGGAAGAGTGACGTTGACGGCTGATCAAACGAGTATCAACTATGAGATCATGGCCATGGGACTCCCTATCGCTCCTGACATTGGTGCCCATTTCCATCTGGGTGCGGTGGGTCAAAACGGAGCCGTCGTGAAAAATCTGAATTTTGTTCCGGTGCCTGGAACAAGCACGTCTTGGATGTTGAATGGCAGTTGGACTACCGCGGATGCCACACAACCCTTGACATCCCCTGATGTGGCTGCTTTCTTGAATGGGATGTTGTACGTCAATCTTCATAGCGCTGCCCACCCGATGGGGGAGATTCGAGCACAAGTAGTTCCTTCTTAACCCAAGTTTTTAAGAAAAAAATGATAAAATAAAAAAAAATGTTGATCTGCCAAATTGTAACTTACGATATGTACTGCAGCCTTTTAATTGCTCTATTGTCCACGATCTGGTTTGTTAAGCCGTTCCTACATCCGGAGATAGAGAACACCTACGAATTTGAGAAAAAAGACGATGTATGTCCCATTTCTATGAGTAGGCATGGAATGAGGATAGGAGATACGTATTTGTCTTCTTCTCTTCTAACGTCTCCCTCGATTCATTTCACTACTGGAAGATCCCTGTTTGGCGTGAAACATCTGTCACTACAATCGGAAACGGGATATTTTATTATAGATATCCCTGAGTCGTGCACAACCGAACAATTTCGTCTATCGTATGAGACTTGGCTTGGAAAATATCTCCTTCATTAAATACATAATATATCCAATGGATATATTTCGTAATGAGTAAAAAATGCACATTTTATTATTTATGCCACGCCAAACCTCCAATTCCTCCATATCCTTCCCAAAAGGTATTTTGTAGTTCACCCGCACCTCGAATCACAAGAATTTCGCATCCTCTCTTGTCGGCATCCGCTTTGAGCTTATGAAGTTTGAGACAATTTGTTTGAATGTAGTTGTTGTGCACAATCAAAATTCTCAACGCATTGTTGCCATACGCATTTCTCACTTCTTTATCCCCATAAACGACAAAAGGATTTTCATCCAACCGCAAAAACTCAGAAAGGGGTTTTATTTCTTCAAGGAAGGCACGACGCTCCTCGAAAAAAGGCAAGCATTCTTCCACTTCTGGTTCTCCATCGCAAGCAAGTTTACCAAGAACAGGAATATCCAAATTCTCATGAATTAGACCTTCCAAGGTATCCTTTTTGGTTCCATTTCCAGCAATTACAACTCCATCAAACTCAGATTTTCGAACAATCGCCGTGACTTTTTCTAATATTCCACATACATATCTCTTGTGATCGGCTTGGGCCAATCGTTGGAATCTGGGAGCGGATTGTCCTCCTTTTTTGTGTTGTTTGGCCACTTTACTCCTCTTTTTGTATAATGCTTTGCAATTATAGGATTTTTGATCTCCTCCGACTTTCACTTCAGAAATCTTAATTGTGGACCCTGTAATATAGATCAAAAGATAGCTTTTACCTTGATCCATGTGGTACAATTTTTCTATTTGTTCTGTGTGAAAGATGTTGTCACATTTATACACATAAGCCTGAATAGGAGAAGGAGGGGAAATGACTAAGCATCCACTTTTGTATCGTCCATCGGTGGGGTCAAACATACGACCCACTAAAAAGAGCGATTCCAGTAGCACCGGTGTCCTTTAAGAGCTTGAGTTTCTCCAATATCATCTTTAGGGCAGATTGGACAAGTTTTCTATTGTTCTTGTCCTTGATATTGCTCGAAGAGTTCTTCATTTCATTGGTTATTCGCTTCACGGTTAGTCAAAAGTTGGTTTTGTGAGGAATAATGAGGGTAATCAAGTTCGTAGCCGATCCCTTTACCAATTTTAACCTTTCAATACTTTCAAGATCCGAGTCATTCAACATTTTATAGCTTTATCTCTTTATCTAACGCCAAAATCTTTAAAAATTTTCATTTTTCACAACGATATAAAATAAAAATATAACAATTAGCGCATCAACTTGAACGTTCAATAAAACACTGGAAGGGGTCGTTAGGGGTTCATTGTTTCTTTCATTTCGTTTATCAAATCCTCCTCTATCAAACCTACCTTATTCAACACGTAATTGTACCTTTCCTCGATTGTAAAGAGGCGCTGTTCT
>SDBT01013774.1_pt1 | contig 12938 bp, 12 predicted proteins | sample 2277101 | NCBI WGS metagenome assembly SDBT01 (sample SAMN10404973, study PRJNA504765) | marine sediment metagenome | isolation source: marine sediment core GS10_PC15, 103 cmbsf | place: Arctic Ocean: Southern Knipovich Ridge | collected 2010 | reverse complement strand
TTCGAGGGAGAGGGGGAGGGTTTATAAAGAGGGGTTTCGCCCCTCTTAAACACCCTTATGCATGCGGAATGTAGTTAAAGTATGGGGAAAAAAGCGGTGTTTATTTACAGATTTTTAGCCCACCTGACCGCGTTCAGGAAAATCGGAAAGCCGTCGCCGTACTCCCTGGCTCCCAGCCTTGTCCACTGTGGATGCTGGGTGCCCCGAATATGGCGCTCAGGGTGCGGCATCAGGGCAAAAACACGCCCGGAAGCATCACAAATGCCAGCAATATTATCCACCGAACCATTGGGGCTATGTGGATAGCCAGCCTTACTGTTGCCATACTCGTCAGTGTAATACAGGACTACGTTCAATTCAGGCAAGAGCTCAGGGTCGGCAACAACCTTCCCCTCACCGTGGGCAACCGGAAGATACAAACTATCCATCCCTTTGGTAAAGACACAGGGGCTTTCTTTATTCACCCCCAGATGTACCCACCGACACTCAAATCTGCCGGAATCATTATCTGCCAGAGTTAATCGTGGTGAACCGCCAGCCGATGGCTCGGGTAGAATGCCGGCTTTCACCAGCACCTGAAAGCCGTTACAAATGCCTAAAATCAGTCCTCCAGCTTCAATAAACCTTATTATATCTTCGCCAAGCTTTAGCCTGAGTTCGTTGGCCAGCACCTTGCCCGCAGCGATATCATCGCCATAGGTAAAGCCACCGGGGATAACCATTATCTGGTAGTCAGAAAGCCGCTGCTCACGGCGAATTAGCTGGTTAACATGAACTGAGGTAACGACCGCTCCAGCTTGCTGGAAAGCAAAGACAGTCTCAGCATCACAATTTGTTCCCGGGGCGCGCAATATGAGCGTTTTAATAACCATCCGCTCTACCACCTTATTGGTCTTTTCCAGGCTTCTCTTAATTGGCCAAGGGAGGCGTTAATGACCTTCTTACCACTCACTCCGTATATCTCCAGCTTCTCAGAGCCGGTAACCTGACCGATAGCGGCAAAACTGATTCCACTCATTACTCGTTCAAATTCGTCCTTGCTCTCCGGCGCTACCTCAACCAGAAAACGACTGTTCGATTCCGAGAAGAGTATGAAGTCATTCCTGTTTATCGGCTCCCCGAGCGGAACTGCCTTCAAGTGGATGGCGGCTCCCAACCCACCAGCAAAAGCCATCTCGGCAATAGCTACGCCGATGCCGCCCTCACTACAGTCATGACAGGCTCTAACCAAGCCTTTCTCCGTAGCCAAACTTAAGCTATCCATCAGCTCTTTCCCTTGCTGTGGATTCACCTCAGGCACCCTATTGCCGATAAAACCGCGAGTTCTAAAATACTCAGACCCCCCAAGCTCACACTGAGTGGCACCAACGACGTAAATGAAGTCGCCGACTTTCTTAAAATCCATCGACACCGCCCGGCTCACATCACCCATAACACTGATGGCAGAGATAAGCAGGGTGTGGGGAATAGATATGGTCTTTCCTTCAAATTCAAACTCATTGTTCAGGCTATCTTTGCCGGAAATAAAAGGAGTCTCATAGACTATCGCCATATCGTAACACGCCTGGGCAGCCCGGACTAAAGCCCCAAGCATATCCGGCTGGCTGGTATTACCCCAACTGAAATTATCCAGTAACGCCACCCTACGTAGATTGCCGCCAACAGCTATAATTTGCCGCAACGCTTCATCAACAGCAGAAGCTGCCATCCAGTAAGGGTCTATATCGCCATATTTAGGATTTATGCCATTGGCGACAATTATCCCCATTTCCGACTCCAAGACTGGTCGGATAATGGCGGCATCGCCGGGTCCGTCCTCGTTCTTGCCCACCAAAGGTTTGAGGACACTGCCCCCCTGCACCTCATGGTCATACTGACGTATAACCCATTCCTTGCTGCACACATTCCACGAGCCAAGAATGGTTAACAAGTCCTCACCTAAGTCCGGTGGCTCAGCAAAATCAGGCTCAACATATTGTGGTTGTTTCCACACCGCTTCTCTATCCAGCTGGGGACGGCCCTCGTGCAAAAACTCCATATTAAGGTCACAGACTAAGTTACCGTGATAGAAAAGCTGAAGCCGCCGGTCACTGGTGAACTCACCAATGACGGTTGCCTCTACATCTTCGCCGGCAAAGAGGTTCATAAATTCTTCAATGCTGGCTGGGGGGACAGCCAGTATCATTCTCTCCTGAGATTCGGACACCCAGATTTCGGCGTAGGTGAGCCCGGCATATTTGAGTGGCACTTTATCCAGATCAACACGCACTCCAGTCTCAGCCGCCATTTCGCCAACCGCCGAGGAAAGACCGCCGCCGCCACAATCAGTTATCCTTGAATATAGCCCACGGTCTCTGGCTTGGATAAGAATATCAATAAGCTTCTTCTCCACAATGGGATTGCCAATCTGAACCGAGCTATAAGAAGCGGCAGTTGACACCTCAGTAAGCTGTTCCGAGGCAAAGGTAACGCCATGGATGCCATCGCGCCCGGTTCTACCACCAACCAATACTACCAAATCACCCGCCTTTTGTTTCCCCCTCTGAGCAAGGTTCTTTGGCAGTAGGCCTAATGTTCCGCAGTAGACAAGCGGATTAGTCACATATCTTTCATCAAAGAGTACGGCGCCATTAAGGGTAGGTATCCCCAGACGGTTAGCATAGTCAGCCACCCCGGCCCGAACCCCCTTAAAAATACGGCGCGGATGCAAAACACCTCTGGGCAACTTTTCATAGGGGAAATCAGGGGGGCCAAAACAGAACACATCCGTATTCAATATCGGCTTAGCGCCCAACCCGGTGCCGAGGGGATCACGAACCACGCCACCTACCCCCGTTGCCGCTCCCCCATACGGCTCCAGTGCCGAAGGATGGTTATGAGTCTCAACCTTAAAACACAGTGCCCAGCGACCGTCAAAATCAATCACCCCAGCATTATCTATAAAAACGGAAAGACACCATGGCTTGTTCAGCTCCTCGGTTGCCTTCATAATGGTACTCTTAAGTAAGTTATCTATGGTTTCCCCGCCAAACTTAATCCTGCCTTTAAATGTTTTGTGGACGCAGTGCTCAGACCAGGTCTGTGCCAGTGTCTCAAGTTCAGCATCAGTAGGATTTCGCCCCTGCTGTTGAAAATATCTCGTGATAGCCTGAAATTCATCATCAGTAAACCCGAATCGCCTTGAAAGTTCCGCTTTATCCGCCGCCATAATGTCTATCTGTTCCAGCTTAAATCTATATTGAGGATTTTCCGGAAAGCCAAACCGTTTCTCTTCGACCACATGCTGGATAATCGGGTTTACCAGTAATCTATTGCATATGACCTCCAGTTGACGCTCGTCTAAGTGCCCTTCAATAAGATACCGCCTAGAGGTTTTGACTGTCCTGACACCTTTTAAACCTAAATCGTTGATTGCCTTCAGTACAGAATCCTCAACCGGGTCGGTGACACCAGCATTGTACGCAACCTCAATAGCCTGGGATTGCTTGGTAACCTCACCCCCTTTACTTCCCCTAATATCAGTTGTGCAGGAAAAACACTCGTAGTCCTGGGTCACCGGGTCAGCAAGAAGGCGGCAAACTAAGTCCAACTCGTCAGGTGTTAAATCAGCATCCAGCCAATATATGTCCACCACACGAACTTTGGTGACCGTGGTTATGCCAAGGTCACGTATATCCTTAACCAGACCCTGCCCTCTGGCATCCGGTAAATGGCTCTTGAGACGAACTTCTACTCTATGCACTGAATCCTCACCCTATACCAATTATAGAGCAATAAATAGAGGGGCACCAGCCCCTCTAAAGAACTTATCTTCTTCTTCGAAAAATACAGGAACAGATCATGGAGTAAGTAACTCGGTTACCACCACATTTATCTCTCGTCCATCCGCCCTGCCTTTAAGCTGAGCGATAAGCTTCGGCATAACTTTTCCCTTATCGCCAGGGTCTTGCGCTCCCACCTCCTCAATAATCCGGCGAGCCGCTTCCACAATCTCCTCCCGAGTCATTTGCTGAGGCAAATACTCTTGAAGGACAGCTAGCTCCGCCTCTTCCTGAGCCACCAAATCCGGGCGACTTCCCTGTTTAAAGGCTTCAATACTCTCATGATGCTGCCTAACCTCCTTGGCAATAATACCAAGGATATCAGCATCTTCTAAAACACCACGCCGAGCAATTTCGGCATTGCTAACAGCTGCCAAGAGCAATCGGATAGCTGAACGCCTCACCTTATTTCCACTCTTCATTGCCTGCTTAAGGTCATCAGTTAGCTTCTGTTTTAGATTCGCTTCTCGTTCCATATATGCCTCATATAGTCAACTGCCTTTTTCCCCACCCATCCCCTGACCGTCAACTCAGGATATATCTGTTACCTTCTCGTCGCTCTGGCAACACTGCGTCTTCTGGCTGCTCTTTTCCGTTTACGCTTAACACTAGGCTTCTCGTAGTGCTCTCGGCGACGTAACTCCGACAGAATACCGTCCTGCTGCACTCTTCTATTAAACCGTTTGAGCAAACTATCAAAGCTCTCATTCACAGTAGCTACTACCTCAGCCACATAGCATCATCCTCCTTCTAAAACCTATAATAACAAATACCACCACATTTTAGCCACCACAAACTACTCTGTCAAGAAATGGCAGACAGATTGCACCCGACTCAGCATCACCACATAGCCCAGTTTTGCCTTGAACATACAAAAAGGCAGTGTAAGCAGCAATAGCCGCGTCGCACAAATCATGGTTAAAGCCATCCACATGGGGAACAATATCAGGCAACAGATGACCAATACGTTGCTTCAAGAATTTCAGACCATTCGGTTTTAATTTGGATGGAATTGGTTTGCCAAAGAGGCGCACCTTGGTAGCATAGGGATAAACCTCAATAACCTCACACCCCATACATTCAAGCTCGGTTTTCAACCTGATGCCACGGTAAACCATAGCCTTAATAATAGATTTTTTGGTAGTGAAATAACAAGCGATACCCAGCTTAGCCAGTTCCCGCTCACAACTCCTGCCCTTAACCCCACTCCCTGTCTGGCAAGGGCAACTCTCCTCCAGACAGCACAACCCTTCGGGTAAACCAAGCGGGGCATCAATAGCCACCAACTCAAACCCACGCCGATTCACTACTTCCACGATATCTGAATCCTGATAAAGAAAAGCTGAGTATATGAGGCGTAGTTCCCTATCTAGTCCGAGACAGGCGCTAGGTTTAGCCTCAGTTGAGGTAAGGTCAATACCCAAGAAACCAGCCATAAAAGTTACCCGGAACAGTACAAGTGCCCGCTTCTTCTTAATATCTCACGAGCGGCAACCACACCAGAAGCTGATGCCTGGATCAAGCCACGACTAATACCAGTTCCATCACCAGCCGCAAACATATTGCTAACCTCAGTCTCCAAGTTGGAACTGAGCTGAGGCCGGCAGGAATAGAACTTGACCTCAACTCCATAAAGCAAGGTATGAGGTGAAGCGACGCCTGGAGCTAGCTTATCCATTGCCTGAAGCATCTCCACCAATCCGGTAAGATAACGATAGGGAATAACGAAGCTAAGGTCACCTGGAGTAGCTGCTTTCAAGGTGGGTTCAACAATCCCCCGTTCAATGCGGGCTGGAGTAGACCGCTGACCTTTCATCAGGTCACCAAAACGCTGCACCAGCACCCCACCGCTAAGAATATTGGCTAGTCTAGCCAGATACTTACCATAGGCAATAGGCTCCCGAAATGGTTTAGTAAAGGCTGTGCTCACCAATAGAGCAAAATTAGTATTATTACTTTTACGGTCAGCGTAGCTGTGTCCATTAACCGTGATTACCGGGTCACAACCTCCGGTGGACTCCATAATAACCTCACCACCGGGACACATACAGAATGTTCTAATCCGGTCGTCAAAGCTCTTTGACAGGAATTCCAGTTTCACCTCATAGAGCACATTGGTTAACTCCTCCATTACTGCCACCGGCACCTCTACTCTAACCCCAACATCAATAGGATTATTATGCATGGTTAGATTAAGACGATTAGCTTCCTTAGAAAACCAATCAGCTCCTTCTCTACCCGGAGCCAGAATCAGGTAACGACAGAGAAACCTATCCTCAGCCTCAGTTTCAATCCCTTTAACCTCACCATTATCAACAATGATAGTCGAAGCCGCTACCCCAAGCTTAAATTCCAGATGAGAAATAAGTTGATCGCGCATCGCCTTGAGTACCAAATAACAATGCTCAGTACCCAAGTGGCGAAGGGGTACCGGTGTTAGACGCAATTCAGCCAGAGAAGCTCGGCGACGTATCTCCTCAATCCCATCACTGACCCCATATAGCTTGTTTGAGGCGCCAAATTTGAGGTATATACCATCAACATACTTAATCAGGGCTTCAGCATCCCTCTCCCCAAGATAGTCCCTGAACCGCCCCCCTACTTGCGATGATAGCACCAACTTACCATCGCTAAAAGCACCCGCTCCGCCTAAACCACAAACCAGATGGCAAGGCGAGCATGTAATACAAGGGCTACCCGTATCACGAACCAGACACTGACGCTTATCAATGTCCTTACCCTTCTCTATAAGTAGAATATCTAACCCAGACGCCTGAGATAGTTCTAAAGCAGCAAAGATGCCTGCCGGACCGCCACCCACAATGATAACATCATATTTCTTAGTCATTTTTGTTCAGCAGGGTCAATTGGACTACTGAAAAGCCCTTTTGAGCTTTTTCAGCAAAGCTTCCCCCGCCACCCTCAGCATTAGTCCCATAAAAACTGTGTTCCTTAGCCGTCTTATTCTATAACCCACAGCTTTAGGCGTCAAGGAATGGGGTTGAGAAGAAGGGCAAAGAAAGTAAGGTCATAGCCTAGATTTTAATGAAATTTTAACACTTTTTTAAATAGGCTGTTAACTTCGGCGGGCTAAGATGAAAGTGTAGATATGGACAACTGGCTAAATTATGTCAGCTAAAGAAGCATTGACATTTGCTATGGCAAATTACAGTAAAAACTTGATATTTGCCATTTGGCGAATTATAATGAATGCAAGTAAGGAGTATGAATATGGAACGGAATGAGACTAATCTAGGCAGAATACTCAAGCAGCAAAGAATTGCAATGCCGCTAACACTCCAGGAGCTTGCCGCCGCTTCAGGAGTCTCTTCATCCCATCTGGGTCGCATTGAAAGAGGTGAGCGTTTCCCATCAGCCCATATTTTGCGCAAAATTGCCAAGCCTTTGGGCTTTGATGAGGATGAGCTATTTACTTTAGCTGGCTTCTTGTCCCCCCGGACTCCGGGTATAGCTGAAGAGAAGACGTCAGGTTATGGTGACCGGCACTTAGATCCCTATGTAGCCAAGGTATTAGGCGAAGAGCCTATTGAGATACAGCGAGCTGTCATTGGCATCCTCACCATGCTAAAGAGTATAGCCAAGTGGATGACCAAAGGAAGCAGCTAACCACCACTTTGACCAAGAGCAATGTGAGCTGCCCGACGGGATTAACCACTCTTTATTAGCCTAGGAGCGTCAGGACAGTGGCAGCGTAATTACCACAATTAAAACTACTCAGTCCCGTTTTTCTTGGTCCTATTTATATAGCTTCCCCAGATAAATGTAATGTCTACACCACCCCCAGCCACAGCCACCGACCGTATTTCTCCACGGCAAGGGTCATAAACAGCATCAACCCGAGCATCCCCTTTTAATCAAATTTCAACACCATCTTTATGAGCATTTAACCTCGGCAGGCTATGATGAAAGTGTAAATATAGATAATCTGGGTGAGGTATTATCACTCTAAAGGGTATTGATATTCGCCATTTGGCGAATTATAATATTGCTAATAACCAGTACTAAAGTCCTAGAACTATTGTTCATGATTAAGAATAATCAAGCAGTAAAAATTACAATACCGCCCATCTGAAATAAAAATGCAAAAAGGAGAGAACGATCACTTGATTTCTAATCTTGATTCCGGTGAAGGTTTGTGGATACCGAATTGATAACCGCTAAACAGAATCTCTTCGGGCAGTTTGACATCTCAGCCAGGATAGGTAAGTGGCAGCAGCTGCTTATTCTGACTATAGTGGCGGCGATTGCTGGCTGTGAATATCTATTCGCCTATAAGGATGTAGCTTATGGCATCGGGCTGGCGCTATTTCTGGCTCTCGGAATATATATTACAATTTCGATAGTCCGCTTGAGCCAGCCTATAACTGACTGTGCGGGGTCACTGACTCTCATCCCCCTCTATATCCTGTTTACCTCTTCCCTCCCCTGGTTCTTTATCAACCAGCAGTACCTTCTCCCGGCAGTATATTCTATCGTCATAGCGCTATCTCTGTGGCATATCTACCAGAATAAACTGAGCCTCAAGGATATTTTTGGCTTCAGGAAAGAAAAATTCCTGCTCTACTCATTGGCGTGTCTGGCTATTGGCATTGTACTAGGGACAGGAGAATATTTTATCCTCCGCCCGGCTCCTGCCTTCCCCGCTTTCGAGGTGAAATACCTGATCAGGGATATGATATATATGCTCCTCTTTGTCGGCCTGGGAGAAGAGCTTCTATTCCGAGGTCTGCTTCAGAGAGATTTAGCGAAGGTTTTTGGTGTAAAAGGAGGGCTTATCCTGGCTAGCCTGGTATTTGCGGTTATGCACCTCACCTGGAGGTCACTCCCAGAACTTGCCTTTGTCTTTATCGCCGGGCTGATACTGGGGGCCTTATACTGGAAAACGAAAAATCTGACACTTCCCATCATAGTCCATGGAGCAAACAACGTCATGCTGGTAGCGGTGCTACCCTATATATTAAGGTAAAGATTCAGGTTGAGAATATAAAATGGCGAAACAAGCAGAAAAAGTATTGGTAGTAAGGGGAAATTTTGAATTATTGGTTAAACTGGCTATTTGGCCTACCGTCTCCCTGGCACTCTCGTTCATTTTCTTTCGGGAGTTCTGGGCAAGCCTGGGAACCATGCTCTCCCCAAGCTGGATATTTGGGCAGCATCATGCTGCTCCGTGGGGTATATTGGGCTTATGCAGTATCTGGCTATGGCTCAAGAGGAAGCAAATCCGGAGTGAGATAGAACTGGGGCAAAGCCTTGTCTTCATCTCGCTGGGCATGGCTCTGATAATCGGAGCCATCCTCATGCCCCCCTCCCAAGACTTCATGGTATTTCAGGTGCTGCTAGCCTCCCTGGGGGTCTTTATCATCCTCTTTGGTAGAGGCGCCCGAATTCCCTCTATCTTGCTAGGTATATACGGCTTTGCCATCTCTTTTCCGCTGGCAATAGAGAGGTTTGCCGAGCTTCCTTATTCAATAAGTGCTATAAAGTCGCTGTCTTGGATACTAACTGGTCTGGGCTATGCATTCCAGAATGAGGGGCAATGGCTGCACTTCACCAGCTATTCCGGTGAGCCTATATCAGTGACTATAACCGCGGCCTGTGCTGGTCCAGTTACCATGGGAGTTTTCTTAGCTATCTTCGCTTTAATGATGCTGGATATACCTCTTCCCCCAAAGAAGGCCGCCTGGCTCTTCCTGCTTGGTGTGGCAGGCACCTGGCTACAATCTGTTATCAGACTGGTAATCCTGATGCTGGTGGGCTACCACTGGGGAAAGGAAGCCCTGTGGACGGCTCACTTCTGGACGATATATATCCTATTCCCACTATGGTATCTATTATTTGTTTATATTTACTTCCGGCAGCAAGACGCAAAAGGGAAAGGCGGAATGGATTCAGTAGATGAGAAAGGACTTCTCAGTGCTGAAATCCCGATTCCCTGAAAAGAGATGAACAAAAAAATTTTAAGCATCTATTTTAATAATAATTACTATTATTAAAAGATAGGTTTAACGCCATGGCAAGGATTTCAAAACAGAAAGAGGCTATCCTCAGAGTTCTGAAGGAAACGACTTCCCATCCTTCTGCTACGCAGATCTATGAGCAGTTGAGGATGGAAATACCCAATATTAGCCTCGGGACGGTTTACCGCAACCTGAAACTGTCGCAACAGGCGGGCAAGATCTTAGAGCTAGATCTTGCCGGCACCCTCAGCAGGTTCGATGGTAATGTCCAGAACCACCATCACTTCAGATGTGAACGATGCGGTCACGTTTTTGACGTGGACGAAGCGGTGGATAGAGAGAGCAATGAGAGGGTAGCTCGAAAAACGGGCTTTAAGGTCTATTATCACAGGTTGGAATTTTACGGCCTGTGTAAGGATTGTCAATCATGAAATTCAGTAATAGGAAGAAGCTGTATAAGGGAAGTAACCCGTAGCTAATAGGATTTTAAATGGATGACCAAAGAGGCATTAAACTCAAGATAGTTATTATCTGGCTAGCGATACTGCTGATGGGCAGCTTCTGGCTTACACTGAAGACAAGCTCGGACCTAGTGAGCCTGGTAGTGCTACCCAAAGTTCCGCGAGAGGGGGAACCAGTAGTCGCCACCATCAAGCTGAGTAACCCATCATCTCAGGTAATAAGCATTAGCTATCAACTCTATACTAACGGCGAGCTTACGAAAGAGGGAATTGCCACCCTACCCCCCACCTCTAGCAAATTATACAAATCTGCCTATGAAAACTCACTGCTACTTGGAGAACAGATAAACTTCACGGTCAAGACAAGCTCCCCCCGAGGTAATTATGATCTGACGGTCTCCCTGCCCTCTTACCCACCCCAGATATGGTCGAGCTTTGTTTCCTTTGCCTCTTTCTCTACTTCACTAATGAGTTCCATGAGTTCCATGACTTACTACCAGAGCACCTTCGGCTCCCAAATGAACTTCAATCTGGGACTACTCTTTACCACTATCCTAGCAGTACTTCTCATCTTCCTAGAGCTTAGCCCGCCTTTACTTCAGCAAAGAACCATCACTGTACTGGGAAGGCTGCGACTGAGGTTCGGCACCGTTACCTGGATATTATTCATCATCTTCTTGGGTATCTTCTATACTACTGTGTTGCTGGCAGTTGCCACTATTTGAGGTAGAAAAGAGCTAGGTGTAAACAGCTACCACCACTGCCTCTTTCGGGTTATGTTCATCAAAGAATATAACCGCCACCTTTCTGCCCGTAGTCATTTCTACCACGGGGAGGTTCCGTGCCACAGCAACGTCCTCCAGATAAACTTTATAACTGCCCGCAAGCCGGACAGTGGCAGTGTAATTACCGGAATTGAAACTCTTTAGCACTCCATTTCTTAGTCTCATTTATATCGCCTCCCTCAAATTTATACTGCCCCCAGCCATAGCTTCTGACTGTATTCTGCGCGATGGGGATTATAAACCAAGGTTAACCCGAGTACCCTCTGCTTCGCTGATGTAAGCCCAGCCCGGGTATCGGTTATGTCTATGACATCATATAACTGCTGACCGCAGTTAACCGGGGCCAGAATAGTGCCATTAGCTGATTCTATTTCAGCTTCTCTTAAATAGGCTTCTCCTCTCTGCTGGGCTCTGGCTACAGTATCTATGTTACTGTCCTCAAGTTGTCTCAGCCGATCATGGAGCCTGTCTATCTCTCCCCAGGCAAAACTATTAACGACAATCGGCTCATCGCTCCCGGTATCATACCCTTCCACCTGTACTCGGTTGAGCTCCCAGGCACCCTGCCGATATCTGCCATCTAAAATTTGGTGCTCTTCACCATAACTGTAGATAGAGTTATCCGATGATAGAGGATTTACAATATAGGCTTTACTACCCTCAATGAAGAGGACATCGGGGACGAAGGAAAGCAGCTTCTGGATAACCGTCTCCCCACGGTCATTAGGGCCGATGGTAAAGTCGGGATAGAAACTGGTGATGACTGATGACTGTGATTTAACCTCCAGCTTCAAGCCCACTCTAGCAAACACAAAGGTAAGTATGTCTTTGACGCTCATCTGGTTAGAGGCTTTATTCCACCGGAACTGATGTCTGGCTCTCCAGGTAGCTATTGCTGCCCAGCCATCTTGGGCGTAAAGAATGAGGCTGGCTTTACCGCCCGAGCTAATGTGCTCATAAGCTTCGAGGCTAAAGGTTTGACCTGGACTCACTTCGTTACCGGCGGTGGTGCGGTGGCCGGGACTGAAGTCCAACTGACAACCAATATCAAGACCTGATAAATCCCCCTGCCCTGGCGAAGCATACTGCCCTTCATCGTTCCTCAGTTCCACGGTTAGCTTGCCCAGGGTCTCTCCCAGCTCCTGCCTTACCCCGACAACATCAGCGGTCAGGTCAAGGCTCCGGGTGGTTAGATTGGCTCTCCATACTCCAGCGGGATTTGACAGCCAGCAATAATCACCATAGTGAGCTATGGCCAGACCATACTCTGATGACAGATTGAACGGAACTGGTTCCCACCATAGATTATCAATGAACCTGGCGTCAAGAACAGAGTGCGACCAAAAGGGGCGGTTGTAGGCTTCGTTGCCGGTGAACTTCTCAACAAAGAAACCACGGTAAACATCCGGTTTATCCATAAATGGTCTATTATACTCAAACTCACCATCAGATGGAGCTGAGGCAAGCTCTTTCAACTCTGACCAGCTACCAGCGGTGACATCACCACCATCACCATAAACCAAGCTCCATAGCTTAAAGTTACCCGCCGAATCCTTTCCAGCGACAAGCAGATTCCAGTCAGCATCATAGACAGCGGCAACACCGGATAAATCACCGGTAGTCTTATCCCAGGCTGTTTTTGTCTGCCATTCACCACCCGTATACTTCTTCACATAGAGAGTTGCCTGGTCAGCGAAGAAGATAGCCAAATCACCGTTGGGCTTACAGGCAGCCGCCAGACCCTTGATGTTAGTGGTGGGGGAATAATCGATGACCTCAGGACTACTCCAGGTAGCACCGTAGTCGGTACTCTTTATACGCTGGATTTTTCTATTGACACCATCTATCCAGAAGATAGAGACCTCAGCCCCCAGGGAGGCACAGGCGACAATA
>SDBT01013773.1_pt1 | contig 12938 bp, 15 predicted proteins | sample 2277101 | NCBI WGS metagenome assembly SDBT01 (sample SAMN10404973, study PRJNA504765) | marine sediment metagenome | isolation source: marine sediment core GS10_PC15, 103 cmbsf | place: Arctic Ocean: Southern Knipovich Ridge | collected 2010 | reverse complement strand
CCATTAACCCATAGTATGAAAGTACCCCCGTCAACTGCCGCATCAAACAACATATGTTGTACGTGCGTGGCTTCTACAAGGCTACCGGGCAGGAACTCTATTCGGATTTTCTCCGAAGTGATACGACTTGTTACATTAATAGGCATTAATTACTCCTAGCCTCGATAAATACTATTAGGTTCGATGAGGAACGCACCTTGACGCATACCAGAGATTTCCATCTCTACTTTCTCATGGTCAGGGTAATCTTCACCAACACTTTCGATAAGTACCTGCATTTGATATATTTCTTTACCTACGGTCTTTCCTTCTGGGTAGACAGTTAGTACCCCGTTGTTGCCTGAATACACACTATGCACCCAATCTTCTGATCCTGTTTCCAGCTTGTACAATGACAAGTCGAATGATACCGCTTCAGCAGTTGGTATCTCAGTCCGATCATACTCGCTGATAGCTGTTACATCAACTACTTCTACACTACGCTCCCATGAGAAGCTGGTAGCCTGTGCTGATAAAACCGCTAAAATAGAACCTTGTGTTGTTACTGTGGTTGCAATCTTGACATTAACATTAGCTATGAGTTGTGTTAGGCTATCGTCACTTATGAGAATGCGGAAGAAGAAGTTACCTTTTTGAGTTGCTGTCAGCGTAACAGCCGACAACACCGAGCCTGTAACAGTAATATCATCCGCAGTAAGGTTAGGTAAGGCATCAAGCGCTGCTTGTACATTAGCCACCACCGCTGCAACCTGAGTGTCATAACGATGCGTACCCGTGCCGTCATCAAGAAGGTCGATTGCAGCACCACCGACTGTCAAAGAAAGTTGGAAATCATCTGCATTTGGGTTTATTACATAATAAACCGTATCAACAACAAGCGGGTCGGGCAAATCAGCAGCAGTTGTGTTTAGAACTAATTCAGTTCCAGCCGCAAGACCATGAGATGTGGCGTTTATAAGATCACTAGCAAATGTCGTTGTGAATGTCGTACCTTGTGCTGCAATCAGATTTACAGCGGATATAATCGCCGTTTGTTCACCATTAACACGCAGCTTAAAAGTGCCCCCATCAACGGCTGCATCAATATTAAGTACCTGAACATGTATAGCGGGGGCGATACTGCCGGGAAGCCATTCAAGGCGAATATTCTCACTAGTAATACGTGAGGTTACACCAATAGGCATTAGTTACTCCTTAATTAGTCTTATTCGGTATATGCCGCCACCACGAAAGTAGGGCACATTCTGGACTACATACCGTTCGTATATAGGCAGTGTTTCTCGTATAGTAGCATACGAACGTATAATTGGATTGCTATCGGGGTTTCCTGTTTCATAAGAAGTCATTACAGGATCAAGCCTATTCAATTGACTGAGTGCGGTAATAGCAGTCACAGCCGTCAGCATCTCAGTGGTTTGTATAACTATTTTAAAATAGCTATCCATAGCCTCAGCATCGGGGGTGGATTGTTCGTGCCCACCTGCAATATGCTGAATTATGAAATAGGGCATTTCAACCCAATCAGGCACATGCTCATAGAATATTTTAAACTGAGCGGGCGCTGCGGCCAGAGGTACAAGAGTTGTTATATCAGATATGCTGACCATCGTATCTCTTAATACTTCTGCACCAACTACCTGCGGACTGAAAGATGACATTATCGCTTCCTTATCTTCTTACGTGCTAATTCAGGGAAAACCCGGCGCAACCTATCAACAGACACCTGTATGAAAGGACGAGGCTCTGCACCTTCACGCCCGAACTCTAATGCTTGTATGTATTCGCCCCGACCATGATATAGCTCGCCTTCTGCGGCTGCAAAACGTATTGTTATAAACTTTCCTTTTGTTCCCGCAAAACGCCCTTTTTCATCACGCAGAGTAGCGTCGTCTCCCGCTTGCATAATTGCTAAGTCTAGGTTAGTAGTATCTAAAGCGGGATATTCAAAAGGGTTAGAAGGCGCTGCTCGCGTCCAACTACTGCGTATGTCGGCTATCAAGAAATCTCTAGCTTCTTTTAGAAACTCAGTAGAATTCCTTTCCACATTACGCTCTAGTCGTATGAGTGCCGACCACTTCTTAGGGTCTTTTTCTCCGCGCCACTTAAATTTAATCAAGGTTCGTACTTACTAGCATAACCAGCGCCTCTACTGTAACATCCCACACTGAGACATCTTTTAAGCGACGTATCTCATACTCATCCCCATCAATTACTACCTTATCATCTTCATCAATAGGAACATCATACGGGAACTCTATCGTGAACTCATTTACTTCGGCGGTTTGTTCTTTAAGAGCGGCAGGCCGGAATGCTCGACTAAGATCAACTCGACAGGGTATGTTAGTTAACCCCCTCCATAGTTTTGCAGTGGGTGCTGTTTGCTCTAGTACCCCCACACCTACAACGGTAGGTGTCGTACCTTCAGTGGGTACAAGCTGACATGTATCCGGCATGTATCTTTGTATAAGTAGCTCTCTCTGTATTGCTACTTGCGCCGTAACTGCCGTTTGTGTCGCATCCGCCATGTGCCCTCCCTAATTGCGTTTAAACCTACGCGCTACCCGTGAGCGGTAGTAAGACTGTCGCGCTATACAGTGTAAGTATTCTTGTTCCAAATCGGAGCGGTTGTTACCAGCTTTAAAATTAACATATTGCCATCTTTGCGCTGCCTTTTGCCCCCATAGATCAGCAAGTGCTTCCCACATATTCACATACGCTGCCTCTACATGGGTCATAGTTGTCTTAGCTGATAACACCCACAAGTTTCGTTCAAAGTTGTATGTAGCTGAGGGGGTTGCGACAAGAGTACCGTTGTACCATATCACAGTATCTACATCGGGGTAGTGGTGTTGGGCTAGTCGCGCTTTGACTATTAATTCATCAGAAGTAACCAAAACTCGTACTGCTTTAAAGTAATACGAGTTCCGGTCTAAGATTTCTTCTAGTTGGTCGGCAGTCCAGTAAGTCACGCCTAAGAATATATCAGCGGCGGCGGCCTGCCCATGTTGACGTAAGTAGGCAATCATGTCCGTCATATTGGCTCTAGCCATATTGCCCTCTTTCTACTATACTGCCTGCGGATGATCGGCTTTAGTGTGAATAAACAGCCCCACTTCAGGAGACCACTGATCGACCCCGTATACCATGAAGCCGCTATACTCAGCAGTACGCCCTTGATTTAGGTTATTATCGAAATGGCTTTTGATGGCTGCGCGAATATCAAAAATGAGAGCTTCACGCTGGAAGAACAAAGCACGGGCGGTTGCCCCTGTGCGCTCCAGAACCTCCACACCTAAATCGTTACCATTCATATCCGTAGGAGCGCTTGTGATGGTCGTCACAAGATCATAGCCTGATTTCTGCAAGTTGATACCGAAGTCTCCGCCCCACAAGGATGCTTTAGTTGCGTCGTCATACTGAACAGCAACCCGTAGTTGCGATTGGTCATCAATATAGAAATCAGCAGGCGGCGTGATCGTCATGTCCAGAATATCTGAACCTGTGACCACCCACGTTAGTGCCCCACTGTAGTACGGGGACATGTCAAGAGCGTTAAGAGCGGTCTGGATGTTGGTCAACAGCGTGGCTGCAACTGTGGTAGCCGTAATAGCCGCTGTGATATTAAAAGGCGTAACGGTATCATAGCCGTCGCCAACCTGCAAACGGAACGTACCCGCCGTACCATACAATTTGAACTGGAATGTTGCCCGACGCGGAACGTACTCTCCCGTTGTCAAATTAAGACCACCAAAAGTCGGTAAATCAAACTCAGTGACACTCTGATTACTCAGGCGTGTAGTAGCGTCATCCCGGAAGGGGAGACTAGTCTGCGCACCAGCGTAATCAATCAGGTCTTGCATGATCGGCAAACCCTGAAAAGGATGAATTACAGCGAAAAGCTGTCCACGACGCGCACGCGAACGGAACAATACGGCAGCAGTTAACATATCTGCTAAAGCTAGATCGGCAACACCTGTACCAATTGTGCCCCCGCGAAAAAACGATCTAGCGGCATCTTGTAGGTCTTGTTCAACTTTATCGCCAATTGACTTACCTAGCGCCTCTATTACGTCTGCGACAATATCTTCCAAGTCAGTTGATGTACGACGATCAGAAATTCGATAACGCTCACCGACTTCCTTCGGTTCAACATCCGCTTTACGCACACGAACTAAAGTCGTATTAGGTATAGCGGTATCTTCTGATAGTTCACCCGCCCGACGAGACGGAAGATATTCTGAGATTTTACGTGCATTCCACCCACTCATATCCGTCTTAATACTAACACGAGAAGCCATAGCATAAGTACGAAAAACGTACTTTAATGCCGCTTCCTCAATATGAGGGATTAGTTTAAAACCAATGTTGTCTGTGTTGCGAAGCAACATCTCTAGGCCAGTTAAAGCCATTTATAACACTCCTATTCATTGTTAAGTTCTAATTTTCTCATAACCCCCTCCATCAACAACTCTACCCCATCAGATGTTGTAGCCATCTCACCGCCCTCTGCATCGTCAAAACGTGCTTCAAGGCGGCCTAAATACGAGGCCGTTTCTTCGAGGTTTTGAGCGCCTTCGATAACCGGACGAGCAGCTTCAGTTAACTTGTGCTGTTTTAAAAGCTCGTCTATAGTTTCTTTCTGCGCTGTTACGGCCACCAAACGGGCAGCTTCACGACTATCAATATGTCCAATGACATACTCAGCAAGTTCTTCTCTACTACTGAATGACAGCCCTTCATTGTCTTGGGTCGAGGTATCGGTGTCATCTTCATCAGCGTCATCTTCATCAGTGTCATCTTCACCCTGTGCCGTATCTAGAGCCTCCCGCAGTCCCTTTCCTTCTTCTTTTAGACTACGGATGGTCTTACGACGTTTGACGCTTTCATCTAATACGCCCTTATAAACCGATGTAGACCGAATTACATCGTCATCGAGTAAATCCGGTAAAGTATCCGCTTCAACCAGTTCATAAGTCTTATTGCCTTCGTCGTCGGTTGTCTCTTGGTAAAACTGTGGCATAGTTTCTCCTAGTGTCCACACTAAAATAACAAAAAGCAGGCTCAAGCCTGCTATGATTGGTAGTCCTGTATGACGAGACGTACCACGCCGTCGCCAGTAGACCATGCGTATATACTCTCAACTTCAGAGAGATTGATTAGTAGATATGAAAACTCTTGCAGTATGAAGCCGTCCACAGGATTGTTCACACCATCCATGCGGTATGAAACATTTCCACCTTGCGCTTGTAGGCGCATTAACGTAGTAGCCATAGCAAGAGGCACAATCCGGCATGGTTCGTCGTTCAGACGTACCGAGCGTGCCTCTCCTGCTGGTTTCATAATATTAATTTCTAATAAAATTATTTATAATGGAGCGTCCTGCTCATACGGTTTTCAGGTCGTATGGCCTGCTTACCCACTTTCAGTATGTCTGCGGAGATGAGGTTTCCCGTGACAGGCGCAACGCGCCCATCATCTGCTAGACCCATCCCCGTCATGCAGACAACCTTTGACTACCACACCTCTATTATACACCTAAAAGCTATCCGTTGTCAATAGGGCTATTACTTTCGTCTTCAGAGGCAAAACTTTTCTGCATTGTTAACTGTTCCTCTTGATGCTCCATAGCTACCTCATGCTCCGCTTTCATAGCGTCTTGTTCAAACGCCCATTTGTCCCCTATTTTCGTTGCCGCTGTCCTTAAGCTACGTGCGCCCATGTTAACTTGTATGGCATTTATATTAGCAACTTCAAACATATCTGTAGGTAGTGGCTCACTAAATTTAACTTCTATATTAATCTCTTTAGGGTTTGCAGCTATATGACCAGCCTGATAACCCATCATTAATGCTACTTTAGCTACTGTTATTAGACCACTACCGTATGTGCTACGCAAAATCTCGTTCTTAGATAATGCGTCTAGGAACAAAGTACGAACAGAAGCGTTAGTAACCCGCTGAAGGTCTTTTGCTTCTCCCTTCAGTAACACTACCCGTGATACCGCTAAGTAGGTCTCTATCAATTTTTCTAACGTATCACGAATGCCACTGAGATCGCCTTTCATTTCTAGACGTTGTATCTTAGCTCCAATTGTAGCTACCGTAATTATGCCGCCACTATCTTGTATATCGTCAATGTCCGCCCCTGTTAGGACATCCACTGGATCGGCATTCTCACGCACAATCCTGTTCATCTCGCTGGCTATCCGATTGATGGTGTCTTGTAGGTCTTTTTGATTGGTCTCACTTAGCCCAAAATAATCATCGGGGTTGGGGAGGTGGGCAAAATCCACAATAGGGGGCAGAGGGGAATTATGGATAGCGGTATTAATTAATTCAAATTGGCTTTCTTTAAACTCCAATTTATCAAGAAATAACTCGTTACTTATAGGGTCGCCGTGTCTAGTTGGTATCTCGAATATTCTAGGTTTATGACTTTTTCTTCCTTCATATGTGTATATGCGCCAATTACGTTTACTGGGTTGATGCACAAAATCTTGAACTCGTATCCTGTCACCGACCATATATCGCATTTCATACCAAAGGACATCAGCAACATCATCAGCCCTCCAATACACATTAACATAATTAGGATCGAGAACCACCATACGTGGTAACACTTCAGAGCGCGTGCCTTCTACTGCGGGCTTAATGCGCACGTAACTGTGCCCCGCCAGAAACCCCCGTAAAGCCAATTTGACAAAAGTTGCTAACCCCCCATTGTCCTCAAAGAACCGTTTTAAAAAGGCTTCTTCTTCAGTTGGTTCAACAGTATCCGGGTCTATCTCAAACTCAGGCACATTCGGAAAAAGAAAAGTAACGGTTCTATCAGCCGTCATTCTAACTAGATTTATGATAACATTATCATCGGGCATATCATCTTCTACAGTCAACTGATCGGGATGATCTCCATTGTAGTAAGTAATGGCACTCCGATACGCATCCCTACGTACAGATCGCTCTCTTTCTACTTCAATAGCAAAATCATTACGCTCTATGTCTGTCGGTGGTACGTACTCTATCGCTGCGGGCATAGTTCCTCCTATTTCGATGTCTCTTTGCCCCTAATGACCGGCTACGGAAGGGACTTCCCCTCTGAACTTGCGGTTTTTCTTCCTTACCTGTTGGTAACTTCCATCTTTTAGGTTTAGGCATTCCTTTATTAGCAAGATATATCGCTTTTACAGTATCATCGTGATACTCACTGGCAGCCGCATATGTTACCTCAGTACCCGTTATCGTGCGCCTACGTTCATAAGTAGACATTTCAGACATCTGTAGCATACCATAGCTACAATCATCACTTAATAATTGAAGACGGCCATACTCAATATCAGCAGCCACTCTTTCTACCATATCTCTTTTCATTCGGTTGTCAACATGGACTGCCCGCAGTCTATGTCCGCCTATGACATCTTCCAGTTCAGTCCCTTCGGGGTCTTCTACACGGCTATTAATATATTCAACAATATCTTCTATATCATAACCAGACGCTACCTCTCGAAGTATATCAAACAGCGGCAAACCTATCCCGTTGCTCTCGATATGGGTGATTTCTGGCATCCAAACATCAAGAAGTTCTACTAACCTCTTAATCGTGCGTATTGTGCCTATGTTTGTAAATGCTTCACCGTATACTTGTTCTCTAGTATACTTATCGAGTACCGTAAAAGCCGTGTTATCTTTAACGAAACCGAAATCAATTCCAGCTACGTATGTGTGCCCATGTACTGGTCTTCTAATTAACCCTATTACAGATGCTTCCTCTACTCCTGAAAATACGCCGCCCCCATCCACCAAAAACTCAGCCATGTATTCTTCACGCCATGCCAGTGTGGGCATCGTCTTTTTTAATTCATCAAGCAATTCTTTATCCTGAAAAGGGCTAGCGTAACTAGAGAAGTTCCATGACTTATAATACTTATCATCGCCCGACATCCCACGCATAAAAATAGGATAAAGCCAATTGCGCCCATTAGGAGTTGTTGGAAAGAGGACTTTACCACGAGTGGCAGTAATCATGGGCTGTACCACCTGATACCAAGTGTATTCTCCCTGTGCGTAAAATGCCGCCTCATCCATGACAATTAAATGAGGTGCAGTACCCCTAAGATTATCAGGTATGTGGGCAGAACGTACACGAATACTTCCGCCACCATGAAAGAATATTTGTTTAGATTGTTGTTTTATGCTCTTTACGGGCAAGCCCGATGCTTCAAGCTCGTCTGTTAGCGCTGTCCAATGATCGAGTGCTGCGGGGATAACAGGAGCAACCCACATACAGGTTTCTCCGAAGTTGTTGGCTCTGTCCAATAATGCACGACGGGCTAACCACGATTTGCCCGATTGCCGCCCCAGTGCCGCTATAAAAAATCTATACTCATTTCCTTGATTATTTAGGTGCTTACCGTACATAAAGTCTAACATCTCTTGCTGTAACTCATACGGTGCAGTTGCCCATTTAAGCACATACTTCTGAGTTGTCACTCCTCCCCTCCCACGATGTACGTGCGAACTTCAAAGTCTTCTTCTTCACCGGGTTCACTTAGGAAAGTAGTTGGCATACGCGCTGTGCGACGAGCCAAATCATCTGCTATCTTGATGGCCTCTAAGAGGCGTTTTAATTCTAGCGGAGCGATGTATGTGCCTCTTTCCTGCGATTTCACAGCGCGGGCTATCTCCGCTTTAAGTACCCTATCCATAGCCGCCAATTGCTCAGTAAGGCGGTCAACAACGTGTTGTTGATATGCCCCTAAATTGTGTATTTCCCGCTGTACTATGGCAACACTCATGTAGTCATCATAGGCGGCTGCACGTTCTATCCATCTGTTACGAGAAGACCACGTTTCAAGTGCCTTCTCATTCTTGTACCCCAATTGTTTTGCAAGCCTGTGTAACGACCTGCGGCTTTCTTCCGGGTCATCCAACATATGCAGATACTTCTGAAACACCGTAAACTGTCGTTCTGTTTCTTCTGGCAGCCGTGACCACATCGGCTTTGCGTCATCCATGACATTCTCCTAATAATATACAAAAAGCTCACAACATTGTGAGCCTCATAAATGTGACTATTTTATTCTAGATCAGGGGCGGTGGGCACATCCGTAGGGTTATCAGTGTCTACCTCAGCATCAACATCAACATCAGAAGTAAGCTCAGGTACAGGCGCAAGCTCGAAAAGCGCATCGCGCCCATAAGTTGCGATACCGTCAATTTCATTGACAACCACCAAATCCCACATTTCTCCCAAATGCACAAGCGGTGATGGTGCATCTGAACCCCTACGTATTCCTAACTCTGCAAATGATACTTCTACTCGTGGCATTACGTTCCTCCATTAAGGACGCTACTATCATGACCTGTATCAAATTCTTCTTCAGCATCAAGTATCTCTTGAATACTGTGTTGCCCGTACTTTAACGCACCAGCATCCCCAAGCCATTCTGGAAGATCACCGTGTACGATACGTGCCTCTATGTCCATCACGGCGGCTGTATTCCACATAACGGCAGCTAGATGATCTTCTGCGGTGTCACCCGCCCACGCCTGTATAAGATGCCGCATCATGCTCTCGTACATGCGCTGAAGCGGTATCCCTTTTTGCCAGTTATCTTCACCGTACTTATGCGCCCCACGCTCGAAAAGAGCCTGTAAACGGTTTATGGCTAAACCCGGTATGAGCGGGTCTGAACCGTCAAGATGAGAAGGCAGCACATTCAAAGGCTCTGAGCAATCAAACTCCTTAAAACCGCACAACCAAGCCACGTCAGTAGGATGACCACGAAGTATAGGGACAGGCTTACTCCCGCCGTTATCTCGGCGTGCGCCTGTTGAGAACTCATCCCGTTGTCCGCTATCCTTCGTTATCCGGTTCATCCATCCACTCCCAGTTATCAAAAGCTGAAGGCTTGTCATCCTCATCGGGGGGTGTAAATTCAGATATGTCTATATCCCCGTCCGGCATGTCTATATCATCGTCCGATAGGTCTACATCGTCAAAGGTTATGTTTGCTGCTCCACTACTAGTAGGAACGCCCCAATCTAGATCAAGAGCGCCCCTTTTCTCTATAAGCTGCTGTTGCCGAGCCTCGTAAGCGGGGGCGGCCAACACGCGCAACGGGGGGATAAAGGTATTTCCAGTCATAACCGCAACCGTTAATAGTGGGAAACCGCCTGTTACTTCTGTAGTATACAGAGCGATAACGCTTTCAACCAGCATCTCGAAGAACTGCGGCATTATGACATAGTTAACTCCGGGTGCAGTTGGGTCTAGAATACCCACAAGACAGCGCCGCCACACAATACCTGTTACCTTAAATTCAACTAATAGTTCCCATCCTATCTTCACCCGGCGCTTTAATATGCCGATGCCTGCCCCATGTTCTTCGAGATCATGAATTGCTTCCCAATCCTCACCGGGAGACTGTTCCCCTTGCCTAACTAAAATTGTCGTCAGTTGCATTATACTTATCCTTTATATGCCCTAACCAGTGCGGTATAAATAGCGGTGTTGGGAAAAGTATGTGTAGCTCAACTTTAGGTGTTGACATTTGTACTATCATAAGGCGCTCACTATCCTGTAGTGAGTAGTCGGGGCGAGTTTCACCCCCATACAACGTCAAAAAGCGAATATTCCAATGATCCAGTTCCTCCATTAAAGAGTATACTGTCCAAAGTTCAGGCATGGTTATGATTATCATACTATCTCCTATGATAGCAGGGAGTAGGGCTTATGTCAAGCCCTAAAAACCCTTATCACTATTTGTCAGGACTACTGCTATCGCTGTTTCCATATTCGATGTTTTTGTTATCAATCGCATAACGCGCTCTTGTTCATCATCTGTCAGGTTTTTGAAGCGGTCTAGACGAGATTTTCGCATATCGGTGGCAGCATCTAAGTCCGCTGTCGTGGTCGGAAGCAACACCCCACTACCGAAGCGCCATATTATAAAATCTCGTGCCGCGATAGCGTTCTCGATATACCGTACATAGCGATCTTGACCATCTGAACGATCACGTTTTGATCTCTGCTTCAGCCCAATCTTAGAAAGCAGTATCTTAGAAAAAGCTAATGCTCGACTTACGGTGTCGTATTCACGTTCCCATACCCTATCAAACTTATTTCTCTGACGCTTCACTACAACGTCATAATGGTCTTTAACCATCACTAACGCATCCAAAAACGCAGGAGAGCGCTCTAAGAGAACCCCATCAGTTAACACATCATACAGGTCTTCATACAACAAAAAGACAAGCATGATTATACGTAACGTTGTTATGTTGTTACTCAGAGACATAAGCGCCTTGCCTCTATCAGCTAAATGCTGTTCAGCTACGTCTAACGCGGCTACTTGACCAACAAAGGCCGTCAGCATTGTTACATGACTATCAAATTGCAACACTACATCATTTACATACTCAGGATCATGCTCACTCAAATCCGGTATCTCCTTAAGTACATACTCAATGTGAGCATGGCGCTCACCTTGTACAACCTGCTCACCTGAGTAATCGGGCGATGCTGGCCGTTCCCTGTCAATCGGCTCTGTATCCGCCCACGTCCTAGCTAGCCATCTCTCGCGTGCTTTGTGTAGTTCCCTAACTCCCCGTAACGTATGGAGGTGGGCAGCCGACATATCTGGAAATTCACTTGCTGTTACTTGTCTTCCGTCTGTTTCGAGTAGACCCATATAGAAGTTGCGGGCTGATCTACGTTGTTGCCGCTCATCTGCAATGGATATAGCGCGTATCCAATCTCGTAGGGTAGCGAGAAGGGTGCGTTCTCGCAACGGCATATTGACCATTTGGCTTTCATGCAAAGCTCGTAATCGGGCTTCCTCTTGCAATTCTTTGGCGGTTGGTGCATATAGTGTCTCTCCCGGCCTATAGTAGCATACCACCCTGCTCTGAGAGCGGTATCTGTTGAGTATCTGTAAGTTCATGCGCGGGGTCAAATAACCCCCTATCTGTACAATCAGGTCAGGCTCAAAATCCTCAATTGAAACACCAGAAGCCATTACTGAGTTGTACACTACAAGATCGTACTTAGCTGCCTCAGCATTTACATCAACCATGAATGCTTTAACCTTCGGTTGATGCTCTGTTCCTTTTACAAGTAAGATGCTTTCTTTGTTATCTAACGCATGTAAGTTTTCAAATGTTTCATATACTTCACGGGCAACCGAAGCAGTATCACAACCCACAACAACCTTACTACCCGCTAGTAGAGCGGATAGGGCAGCTTCTCGCGCTTCCCCATGCGTATCTACCATTTGCACAGGAGCTTTGTTGCGTGTGCGCGTATTGCGCACCACTGTTACAGGCCGCTCACTTCGCATTGCCATAGCTGCCTCATAGGTTACTAAGGACATAGTAGCATCCACGAACCACATGACACCAGCACTCTCCATCAGTTCGGCTATACGCTGATAGCCTTTACGCGCTTGTTCGGAGTTGACATGGCTAAAATAATCGCCACCATCTCCACGCGCAAACTGGGTTAAGAGTTGATCGCTTTCTTCTACATATACAAGCCCGTATTGTGACATGTCGCCTTCAATCTTCGTTGCGAAAGTCTGCAAAGTCGTTACTAGAATACGGGCTTTCATCATTTCTTCTAGTGAGATAATCTTGCCGCTCTCTTGATCTCTATAAAGTGTCACGGGAAGATCATGTTTATTCTTCAGTGTGTTAGCTAGCTCAGTAGCTAACTTAATGCTAGGTACAAAAACAACCGTCTTAGGCTGTTCCAGCCGTCGCCACAGGTCTTTTATGGCATAAGTTTTTCCTGAACCTGTCTGTGACATCAATAAGACCCGTTCTGGTACTACTTCAAGGGTATCAATCCAATTTGATATATGTTCCACATCAATATGAGTTGTTAGCTTATCCGGTATCTCATAATCGGTTGTAGTTAGCCATCCTGCATCTCGTGCGAGG
>SDBT01013772.1_pt1 | contig 12939 bp, 10 predicted proteins | sample 2277101 | NCBI WGS metagenome assembly SDBT01 (sample SAMN10404973, study PRJNA504765) | marine sediment metagenome | isolation source: marine sediment core GS10_PC15, 103 cmbsf | place: Arctic Ocean: Southern Knipovich Ridge | collected 2010 | reverse complement strand
ATGAGCAAATGATGCCGCAGATTGCGACCTCAAAAATATGGGGGATCAAACATGGCGGATAAAAACGCTATCGTGTCCATAAAACAGATTGAAAGCCTGATCCTGATTATTCGTGGCCAGCGGATCATGTTGGATGCGGAGCTAGCCAAGCTTTATGGAGTGCCGACCAAACGACTCAACGAACAAGCCAAGCGCAACCGGGAACGCTTTCCCGAAGATTTCATGTTCCAACTCTCCATGCAAGAGAAAGCAGAGGTGGTCGCAATTTGCGACTACCTCGACCGGCTCAAGTTCTCCCCGGTCCTGCCCTATGCATTTACCGAACACGGCGCAATCATGGCTGCCAATGTCTTGAACTCGGAGCGGGCGGTGGAGATGAGCGTTTACGTGGTTCGGGCCTTTGTCAAGCTCCGCGAAATGCTGGCAACCCAAAAGGAAATGTCCCGCAAGCTCACGGAATTGGAAAAACGTCTTGACTACCATGACGAAGACATTCACAACCTGGTCATCGCCATCAGGAAACTCATGGCCCCGTCGGCCAAACCTAAAAAACAAATCGGGTTTAAGCTAGAAAAATGACAACGAAAAACGGGTCAGCCATTAAAGGGCACCGGTTAAATCTTTGATATTGACAAATGAGCAAATGATAGAGAAAAACAGGGAATAGCCCTTCGAGACGCCCTATACGGGTCTCCTCAGGACAGGCAGGGAGTAGCCCTTCGACAGGCTCAGGACATGGCAGTGTCCAGTAAAAAATGATAAAGGCCAGGCTCCCTTCGGCTTCGCTCCCTTCGACTCTGCTCAGGACAAGCAGGGCAGGCAGGCCCGCACTCTTGAGAGAATGAAATGACAATTTGGATGATAGTCATGAAACAGTTGAAAGTATTGGTTATCGGGTTTGCCCTGGCGCTTTTTTTCTCCAGTGCCGCATGGGCTGGAGAAACTCACGGTGCGTGCCAACAGGAAAGAACCGCAGCTACTACCTCATCTTATTCGTGGTTGCCAAATGAATCCGAGGATCATTCAATCTTGCGTCGTATCTCTGTCCCACGCGGTTATGAGAGAATCGAGGTTAAAGAGGGCAGCTTCGCCCACTGGCTTAGAAATCTTCCTTTGAAAAAAGGGAAACCGCCGGTATACCTATACAATGGCAAGCTCAAAACAAACCAGGATGCCCATGAAGCCGTTGCAAATATAGATGTAGGAGATAGAGACCTTCAGCAATGCGCAGATTCTATCATTAGGCTTCGTGCCGAGTACCTCTTTTCTATCAAAAATTTTGACGCTATTAATTTTAATTTTACCAGCGGAGATATTGCGAGCTGGAATCAATGGAAGCAGGGATACAGAGCTATAGTGCACGGAAACAAGGTAAGATGGATTCAGCAGGCAAAGCCGGATTCTTCTTACCAAAATTTCAGAAAATATCTAAACATTGTTTTCACTTACGGCGGGAGTTATTCTCTCAGCAGAGAACTAAACAGGGTTTCCAATGTTAACCAGATGGAAATCGGTGACATCTTCATTCAGGGTGGATTTCCGGGGCATGCAGTCATAGTTGTTGATATAGCAGTGGATAAAAAAACCGAAGAAAAAATATTCCTCCTTATGCAAAGCTATATACCGGCTCAGGATATACATATTCTTAAAAATTCTACGGATTCACATTTAAATCCCTGGTATAGAGTAAATTTTGGAGAAACCCTTAAGACGCCAGAGTGGGAATTTCAAAAAGATAATCTAATGCGATTCTAAAAAGCCCCAATTTTACAAATCAAGATGCGACCTAAAATCCCATTAATTAAAAATTAAAGCTCTGACCCCCGGCTGACCCAGACAGAAAAAATGTCAAGGACATCTGCATTGCTGGTCGTTGACAAACGACTGTCCATCGTGATATAAGAAGGTAAGAGGTGGCTCGAAGTGTGGCCATCATTCGCTTGTAGAGTGCGCGAGGCATCATGCCCCAAAAAAAAGGGGGGGGAAATGGTTGAAAAGAGAAACATCACCAAGGAGGATATCTTCATCAAGGCCCGGATGCTTTCCGAGGGTGTGAAGGTGCTTAAGGACGGAATTTCTTATGGAACAACTTTGCCTGAGGTCCGCGAGATTGAAGTGCCGGACAACCTGGATGTCAATAATGCGGAGATGCTTTTGGAGGAGCTCTATAAGTCCCGATCGCTCGATCTGACCAATGTCGCACTTGGCAATGCGGTCGTTCTCGATGGTTGCAAGATCCCCGCGCCGATATTTCCGAGAGATGACTCCCACCTGGACCTCACTGTTGATGGCGATAATGTGGTTGTAACCGAGCAAGGGGAGGTTCTGGCAACCGGGAGCTTCTACACCCCACATCGGCCTTGGGACGACGAACGTCTGAGCAACGGGATGCCGGTCGAATCCGTTCTGCCCGGCATGTCTTCCGCGATCGTCAACATCCTGTTCACTCTCTCCTGTAACAATTATAACACGGGAAAGGGCTGCCGGTATTGCGGCCTATTTTCCAATCCGGTGTCGCGGAAGATTAATAACTTACCCATAAGCACCCTGGTGCATTGGGCAAAGTATCAGGCCGAAGCAGTCAAGATCCTGACCGATCACGGATGGCGTGGGATTGTCGCCCTAAGCGGAGGTGCGCTGCCACCGTCGCAACGTCCGGAATATCTCGAACGGCTCGAAGCAGTCATCACCCCGATTCGAGAGGCCCTCGATGAAAAGACCTTCTCGGAACTCAATGTTATCTATAACCATTATCCTCCGGAGGACCTTTCGGACATGTATAAATGGAAGGAGCTCGGGATAAACGGCACCAGTATCGACATGGAGGTGGCGGATGAGGCTAACTTCCCCAGGATATGCCCGGGTAAACACGCATATAAGCCCCAAAAATACTGGAAGGAAGCCCAGGTCGCTTCAACCGAGGTTTTCGGCCCCTTACTCCACACGACAACCAATTTAGTTATGGGCATCGAGCCCATGTCGGCATTAGTTGAGGGGATTGACGAGCGGCTTTCAAAGGGAGTTCTGCCAATCCCGCTTACATTTATACCCGATCCCGGCTCGGCCATGGCGGATGCCAGTACCCCGAATGCCGAATGGCTTGTCGAAGCGGCCGAGAAGATCGCTGACTGCTACGTCCGCCACAGCGCCAAGTTCATCAAGGTGTTCGCGGCCGAGATTGTTACCAACCTCTACTACCGTCGTGCCCCCAAATTCCTCACGCGGAAGGGCAAACCCCGTGCGGGTATGGCCCGCGGTTCCGCCCAGTTGACCCACTTGAGTGCCGTGTTTGATGAGGTGGTGCGCCGGGCACAGAAGCTGCCGGGTGTTGCGGCGAGGCTGAAGATACGGGTCGCCTAATGGCGCGGGATGAAAGGTAGAAGGGGTCAAGTCTGCTCTTGACCTTTGCGAGGGCAAAATCTTTGATATTGGCAAATGAAAGGAGCGTTAAGAGCGTAAGGATCGTTGGGTTCGTTAGTAAGTTGGTGAATCGGTAGAGAATGGGCACCGGAGAGTAGGGATCACAGCTTTACTTAGTCACTTAAGAAATCCTACTTCGTCGGGTAAAAGGGGCGGGGGCTTAAGAGAATTAGTTATGGGAATAATGGAACTACATGGTCCCATTACTCGTCCAGGGTGGGGTAGATCATAATGAGAGATAAGGAAAAGATTTCTAAAGATGATTTTCAAAAATCATTAGAGGATTTAATAAATAAAATTGGTATTATAGAATTAAATGTTGAGAAAGATTCCTTAAAAACATTCTGCGAATTAACTCATCACAATTATTCATTTTATCTGGAAAAAAATTTGATACCACAAGGTTATCTCATGACTTTTACAATCCCATTGTTTACCCAATTTTTTATAACGGCAAGTGTCGATTTAATTCCAAAAGTAATTAAAGGTGTCATTCATACTTTTTCAAGAATAGAATATTATGGACCTTTCAGGATGGACCAAAAGTATTTTGGAAAAATGGAAATGAAAAATTTAGTTGAGAAAAAGGGGAAAATGGGAGAATATTTCGCAGTTGATTTTGAAATTCTTGTTAGTAATGAAAAAGGAGAAAAGGTGGCCTCCGATGTTCATCAATTTTTCTTAAGAATTTAAATTAAAAGTGAGGAAGTATAAATATGGATTTGAATTCTAAAGTCAGTTTTGAAAATATAAAAAAAGGTGATAGGATCCCCGGTTGTGAAGTCAAAATGGATAGAAAAACTTATTTTGAATATAATAAATTAGTAAATGAAATTAATCCACTTCATTTCGATGAAAAATATGCCCAAAAATTAGGTTTTAAAAATATTGTGGTTGCCGGAGTCTATACTTTTTCATTTATTCCAAGAATGATAGCAGAATGGATTGGAGAACCCGGTAGCATTCAAAGTATTGAAATCAAGTACGATAAGCCAATATATATTGATGATGTAGTAACTTATAGTGGGACCGCAAGTAAAAAATATATTAAAGATAATAAAATATTTATCGATTGTGAAATTTCTATTGAGAATGTTGAAGGAGCGAAATTAATTAACGCCATGGCAACAATAAAATTAAGGTAAGTTCTCATTTTTCTCTTATTATATCTTTTTATGAACTTACTGGTTGATTTTTATATATGCAATAAGGAGTCGACAATGAAAATGAAGCATTTCTTTTTCTTACTTCTGGTTCCCTTTGCTTTCATCTCAAGTTCGGTTCTGGCGGATGAAAAGTCTCTGACCATAATCCACACCAACGATCTCCATTCACATCTCCTGGGGCATTCCCCTAATAAAGATTATACCCCCATGGAACTCGGGAATGATCAAACCCTTGGCGGCTGGGCACGGATAGCGACCGTGATCGAGTCGGAAAGGAAAAGGCGCAATAATCCGGTTCTGGTGCTGGATGCTGGTGACTTTCTCATGGGCACTCTCTTTCACATGGTCAGCCGGGAAGAGGCTATCGAGCTTAGTTTAATGAAAGAGATGGGCTATGATGCGACTGCCCTCGGCAATCACGAATTCGACCTTCGCCCCGATGGCCTGGCCAGGATACTTAACACCGCGGCCTTAAAGGGAAAAATCCCGGTAATACTATGTGCCAACGCTATCTTCAACGAGGAGGACGCCAGGGATGACAGCCTAAAAGAAGTCTTTAATAATGGAATTGTCAGGCGGTATATCGTTCTGGAAAGGGGTGGGATGAGGATCGGACTATTTGGGCTAATCGGATATGACGCTGCGGAAAAATCCCCCTTCACCGCACCGGTGAAATTCGAGGACATCCGTTTGACCGCGCGCCGGATGGTCAAGCAGCTTAAAGAATATGAAAAGGTTGATCTGGTCATCTGTCTCTCCCATGCCGGTTTGTATTACGATAAGAATAGATCAGAGGATGAGATCCTGGCCGATGAAGTCCCGGGCATAGATATCATCGTCAGCGGGCATACTCACGCCAAACTTCCTAAACCCATTGTAGTGGAATCCACCGGCACGATCATCGTTCAGGCCTGGGCTTATGGTCAACATGTGGGGGTGCTTGACCTCGCCGTGGGAGCCGGTGCGGTTAAGCTTAAAAACTATAAGGTCGTTGAGATTAACGATACTATCAAGGGAGACTCTAATATAAACGATGCTATCGAATCGTATATTGAGGTTATAAATCAGAAAGTATTAAAGGAACTCGATCTAACATTTTATCAAACGATCGCCGAGACCGATTTCGACCTCACGATCGAGGCCCAGGAATCAAATCTCGGCAATATGATCGCGGACGCTTTCCGGTGGCAGCTTGACCGACTTGAAGACGACCGAGGCGATCGGGTAAGGGTGACGATCCAGTCGAACGGCCTGATTAGAAGTAATATTTTAAAAGGAAAGACCGGGCTGATTAATGTCAGTGATCTTTTCCGAACCACCCCGCTTGGTATCGGTATGGACGGTACCCCGGGCTATCCTCTGGTCAGCTTCTACCTTTATGCCTCGGAGATTAAAAAAGCCCTTGAGGTGGCGACCACTATCGCCCTACTTAAAGGTGGCGATTATTTCTTACAGTTCTCCGGAATAAAGGTTAAATACAATCCCTACCGGATGCCTTTTGATCGAGTGACGGAAATTTCAATCGAAGACGAAAATAGAGAGTACCGGCCCCTTGATTATTCGGCCTCCAATAAGCAACTTTATAAAGTTTCTTCCAATATCTACAACGCCACCTTCATCAAAATTATCGGGGGGTTTACCCACAATATCCTCAAAATGACGCCTAAAGACAGAGAAGGAAATCCCATCTCGGATCTGGCCGAGACCCTGGTGGATGCAGACGAGGAAGCTCCCGGTCTTCAGGAGCTCAAAGACTGGAAAGTGCTAATGGAGTATGTGAGATCTTTTAAGGATAGGGACGGTGATGGAGTGCCGGAAATACCGGAGAGATACAGGGACACTGAGGGCCGAATGGTGCGAGACCCAAGCCTAAGCCCGTATGACCTTCTTTCGGGGGGAAATTATATTACCAGGATTGCCTTTGGAGCCTTCATCATCGTTCTGGCCTTGCTGGTCCTAATCATTTATGTTGGCCTAAGAATTACCAAAAGAATAATTAAAAAAAGTAAAGCTGTTTCATAACCGGGAATGTTCACTTATAGCTCTGAGGCCGTTGCCATCTTTGAACAATACGGAGCCGATGGGTGGCTGAAAAGGGATGGGGAAGCACTGGAGGGTTTGGAAGAGAAGAAGAAAGGTAATCCCCCTCACCTCAATCCTCTCCCCGGTGGGGAGAGGAAGTAGTAAACAATAAAAAGTTCCCTCTTCCCTCCTTCGAGACGCCTTTTGCTCCTCAGGACAGGTGTGGGGAGAGGAAGTAATAACCAGGGGGAATAGGGGACCATGTTATTGAAATATTGCGCGTGAAAGAAATGTGGAGCTCTTGTGTCCTAAAAACTTATAATTTTATGGACGTCCCCTTTATTCACTTAATAAGAAAAGGATTCAAGTAATTTAAAGAGCTTTGTTTGGTAAGAAGAGGGATGGTAATGAAAAATGCCCTGATTAAATATATGAAAAATATTTCGGAGAGTATGGATTTTCATCGGTACCTTACGATTCAATCATGGGCGTTTAGCATTACAATTATTACTGGTATCGGCGTATCATTTTTGAAAAATTCCGCTTGGTACCTAATAATACTACCACTTGCCTCAATCCCAGTTAGCATAGTGATGTTTTATGCTTTTCGGATCATGTCGGAAGGCTCGGTCAATTTGTTCTATGGAATGGGTGGAACTCGATCTTACTCCTCGAATGGCGGTCTATTCGAGGCGGATATGTGGCAGGCTCATGCGATGCGGCGGGAAGGGCGCTTTCAGGAAGTGGTGGAACTGTATGAGGAGATTTCCCAGAAAGCCCCGGATCGCCCCGAGCCCCTTTTTGAGATGGCCGAGGTAAACCGTATCTTAGAAGACTGGAATCGGGCCCGGGCGGCCTATACGAAGGTGGTATTGTTGTTTAGAGAGACGCTCGGGAGTGATCATTTTTACATCCACGAGGCCCGAAAACGAGGCAAGGAAATGATCGCTAAAGTTAGCGGAAAAGAAGCGGAATATAAAAGGAAATGCGGAGATGGAGAAAGTAGTCCGGAGGTAAATTGAGTTCGATCTTTCGCTAATGGGAAATGGGAATGGTTCTCTTTTGCAAAAGTTACTCAGAATTCAGGGTTTAACCTTGATTTACTTTATACTCCTCAATGAGTCTAAAATCTGTTCCTTCCTTTTCCTCTTCCACTCCTGCCAAAGCTCCTGTCTTTTCTTTCCCTTTAAGTCCTTCAGTGTGCTGCGAAGCTCGGCCGGGGCTTCTATCCAATCCCTTAGTTCCCTGACATTAATAGAACTAAGGTAGGAATTGATTGCCAGTTTGCCCTCAGGGATAGCCTTCAGGATTAATCTCGGTAAAAATCCCAGACTTTTGGTATCATAATATACCTGGTAGGATGCCAGGGTTTTCTTTCCATCATTTAGAGGGAAGAGCTCCCAGGAACCACTGTGCACATAGCGGTTCCCTTTAATATTAGTCCAGGTGATTCTCTCCGGTTCGTAGAAGTGGTGCTCCAGTTGATATTTGATCTTGGATGAGAAGATGACAATATTAATATCATATTTATATTCAACCCGCGCCTTATTGCTCTCTTGTTCCAGAACCTTTATCCCCTTCATCATGGGCATAAAATAACGGTAGCTCTCATAATCCACCAGGTCAGCCCATACCTTCTCCGGTGGTGCCGCGAAGGTTATCCAGGTAGATACCAGTAAGGGCTTTCCTTCTTCCGGTTTTTTGAAGATTAGCACCGGGCCCCGGGAGGTAAGAAGTTCCATTATTTTTAATTCTTCTTTTCGGTTAAATTTGAACTCTTCCGAAGGCTTTGTCTCTATAACTTCTGCTCCGTCTTCCCCTTTGAGCAGCTCTACTCTTTTCTTAACACCTCTGGCAAAGACTGTTCCGGCAGCGATGCTTATTCCTACATCAAGAAACGGATACTTCTTATAGAGACGCTTTAGAAGCCCGGAACCAGGCTGGGCCCAGGCAGTATAGAAATACATAGTATTTCCTTCTTCCGCCGGAATATTCTGGCCCCAGCCATAGGTCTTCTCGATAGTTCCCCCGAGCCCTACCCAGTCGTTTCTCAGGGGAGGCTGGTTGTACTGTCTTAAGGAATATTTTACATGCAGGGGGAAGAAGAGGAACTTGAAGCCTAAGGTAAAGGTTACATCATAAATATTATTGTCTATCTTGGTGGCTTTGGCGGAAGAACACGAGGGGACCCACTCAGAAAATTTATCATGACCAATAATCACTCTCCAGACCTGCTCAGGGGTAGCATTAACCAGAATCCCTGAGGAAAGAAGCCAGGGGATCTCCTCGGTGGTCTCATCAAACATAACTATCTGTTCTCTTTTTAAAATACTTTGAAGTGTCTGGTGGTTGGTCCCTGCTGGTAAGACGGATCTCCCAATGGTGAGTCTCATCTCCTTCATGATGTCTATTTTCTCTGAGGGCTTGGGGGAGAGAGATACCTCCTCCGCTTCCCCAACCGTCATCGGAAGGAGGATGGCAAAGGCAATCCAGATTAAGAATATGTGATATCTGGACTTTTTCATTTTTCGGTAGTGTACCTATTCTATATGATAGTTTCAGCCATATATTTACTTACTCAGCCTACCACCGTTATCCGTTATTCGGTTGCGCTGCTCGTTTCGTCTTTTCCTTCGACAGGCTCAGGACAGGCGTCATCTGGTTGCGTTTCTCTTTACACTAAGGTAGTCCACTAAGAGCAGTTTCCCTTCTGTCGGAAGCCTAATAGAATGAGGGCAGGTAAGAGAGTTAAGCAGGAGATAGTAACCAGGATGATAGCCAATGCATTAATCAGACCGAACTTGCGCATTACCTCCAAGTTGGATAGTACGATACTGCCCAGGCCAATCGTGGTTGTCAGGTTGGCAGTCAGGACTGCCTTCCCTACATGCTCGATGGTTGCGACAATTGCCGGTTGAGGAGGGTTACCTTCTTTCAATGACCGGCGGAAAAAGTGCATAATGTGGATCGTTGCGTCTACTCCCAAGCCAATGACCAGACCTCCGGTAAGAACAGTTCCGAAGTCAAGGGGGATATTCAGATATCCCATTGCCCCCAATGAAATATATAGTGGGATCAAAACTGAGAGGATCGAAAAGAATCCGCCGCGCAAGGATCGCTGGCTTAATAGAAGGAGAATGAATACGATGATACTTGCTAAGATCAGACTCTGGATTTGACTGCGATGGAGCAGGCGGTCGAACATCTCGAAGAATGTAGGCATACCAACCTGGGTGATCTCGAGCGGGACCCTCTCAGCCACCGCCTGCTGCAATGCCCGGCTTCCCGCTATTTCGTAAGGGAAGCACCATTGCACCCGGTCATATAGCTCCCGGACAATACCTTCCGATCGTTTATGGAAAAATCTATGACTGCGAAGTTTCTCCGGGAATATATGCCAGAGCCTGGAGGTCAGATAGCGGAATCGATTCTCTTTAATGAGTGCTTCAATCTTCTGCCCAATATCCTCACTCACATAGGTAACTTCCTCTTCGTCATCGGCAAAAACATCCCTGAAGCCAAGAAGCTGTTGATAAATTTGGGCCGGGAGCTTCTCGTCAGGTATGGGGGCAGTCAAGAGTGAACCGATGCTTTTCAGTAACTCTTCTCGCCGGTCAGCAGGGAATTCAATCGGGGCCTGGTCGCTGCTGAGATAATGTTTTAACGCCAGCAGGATTGGATCCACTTCCAACCACTCAAGAGATTCTCTGAATGCAGGAAGGAGTTCCTTCTCAATGGTTTCAATTGAAGGGGCAGCATCTCCACCGTAGGCGCGGGCCAGACGGTGAAGTTGTTTCGCCGCCTCTTGCCCTTTGATCCGGTTCAGTCTCTCCCTTTCTTCCGGTGAGAGGGAAATAGTATCAATACCAAGGAGCTGGTTACCGGTATCAGCGGATAGAAATCGGTCAGTTATCACGGTCAGCTCACCGAGTTGAGTCGATACCTCAACCGGGGTATAGGCAATAACAAGCCCATGTTCCCGGTCCGGGGTAACCAGGTTTCTTAGCGACTTCTCTCCCTCGAGAAAGAACCAGAGGTTTCCAACCCCCGATATTGTTTCAGGAATAGAGTAGGTTCCGTTGATCAGCCAGTTTAGCTCGGCGATAAAATCAGCCAGAGATGAGTAACTCCTGAACTCAGGACGGGAGCGCAGGTAGTTTTCTACCTTCATCTGGGCCTTGAGGATGGCCGGGTGCTTGTGGTCGCCTTGGAAGTAGATGCATTGTACATATGAACCCCCGAAGTGTTGACGGAGAATCCGCGCTGCCTCCCGGGGGATACTCTTATCCGGTAGCATATCGATGATACTATAGGAGGCGGTGATCCGAAATATCCCGGGAGTCATCAGGATTATAAGGAGGAGGAAAAAGAAGATGAGGGATCTTGGATGCGCAGTGACTAACCGGCTAATATTTATCAGCCAGGTGTTAAACGGATCAATCGACCGGGCAGTTCGCTGCTTCCGGTGCACGAACTTGCCGATGAGGGAGAGCAATGCCGGCAGGAAGGTAAGGGAGAGGAACATGGCGCTTCCCAGGCCGATCGCCAATTCTAAGCCAAAGGTCTGAAGGATGGGGATTCTGGTGGTAGTAAATGTGAGCAGTCCCGCAATCGTGGTTACCGCCGACATGACAATCGGGCTACTGAGCTGAGAGACAACAGCATCGACGGTTCCCCGCCGCTGAAAATGATTCAAGACATGAACTGCATAGTCCGATCCGACCGCGAAGATAAGGACAATTACCGAGATAGTCATCACATTCATCGGCATATCGAACAGGGACTGCATCCCGAGGACATAGATTATCGCCAGTGCCGCTATCAGTAATGGGAGAAAGACACCCGCTATCCTCCGGAGCCCTAAGAATAGGAGAATACCCACAAGAAACACTACCACCGGGGTGAGTGTCATCATGTCCTTCTTCATATACTCGTCAATGTAGACGGTGTATATCGGGTCGCCGCCGAAGTAAAGCCCTTCCGGCCCGATAGATTCCTGAAGGTGGTTGCGCAGTTTTTCCGCTACTTTCACATCATCAGCATCTCCGCTGATATTGGCGAGGATGGCGGTGTAACGGGAATCAGCAGAGACGAATGTGTCAACATACATCTCCCGGGACATCACATAGCGCTTAAGCTCGGCCAAATCCTCGGGACGCTGAGGGATACTATCAATTAGGTAAGAGACATCGATATCACCTTCGATCTCCCGCATATCGATCACATTTGTCAGACTCGTTACATTGGCGAGTTCGGGAATCTCCTCCAGCAACTCGGTAATCTGTTTCACCTGTCGGAGGGAGGCGGCGGTGAACACCTCCTTCGAATCTAAGATGACAAAGACCATATTGGCGGAGAAGAGCTTCCCGAGTTTTTTGAAAAGCTTCGTGATCCTTTCCTGCTTGGGGAGCCAGACATCATAAGAGTTATCCACCCGGAGGTTTTTAGTCTCAATAATGAAGTATCCGGTAATCAGTAAGGTCAGCAGGATCGTCAGCCAACGATACCGGGTTGCCAATAGACCGAGAATACGGTGAGTAGACTTCTCATTCATCAGCGATCTTTCCATTTATTGAATTGGGATTTTAACCACGAATTACACGAATTACACGAATTACACGAAGAAAATTTCTCTTTGGGAATTGAACCACGAATTACACGAAGAAAATTTCCTTTTGGGAATTGAACCACGAATTACACGAATTACACGAAGAAATTTTTCATTTGGGATTTTAACCACGAATTACACGAATTACACGAAGAAAATTTCTCTTTGGGATTTAACCACGAATTACACGAAATAATTTTCCTTTGGGATTTTAACCACGAATTACACGAATTACACGAAGACAATTTTCCTTTGGGATTTTAACCACGAATTACACGAATTACACGAAGAAAATTTCTCTTTGGGAATTGAACCACGAATTACACGAATTACACGAAGAAATTTTTCATTTGGGATTTTAACCACGAATTACACGAATTACACGAAGAAATTTTCCTTTTTTAGGATAGTAGGGAGTAGTGCTCAGTAACATTAGTTTTTGCCCAATTCCCCCTCACCCTAAACCTCTCCCCGTTGGGGAGAGGGAACTTTTTACTGTTTACTACTTCCTCTCCCCTGGGGGAGAGGAATGAGGTGAGGGGGGAGTCTTGAACAAGCAAGAATTAATGTCACAGAGCACTAGTAGGGATGTAGTTGGGGAGCACGTGGTTCCCTATTTTCGCCGAATCAGGGAATACATTCAAAACCCTGTTCTTTGAAATGTCGATCAAATGCAAACACCGACTTGATTCCCAGTTGTCGCATTATATCGAAACTGACACA
>SDBT01013771.1_pt1 | contig 12939 bp, 8 predicted proteins | sample 2277101 | NCBI WGS metagenome assembly SDBT01 (sample SAMN10404973, study PRJNA504765) | marine sediment metagenome | isolation source: marine sediment core GS10_PC15, 103 cmbsf | place: Arctic Ocean: Southern Knipovich Ridge | collected 2010 | reverse complement strand
CCAGGTTTTCCCCTTCCTTCCAACCCCATGCAGAGCGCGGTAGCCGTTTTCGATTTAGCTTTACGTCACCTTTCATCAAATGAATCCCCGGCATTTGCGGCCCGTGCTCGGTGGCTATGGGCATGAACCGGTAACTTCGATCCTTGGAATAGAACCAAGTCCCCGGTGATCTGCCTCTGGCAACCTGCTCATGCAGCGTAACAAGTGGATTGCTGAGCCGGGGCCTTTCGGCTTCGAGCAATGTGATGATACTTTGGGAACCGTATAGGGTGGCATTTGGATGATATTTGCGGGCTATATAGGCTACGTCCAATAGGTGATCGTAGTGGGCGTGGCCCACCAAAATCGATTCTACCTTGATCCCAGTCTGCTGGGGGTGCAGCTGATCGATCAACAGTTTATCGGGCTTTATCCAGCCCAAGCCTACGCGGGTCCAATGTGGATTTGAATACAATGGTGCTGTTAGAATAGCCTGATCACCGCGTTTGAAAAAGTAGCCGGCACAGCCTAGATATTGAACTTGCAGCAGGTCGCTATAATTGGGGGCATCCGCCCGGATTTCCCCCATGTCCGGCAAGGGCTGAATATTGGGATCCATGTGGAGGCACCCGGATATTGCGGTTGCAAGTGATAAAACTAATAGTTTGTTGGATATCATCTTTGGCAAATTACAGATAATGATTCCCTCTGTACATCAAATAATAATTGACCTGCCCCCGTTCTTCATACCAGTTGTAATGAGAATTTAGGTTTATGATAAGACTCTTACTTCATTCATGCATCGGCATCAGCCGCGGCGATATTAACGCAACATGCTTATATTTGTCGACTCGGTAAACTGCTGGCCGGTTTCGTATAATTCAGTATCGGAGCAGTTAAATGGTACGGTTATTGTGGCGATTTCCAGCATTTAGAATGATCGGGATTCTATTTATATTGCGCTGCAGTATGAACGGTTGCAGCTGTGGTTTGAAAGGGGCCGCGGTCAAGCAGTTGATGCGAATGGCAGTGGGCTGCCTTGTTAAATGAGAACCGTGTACCGTATCGGGCGCTCAGGCAGCAGCTCCCTAATTTTTTTGGCTGGTAAATCTACCCGGGAATATTAAGTGTGTTGCTCTCACCATACAAAGCCCAGTTCCTCATACCACATGATCGATTAGCATTATTGCTGCAGCTGTTATCTAAAACATGGTTAAACCTTTTGCAGTGTTATTGTTATCTCGCTCATTTCAAGTTCAGAAAATTTGTAGGGAAAAGCATGTTCTGGTGGGGTATAAATGATCTTATCCCGGGTGATCTCAAAGTGGTCGAAATTAACCTTGCCCAGAGCGCCTAATGCTATTGATTTGATCCGGTCAGCCAAAGGCTCGTCAATTATCTGGTACTGGATTTCGATTTGTTGCGTCTCTCGGTTCAGGGTTGGGACCAGGGTCAGCTTAAGTTGTTTGGGAAGCATAAAATTGAGCATTGGGTTCTCCTGCGCATAATTGTGTAGATCACGACTGGTAGCTTGCCGATACCAGGAATAAAGGCCTCATTGATAACTAGTGAATTTAGTTATAAAAGGATTCTAATCACTATGGCAAAGACACACAATAGTGTGCAATGTACCTATTATTGATTGAGCAGGGAGCTGTGTTAGCGGTTTTATCGGGTTGTGTAACAGGCTAAATGGGCTTGCGCCGCAATCGCTTGAAAAATGGACACTGCGCGAGTAAATTGCAGTCCGCCAACCAAGGGGTTGGCCGCTGAGCGAACAATCCGGCACGATTGCGTCTAAGAGGTACAAATGAATGCCCGTAATCTGCGGGCACTTCACAAAGGAGTCACCAATGGCAAAATCAACGACCAAGCCCAAACCCAAGCCCAAACCTAAGGCCAAGCCTCAACCAGGCATCGTAGCATTTACAGAGGACAATTTTACTCCGAAAGAGATTGCTCACCAAATAATCCAACTCGAAAATGAAATTTATGAGTGCAAAGATGATCTCATCCAAATTAGAAAGAGAAGTTTCTTTTCGAAGATGGTTAAAGGTACAACTAGTGATTTAACAGATGCCATGATCAAGCAGAATGATACGATCGGCATGTTCCTGGGTGTGATAACCCAAATAATCTATTTGAATGTTCACAACACCTTTTGGCTGGGCCAGATCCTTGAAATCTTGGATGATCAAAGTGAATTAAAGAAAGTAAAAGACCAGAGCTACATCAGAATGGCCAAGGATTTCATTGGGGAGTCGATTAAATCTTCGAAGATAACCTCCGGTAGGATGGAGAATATCGACGAGGAATTTATGCTGATACGAAACCACATCATCGAAAAGCGCAAACTTGATAGACGTCAGGACGAAATGATTAGTCAGCTGAATGTGGCAATTCATGAGAAAGACATACTGGACAAAGAGCATAGTGAGCAATTAGAACAGATCATCGAAACGGATATGAGGCAAGATGAAAAGATTGAAAAAATCATAGTTGAAAAGCGCAAACTTGATAGACGTCAGGACCGAATGACTGTTGAGATGAAGGCGGAGAAAGAGGAGAAGGAAAGGCTTGAAAAAGAGCGTAGTGCGCAATTAAAGAAGATAATCCAAACTGACGCGAAGCAAGATGAAAAAATTGATGAGATTCTGAAATTGTTGCAACTAAAGGACCGCGCCGATATTATGCAGACTAGTGAACTGAAAAATGTGAAGGATATTACTGGTCAAATATCTGAGCGTTTGGAATCCGCAGGCGTTGAAATGAACAAAATAGGAATTGAGTTAACAAGCAATTCGCTACGATCAGCGACCACATTTGAGCGAAACCTGTGGTTAGTGGTTTTAAGTCTTATCGCCAATTTCGTAATCATTGCCTGGTTAATCTTTCACTAGGGTACTAGCTGTTTGAGCTGTGTCGAAGCTGCTGTTGGCAAAGCAAATCTGAATAACGCAGAGGTCGAATATGAGATACACAAAGAGAGCCGCAATTATTATCAGCATTGTATTAATGGTAATTACCAGGACATACGCGGCTGATCTTACAATTGATGTTGGAAAGGTTGATGCAACCGGATTCCCCACCATCTGTGTTACCATCTCTGTAAAGGGATCGGATGGAGAGCCCTTGCAGAAATTGAACTCAAGAATGATCTCTGTTTACGAGGACAGTATACCAGCAGGGCATGTTTCGCTGAAGACAATTAGGGAACGTGGAGCGAATGTTGCCGTACTATTTGCCGTGGATGCTTCATTAAGCATGAAGGGCGAGCCACTTGACAGTGTCAAGGTTGCCATCAAATCTTTCGCGGGCAAGCTCCGCAGTGGAGACTACGTTGGCATATTGGCATTCCATGATGATGTTGAAATTATTTCCGATTTCACTGAGATTAAGGATTCAATATTAGCGCGGACTGATCGGATTCAGGCGCAGGGGTCTATTACCGAGCTGCACTACGGCATTGTAAAAGGTCTGGAGTTGTTGAGTGAATCGGATGTGCTTCCGGAGTCCAAAATACTTATTGTTCTATCGGATGGCAAAGACGAGGGCATTGCATATACGGTTGACGATTGCGTGGAGCTGGGTAAGGTGAAAGCTGTGCCCATCTACTCAATTGGCTACCACACCTTAGTTGAGAGCAAATATTTACGGGTGTTGGAGCGTATATCAGGATTGACCGGGGGCCAATATAACGACGCGCCTTCGACGGCCGTACTGAGCGCAATGTATGCTCGAACTTTTGAACAGATTCAAGAGCGCGCAACACTTTGTTTTAGAGCACAGGCAATTAAAGCTGATAGCCTTAAGCATTCCGTTGAGATACAAATTAAGAGTGGGCAAAACTATGGTGCAGCCAGTATTTCTTTTCGATCACCGCCCGGCTCAACCATTACGTCTGAGGTAAATGGGCCGCGCAACTGGTGGGTTATTCTTGGAATGTTGGCATTTATTCCACTTGGTGCGTTTGTAATAGTATTTTACTACGCGAGTAAAATCAAGCGGCTGATGCTCAGATTGAGAAGGAAAAATTAGGTTTCACCTGATCTGGGATAGCAGTTTACCAGTATGGAGTTTCCTACTGAACCAGAATCGTTCAACATCCAGACCAGCTTGGATTAGGGGGGGTGCTCTAGTTGCATGATGTTGGCCGGTCATGCTAAATCTTTACTTTGAGCCAACCTGCTTCAAGGATGAGGCCGATTAGCAAAGAGCCCCGGTGAATACACCGAGGCCCATACTGCCATTGTGGTGCGGTACCGGCCGGATTCAAACCAACATCGACCAGCTAACAGCTGGCTGCATTCCCAATTATGCTACGATCCGCTACACTATATATCGGCAAAAATCATGCCGTCTCTAGCTCTAAAGTAAATAAACGTGTGAAAACGACAGTTTGATGCAGTTTCGAGCAGGGGCAGCCAATTCTGCGCCCAAAGGTGAGCAAGGTGTTGTGATAGTAAATTGGCAGCCCGGTACGAGTAAACAGGGGATCAAAATGAGGCAGTGCATCGTTTTGAGACCAAATTTGCTTTAGGAGCCAACCATGCGCGGCGCTTCGATAACATCTTTGTGGAATGGCAATGGCGATAGGCAAAATATGAGCAAGTATATCTTTGTGTCCACCAGACAGTCAAAAACCGGTTTAGGCGTGAGGGAATGTGTGAGCTTCAGTAATCTTAAGCGAACTCATCAATCACTTGGCAAGCGGACATCAGAATTGGTATATTTTAGCCAACTCAGGCCAGTCTCGATGCAGCCATCTGGTCATTGCCAACGGTTGAGACCACCAATGGCGAGCCTGGACTTGGCGAGCTTAAAGGAGTTGGCCGCCTGGGGAACAACCTGGCACGATTGCACCTGTGAGTTGCAAATGAGTGTCCAAGCCCTGGGTCTACATCAGTTATTTGATGAACAGGTCCCAGGTGGAGATATAGTGTATAATACTTTCGGGTTCCATAAATAGATGTTAATAATCTTCATTACGCCATTGATTGTGTAAATACGTGTGTTTAAGGATTCATTGATGAACGACCAACGCAAGACCAAAGCCCAATTAATACAGGAATTGAATGAACTGCGCCATCGATTAGAGTCGCCAGAGGGCAGTGGAGCCGCCGAGCGCAAGCAGGCTGAGCAAGCGCTGCATGCGAGCGAACATCGGTTTAAAACCATTTTTTCTGAAGCGCCTTTGGGTATCGCTTTAATCGATTCGATCACAGGGCGCAGCATCAATGTTAATTAGCGTTACGCTGAAATTATTGGTCGAACCATAAAAGAGACGGCCGGCATAGATTGGATGAGCCTTACACACCCCGATGATTTACAGGAGGACCTTGATAATATGGCGCTCCTGAATGCCGGTGAGATACCCGGCTTTACCATGCAAAAGCGCTATATTCAGCCCGATGGCACCATCATTTGGATCAATATGACAATTGCGCCTGCCGAAGCCAGGGATCCGGAACACCCACGCCATCTGTGCATGATCGAAGACGTCACTGAACACAAACTTGCCGAGGATGCCTTAGAAGCCGCTGAGGAAAAATATCGTCGGCTGGTAGAAGAGACCAGTGACACCATCTATTCTACAGATCGCTCCGGTCATTTCACTTACGTTAATCCATCCGCAGTAGACATTACGGGCTATGCCGAGCAGGAACTGGTGGGGATGGTGTTTAAAAACCTGATCCACCCAGATTGGCTTGGATATGTCCAGGATTTTTATTACAAGCAAAGGGCAGAGGCACTACCGAAGACGTCGCTAGAGTTCCCTATTATTACGAAGCAATCAAAAATTAGATGGGTTAGCCAGACGCTTAACGCTATTATTAAAGATGACAGGTTTGAGGGTGTACATGGGACGGTGAGGGATATTACAGAGCACAAACAGGCAGAATATGAATTGGATGAGTCTAGAGAGAGATATCGAGAATTATCTAAGGATCTTAAAATTGCCGTTAATACAAAGGATAAATTCTTTTCTATAATGGCACATGATTTGAAAGGACCGCTAGCCGCTTTCTCTGCTTTAGCAAAATTGTTTGCAACAAATTTTAATAAATTCACTCTGGCCGAGATGAAAGATATGATAGAGCAATTACACACTTCATCATCACAGACGTATAAGCTTTTGGAGAACTTGCTAGATTGGTCAAGACTCCAATTGGGCAGGATGGAGTTCAATCCCGAAGCTGTGAATGTTTTTGAACTGTTACAGGAGAATATCGAGATTCTTAAATCTCAGGCAGATGGTAAGGATCTGTCCATTATCAATTCGGCTAGCTCAATCAATAGTGTTTTTGCGGATAGAAATATGCTGACGACCATAGTTAGAAACTTGATCGCGAATGCTATCAAGTTCACACCTCGTGGTGGGGAAATTGTACTGTCTTCCAAGGTTGACGAGGAACAATCGGACGTCGTCATTTCGGTTTCTGATACAGGCATAGGCATACCCAGTGAGATTATTGCATCCATATTCAATATTGGAAGTAAGCGGAATACGCTGGGTACGGAGGGAGAAGCGAGCACGGGGCTTGGCTTGACCCTGTGCAAGGAATTCGTTGAAAAAAACCGCGGTAGGATCTGGGTTAAAAGTGCTGTCGGTAAAGGGAACACATTCTCATTTGCACTCCCTCCAAGTACATAACTCCAGGCCGTATGCTTCGCAGGGAATAAAATCGTTTAACTGCCCATTGATAATGCTGGTTTCATATTCTTTCATCCTGCTTGTTTATCAGATCAAGCTGTTCTAAGTTTATTCTGATACAGTGCTGAGCCGTAAGCCTGAGAAAGGAGGAATCGACAGTCCTTCTGCCGGGCAATATTACTTAATGAGCGCTAGCTAGCGCATTATCAAGGTGCCAATTTGACTGACGACAAAATTCCACAACTACAGATCCTCGTCGTAGATGACGTGGCGATTAATCTGGCCCATTTGCAGGCTCTGGTTAAACTGGTGGGCCATAAACCAATTCCGGCCAGTAATGCAGCCCAAGGGCTGCAACTGTTACGCAATAACCCGACAATTGCGGCCTGTCTGGTAGATCTTAATCTCCCTGATCTCGATGGTGTGAAGATGTTCAAAGAGTATAATAATCTTGTTAGAAACGGCTTGGCTAGAAAGAACCTGCCTTGGGTACTCGTGACCTCAGAGCAAAACGTTGTCCGGTTGCGCGAGGCAAAGAATGCCGGTTTTATCGACATAATCAGTAAGCCACCCAGCGCTGAACGGATAGCAGAATTTCTCAACACTCTTCAGAATACCGGCCGTGAAGGTCGAGATACTGATCCATTATTCCTGGTTAAAGAAACACAGGCCTCAATTGATGCCACGCTGAAGGCGATCATTACCACCCAGCACTCCGTGGCGGCCAAAAAATTGATACAGGGAATGGATGAAGCCAAGAAAAGGCTAAGTATTCTATTAGACTAGGCTCTGCCCGCTCTCTTTCCGGAGTCAATCTTGAAACTGTGTGCGAGAGGTGGCACTACCTCACCCCGCTCCCGACACTGCGGTCGGGACAGGTCGGTGCTACCGAGGCCCCTCTCCTGTTGGAGAGGGGTGCAGATGGTACAAACCGGTACATAGGTTACACATTGTTCTCAGGACATAGGTAACAGTTTGGTTATTTGAAGAAACCCGTTGTGAAATGCCGCAGCTAGCGCCCAGCGAAGCCGCCGCTGGTAGCGGGGCAAGCAACCCCTCCCTGGCCATAAAATCGGCCAGGCCTCCCCTAAAAGGGAGGCAAAGAGGCGGAAAAGAAGTGCGCCCCTGGCGGACGAGGACCGAAGGGCCTGGACCGGGGGCCTCGTCGTAGCCGTTGGTTACTCCTGCGACGAGACTGAGTGGTCTTTCGCTCCCCACACTGTCGCGAACCACAGTTTACGCGGTGGTCGGTTCGATGAGTACTTTCACTCCATCCAGTCTGGTCCACTGCTTGGCTCGCTCCAGGTCGTAGGTTTGCTGCAGGTTGAGCCAATACTCAGGTGTGGTGCCGAACGCTTTAGACAGGCGCAGGGCCATGTGAATGCTCACGCCAGAATGCCCGTTAATTAGCTCGGAAAACGTCTTGCGTGTCACTCCCAATGCATCGGCCGCGTCGGTCACAGATAAATTGAGCGGCGTCAGACAGGTTTCCTTGATCACACTGCCCGGGTGGGTTGGGTCTTGCTTTGCCATGCTATTCCTTTCAGTTTTAACTTAATTGCCGTCCCAAATATAACGCGTAACGTAACGGGTTACAAGTAAAATAATAGCGGCTGGTGGTTTGTATTTATGAATCTGCGCTCGATTGGTTGTGGGATCCAGTAGGATTGCTTCGAAATAACTTTTTGCAGGTAAAAAACTGATGCTTATTTTCTGCCGCTCTCATATCGCAGTTTGCGGCGATCAGTTGAAAGCATAGCCATTTAATTGCTTCGCGTTTCGGCATTTATTCAAAACCTCCCCATTAACCAGCTTGACAGCGTTTTATTACCGCCCGAATTGAGCATTAGATGTTCACTATTCGTCGATTGGTTTGGGTTGGCATTTACAGGCTGGCAGCTGCTCAGCATCCGCAACCCGAAATAGTATAACCGGTCCAATATTGTTAGCATCGACAACCCTATCTGCACTGTCCGCCAGCAGTATTATTGCATTAGAATGCTAAGAAGGATACCATTCGGCCCGTCGATAGTATTAAATTCGGACCTCGCAACATTGTTTTGGGAGGCTGCTGGGAATGTTGCTCCAGAACCTCCATTTCTTTGGGCGGGTAAACCCGCATAATTCGCGAAGGTAGTAGAGGCCAACGCCGCTTACAGGTGGCTGGTAAACCGAAAAACTGACCCTGGCAGCCATCATTATGGAGAGTAGATAATGTCCTCAATCATTAAACAGCCCAGTTCCAAAGCAAGCGGAAATGATGCACCTGCAGCAGATAATTCCGCCAGCCCCAAATACCCTGGTATTCCGATAACCACTAACGGCAATCAGTTGGTGTCATACTATACTGAGGCACGTTTGGCTGAAGCCGGGATATTTTATCCCATTACACCGAGTACGGAAATGGGTGAGAATTTCCAGCTATCATTTGCCCAAGGTGATTTAAACGTATTTGGTACCGCAAAAATAGCCATCGAAACCGAGGGTGAACATGCCGCTCAAGGCGGGGCAATTGCCGCCGCAGTGACCGGTAAGCGGGTCGTCAATTTTACTTCCGGGCAAGGACTGCTATATGGTCTGGAGCAGTATTATCATGCACCTGGCAAATTTGCTACGGTTGTGGTTGAGGTGGCAGCCCGTGCCCTTACAAAACACGCTCTTAATGTGCATTGTGGGCATGATGATGTTTACGCGACAATGGATACCGGCTGGACCATACTGTTCGGTAAGGACGCCCAACAGGCCGCTGACCAAGCGGTAATTCTCCGCAAGGTGAACGAACTTAGCCTGAATCCCGGCATCAATTGCCAGGATGGTTTTTTGACGTCGCATCTGGAGCGCACGTCATGCATGCACGAAGCCGATTTGTTACGCGAATTCTTAGGCCGTTCAGACGATCTAATCGAGTGTCCCACGGATGCGCAGAAAGAATTATTTGGACCCATGCGTCGGCGGGTGCCGGAGATGATTGATCTTAAAAATCCCATGTTGCTAGGCCCGGTGCAGAACCAGGAACACTATATGAACGGTATTGCTGCCCGCCGTAACAATTTCTCAGAGGATATTTTGGGCTTCCTGGAAGAGGCCTATGCAGAATTTGGCAACCTCACGGGTCGCCACTATGGCCTGATTTCCCAGTATAACTGCGAGGGCGCAGATACGGTGATGGTGAGTATTGGCTCGTCGGCTGAAAATGTTGAGGCTGCCGCAGATTACCTGGCGGATACGCGGAGTGAAAAATTGGGTGTTATCCATATCAATGTGGTGCGTCCGTTCCCGGAAAAAGCCATTGTTGAGGCGTTGCGCGGTAAGAAAAACGTAATCGTCCTTGAGCGCAGTGACGAGCAGTTGGCTGGTAACGGTCCACTGGCGCGTGATATTAGAACGGCATTATCGAAAGCCCTTGAAAACAACAGCACCAACGCTCACGAGGGAATTCCAGTCCTCACAGCTGCCGAGACACCACGGATTTTTAACGGCATCTACGGCTTGGGTTCGCGGGATTTTCGCCCTGAAGGCATACTTGGCGCTTACGATTTCGTGCAAGGCCGGATCAGCCGTACTGATGGCCGTAAAGCGACTGATGGCACCAGTTTTTTCTATGTAGGTATCAATCACCCATATGCGGTGGTGTCCGATGAGACCCCCTCGTTATTGCCCAAAAATGCAATTGCCATCCGGTTCCATTCGATTGGCGGCTGGGGCATGATTACTACTGGTAAAAACATGGGTGAAATTCTGGGCGCTATGGATGAATACCTCCGGGCCCGGAGCAAAGAGGGTGGCCAGGCCGATGCTGTGGGGATGTTGCACATTAGTGCCAATCCCAAGTACGGATCGGAGAAGAAAGGTGCACCTACATCGTACTTCCTGTCGATGGCCCATGACCGCATACGGGTAAACTGCGATCTGAAGCATGTGGACGTCGTTTTATCGGCCGATCCCAAGATATTTACGCACGCCAATCCACTTGAAGGGATCCAGCCCGGTGGTGCATTTGTGTGGGAAAATGGCGCTCCTGATACGGCCTGGGAGCGGATTCCCGTATGGGCCAGGCAGGAAATCGTCGATAAAGGTATCCGGGTATTCTTACTACCAGGATTTGACATTGCGCAAGACGCAACAGATCGTGAAGATCTGCAGCTGCGGATGCAGGGTAATGCATTTCTGGGAGCGTTTTTTAAAGTATCGACCTTCCTGACAGATAACAAAATTCCAGCTAATACGTTCAAAAAGATCGTTGAGGCTCAGTATAATAAGAAGTTTGGCCGGTTCGGTGAAGAGGTTGTCGCCTCAAACATGCTGGTGATGCAGGCCGGATTCGACCGGATTGTTCAACTAACGCCTGGCGATATAAATGCCACTGATCGCTCTTCCATGCGTGGTCCGGTGGTTAAGGTTCGGGAAAACGGGCAGTTGAATCATGGTGTGAACGACGCAAAAGCACCTGTATTTTCGACCGCCAAGTTCGATAGCGAATTCAGGGCTGGCCTGGGGTACAATCAACCGGCATCGGCTTTGGCATCGGTGGGTATGGTGGCATCAGGCACTGGCGCAGATGCTTCGAAATATGGTGCTCGTAGGCAGGTACCAGTATGGATTGCAGAAAACTGCACCCAGTGCATGGACTGTATTACGGCTTGTCCCGACACTGCTCTACCCAACACCGCCCAGGATATTGCCACTGTCCTCAAATCGGCCTTTAACAGCTACATTGAGGCTGCTGACGTGCGTGAGACGTTGGTTGCCAATGTTGCCGAGGTTGAGGCAAAAGTACGGGCCAAAATGAACGAATTGCTGGCAGCCAAGAATCTGGATACGCCATTTGCAGAAATTGTACTGGCGACTTTGGAGGAAATGGGAAAAGCCGATACGAGCCTCAATCATGGTGCACTTGATAAATTGAAATCGATTTTACCAGCGTTGCCAATGGCCTATGCCAAAACCAACGCATTGTTTAAGGTGATGGAAAAGAAAGAGCCGGGTTCGGGTGCCGTGTTTGGCATATTTGTCAGCGATTTATGCAAAGGTTGCGGCGAATGTGTTGTAGAGTGTGGCGACCACGATGCGCTGCGCATGGTCGAGGAGACCGAAGAGCTGAATGGCGAACATTTAACGGCCATTGGCTTCTTGAACACATTGCCCGATACACCGGCCAAGTACCTTGGGAAATTTGACCCCGATAATCCCCAGGACAGCATTGGCGCTGCGTTGCAGAACCACCTGATGGTGCGGCGGAATTATGAAGCGTTGGTTTCCGGTGACGGCGCCTGTGCCGGTTGCGGCGAGAAATCGGTCCTGCGTGCAGTGTCTACAGTGACCGAAAGCCTGATGCGGCCGAGGTTCCATGCTAAAGCGGATCGTCTTGACGAAAAAGCCAATACACTTGAAGCCGACGGCATGAAGTTGCTGCAGACCTTGAGCGGTAGCGATCCTGGCAGCTATAAGCTGCTGAAGCGGACCGTTGCCCATGTGCTAATGGGCTTGGGTCGTGAAGAAGGCGGTTTGGTTGACGCGGCAATGACTGAAAAGAAAATTACCGATGAGCAAATTGTTGAGGCGTTGGTGGTGGTCTTGCGCCAGGATGCCTTCAACCATCGCGATTTACAGGCGCTGGACGGCCGCTTGGCCAACGGTATGGCGGTGATGGCGATGACGGCTCACACCGGTTGTAACTCGGTGTACGGATCAACGCCACCGAACAATCCGCATCCATACCCGTGGATGAACTCACTGTTCCAGGATGGTGTGACGATTGGTTGGATATTGGGCGAAAGTTTTATTGCCAGTCATGGTCAACGATCGGTTTTACCTGAGCGCCTGACGGATAAGGTGCTAGCCAGCGCTACGATGACTGAAGTCGATTACTTCGACTATACCCACTTTACCGACGCCTTTATGACCGACCTGGAAGTGAAAGAACTACCCAAGGTGTGGGCGATTGGCGGTGATGGCGGCATGGGTGATATTGGATTCCAAAACGTATCGAAAGCAGTATTGATGAATCGGCCCAACGTGCAAGTATTGATGCTCGATACCCAGGTTTACTCGAATACCGGTGGTCAGAATTCCGATTCGTCGGTGATGACCGGTGGTTTCGACATGAACCAGTTCGGTGCGGCTACCCAGGGCAAATTGTCGGAGAAAAAAAGTGTGGCCGAGATTTTGACGGTCGGACACGGATCGCCCTACGTGGCGTCGGTTTCCATGGCCAATTCGGCTAACCTGTACAAGGCCATAATTGAGGGTCTGGAGTACCGTGGCACGGCGTTCATCCAGAGTTTCACACCCTGCCAGCCTGAGCA
>SDBT01013770.1_pt1 | contig 12939 bp, 6 predicted proteins | sample 2277101 | NCBI WGS metagenome assembly SDBT01 (sample SAMN10404973, study PRJNA504765) | marine sediment metagenome | isolation source: marine sediment core GS10_PC15, 103 cmbsf | place: Arctic Ocean: Southern Knipovich Ridge | collected 2010 | reverse complement strand
CCAAAAGGGAGAGAATTCGCAGGGAGGCCAAATCTGGTGGGCGAATTCACGTTTGGCTCCGGCGGCAAGCGCATAATCATCAACGGTCACATGGACACTGTCGCTGTAACGGGAATGGAGATAGAGCCTTTCTCAGGAGAGGTCAGGGACGGCAAAATCTGGGGCAGAGGATCAAGCGACTGCAAAGGCCCTCTCGCTGCCGGTTTGATAGCCATCAGAGCCTTGCTTTCGGCGGCGGATACTCTCTCTGGCTCTATAGTCTATGAGAGCGTGATGGACGAGGAATGCAGCGGCAGCGGGGCCGGCACTTTGACCTGCTGCAACGATGGCTATACGGGAGATATGGCAATAGTGGTCGATGGGAGCGGCTTAATCATAACTCATGGATGCAGCGGATGTCTTACAGCCGATGTTACGGTGTTCGGCCAGGGCGGACACGCAGCCGTAGGCGGCATAAGCGCAATTGATAAGGGATTCATCGTCAAGAGCGCCATAGACGACTTCAAGAAAGCGCGCGAATCGCGTTACCCTGACTCGAAAGTCAATCTTGGGATCTTCAACTCAGGGGTGCATTCTGCTGTTGTCCCATCCAGCGCATATCTGAGTTTGAATATAGTCTACAAGCTGGAGGAGGCTCAGAAAGCGCAAGCCGATAGGGCGAAATTCGGCGGAATACATATCAGGGAGGCTTTTGATCAGGTTATTCGCGACTGCGAGGAAGACGATCAGTGGCTCACTGAACACAGATCCGAAATCGAGTGGGTTAAAGACCTGCTCCCGTTCGAGACGCCAAAGGACGATCCGCTAACGCAAGGGCTGCGCGCGACATTCGTGGACGCCCTGGGCGTCGAGCCAGAGGTATCCAAGATGAACGCATGGCTCGACGGCGCGTGGATATATCACTTCGCCAAAGCTCCCATAGTGTCCTTCGGCCCGGGGAAAGCAGGGACGGCACATGCCGACGTGGAATATATAGAGATCGAAGACATGAGAAACTGCGCGAAAGTCATCGCATGTTTTCTCTATCGGCAACTTAAATCCTGACCAAAAACCGTCAGTTTAATGGGCGTAGCGGACTGAATAGTACCACATGCTGCCAGCTTGTGATGAAAGCGTTTACAGCGCTATGTCGGAACAAGCTGACAGCATGTGGTACTTAACCCAATCTACACGCAACGGCTGCTCAATCGCCACTGCGAATTTGTTGTTAGCGCGCAGAAACGATGGGAAGTATGAATGTTGGGTCAAGTTACTATAGCGAACCATTTGTCCGTTCATCCGTGACCCACGGGGACAGAACCGGGAGGGAAAAGTGAGTAACAACGCTGAAGAATTATACACAGAACGTCTCAATCGATATGTTACTGCCATGCAGAACGAGAGACCTGATCAGATCCCCATTCGGCCGTTCGTGGCTGAATTTGTGGCCAAATATGCGGGATATAACAATCAGGAAGTAACCCACGATTATGAGCTAATATTTGAGGCAACGCGCAAGTGCGCTTCTGACTTTGATTGGGATGCCACGATAGGAAATCTAATATACAATTGGGCTGGAGTTATAAAGACCATTGGATGGAGTCATTTTGCGTTTCCTGGCATCGAGCTTCCAGTGAATGGCGCGGCTCAATATATTGAACCATCAGAAGAAAATGCGTTTATGAAAGTTGATGAATATGATCAGCTTGCCGAGGATCCAACTGCTTTCCTGTTCGATGTTTGGCTTCCGCGCTTCACTAACCATATTAACCCGCCCGGTCAACCAGTCACTTTCCAGCATAATATGGCCCTGCTGAATGGTGGTATGTCTTTGATGTCATATAATCTGGCAAACTCAAGGCAAGCAGAGCTACTCCGTTCAGAGACAGGCACTGTTCCTGCAATTGCAGGACTGCTAAAAGCGCCGCTTGATATTATGGCTGACAAACTTCGGGGTTTCTTTGGACTTTCAATAGACCTCATGGAAAGACCAGATAAGGTACTTAAAGCCTGTGAAGCACTAATGCCCCATTTGCTATACTTTGCTCTGGCAGGCGCAGATCCCGACAAAAATGTGCCCATCACTATCTGGATGCATCGTGGCTGTGTTCCCTTTGTCTCTCAGAGGCATTTCGACAACATATACTGGCCAACACTCAAGCCAATAATTGAGGAAATATGGAGCAATGGTCACCAGGTATTGTTCTATGCCGAAGGTGACTGGGACGCTCATCTGGAGCCATTTTCTGAACTGCCAGACAGAAGTATTATCTATCACATTGATAAGGGGGATATTCTTAAAGCGCACAAAACATTGGGGCACAAGTTTTGCCTGAGCGGCGGCATTCCCAACTATCTTTTGGCTTTCGGTTCTCCTGATGATGTGCGTGAATATTGTAAGAATGTTATTGATGGCGTCGCTAAAGAGGGTGGTTATATAATGGATGCAAGCGCTATCATTCAGGACGATGCGAAGGTGGAAAATATCAGAGCCATGACGGAGTTTACGCGGGAATACGGCGTGTATAGTCAGACGTCTTCAGTAACGCGCAGAAGCGTAGAAGATGCAAGTGCTTCAGAAAAGCAGATGAAACAATCCATAACAGAAAGGGAAGGACAGAAAAGAAAGCCGGGCATCTGTATCCCCTGGGAGGAGAAACAGGAAGAGTTCCCTTCAATAAAGGGTGACAAGAAAATGGTACAAGAAATGTGGGAGCAAAATGACGCCTTTGGCTATTCTTTCATCTGGCAGAATTTTCTGTGGTAATAATTCAGGGCGCTATAATCTACTTCAACGCAAGTGAGGGAAATATGAGAGATTTTTGGGGAATTACTTTGTCACTTCTGGCTTTATGCTTCTTAAGTGTCTCTGTCCTTTCTTCATCGGCTACTACACTGCAACACAAGGAGGATACTTCCGTGAACTCAGGCAAAATGCACCTGGATAGTAGAATTCAACCATACAAATCGGATCCGCGCTATTGGCAATACAGGGGCAAGCCAGTTCTGCTCCTCGGCGGCAGCGAAACGGATCACATATTCCTTCTGGATGATCTCAAGACTCATCTGGATGAAATTGCCAGTGTGGGCGGCAATTATGTGCGAAATACCATGAGTCAGCGCGAGGGAAAAGAGCTGAAGCCACACAGACTGCTGCCCGACGGTAAATTCGATTTGAATCAATGGAACGACGGATACTGGAACCGATTTCAGAATATGCTCAAATGGACCAGTGAGCGAGAGATTATTGTTCAGATAGAGGTCTGGGATAGATTTGACTATTCAACGAGTAATTGGATGCATAGTCCCTGGAACCCGGCAAACAATCTCAATTACACATACGAGGAATCCAGTTTTGCGCCGGAGTATCCCAAGCACCCCGGTCAAGATTTACAGCCATTTTTCCATACAATGTCGAGTATGGATGACAATACTTTGATCCGAGATTATCAGGAAACTTTTGTAAGTAAAATGCTTTCCTACTCGCTTCAGTATGACAATATCCTGTATTGCATGGACAATGAGACAAACACCGACCCGGAGTGGGGAGCATACTGGTCAAACTACATCAAAGCGAAAGCAGTGGAAGCTGGAATAAAAGTCGAAACTACGGAAATGTGGGATGCCAGGACGCTAGATTCCCCTGTTTACGATAACACTTTTGATCACCCGGAAAATTACTCCTTTATCGAGGTGTCCCAGAATAACCATAATAGCGATCGCGTTCACTGGGATAACGTACGGTTGGTATGTGAAAGGATACAGAAGACTGGAAAGCTTCGCCCGATCAATACTGTTAAGATCTACGGGGCCAGCACCGGTACATACGGCAGGAACCGGGATGGGCAGGAACGATTCTGGAGAAACATTCTTGGCGGACTGGCAGGGACACGCTTTCATCGTCCATCAAGTGGACTGGGGTTAAACGATAAAGCCAAAGCGCACATCAGGAGTCTGCGCATGTTCACCGACGCCTTAGATTTTTTCAACTGCGAACCACATATGGAACTGCTGGGATGGCACTGGCGAAATCGCAATGAAGCATACTGTGTGGCTAAGCCAGGGAAAGAATATGGACTCTTCTTCACAGATGGAGGCATGGTGACACTGGACGTTCGCGCCGTCGGCGAAAGAGAGTTGACTGTTCGATGGATCAATATCATGGCATCAAAGTGGCTGGCTCCAGTCTCAGTAAAGCCTGAGAACGGCAATATCCAATTGCTGACACCGGACGATGGATACTGGGCAGTATTAGTAAAATAAGGGATGTCACTTCAAATATCCATCGAGGAAATGAAGTGAGAGAATCAGGCTATGAGATATATTTGTGTGCCGGTGATTGGGAGGTAATTAAGTGCTATGATGTTCACTGGACAGAGCACATAATAATGAAAGGCGGAGATCAGAATGTATGCGACTTTCCTCTTCCTTCTGCTATTGCTGTTGTTAGTACCAGCCATTGCGCTGGCAGATCCACAGATGACGCCGAGAGAATGGAGAAAGCCGATTCCCTTGGAGAGAGTTGCTGTGGTAACCAGTAACGTTGAGCTTAGACAAAAGCTGGTGGATGCTGTGAAGCAGTCAGGCGCTGAGGTGAAGGCTCTTTCTCCTTCAGAAGCCATCGTCAAAAGCGGGCTACGGTGGGAGCGGAAACTTTTATCATACACAGTTATCGTGCTTGGTGGCATCCACACCAACCGCGCTATGCTGCCTTTGTATGCGAGATATTTGTGTTTTGGCGATGCGGATTACCCGGGAGACGACGGCTATGTGGTAAGAACCATCTCTCGTCCCTTCGGAGCTGATACGGCGGCTATTTCGCTGGAGGCAAGCACTCCTGAAGGTGAGAACGCAGCGGTGGAGCGATTCGCCACGCTGCTCTCACAATCAGATGACGGTCACTTCCCACCAACCCTGGAAGCACACTTGCCTGAATATTGGTCGGCCAAAGTCAGACAGCAGGGGCAGAAAGGCATTCGATACGCGCTTACCGGCGACCGTGAACTGGCTAAGAAAGGGATCGAGTGGCTGTTGGATTCTATGGATCCAGGAACAGGATGGTTCGAGTATGGAGACTATGGAATCGAGAGATATGTCCGGGAATACAGCTTGCTGCAAGACGCTCCAGGAATCTCTGATGGCGATTGGCTGAAGTTGGATCAGGGATTGCTGATGACTGCCATGCACTCGGCAAAGCTATGGTGGCGGGGCAAAGATGGGAGCCGGATCGGCGGCAGACACCAGACGATGGGAACAAGTTGTTTCACCGCAGCTATTGAACTGCTTCAGCGTAGAGGCAATCCCAACGCGGAAGCGAAGGAACTGCTCGATCAGTGGTGGAGTGAATCTCAGGACTATTGGAAAACTGCTTGCTCAACGTTCCACGATGATCTGGATGGTATACCAAGTTATTACAGCCCGGAACCAGTTTTGGACAGGGCACTGATTATGGGGTTCGAGGATTACGTTAAACATCAGCTCCCGCTGGCAATACTACATGCATATTCAGTGATAGATAATCTGGGCTATTACGCTGGTACAGGTACCTATGAGGAGTGTCGTCCGGGGAACCTGTTCAAGACTGTTCCCTGGGGATGGCTGCTAGAAGCCGCCAACTATTTCCATCCAGAACAGGGCTATGACTGGCTGATGCAGAACATGCCCAACACAGGGATCAATACCTGGGCTGTTTCACGCAACATGGCCAGTGCCAGAGCTTTCGGTGCGACTGATAGGCAGGTACGCCCTGACCATCTTCTGGGTATCGTGACCGTTCCCATGGGAACATACCGGTATAATAAACTGCCTCACAGCCTCAATGATGCCCATTCCAGCGGCCGGATGTATCTTCCCGCTCCTGAAGAACGCTGTTTCCAGAAGCTCTGCTTCCGCGACAGCTTTGATCGCGATGGACAGTATCTGGCGCTTGAGGGATACCAGACTTCCTCGGCGGATAATCTTCTCCCAATGGATGCCAACAGTATCATACGCTATACGGATCTGGGGCACATCTGGCTACACTCCAACAGCGAGAAATCCGGCAAGCTGTTCCGATCTGCTGTCTTCTGTACCGATGGCATCAATGATAGCATACAGCCGGCAGGTTGCGAACTCCAGGCAGTGCATAACGGAGCAGATGTGGGGTTAGTGGCGAGCCATTTCCCTGACTACGTAGCCTGCGATTGGACACGGAACATTATCTGGCGTCGAGGTAAGTACTTTGTGGTCATTGACCTTATGAAGCAAAATAGAGAAGGCAGATTCGGGCTAACCTGTAGCTTTCGCACGCCGCAAAAGGCATGGTTGAGGCAGGACGGGATGACTCTTAGAGAAGGCAAAGCGGAAGCACATATCCGTAACGTGGATAATGTGAGGCTGTCCCTGGACGGCGGCGATGAACTGGAAGGGGCAGCAATCCCAACCCTCCTCCGCGAGACTCAGTTCCTGGATGAGGGAGTGGGAAGCATCAAAGTGTTTCGTAATCTGATGTATGCGACCGACCCTGACCATACAGGCGAACTTGAGGCACGTCCCATAGGTGAAACAGGAATGATGATAAAGGGAGTAATCCGCGGAGAGGAGGAGCTTGCGCTTGTAGCAGCATCTCCACGAGGTGCAGGAATAAAGATTGGCCCCATTAAGACGGACGCTCAGGCACTATATGTAAGTTCGGTCGCGTGGGTTCAGGCAGGGGCAGAAGGTATAGAAGTTAATGGTAAACTGCTCCAGGGGAGTGAAGGTGAATCAACTGAAACCATCAGGGCTATACTTGAGCAGTTTTGGGAGGAAACAGAGCCAGTTAAGCACCCAGATGTAGATGTCAAGATGGAAGCGACGGTAGAACGCATCTGGAGCTTTGATGGTTTCTCCAATCTACCTGCTGCCGCTCCGGCGCCGATTCTTACCTGCGAACCAGAACCCCAAGGCATGTTGGGATCGCTTCTCGATGGGATCGTTACTCGAAGCTCAACAGTCCGTTGGCCATCAGGCGAGGATGTAACTCTATCCCTTGATCTGCGTGAGAACAAGGTCATCGATCAGATCGACTTCCAGACAGAACAGACTGGAAGCCATAACACTCTACCTGATCCTGCCAGGTATCCCGAACCACGAGCGATCATGGCAGAATTCAGCGATGATGAATTCAGTGCGGACATACGCAGAAGAGGGCTTATCTTCACCAGCGATTGCACTTTCGAGGGCCTCCACAAGGGTGTTGTGTATCCAATACAGCGATGGACGTGCCAGGACATTTCGGAGAAAGCGCGCTATGTAAGGTTGATCTTTGATAATCTGATCTGGCGAGGCGGGCTTCGTATGAACGAACTCTCAGTGCGACCAGCGGGCATTAACTCGGCGCGTATAATCGGTCACATACTACGAGACGTTGACGGAAATGGCGCGGATGACATTCTGGCATGGTCTGATCAGGCGGAATTGGCAATAATACGCGCAGATGGTAATCTGCTCATGAAGAAACGATTCCCGGGCTATATCACGTCCGTTGAGTGTTATGATGATCTGCATCCAGGAGGCCCGAGAATCCTGGTGACGACTCGCGAGGCCCGGTTGTATTGCCTGAAGCCAGATGGTCAGGAGATCTGGAAAACGAACTTTCTGGAAAGCGCAGAAATGAACGGCGATCTCCCCACGGGGTATTCTATAGGACTTATGAAGAAGTCTGATGGCAAACCATTGATAGTGATAGGGAATTACAACCTCGCTACTTTCGTAAACCCTCAAGGCGAAGTGCTAAAATATGAGCGACTTCCAGCGGCATACCAGACTATGACTTTGTCGCGTGGCTTCGATTACAACGATGACGGGAAAGAGGATATTGTGTCTACTGAGGTGTGGGGAGCACTCAGCGTGTTGGATACGGATATGAGACGACGCGCTGGAACCAGATCTCCTCGCGGCAAAGGCGTTATGCTGGAGTATTGGAAACCACCAACGCGAGCGGAAGCTAAGGCCATCGTCTGTTCGGAGAACGGTGTCGGATTGCTTGATCTTAAGAAACTCGACTTCGATTGGGTTCACAACGTGAAGCCCATTAACAACTGCGTGGTAGCTGATATTGATGGGGATGGCAGACAGGAAGTTATCCTGGCTAAGCAAGATGGCTATCTGTTAATCTATAATGAGGCAGGAAAACTCATCAGGTCAGTGTTAATGGGCGAGCAAGTGAGAGCAGTAGCTATCGTGTCTTGGGACAACGGCAGACAGGCTATCGTAGCTGCGCTTCCGGGACGTTTGGCGCGCCTCAATCCGGATCTGACAGAATGGACAACCATATCTGAAGGAGAATATCAGCGGCTTGCTGTGCCAGATAGGGATGGCTTGTTTTTGGCATTTGGAGATGGGGCAATAATTGACGCTCTCCGGCTATCGAAATAGACGGAAACCGATCAACGATAATAGAAGGGAGAACTAGTCAACTACCTCGCCCACAGGTCGGGGCTTGCAGAAGCGGTGAGCCATCATGGAACCATCTTGTAGCACCAAATGGCCTGAATTTTAATTGGAAGCTATCGTTTTGATAGAAAGGGGTAGCAGCAGATTCTCGCTGCCGAATCCCTATGAAGGTGGACAACTATCAATGAACCCTCACGAACGCTGTATAGCGACGATGGAAGGACGTATACCTGATCGTGTGCCTGCCTATACACCAAGCACCGCATGTGACGTGGCCAGCAAGATACTGGGCAGAGAGGCGCACACCGGCAGCCCTACACTATGGTATGCTTCGGCTAAGGCCTGGCTGGCAGGTCCCAATGCTTATGCCGAATTTCAGCAGAAACACGAGGAAGACATCATTGAGCTGAACAGAGTATTAGATGTTGAGATAATCCGCTATCCCTGGCTGGTCAACGTTAGACCAACCGCCAGGCTCGATGAAAACACGTTCCTCTGCGGTGATCCGGACGGGGTACATCAGGTATGGCATTGGGACAGGAACGTCATGAATTTCCACAAGGTAAAGGACACCGCGCGAAAACGTCGCCCGGAAGATTGGCCGGAAATGGCAAAGCGGAGTCTGAAGAACGTGGATGCTTCCGCTAAGAGAGCGCGGGAGAGCACTGGCAGCCGCGCGGCAAGACTCCAGAAACGACTTGGCAATGAGATGCTGGTGCTTGCCGGGGGCGGAAGCCTGTCTATTGGATTGGATGAGACCCGGCTCATGGCGTGCATTATGGAGCCTGCCGCAGTGGGCGATATTCTGGATTGCCAGCTTGAGGTCGCCCTGGCGCAGGTGGAAAGTATAGCCGGGCATGGCCTCAAGGTTGTCATGGGTGGTGGTGATATGGCTGATAAGAATGGACCTCTATACTCTCCCAAAGTATTCCGAGAGCTTATCCTGCCTCGCCTGATGAAGCTTGCAGCGCGATGCAGAGAACTGGAATTACATTATGTCTGGCGGTCAGACGGCAATCTCTGGCTGGTGAGCGATATGATATTTGGTGAGGCAGGCATCCCCGGCTATGGTGAGGTGGATCGCGACGCCACTATGGAAGTGGGAAGGATTCACAACCGATACCCCAACGTGGTAGTCTGGGCAAATGCCAGCGGCGATACGCTCTTTCGGAAATCTCGTGATGAGGTCTACGAATACTGCATGACGATACTCAAAGAGAGCGGAGGCAGACGCTACTTCCACGGGGTCAGCAATACCATCCTGCCGGGTACGCCTCCTGAAAATGTATGGGCAATGATGGAGGCGCGGAACGATTTCAGTTCTGGATCGGATGCTCAGGAGGCTAGTTACCTCAGTTACGCGCCGAGTAAACGCAAAAACTTGCTTGACAAGGAAAAGCTAACCAAGGAATTGAATTATGACAGATAAGATATTTCCGAAAGCAGAATGGCAGGTCGCTTCTGCTTTGGATGTGCGAATGGATTCTGGAAAATTGAATAGGGCTAAGGGATGGCTTGACTCGAAATTTGAGGATGCCAGATATCGGGTGGCGATTGTGCGGCATGGGTATCTGGTGGCAGAATGGACACACAATATGGAAAGTGAGCAAAGAAACAGCATTGCTTCGGCCAATAAGTCGATCCTATCCAGTATGCTAGGCATCGCGATTGCCGAAGGCAAAATCAAGAGCGCCGATGATCTGGCTGTGGATTATTATCCTGAGATGATGGATGTGCCGGAGGGAGAAGGACCGAAAGATGGCCGGTGGGCGTTCGAGGCGAATCGTGGGATTACGCTTCGACATCTGATCTGCAATGTGTCGGGATATATGAAACCCGATGAAGAACCAGGACAGGTGTTTAACTATCAGACCAATGGCATGTGTGTGCTTTCGCACTGCATTGAGAAAGCGTACGCGTTGTATGACATCAATGATCCTCAAGGATCGCCGAAGATTCCACCACTTTACAAAGAGAAGATTGCCGATGTAATTGGCGCCGATTGGGGATATTCATCAGGCTCACAAAAGATGCACGAAAGAGCTAGGCTTCACATCTTCGGGTGGGGATCGGGAATTAACACAAGTTTGAGGGATATGGCACGTCTGGGATGGCTCTGGTGCAACTGGGGCAAGTGGGAAGGCAAGCAAGTGATCCCAGAAAACTGGATGCGAGAAGCGACAGTGGTCGCGCCAGATATTCTGGCGAACAGCCCTGAAAATATGTGGCGATATGGGCATGGTTTCTGGACAAATGAACAAGGTACACTCTGGCCTGATCTACCAAAGGAGGGATATACTGCCTGGGGAGCAGGAGGCCATTATGTGATTGTATTCCCGAGTTATGATCTTGTCGTGGTGATGAACCCCACACCCTATCCAGGAGCGTCACAGCCCTATGAGACGCATACGGTGACATGGTTACAGCAGCAGGAAGTTCTGAAATTCATTCTTGAAGCATGTGAAAAGTAAACCACATAACAATCCCGTGGCGGCGATATACTGAAATCTACGCTCACACCATTCTGCACACCATATTTCATAAGTATGTTGTGATGCGCAGCGGCTGGGAATGGGAGGTACCCAGACAACCAACTGACTTCCTTATCAACAGCATTCATGGCAATATCGCTGCTGCGCTGAAATGGCTGGCGGCTGGAAGTATTCAGGTGGATGCTCTCTATACAAAAGTCTCTCCTCAGAAAGCTCAACAGACCTATCAGAGTCTTTTGCACAAACGGAGCGAGCGACTAACGTGTATGTTTGACTGGGCCAATTGATCTGGATTGGCTCTCTAAGTGGTTTAATCGCTTAATAACATATATTTTCAAGAAGGGTGGGTTAGGGGTTATCAGGTTGTGGCAAGTTATGCTATTTATTGAGATTATTGCACCAAATTGCGGTTATCAACATGATAAAACCCACCCCTACAAAGCTATTGTTACTTACCGATTAAACCACTAAGTGACCGGCTTATCCGGCACGGAACTGAAGGAGAATATCACATGATGGACTGGAAATCCAGCATGAACGCGGGATTCTTCTGAGCGCGTACTTCATGCCTGATTAACGTGAAACGCTATATAGAGGAGCAAAATTGATGAAGACAACTCTATCTTCCCGGGAGCGGATGCTTCTTGCTATTGACCACAAGGAAGCGGATCATGTTCCTCTGGTCTTCAATTTGTTCACCTGGAATCCGCCGGCGCATCTGAAGTTCAGTAATGTATTTGATCGAGTGGGAAAATTACTCGCCTTTGGTCTGGATGATACAGTTGCGGTACACCCTCCATCACGCCATCATCCAGATGTCACAACTCGCACACGACGAGAAGTGTCCTCTGGCGATCGCTACCCGATTCTGTTTAAGGAGTATGAAACGCCTAAAGGCACGATGCACCAGATCGCACAGCAAACGGACGATTGGCCTCACGGCGATGACATACCAGTCACAAGCGATTTCAACATCCCGCGCTTAACGAAGTTCCTGGTAGCAGAGCAGGCAGACCTGGAAAAACTACCATATCTCTTTTTCCAGCCTAACAAGGGACAGCTTAAAGACTTTCAGGAGCACGTTTCGACAGTAAAACGCTTCGCTCAAGAGCATCAGGTAATGATAGAGGGCCACTGCGGCGGATTTGGGGATTACGCTTCATGGTTTATGGGCATCACGAATCTTATGGTGGCAATGATTGACAGGCCAGATTTTGTTCATCAATTGCTCGATACTATACTTGCATGGGAAATGCGCGACATAGGAATTCTTCTGGATTTTGACGCGGCTGATGCTATAATACACCGCGGATGGTATGAGTGCGCGGATTTCTGGCCGCCAGACCTGTATCGTAAATTCATAGCTCCCCGGCTGGCGAAGAAGATTCAGCTTGTTCATGAGGCAGGGCTTAAATTCGGCTATATCATGAGCATGGGCATCATGCCGCTTCTGGATATATTTCAAGAGCTTGATTTCGACCTGCTGATTCATGTAGATCCGGTTCAGGGAGGTGTGGATCTAGTTCGCTTCAAGGCGGAAATAGGTGAAAAGATTTGTGTATTGGGCGGGATGAACTCAGCAGTGACGCTCACTCAAGGGACTAAGGATGACATAAGGGATGCTGTAACTCATGCTATCTCTGTTCTAGCGCCGGGCGGTGGTCTGATCCTGGAACCAGCCGATTGTTTGACTCCGGACATAACCTGGGAGAACGTCCTGACGCTGATTGAGAGATGGCGCGAGATCGGAACATACCCGATCCAGGTCTGACATATAAGTGAGTCTGTGAGAGAAGGTCTAGAGAAGGTCTAATGCTATGCAAAATATTGGTATAGAGTTCACTGCACGCGGTGAGATACTGTTGGCGAATTGGGAATTGCTGTTCTGTCGGGGTTGGAAGACCCCGACTATCGGTTAGTGGGAACTTTATTCGTAACTATTCACCTTGTCATTCTGAGCGAAGCGAAGAATCTCGTTGTATGATTGCTCTGTCGAAGAGAGATTCTTCGCTTCGCTCAGAATGACAGAGCCACAGTGGACTAAATATGTACA
>SDBT01013769.1_pt1 | contig 12940 bp, 11 predicted proteins | sample 2277101 | NCBI WGS metagenome assembly SDBT01 (sample SAMN10404973, study PRJNA504765) | marine sediment metagenome | isolation source: marine sediment core GS10_PC15, 103 cmbsf | place: Arctic Ocean: Southern Knipovich Ridge | collected 2010 | reverse complement strand
ATTCCTGGCAAATCCATCTTGTCCATAAGTATCTCCTGTAGAACGTGGTTAATGAAACAAAAACTATATTTCCCACATTCTACAGATTACCTATTTTGAGCGCCAGAAAAATTTGTCACACCCCCAAAACATGCTTTGAAACGGCTTCAAGACCCTCAGAACGCCTTTTTTAACCCAAGGTACTGGTATTTTACGCCTGCTGATGTTATAATTGTAATGAATTGATAACAAGTAACTTATGCGTTGGTGTATCGAGGAGGGTACCAAGACGAGACACCCGATTATCAAGGCTTTTGTTTTAATACTGTTCGCAGCGGTATCAATGGCGACTGCCAGACCGTCGGCGCAGTACGTGCAGGACCAGATAATCGTAAAATTCAGCGAACAAGCAGCCAAAAATCTACATCAAAAGCTCAAAAGTGGCCAATCGCCAACGGAACTGAGACTTTCCGGACAATCGCAACGGCTACATAAACTCAGAGGCATAAAACCGCTATGTCCAAACTTCAAGCAAAGACGTAGAGATACCCAAGCTCTTCAAAATAAGGACCAGTCACTGCTGAGCAAAAGGGAAAAGCGGATTATCGCTCGGCTCGGGCGTGCTGCAAAAGGTGCTAAAGTTCCCGACCTTGGCAGAATATATGAAATCGAAATCGAGCCTGGACCGGACGAATCATTAGCCGATGTCCTCAAACTATGGCAAAGCAGCCCGGATGTCGAATATGCATGTTTTAACTATATAGTTCAGACGACCGAGGCATCTAATGATCCTCTTTATCCTCTTCAGTGGTCGCTGGACAACATCGGCCAGATGTATCCCGAGAGCGGCAAATATAATCCACCGCCAGGTACACCGGATAGTGACATTGATGCTCCGGCGGCATGGAACTTTGCTACGGATGCCTCTGATATAATTGTGGCGGTTATAGATACCGGGATAGATTATAACCACCAGGATATCCATGAAAATATGTGGATCAATGAAGCGGAACTAAACGGCATTGAGGGCGAAGACGACGACGATAATGATTTTATCGATGACATTTACGGTTACAATTTCAAAAATGCCGATGGCGATCCCATGGACGACCATGGACACGGTACTCATGTTGCCGGGACAATCGCAGCCGAGGGTAATAACGAATTTGATATTGCCGGTGTCTGTTGGTACGGGCGAATAATGGCACTAAAGTTTCTCGGCAGCAATGCCAAGGGTAGTGTATCCGATGCGGTTGAGGCGGTCTATTACGCGGTTGAAAACGGTGCCGATATTCTCTCAAACAGTTGGGGCGGTCTGCCTCTTCCAGGTAATTTCCCATTCGCCCTGCAGGATGCTTTTGAATATGCTTACAGTCAGGGTGTAATTTCTGTGGCCAGTGCCGGTAATGACGATTCGGATTTCATACATTTTCCTGCTATTTTCGACAATGTAGTTTCGGTCGGAGCAACAAATTCGAACGACGAGAAAGCGCCATTTTCCGACTATGGGCCACTAGTCGATATAGCGGCACCTGGTGTTGATATTTTATCTTTAAGGGCCGCTGGCACTTCAAGAGGAACACCCTATGACGCCAATACTACGGTCATGTCCGGTACTTCGATGGCCTGTCCGCATGTCTCAGGCGTATTTGCTTTGCTTCTGTCATATTATCCCGGCGTGGGAGTGGATGATGCTACGGATATAATTTTTCACTCTGCGGATCATATCTCATCCGAATTTACTGTCTGGGGACGATTGAATGCTTATAAGCCGTTATGGATGATTTCCGGTTTTTACGAGGGTTCGGTATATTTTGAAAGAAGTATCTATTCATGCTCCGATACCATCGATGTTGTTGTCAGCGATCTTAACCTTGACCGGATCGAAGATCAATTCGTAGTTCTAAGCACAAGTGAGGGAGATTTGGAAACCGTTTTGCTCCAGGCAGATGGCGTCGTCAGCGGTTTGTTTTCAGGAACTATTGATTCTGGCTTTGGTGAACCGAACATTGACGATGGAACGCTTCAATTGACACACGGCCAAACCATTACTGTTACATATTACGATACCGACGACGGTATGGGAAATCCTGCACAGGTACATGATACGGCATCTTCTGATTGTGTAGCCCCGAATATCTTTAACGTTCAAATCGATGTACCCGGCCCGGATCCTAATGTGACTTTCAATACAAACGAACAGACAACAGCGATTGTTAGAGTCAGTTCAGAATGCGGAGAACCAAATATTCTTTCAAAAAGCGATCCCGCGCTCGGAACAAGTCACTCGATAAAACTTACAGGTGTATCTGCTAATACAGATTATTTCTTCGTTGTCAGTGCAACCGATAAGGCTGGCAATGAGGCAATAAATGATAATAACGGATTGTGTTACGCCTTTACAACCGACGGTCCCAGGGATATCTATGTACCTTCGGAATATCCCAACATTCAGGAGGCGATCAATCGTGCGTGGGACAGTAGTACAATTCACCTTGCCGATGGTATTTATACCGGTCCGGGTAATCGTGATGTAGATTTCATATCGAGAGCCGTGACTGTTAAAAGCGAAAACGGTCCTGAGAATTGTATTATCGATTGCAATGGTTCGCAAGGAGACCCACACTTTGCGTTTATTTTTAAGAACAATGAGGATGCGAATTCTGTCATAGATGGGCTAACTATTAAAAACGGATTTTATGACACCCCCCAATATGGTGGCGCTATAACATGCCTGCTAAGCAGTCCTACGATAACACGTTGTATAATCAGGGATAATATAGCAATCTATGGAGGGGCCATTGCCTGCATACACGCTAATCCGACAATCATCAGGAGCCAAATAACAAGCAATTCGGCAGAATCTGGAGGTGGCATATTCAGTGCATTTAAGAATCCTGTTATCATCAACTGCGTTCTCAGTGGTAATAAGGCACAAATAGGTGCGGGCATGTTTTGTCACGCAGGAGGTGCAATAGTGACTAACTCCACTTTTGTCGGTAATATTGCCATAACTCACGCCGGAGGGATATTTAGCAGACGCAGCAGTGAAACCGTCACCAATTGCATTTTTTGGAACAACCATGCCAATCTATTTGCTCAATTATGGATTCATAAAGAACCAACTTATTGCTGTATCCAGGATTACCAGGGAAGTGCCCTGGGAAATATCGATGTTGATCCATGTTTCGTCGATCCCGGTTACTGGGATCCAAATGGTACTATTGGCGATACAAACGATGATTTCTGGGTTCAGGGGGATTATCATCTCAGAAGTTTCGGCTGGCGCTGGGATAAAGAATCAGAATCAAACCCGTGGACGTGGGATTTTGTAACCAGCAGAGCCATCGATGCTGCTAATCCCGGATCGAACTTTCGAGACGAACCACTTACTTTGGAAGTTGATCCCTCAAACAGGGCCGGTATCAATCTTCGTATCAATATGGGAGCATACGGACGAACCGAACAGGCAAGCATGGGACCGTATGACTGGGCACTTCTGGCAGACCTGAACAATGATGGGACCGTCGATTTTACGGACCTGGGATTTTGGACCCAAGATTGGCTTAACAGCGGTTTAGATAAACCTGGAGACCTTGATAGAAACACGATAGTAGATTTTACCGATTATGCACTTCTTGCTGAATTGTGGAACAACCAGACAATATGGCATCAATCAAACTGACCGGTTGGCCAGTTTGTAAAATTAAAAATCAAAAGGAAAAAGCGGGAAAGTTTAGACACAGATTTACACTGATTTTATGAAACATGAAGGAAAGAAGGAAGGGAAAATACAGGTAAACAGTAAAAGGTTAAGCAGTATAGAAAAAAATCTGTAAAGATGCTACAGGCTCGATTAATGCCCTTTTTTGTTTATTTTTCACTTGATCAGACGATTTTAGCTAACTTAGCCATGTTTTTTGTAAAAAAGCGAAATTATGCTTGACATTTGTTCTATATAGTACTATTTGATATAAAACTAATCCTGTGAATAGGAGATGCAAATGAATACAAGAAAAACGTTAAATTTCAGAATTGTCTTTGTTGGCTTGGGGCATCCTTGGATAAAACCATAAAATTTCAGCAAGGTCTTTAGAAATAAAACAAATTTTACAGTAAGGGAGAAATGCTATGGAAGAAAAGAGCATTAAAAAGATAGTGTGTTTAATGTTAATTATGGGTGTTGTGTTTTTTATAGGTTGCCAAACTCCATCTAATACATCGTCAATAAGAACAGAAAGTACGCTTAATAAGGAAAAAACGAAAGAATTAATCGAACTGGAAAGAGCGGCTCTTGACCGTTGGAATAATGGTGATCCAACAGGCTATCTTGAATTGTATTCTGATGATTTTACCTATTTTGATGAGGCAACTAAAGCAAGGGTGGACGGACTGGATTCCATAAAGAAATGGTATGCTACTTTGCCTGGTACGATATACAACGCTCGATATGAGATACTCAATCCTAAGGTTCAATGGTTTGGACAGACGGGCATTCTAAGTTTCAACCTGTTGGTCTATTCGAAAGAGGGCAATATTACCTCCCGATGGAACAGCACAGAAGTATATTCAAAATATGGTGAGAAATGGAAAATTGTTCATTCGCATTGGTCTTTTACTAAACACTAAAAATTAAATTAATCAATTCAATATTGGAACAGGAGATTCAAGATGGAAGAAAAAGAATTGAAGCAAGAATGTTTGAAGCTAATGGAAACGGCTGATGCGGCGTACTTGAGTACTATAGGCGGTGATGGGTTTCCGCATACGAGAGTCATGGGGAACCTGAGAAATGCTGGGCAAAATCCAGGCTTGATGGAATTCTTTAAGGAACATAGCGAGGATTTGCTGGTTTACCTGCCAACCAGTGCTTCGTCTGCAAAAATGGAGCAGATAAAGGCCAATCCGAAAGTGTCAGTTTATTTCTCTGTGCCAAGTGAGGTGACAGGCTTAATGTTGGCTGGAACAATAGAAATTGTTAGTGATGCAAGTTTGAAAAATGAGATTTGGCAGGAAGGCTGGGAGATGTATTGGCCTGATGGGGTTGATGGGGCTGAGTTTACGGTACTTCAATTGCTGCCGGATTGGGCAAAGGGATGGTATAAGGAAGGGCCTTTCGAGTTTAAGTTAAGATGAAAAATATGAAAACACAACGACAGGCCGGCTTTCTAATGGCTAAGATACGTCAGGTTTCAGGCAGGGTATTTGAGCGGATACTAAAAGAGTACAATATCCAGATCAACTCGGCCCAGGGCAGGATTATGTTTGCACTCTGGCAGGCTGATGGTATTTCAATTAATGAATTATCGAAAAAGACGCAACTGAAAAAATCCACGCTGACAAGTATGCTCGACCGACTTGAAAACATGGGATATGTCAGACGACAACGCTGTAAAAAAGACAGACGGAAAATCCTCATCAAACGTACAAACAAAGACAAAAACCTCGAAAGCAAGTATGTCGAGCTGTCACAGGAAATAACCAAGCTATTCTATAAAGGATTCTCTAAAAGTGAAATGGACCGCTTTGAAAACGATTTAGTCAGGATACTCGATAACCTCACAACTTTTGAGTCAGAAATGCAGGATTAAGTCTTGGCTATTTCATCTTAGCCGTAAGATATGAGATTGCCGCGGCCCTTTCAGGACTTCGCAATGACATTGTAACGCACAAATTAACCACAATTGGTATAATTGTAACTTTACGGTCGCTCTATTATCCGGGGTGAATTTTCTGTATTCTCTCCAAAGCCCCCCTGCTCACAGCAGATGTCCGTCAGCTCGTTTATTTGGGATTCGACATTTATTGCCTGATCACCGCTAATTTGTGGCAAATACTCGGTTATCTTCTGTATCAGTTGGTCTTTATTTACCGGTTTAGCTAAATAATCGTTGCACCCTGCTTCGATGCATTTTTCTTCGTCGCCTTTCATTGCATGAGCGGTTACGGCAATAATTGGTGTCGTTATAGACTTCTCTCGTAGCAATCTTGTAGCTTCATACCCGTCCATCCTGGGCATTTGGATATCCATGAATATTAAGTCAAACTGTTTTTCCAGAGCCATCTCGACCGCTTCGCAGCCATCCCAGGCGACAAAGACTTCCAGGCCTGTTCTTTCGAGTAGAAGCCTTAATAGATTTTGATTTGTTTCGTTGTCTTCGGCGATCAACACCCTACCGGAGAACCGTGCATGCTCGGTGGGTTGAATCGGTTTGCTTAATTTCTCCTTTGATTGGTACCCGATAGCAAACTTATCAAAACGAGCAATTTTTTCAATGTCGAGCCCAGCGGGTATGACAAGCGAGAAAACCGATCCTGCTTCTACTTTACTGGTCATCGTAAGTTTTCCGCCCATCTGTTCAGCCAGCTTGCTTGTGATTGCCAATCCCAATCCGACACCATTGCAAATGCGAGAGTCAGATGGGTTGACCTGAACGAACTGCTCAAATATCTGTTTCTGCCTATCATCGGGAACACCCGGCCCGGTATCTTCGACATCAAAACGAATACAGGCACCATTTTCATTTTCCAGAGATACCTTTATGTAAACATGCCCCTGGTCTGTGAATTTAATCGCGTTATTTGCAAGATTGACCAGGCATTGCCGTAATCTAACCGGATCGGTACGTATCCGGGCGGGTAGTTCGCTGCATTGCATAATTTCAAAGTCCAGTCCTTTTGCCTTGGCCGACGACCGCAAAAGAGAGTCTGTACCAGCAAGTATTTGTGCCAGCGAGCATTCAGACATTTCGATATCAAGCTTACCTGCCTCGATCTTTGAAAAGTCCAGAATATCATTCAAGAGCTTGAGCAAGTGCTCGGCGCTTTCTTTGATTATGTTAACATGGCATCTCTGTTCGTCGGTTAGATTTTCTTCTGAAAGCACTTCGCTAAAACCGATTATGGCATTCATCGGAGTACGAATCTCATGACTCATGTTTGCCAGAAACTCGCCCTTGGCTTTGCTGGCAGTCTGCGCCTGTTGAGCCGCCACATCTGCCTGTTTCTTAGCCTTGATTAACCTCATTTCGGTTTTTCTTCGCTGGCTTATGTCTCGGAGAATACATTGTGTTGAAATAAACCTGCCGTCTTCGAAGAACTTTCCACTCGAGCTGCCTTCGAAATGTATGATGCCGCCATCGCTGGTTTTCCAGGCGACGTTATATAGCTGGTCTTTACCGGCAATCAGATTCATTAATACTTCTTCTATATAAGGCTTGCATGAATCGACAATCAGGTCATCAAAAACATTCATTTGATGCAATTGATCGAGAGAAAAACCAGTAAGTTCCGCAGCTTTGGGATTTATGGAAAGAATATTACCCTGATCATCTACGTGGACAATAACATCGCAGGCAGTTTCGAAATGCTTTTGGTAATCTAATTCAGTAAACTGATACCGAAACTGCTTATTGTTACGATTGTTGTTTGGGTTTATCCCAGATTTTTCTTTGTTACCAGCCATAGCTTACCTGCTCTAAAGGTCGTTATGAATAAATATATATCGGTGAGATTGGACTACCACTTTGCTTATAAAACCCAACCTATTGCCTATCTTCAGTAGGGTTTTGGATTAGTGTCCATTCCGGAGCGGTTTCCTAGCCAGGGTAACTGAATTGGGGACGTGTAAACATATCTTCTCGGACGTTTTTGTCCAAAGTGAAGCATTACAAAGTGGCTTTTGCAGACGCCTAATCGTTTACAATAACATTATGCCGATTTTAAGATTATATTTTGTAGTTGGTTCGCCTTTGCACCATTTTAATACCTTAAAGAATGAAAAATACAAGCAAAACACCAGGTTACTGACAAATCCATTGGCAATCGTACTAACTGAAGTCTTTCTCGGCATAGAAGCAACCAATTTCTTTAAGTTCAACACCGTAGCGGTAAGCAGTGTTTGAATATGCATATTAAAAAGTCTTCGCCAGCGGGCACGGGCAAAGCCATGGAAAGATTTGGCTTGGCCGAACAGGCCTTCGGCACAAGTTTGACGAAGTACAAGCAAACATCTACCCAGAGAACTATTGCATAACGCTTTGGCTCTTTCAGAATAAGGACTGTCGTATCAAGTCACCGTTCGCACCGCATCAGGCGAAGTTGAACCTATACATTGGCTGCGAAGCGAGCAACTTCGGCAAGTCGCTTTATCGCAACTGTAATATGCCTTACGATTTGTCTTGTGTGTGCGAGTGCGACTAAGTCGCCGGCCTGCAGGGCAAACATAATAATCTTCATCCACATTATAGCTAAACTCACTTTTATCAAAACCACCATGCTTATTGCCACCTGAGCGTTGCTTGATTACAGTCTCAATACCCCGGCTCTGCAAATAACCCAGACAATCTTCAGAACCATACGAACTGTCAGCCACAACTGGTTTGGGCTTATCCAGCAAATCGCAGTGTTGTGACAGCAATTGCGGTACTGCGCTGGTATCGTCCTGGGCCGATGAACTAACTGATACAGAAGTAATAACTCCTTTATGTGAATCAGATGCTATATGTGCCTTATATGCAAGTTTTGTGCCTTGAGGCATGTAAGTTTTGGTAAATTGGGCTCGTTTTGCATAAAAAAAGTGACTCGTGCCCCGTGGGCCGTATTGCAGGGTGAAAAAGTTATGTAAGTCTTTGTTGTACATGGAGTTAAGTGTGTTATTGTCGGAAATTTGCACAAGGTGTTTTTTTTGATTTTTTTGGGTTTTTTTGGGTTTTTTTGGATTCCCGGCGCGCACGGGACCGTGGGTATTTTTGGTGCTTTCAAGCACATAGGTTTTGGGAAATTGAGGCAGGTAAAATTTTATGTAAGTCATTGCTATATATGGAGTTAAGTGTGTTAAGGTCCAAAAGTTTGAAAAAGTGAAGAAAAGCCGCTTTAGGCGGGTAAATAATTGGAAAAATGCGCGGCTTTTGTTAGATAAACATGTCTTTAAAGCAGGTAAAAATGTGTGGAAAAGCCGCCTTATGCGGGTAGATATTTGTAAAAAAGTTGAGGGTAAAACCTCTCAATTTATTCCCGGCGCGCACGGGACTGTAAGTATTGATTCCCGGCGCGCTCCCGATGTGTCGGGATAAACTCCGATCTTCGATATTTTGTGGAATCCATTATTTTGTCTGTTTTCCGCATTATGTTCTTGATGTTAAGTCTTTTTTTAGTTTGATGGGTATTATACCTTATGGATTGTTAACTGTCAAAGAGTTTTTTATTAGTTATTTATAGACACTGATTTACGCAGTTTTACACTGAAAAAGTAGAAATTCTAAGCACTAATATCTAAACGCTCCCTATGGGATGTCAAAGCCATAAACAAATTCTAATAACCGAAACTCATATGTTCAAAAGTGCTTTTGGCACGTAATATTAAAGGAAAAGATTATTTGCCACAGAGATCACCGAGGACACAGAGCTGCCTTAGGCAGGTAAGATTAAAAGGAAAAAGAAAAATGGTATCCCGCAAAGGCGGTGCCTTCAGGCACATAAGATTAAAAGTATAAAAATAGTATCCCGCAAAGGCGCCAAGACGCAAAGAAAAGAAAAAAGGGAAAAGGTTAGAGACTGATTAACATCCCGGCGCGCCGGGATGCAAGCAAATACAGAAGACAGAAGAAAAAAGGTACCCCGCCAAGGCGCTAAGGCGCAAAGGGGAAAAGCAGTTAACAAGTAAAAGGTTAAAAGGATTGTTTGATTCTGGATCCCCGCCTTCGCGGGGACAGGGGGAAAAGCAAGAATGGAACTGCAAATACAAGAAAAAACTGGTGGTCAAAAAGAGGTGGTCTGAGGTACCTTAGGTACGTAAGATTAGAAAACAGAAAAAAAAGGTTAAAAGTAAAAACTGCCTTAGGCAAATTTCACACCAGCTTTGCTGGACTCGTCCAATCTCTTGCGTTTAATGATTCCGAGTACTTGGAAAATGTACCGGACACTTTAATTTACCTGCACAGCTATTTTGTGTCAGGTGAACTCTTTTTCTTCTTTTGCGAGTTGGAAAGTGCAGCCTAAGTACTGAAACCGATGGGATCAAGACCAAGGATTTTCCGAATCTCATTAATCTGTTCGGGGCCATAATTGTCTTTGCGCCAATATTTGATGAGTTCCTCTGCGGGATCGCTTTTGGGATCCAACTCCACAATCAGTTCCGCCACATCTTCTATGGATCGGGCCTTTGAAAACAGGTCTCTTGCCCCCTCAAGATCAGTAAGCCCGTCAATTTCTACAATACCAAATATCCATGGGCGTTTTGCGAACTCCTGCATGCGTTTGGTTTCATCTAGTCTTTCCTTTTCCGTTTTAATCAGTTTCTTCGCTTCTGGTTTATCCACGTTCGATACGATTAGTTCGAGATATCTCTTGAGAGTTGTGCTGATTTCCCCGAGGCCTTCGACCTGATCAGTAAGTGATGTTAGTTTTTGTTGCTCGGTACGGCGTGACAGCATCTCTTTGAACAAACCGCTCCATTGCTCACGGAGCCATGTAGCGATTTCAGTGTGGCGATCAAATTGATGGACGGGATTATTTCTGGTCTGACTTAGGATCTCGTCGATCAGGAGGAAGACGTTCACGGAGTCCACATGCGCATATTTAACGTCCTGTTTTTCACGGTTTCTCTTGAAAGTTTCGTACTCTGTGTGGACTGCTCTATCTACCAGAATATAGATTGGGATATCCTGCTTGACGGCAGTTTCGTACTCGCGTTTTGTGATGGACGCGTAGCGATCAAAGAAATCCTGCGAAGGTGTTTTACCTTCATCGCTGGCATGGGAGCCGTATCGTCCTCCGATGATGAGTACGAAGATGTCTGCGTTTCCTACCTCTCGGTAACATGATTCGTCGAGGGGCTTGTTCGGGTCATAAGCAATGTCCCCTTTTTCCGATAAAATAGGATCATAGCCCAAGTCTTCGACGAACTGCTCAAGAGACGATCTGATATGCTTGAGATCATAGAAGGTCGAACTGATGAACACTCTAGGTCCAGCCATGTCATATCTCCTTGCCTATGTCCGACTTCTGTTTATATAGTTTCCAGATATACCAACTTTCGGCACTTCCTTCTAGATAACACGCCGCTGGCGCATTCTCAATTCGCTATTCAACGTCGTGTTAAGGGGCAGATAAAGTGCATAGCGATTTGACTGTCCCGGTGAGCAATGCGAACGAGCTTGAATACTTTGCTAAGAGACACTTATCCACCAATTTGAGCGATAGATAGTTCTGCTCATGTCATTCCACGTAAATTCTTCCCACATTGCTTCTCCATCTGAGTACTTAACACTGTCATTAAGTTTATTGTAAACATCGCTTGTTATTGTTGAGGGATAATCATTTGATAGCCCACAAAGTTTGGCCGCATAATTTGCAGCCTTGCCTACCCAAACAAGATCATTTGATCCCCGAATGCCTGTTCTTGCAATGAAAAGTTTGCCACTATCCACTCCGACTGTATGTTTCAGTTGGTATGTCTCATCCGTGTATTGACTTTTAATTGCAGGATTGACTATTTTCATTCTGGCATAGTTGATTTTCAATGCAGCTCTCGCTGCGGAGGTATTTTTGGTGTCGCCAATAAATACAGCCATAATTCTATCTCCATCATAGGCGGTAACATCTCCACCTTCGGAGCTAATTATCTTGGCTGCACAGTGTAAGTAAGCTTTATAAATTTCAGCTGCAAAGAATGCTTTACTCGAATCAACTAATTTCGTAGATTCAGACATGTCAGCATAAAGAACCACGCCATCTAAATTCACAGCGTCATTGCCTAGCCTTATATCTTCAGAGGATGGCACAACCTGACCATCTCTTTTGCTCCACTGCTTACTGAATATGCATTTTACTTCTTTCTCTAAATCATCCTTGAGGGACATAGTTCTATTCTCAAAATCTTAACTAAACATATAAAAAGTAGATTGATATAAACCAGAATGGTACGCTAATGAAAGAAGATACGAAAGCATATTTAACGTTGAAATATTTCGTTTCTGCTATTTCGGCATTTCTATAAGCCTGACCAAGAAGATCACTCTCGTAATTTTCATCACTCAAATTTATCATTTCCTTCAAATATGTGGCTTCTGTTTTTTTTGTGATACCTCCAAAAAAAACATTTGAACCTTTTGGGCCACTCATTCTTGGAAACATGGCAAGGACAAGGAAAACCATACTTATAACCAGAGGTATGAGGCACAAAGCTACAAATATTGCTGTGGCAATAGTCCAGTTGGATAATGTTTTCATCAAAGCAATGATCACTCCCAGCATTGCGATATTAATCGCGAAGATAGGAGGTACTTTTGCGTCTGCAGTTTTCACCCACTCCAGTTGAAATAATAGAATTTTTTCGGCTCTTTCTATGCTCATAAGTTTCTCATGTCTCCTAACTTCTGTATATATGGTTTCCAGATATACCCGGTTTCGGGACTTGCTTCAAGATAACACGCCGCCGTGATGGTGGGGCTAAAGCTATTTTTTTGCCTTTTTTCAACCTAACTCCCCTAAAACAAATAACTTACACTCTGGTTATCGCTTTAAAGGTGTCTGTCATTTTTTCCGCTTTGTTACATCGGGTGCGGAAATTTGTTTATTTTGTTTATTATGGAGGCGTAGTAGGTGGAAAGCAAGGGGTTTTTTCGTCGCTGGTCTCTCGTCGCTCGTCGCTCGGTGGTTGTGGCCAGCAAGGCTGGCATTTTATTTGATTTTGGTGTAATTTTGCCCCCCAGCGGAGGCCTTTTCATTGATTCCCGGCGCGCACGGGATCTTCGATATTTAGTTGAGCCGGCAAGGCTGGATGTTTTTTTATTTGATGGTGAAAAGGACCCCTAAAATAAATTTAGGGGCTAACTAAGGGTGCAAACCGGTAACATAGGTAACAGATTATGCTAAGAACATGGGTAACAGTATTAAGATATAATGGTCCTCAAAAAAGAGAGGGCCTATTATGGCATGGACTGAGACCTGTGTTATGGAA
>SDBT01013768.1_pt1 | contig 12940 bp, 12 predicted proteins | sample 2277101 | NCBI WGS metagenome assembly SDBT01 (sample SAMN10404973, study PRJNA504765) | marine sediment metagenome | isolation source: marine sediment core GS10_PC15, 103 cmbsf | place: Arctic Ocean: Southern Knipovich Ridge | collected 2010 | reverse complement strand
GCGGCGCCGGGCGAGCTGAGATCGATGTGGCGGAAGCCGAGGCGTGTGAGAGTTAGCCCGACGCCGAGTCCGGCCGCTCCCTTGAGGAACTTCCGCCGAGACACACGAGGCATCGGGTCATCCCGCCCCTTCCAGCGCCGGTTCCACGAGCTCCACGTCGAGCCGCACCGATCGGTCGACGGGAACCGGTTGCCACATCAGTGGCCGGAACCGGAAGTGACCGTAGCCGCCGGCCAGGTGCAGCCACTTGACCATCCCCGGTTCGATCCAGGACGGGTCCTGCCAGCCGGGGAACTGGAACGGCTCGAAGCCGTTGTAGACGATCACCTGTCCCGGGCGCACGGCAGGAGTCAGCTTCACCCAGATCTTAAACTCGCCCATGTCGTTGTGGCATCGCACGAGGTCGCCTTCGGAGATACCGCGCTCGGCCGCGTCGTTCACGTTCATGAACATGAACGGCCGGCCCTGGTTCGTGTCCTGCATCGTCCGGTTGATGATGTTGGCGGCGTGGATGCTCTGGCGGTTGTGCCCCGAGGAGAGGACGAGCGGATAGTCGCCGCCCATCTTCGGGTTCTCTTTGTGGCGTGGCAACTGCTCGTCGGCCTCCAGGAACCACTCGTGGTCGATGTAGAACTGGGCCCGCTGGGTCAGCGTTGGGTAAGGCAGGTGGTTCTCGACGTGCCAGCGGAGCGGGCAGAACGCCTCGTCCTCCTTCAGGTCAGATGCGTGGCCGAGCATCGCTCCTGAGCGGCCGATGTGGGTAAAGCGCATGACGCCCTTCTCGCGCAGGGTGGCCAGGGTGGTGCCCTTCGGCAGCACGCCGGCGATGGCCGTGTCGCGTACCCATTCCTCGACGACGGCCTCGTCGTCTTCGAACGCCCCGTCCATCGTGTACTGGTCGTACAGGTTGTCGAGGCGGCGCGGCATGCCGCGGCTGTCGATGTACTCCGTGAACCCCTTGGCGATCGCCCGCTCCTGCACCTTCTTGCACAGACGGCGGAAGATGTGCCACTCCGAGAGCGCCTCGCCCTGAGGCGCCGCGCCCCGGTCGTTGAGGATGAGTTGGAGAGTGTGGACGGTCGCGTAGTGGAAGTTGATCTTCTCCGTGTGTGTGGAGCACGGAAGCACGATGTCCGAGTACATCGCTGTTGTGCTCATGCGCCAGTCAATAGTTACGATCTTCGTGAGCTTCGGCCAGAGGTTTTCCAGCAGCATGTTGCCGCCGCCCCGCGTCCGCCGCAGCGTGTCGCCGCCGCATTCGATGTAGACGCGCGGTGGTTTGTCTTCGAGAGGCCGGGCGACGCCGTCCCACCAGCCCTTCTCCAGCGCCTCCTTCATGTAGTCATCGAAGGGGCGCTTCATGGATGGGTCGGACCACTCCGCGCGGTTCCAGTTCTCCTTGTGGCCGCAGTGGTAGTACCAGAAGAAGGCAGGCGGCGTCGTGTTGCCCATGCCGACGGTTCGCGTCTCGAGTTCGACCATCGCCTGTTCCCGCGAGCGCCCGGGGTCTTCCTTCTGGATCGTGTCGACCATGGTGTCCAGCATGTTCAGCATTTCGATCGAGGCTTCGGGCCCCGGCCGTTGCTTACCGCCGAAGAGGCCGATGCCGTCCCACGGGCCCACGCACCAGATGCGGATGCCGCTGCCCTTCTTGCCCCAGTTGCCGGTCAGTGCCAGCATCAGGATCATCGAGCGTTCCATCAGGTCGCCGTGGTAGTACTTGGGCGAGTTGAAGCCGAGCAGGATGTTCGTCCTGCTCTTCGCCGCCTTCCGCGCCAGGTAGCGGATCGAGTCCGCGCCCGCGCCTGAGATCTCGGCGGCGTGCTCCGGCGTGTAGTCCTCCAGGCGCTCCTTGACGAGCTGGAACACCGGTACGACATCGACTTCGCTGCCGTCCAGAAGGCGCACGCTCGTGCCCTCATCGAGCGACGGCTTGAGGTCGCCAGGGTCGAGGTTATTCCGCGGGGTCTTGGCGATCGCTGATGTCTTACTGTCGAAGAAGTAGAACTGGTCGTCCCGGCCGCCCTCTTCCATGTCGCTCTCGCGCAGAAACCGCTTGTTGTCCTGCCTCACCAGAAGCGGCAGATCGGTCTGCTCGGTGATGAACTCTTTGTCGTACAGGTCTTCGTCGACGATAACCTTGCACATCGCCAGCGCGATCGCGGCGTCGGTGCCGGGCCGCACCGGCACGAACCAGTCGGTGTGCGGCGCGGACGGGCTGAAGTCCGGCGCGAAGATCGCCACTTCCGCGCCCTTGTAGCGGGCCTCAGTGATGTAGTGGTAGTAGGGGATGCGCGTGTAGGCCGGGTTCATGTGCCAGATCAGCAGCAGGTCGGAGTGGAACCAGTCGTCGACGGTCGAGGCGAAGATCTTGCCGTACGTCTCGTACATCCCCATCGCCAGGTCGCCGACGACGCCGTCGAGGTCCATCGAAAGGCCTCCGATCTTGCCGATGAACCGCATGCATGAGGTGATGGCCATCGGGCCGCCCTGCGCGCCGGTGACCTCGTGGAGGACCGACTCCGGGCCGATTTCCTCGATGGCGTCGACGACTGCCTCGGCGACTTCCGTCAGGGCGTCGTCCCAGCTGATGCGCTTCCAGCGGCCGGAGCCCCTTTCGCCGACGCGCTTGAGCGGGTAGAGCACCCGCTCCTTGGAGTACAGCATCTGTCCCCACATGGCGCCTTTGTTGCAGCCCATGGGGTTCAGGTCCGGCACGCCTTCCTCGATCGTGTTGTAGGTGGCGGCCTGCTCTTCGTGCAGGACGATGCCGTCCTTGATGTAGACGCGATACGGACAGTTGCCGGGGTAGCAGTCGACGCAGTGGGTCCCCCAGACTACACGGTCCCACTTCCAGCGCTCCCGGTAGAGGTCACCCTCGGAGTGGTAAGTCAGGGGCGCGGCCGCTTCGCTGCGCTTCAGGTTCTGCTGTTTCTTCTCAGGCATCGCGGTTTCCCCCCAGTGTGGTCTTGATGAACTGCTGATCGGCCGCGACGAAGCGGGCGGCCAGCTTGACGAGAGAGCCGTAGAATCGTGGTGGGTCGGAGCGGGCGACGCGCTCAGCGAGCGAGGACAGCCACGAAAGGTGGCTCTTCAAGAAATCCCGTTGCGCTCGCAACAGGCTCTGCCGGTCGCTGATGCCGCCTTCTGCCAGGTGACTCATGAACTCCAGCTCGACCGATACGTGGTCTGGCATGACGCCTTCGGTGAGATGGAAGCTGAAGTAGTTGTAGAAGCGGATTGCGTGCTGCAAGGTGTAGCCACGGTCGCGGGTGTAATGCCCCTCGTGCAGCGGGCACGGCGGTCCGCGGCGGCCACCAATCTGAAAGATCCGGATGTACTCGGACTGCATCTCGTCGTAGTCTTCCGGGAGCGGCCAGGCGAAGTCATGGGTCCGCAGCCGGTATGGAAGTGCAGCCAGCTCGGCGGCGATCTCTGCGGGCCACTCATCGGCTGTGACACGCGCGTGGAGCGCAGAGTCCGGGAACGCCAGAGCGATCGACAGCCGGGCGTAAACGTCCGCGCGCGAACGATCCTCGGCGCCGGGCCGAGAGACCGTGCTCGCTTCAGGGCTGCTGGAGGCCATCGCTATTTCACTCGCTCACCGGGTTGTCCCCCGGCGGTCCTTGCCCACTCGATCTCTCCGGGGTCCTGGTCGAAGGGCTTGAACATGTCCTTCCACCAGTAGGCGATCAGCGTGTCCATCAGCTCGGACTTGCCGCCGGAGCGGGTGCTCGCCATCTCCCGGCTCAGCGTTTCGAGCGCGGGCCGGACGCGAGGCCCGAAGAGCGATTCGAGGTACTCGGTCGGGACGCGGGGCTGGCTTTCCTCGAAGTCGTTGGCCTCCGTCAGCCGCGCCGGCAGGATCGGGGGAATGTAGAAGACGTTGGGCTCAGTCCCGTGTTCCGGGTGCAGCGGCAGCGCTACCTCCCACTTCTTGACGAGCTTGTGCACGGGGCCGGTCTCGTCGTCAAGGAACCCGAACCAGACGGCGCGCCCGGGGCACCCGCGCACGCAGGACGGCGCCACGTTCTGCTCGAGGCGGGGGTAGCAGAGGATGCAATGCTCGCTGACTTCGCGGGCGAAGTTGAAGTAGATCTTCTTGTAGGGGCAGGCCTCAAGGCAGAACTGATAGCCGCGGCAGTTGCCCTCGTCCCGCAGGACGATGCCGTCTTCCTCACGCTTGGACATGGCGCCGCGTGGGCAGGCCTCAACGCAGGCGGGTTTCGTGCAGTGGTTGCAGAGGCGCGGCAGGTAGAAGTAGTAGGAGTTGGGGTATTCGCCCGCGCCCTGGTCTTCGTCCCAGTTCGGCCCCCACTCGGGCTGTTCGCCCACTACCTGCAGGTGTACGTCCTGGGCCTTGCCGCTGTAAAGGACTTCGTCGTAGTTGTAGTCCCAGCCGCCGCCCCACTCTCGCCGGGCTGGCCGCCGGCCGGCCTGTGGAATGCCGTCTGAATAGCCGCCGCCCATCGATTCCCAGTCGCGTGGGTGTCCGCGTCCCGGGAGCGTGTTAACGGTGCACCACCACTGGTACTCCTGGCCTTCGGCGCGCGTCCACAGCGTCTTGCAGGCGACGGAGCAAGTCTGGCAGCCCATGCATTTGTTGAGGTCGAAGACCATGGCTGCCTGCTTCTGAGTTGCTGAGTTTCCTTTGGCGCTCATCCGGTGCTCAATTCCTGCCATTGTGGCGAATACGCGTGCAGGCCTGCTCGCTCCTGGTTGCTCCCCTCCCAGACCGCGAACGCCACTCGATTGTGGTTCGTGGCCGTCTCTGAGGGGCCACCGATCACGACTCGCCAGCGGCCGTCCTCCCAGTCCGCCGAGGTGACGACGAACTGATCCGCCTGCGGCTCCTCCGTCGCAAAGCCATGGAAGGTGAGGATCTCGCCCTCTTCCCGGTTGGCCCGCCAGTACCAGGCGTCGATGCCGTCAGCGGGTGATCCCATCCGGGCAAGCGGCGGATCGCCGTCGCCGGGGAAGAGGACGGCGGCGGCGTCAGGGAAGGCCAGTCCGTCGCCGTAGTCCGGGTTGTGGGTCCGGTCCGGCCACTCCAGCCGGAAGAAGAGGTTCTGGCGGTTGTAGGCAGCCTGCACGGAGATCGTGCGCACGGCACCGACGCGCTTGCCGGCCCAGACCGCCCGGACGTATGAGGACGGCTGCGCCTCAGGATCGGTGCCGCGCAGGGCCACGTGGCTGATCGGCGCGCGCTTCCACTGCGGAGCGGAGTGCTTCAGTAGCGTCTTGTTTGCGAGCTGTAGTTTGATTGCTTCCATGGGCATCACCTGCGCATTCGGTTATCGAGGATTCGTGATCGCTGGTCAGTCCGGTCTGCCCCGCACCCTGCGGTGCGGCTTTTCCCTACATCTCCTTCAGCCAGGCGAGATCGCGCCGGCAAAACTCGACGGCGCGGACGGCCTGACGGCGATAGAAGCCCGGCGCGCGATCGCTGGACTCCAGGCGTGTCAGAAACCTGGGCAGCCATTGGCACAGGTGGCGGTCCAGAAAGTCGCGCTGGGCCCGCTTCAGGTCAGCAGCGGAATCGCCGTGTGCCAGCGCCGCCGCCTCCTTGAACGACATGTAGTGCATGAAGTCGAGTTCGGCGCAGAGGTGATCGGGCTGATCCTCCGGCGCCGCGCGCAACCCGAAGTGCTCGTAGAAGCGAACGATGTCTTCCATCAGCTTCATCCGGCCGCTCCGGTGCGATCCTTCGTAGAGTGGACAGAACGGCCTTCCGGGCCCGACCTCGAAGACGCCGATGTAGCCTTCTTCGAGGCCGTCAACTGCCGTGTCCTCCACGTCGTCCGCTGGGAGTTCGAAGGGCAGATTCTGTGCGGCGTCGCGCCAGGACTCCTCCCCTTCGCCGGACGTTATGGCCGTTCGCAGCTCCAGATCCGGAAACGAGAACGCCTTCGCGAGCCACCGGTAGCAGGCGCTGCGCGCGCCGGCTTGCAGCTGTGGGCCGTCTTCTACGGTCAGCGAAGCGATCGTCATGTCGGCCTCTTTAGCGTTGAGGGGTCTTTGGTGAAGCCGCCGAACATGCTCTTCCACTGATGCGCAATCAGCGTGTCCAGCATCTCTGACTCGCCGCCGCCGCGGACCATCTCTATCTCCGCTGTTAGCATGTCCAGCACGCGATTGACGTCGGGCCCGAAGAGGGATTCGAGGTAGCTTCTCGGAATGCGTTCCGAGCCCTCGATGACGTCGCCGTTATCGTCGAACAAAGGGGGCGAAAGAGGCGGCACGTAGAAGATGTTCGGCTGCGTACCGTACTCGGGATGCAGCGGAATCGCGACCTTCCAGCGCTCGACCAGCTTGTAAACGGCGCTGTCCTTGTCGTCCATGTAGCCGAGAAAGCGGACGCGGCCGGGGCACTGGCGGAAGCAGGCCGGCGCGACCCCCTGCTCGACCCTGGGGTAGCAGAGGACGCACTTCTGAGACACCTTCGCGTTGTGGTTGAAATAGATGCGCTTGTAAGGGCAGGCTTCCATGCAGAAGCGGTAGCCGTTACAGCGCTCCTGGTCGATGAGGACGATCCCGTCGTCGACGCGCTTGTAGATCGCCTGCCGGGGGCAGGCCGCGAGGCAGGCGGGGTTCGTGCAGTGCATGCAGATCATCTGCAGATAGAAGAAGTAAGCGTTGGGGTACTCTCCGGTGGCCTGGTCCTCGTCCCACAGGGCGCCCCAGTCGCCGTCGTCGTTCTTCGTCTGGAGGTACTTGTTCATCCCCTCGCCGCCGTAGAACACGTCCTCGTAGTTGAACTCCCACGCCTGGCCGAACTCGTTGACAGTCGGGATGCGGCTGGGATCGGCGTCGCCGTCGTTGGGGAAGCCACCGCCCAGAGTTTGCCAGTCGCGCGGGGAGCCTTTGCCCGGCATCGTCGAGACGATGTTCCACCACATGTACTCCATGCCTTCTTCGTCGGTCCACAGCGTCTTGCAGGCGATCGTGCAGGTCTGGCAGCCGAGGCACTTGTTCATGTCGAACACGGCGGCCAGCTGTCGCTTGACGGCGGGTGGGTTGGGTGCCACCGTTACGCCTCCAGCTCCAACGGCTGCCACTCCAGCGTCACCGCCTTCAGGCCGGCCCGTTCGACGTTGCTGCCCTGCCACACGGCGAAGGCGACCTTTGCCGTCTCGCCTGCGGCCAGCTGCACGTATCCGTCGCCTGCGGACTGGAGCGCGCGCCCGATGACCACCGTCCAGGCGTCGCCCTTGTGGGCGCCGTTGCCGTGCAGGCTTGGGTCGACCGTGCGGCGCGTCGTGCCCGTACCCACGGAGGTCACGCTGAAGGGCGTCTCCATGTCCGGACGCCAGTACCAGGCGTTCACCGGCTGCTGGGCCGAACCCATGCTGGAGAGCTGGGCGTCTTCGTTGACCGGGAAGAGGACTGCTGCGGCGTCGGTGAACTGGTCGGTGTCGCGAATGTCGCCGTTCTCGGTCGCGTCGTCCCACTGCAGCCGGAAGAAGATGCCGTTGTCGTTATGGAGCGCCTGCACCGACAGGGCGCCCAGGGTGCCGTAGTCGGTGGTCTCCCACTTCGCCTGCACGTAGACAGAGGGCTGCGAGATCAGCGGGGTCGGATCCAGCGACAGACGGGTCACCTCGGCGCTCCGCCATTCGGTCCCGGCGGGGTCGATCAGTGCCGAATCAGCAGCCTCCACGCGCCGCGCCTTAATCATGCCCCCATCCTGCGACCGCCGACACACCGAACCCAATCGGGCAGCCACCAACAAAGATCGGTCGGGCGAAACCCCACCGGGCTCCTGCGGGCTGCTTGATAGACGGCCTGATGCCCGGCGAAAAGACCGTCAGGGTCAGAGCCGATCTCATCGCAGAGGACTGAGACGGGAATCATGGCTGACGCTACGGACGACGCTGTGTTAGTCGGAGCCGGACAGAACGGCATTGCGCTGGGCGCGGACTAGCCGCCCGAGACTCTGTCGCGGGCCCGGGCAGGCGGCAGCATCTGGAGAAGTTCAGATTCCGCCCTGTCCTTCGCCACGCAGGCGTAACCCCAGCGGTCAGCGATCGCACGGCGGTACCCTGGTGAGTCCTCACTGAGGAGCACGATGACCGTCAAGCCGGGCAGGCTGTCCGCGATCGTGCGTAGCCGTCCTGCCGGCTGGCCCATCACGAGGTCGATATCAAGAAGCACGACGTTCGCGTCCTTGCTCCGCACAAGGCGCAGAGCCGAGTGCAGCGTGTCCGCCTCGCCCGCTATTGCGGCCTGCGTACGCTGTACGAGCACGCGTCGCAGAGTCTCGCGGAAGTGCGGCCTGCGATCAGCGATCACCACGCGCAGCGTGCTTGGCTCGGCCTGCATACTCATGTACGGTGATTACCTCTGGCGACAGAATCTCAGGGCCGTTTGGCCCTGTCTGTCGGGCAGGGAGAGACTTAATCTTGAGGCCGTCGGCGGCCCCGTAGGGCATTGCCGTACATACGGAGGAGATGGTGACTCAGACAGGGAACGTTGCGCGCAGTCCGGTCGAGGGGCGGGGTTCGAGTCTCGCCGTGAAGCCGGAGCCAGACCTTGCGCGCGTCCTGCGCGCGCTGGCTAGCGATATGCGGCTGGCCATCCTGCGATGCCTCGCTGTGGGGCAGGACGAGCCGTCAGTAATCGCGCGCGAGTTGGACATGCCCCTTCCCATCGCGCGACGGCACTTGAGGACCCTGACCGAGGTAGGGCTTGTTCGGGCGGGAACCCGCGGCGATTTAGAAGTCTACGCACTCGTGCAACACGCGGTGAGCCTCCTTGGCACCAGCCTGGTCTACGGTCTCAGCGGTGGCACCCTGCCGGTGCGCAGGAAGGAAGAGACCCTTCCTGCGTCCGTGCCCAGGCCGCCCCTCGGCTGTACCCTCTGCGACAACGCAGGCTTTGTCGGCGAGGTGCTCGACGATCTCGGTACCGCCCTTGGTGAAGCGCGCGTCTATCACGGCCAGGTTCAGGAGATGTCGTCGCGGATCCTGACCGCTCACGAAGAGGAGCGAAAACGGATCGCCCGAGAACTCCACGATGACACAGCACAGGCGATCACTTCTATTCTCGTCCGCCTGCGGCTCCTGGAGCGCTCGACCGAGGACGCAGAAGTGCTGAAGAATGTCGAGGAGCTGCGAGATCTGACGTCGGGCGCGCTGGACTCCGTCCGGCGCATGGCGATGGACCTGCGGCCGGCTTCGCTGGATGACCTGGGACTGGTGCCGGCGCTCCAGTCCTACGCCGAGCAGTTCTCGCAGAGCACTCCGATCGCCGTATCATTGGAAGTTGAGGGACTCGGGCGGCGGCTGCCGCGGGACGTCGAACTTGTACTCTACCGGGTCTTTCAGGAGGCGCTGACGAACGTCTCCAAGCACACTTCCGCGAAGACCGCGCTGGTGCAGCTGAAGCGGAGGCGCAACGAGGTCACGCTCGTCATCAAGGACAACGGAGAGGGCTTCGATCCGGGAGAGTTCAGCCCCACACGGGGCTCTGGCCTGGGTCTCTTCGGTATGCGAGAGCGGTTGACGCTGGTCGGAGGCAGTGTAGAAGTCGAATCAGAGAAGGGAAAGGGCACTAAGATAGAGGCGCGAGTACCACTCGGTAAAAAGATAAGGACGGCGAGATGAGCCAGACGAAAGCGGACGCGAAGATACGAATTCTCCTTGCGGATGATCATCAGGTGCTGCGTTCCGGCCTGCGCGCGCTCCTCAACATGGAGCCGGACTTTGACGTCGTGGGAGAGGCCTCGGACGGGGTCGAGGCGGTGAAGCTCGCGGAGACCTTGCGCCCGAACGTCATCGTCATGGACGTATCGATGCCGGAGATGGACGGACTGAAGGCTGCGGAGGAGATCCAGAGCCTGGGCCTGAAGTCGAAGATCGTGATGCTAACGGTTCACGCCGACGAGCAGTATCTGTTCCAGACACTGAAGGCGGGCGCGTCCGGCTACGTGCACAAGAGTTCTGCCGACAGCGAGCTCATCGACGCAATTCGCACAGCGAACCGGGGAGACGTATTTCTCTACCCATCGGCGATCAAGAAGCTCCTGGAGGAGTACCTCCGCGGAGAGTCGAGAGAGGCGGACGAGAAGGATCCGCTTACGAACCGCGAACGCGAGGTGTTGAAAGCTACCGTCGAGGGCTATACCAACAACGAGATCGCGGAGCAGCTCGTAATCAGCCCCAAGACGGTCGATACCTACCGGCAGCGCATCATGGAGAAGCTGAACCTGCACCACCGCTCCGAACTCATCCGGTACGCTCTGAAGCGCGGTTATCTGGTGCCTGGTGATTAGCGTCTGTGAGTGGGGCGGTGCCTCACGGCCCGATCTTCCGAAGCCCGACAGACAAGCGGAAGCGGCACCTATAACGTACACACAAGGATCCGGTCCGAGACCGGCTTTTAGAGGAGATGATGATACCGGTAATCAGCTTCGTCGGTAACTCCGGCGTTGGCAAGACAACGTTCCTCGAGAAGCTCATCGCTATTCTCAAAGTTCGCGGCTACCGAGTGGCGGCGATAAAGCACGATGTCCACGAGTTCGAGGTTGACTACCCGGGCAAAGACTCCTGGCGGCTGACCAGGGCCGGCAGCGACATCGTCGTCCTCTCGTCTGCGGACAAGCTCGCTCTGATTGAGCGCCCGAACGAAGAGCGCGACCTGGAGGGGCTGGTGGCGATGGTGGACGACCGCGTCGACATCGTTCTCACTGAGGGCTATCGAGGCGCCGGGGCGATGAAGATCGAGGTTTCGCGCTCAGCGCACAGCCACGAAATCACAGCGCGGCTCGATGATCTCCTGGCGATCGTTGCGGACGCCGCTTTCGATTACCGTGTGCCGCAGTTCGACCTGGAGGACGCCGCCGGCGTGGCGGACTTCCTCGAGGAGCGCTTTTCATTGGCGCCTTCGACGGAGGGGCTTTCCCGGAGAGTGGACCTTTGAGCGATCGGCGGCAGGCGACCGGCATCGTCCTGGCCGGCGGGCGCAGCGTGCGCATGGGCAAGGACAAAGCCAACCTTGAACTGTCGGAGCAGACTCTGCTGTCGCGCGTCGTCCAGTCGGTCTCGCTCGTCTGCCCGGAAGTCATCATCGCCGGCGGCGAAGAGAGCCTCGCCGACGGTTTCGGTCCCGACGTGCGCTGGGTCTCCGACCCGCCCGGCTCGGTTGGGCCGCTCGCCGGCGTCACGGCCGGATTACAGGCGGCGCGCCACGACGCTTGTCTGATCGTGGCGTGCGACATGCCCTTTCTGAAACCGGCCTTGCTGAGTCACCTCGTCGACCGTCTGGGGACGTTCGATGCCGTTGTGCCGGTCTCGCAGGGGGTCAGTCAGTACCTGCACGCCGCCTATTCGCGGTCGGCGGCGACGACGGCTCAGGCGCTCCTCCGGCTCAAGGCCCGGTCTGTGCACGAAGTCGTCGTGCGCCTGCAAGTGCTCTATCTGTCCGAGGAGCACTGTTCCCGGTTTGACCCGGCGGGCCTGAGCTGCTTCAACATGAACACGCCTGCCGACCTGGACCTCGCGCGCAAGCTCGAAGCCTGCTCTGCCAACCGCGAAGCCGTCGCGTAGCTCGCGCGCCCCGTCGCTGCCCGGCGCAGTCACGATTAGATGCGCATGACGCGTTGTTTGCCGACACAGGGTGGGGAAAAACCGGACACCATAACCCGCTTACTGCCCGACTGTAGGCCTTTCGCAGTACACGGATACTCGTGGGCGAGCGTCGCTATGGGCGCGAATCTCGACTATCAGCGGAGGCACGCATGACACCGCGCGCGAAATCAGGCGGAAACGGCTCGCAGGCATCCGAGCATTATCGTGACAAGTGGAAGTGGGACCAGGTTACCTGGGGAAGCCACGCTGTCGACTGTTATCCCGGCGGCTGTCCGTTCAGGGTCTATGTGAAGGACGGCAAGATAGTCCGGGAGGAGCAGAGTGGCACGCTGCCGGTGATCCAGAAGGGTGTTCCGGACATGAACCCGATGGGTTGCCAGAAGGGGTCTTGCTGGGGCTACCAGCACACCGGCCCCGATCGCGTAACGACTCCCCTGAAGCGTGTAGGCGAACGTGGCGAAGGCAAGTTCGAGCCGGTCTCCTGGGACGAGGCGCTCCGCGACATCGCCGACGCGATGCTGGACGCCTGTGAGGATCAGGGCCCGGAGTCCATCATCACGCTGATGACGCCGGAAGTGGGCGCCGCGCCGTCGCGCAGTCACCTCAGCGTCCTCGGTTCGCCACTGACGGACGGCAACGCGGAGTTCCAGGACTTCAGCCCCGGCTACTACACCACCTGGGGCAAGTTCAACCCCGTTTCGTCGATGGACGACTGGTTCCTTGCGGAGCTGACGCTGATCTGGCACTGCAACCCCGTCTACACCAACATCCAGTGGTTCCACTTCACGCTGGAGTCTCGCTACAACGGCGGCGAAGTGGTCACCATCGCGCCAGACTACAGCCCCTCGTCGATCCACTCCGACTATCATTTTCCGGTGCGGATTGGCACGGATGCCGCGCTCGCCCTGGCGATGTGCAAGGTGATTATCGACGATGGGATATACAACAAGAAGTTCATCCAGGAACAGACCGACATGCCGATGCTCGTCCGCTCTGACACCGGCCGCTTCTTGCGCGGCCCGGATGTAAACGCGGGCGACCGTGACGACCAGTTCTTCTGGTGGGACGTCAAGTCACACCAGGCCGTACCGGCGCCGCGCGGGACACTTGCGATCGGCGATGTCACCCCGGCGCTTGAGGGGGCGTTCAAGATGAAACTCCTCGACGGTACCGAGGTCGAGGTGCAGCCGGTCTTCCAGCGCTTGCTCAAGGTGCTCGAAGACTACACACCAGAGAAGGCGGCCAAGGTCTGCAACGTCAACGCCGACATGATTCGCATGATCGCCCGCAAGGCGGCCACGAAGAAGACGAAGATCTTCTCCGGCTGGAACTCGGGCAAGTACTACCACGGC
>SDBT01013767.1_pt1 | contig 12941 bp, 13 predicted proteins | sample 2277101 | NCBI WGS metagenome assembly SDBT01 (sample SAMN10404973, study PRJNA504765) | marine sediment metagenome | isolation source: marine sediment core GS10_PC15, 103 cmbsf | place: Arctic Ocean: Southern Knipovich Ridge | collected 2010 | reverse complement strand
CATTAATATTTTTCCAGAATATATTATGTTATTTCAAAACGTTTTCCATTATTTTCTCTTCTATTATTCAAATTTAATAATAAAACTATTTTATCCCTTTATTGCACCCTGGGTTACTCCCTTCATTCCTACTTCTGATAAGATTTGACTTTTATTTTACTTTGGAATATCTCTTAGATTGATATCTTAGATCAAGCATTTTTTCAATTCCTCTCTACTAGATTATAATCTTATTATTCTTATCAAATTCTTTAAATCTTTTTTGAAACTTTAGTCAATCTTTTAACCAAATTGACAATAAAATCTGCTTCTTCAACGGAACTGGACTTTATTGAAATCAATAATCCTTCGTGTTCAAGTTCTTCTAAAAGTATCTCAAGCTCCTTTATGCTTTCGGCATACACAAGTAAAGCTTTGCCCTTTTTCTGAATTTTTTTTAACATTTCCAACCAATTTACTGCTGAAGGAGTACCTGCACCCGGTATCCATTGTATAGCATGGATTTCGGGTAAATCCAATAGAACATCAAGGTGTTTAACAGCATCTGGACCATCTAGGTGATATATTGTTTTATCAAAGCTTTTTGAAATCTTTATTAAATCCGGAATTACAAATTCTTCAAACATCGTTGGTGATATCACTGCGCTAAAGTCACACTGGAGTGGATAATTTCTTCCGTCACAATAAACAGGTATCCATCCTAGGAAAATTTTTTGGTTGTTGCTAACCAAATTAAAAAAATAATTATTACAGTATACGAATATATCTGATATCTTGCTTATTAATTTTTTTACATCATCTTTATTTTCTAAAAGGTCAAATATAAGTCTCTCGTAACCCCTAAGAGATGCTATGGTATCTAGATTCATACCCAGATCAATTGAACTTACGAAATATTTATCCTTACCACTTTCTGATGCAACTTTAGTAAGATCTTTAGCTGCCTTCCATATTCTATTATTCTTATCTAAATTAATTCTTTCTAAATTTCTATAATCTTCTAGCATTGGAGGCCCAAACCATACTGTTTCATTTTTGAATTCAGTACCACAACCCAGAAAAGATGCCAAACTTCCTGGTCCAAGATTTGGCCAAAAACTTGGAAAGGCATCACCGCCATAATAAATCGAAGATAAAATATTTCTTCTTTTTTCGACAAAAAGCTTCAAATATTTTTTATTTAATCCATTCCTTTCCCATTTTTTTAAATCTTCATATGATGAAAACACTCCATAAGAACTGCCATATTTCTCCCATGAATCCTTTTTCATTGACTGTGGCGCCCATACCTGGACTAATGTTCTGTCAACAATTTCCCTTTCCCACCAGGCATTGAATCGTTTCTTAATCATTTCAAAATTAATTTCATTCAACTTATTTTCTCCATTTTTAAGATTTTGTAGACTACTTTTTTTAAAATTACTCATTTTCCAATACCACTTTTATATAACAATTTCAATTATTTCAACTATAGCCTCAAACCGGTTTTTGTGAACAGCTCTTTACAAGGACACCATCAAATCCGGAAAATTTCATACAAGGTCCAAAGAACCCAAACCCATTTACATCACCCCTCTTTGCAACATCCTTGTTTCCCTGGTTATTATCGACCATTTGGTTTTTATTGAATCGCCTAAAGTCTTTTATCTGCCATTTATTGCCAGTTTTGACATTTTTCTCTCCTTCTATAATAAATATTTTAATAGTTTATGAATTTACCGGTCTCATTTGATTTTCGGATCATATCTATGATTTTTACTACTTTGCTGGCATCATGCATCGATACGAAATCCTTCTTCTTTCCTTCAAGAAACAAGACCAGATCATTGTAGAATCCTTTTGTAAGCTCTGAGACATTTTCCAGTTTGATTATCTGATTTTCACTGGTCCCATCATCATTTTGATACCTGATCTCTGCTTCATCCCATACAGGGGTACTTTCCCCCTTGACTGCAAGTGTTCCCTTTGTTCCGATTATAAACCACCTTGGAAGTGAGATCTTGCTATTATTGCTTGCCTCTATCTGACAGACCAGATCACTGTCAAACTTAATTGATGAGAAGAAATAATCTTCGACTTCACTACTCCAGACACCATTTTGCAGTATCCCGTAAGCTCCCACAGGATCTTTTCCGGTTAGCTGCAGGACTTGGTCAATTAGGTGTGCACCCCAGTCAAGGAGTATCCCGCCGCCATATTCTTTTTTTATTCTCCAGGGATTTTGAATCCCTTCTATTCCCCAGGCTGGCCATCCCTCATCACAGAGCATGACTTTGGCCTGGATAAGGAGAATATCTCCAAGCAGGTTTGAATCCAGTACCTTTTTTACCAGCTGGTAGTCCCTATCCCACCTCCTGCTGTGATGGACAAATAGATTTTTATCATATTTTTCGGAAATCTCTATCATCTTAAGTGTACTCTGATAGTCCAGGCTCATTGGTTTTTCTACAATTACATTTTTGCCTTTTTCCATAGCTTTTACAGCTATTTCTTCATGGGTCTCATTTGTAGTGGCGATTACTACATAATCTAATTCTTTTATACCCAGCAGATCACTGATATTATCATAAACATCGATTTTGTAATCTTCCTTTATCTGGTCTACCCTATTTTTATTCTTTTCGCAGGCTGCTATTAGTTTTAGCATGCTGACCTCATTTATCAGATCTGCATGTATTGCTCCCATCTTACCCATGCCTATGATTCCAATATTTAACACTTTTCTTCTCCTTAATAGACTCCAGGGCCATAGCCATGGTTGTTTTTAGTATCTTCTCGATATTTATCTGCTGTAAGTCCTTCTTTTAATACAATATCCTTACCTTCAGATGCCCATAAAAATCCCCTTCTTGTCGTCTCATAGGCTTCGGGCATATCAAATACATCTGCATGATGTCCAAGTGCTGTGTAAAAAACTCTTCCCAACCCCCACATCTTTGTCCACATTACTGGCATCTCTACAGCACCATTGGTTGAATGTAACCAGGTAACTGTTGGGAATTTTGTCGTTGCAAGAATATTCACTGCCGGATCTACATGAAAATAGTATTGTTCACTTTTTACTTTAAAATCTTCAATTCGGGAAACAATCGGGCTGGAAGATGTTTTTTTTATGTTAACAGTATATTCAGTACCGTCTCCACCCGGGTGAGCTACAAAGTTTCCACCGGTAATAAACTGCCACAACGGGCTACTACGGAATGCATCGCACATTCCCCCATGGCATCCAGCAATTGCTGTTCCTGCCGATACTGCTCTATTGACTCCTTTTACCTGTTCATCAGATATCTCTCCCATGGTCCAGAGCGGTATGATAATATGCAATTTTTTAAGCATTTCTATATCTAAAAGAGTATCTAATTTCTCGGATATATTAACCTTAAAACCCTCTTTTTCCAGCATCGACTTAAATATTTCAGAAACCTGGAACGGTTCATGCCCGTCCCAGCCTCCTCTGACGATAAGTACCTGCTTTTCCATTATTTTTCCTTTCTTATTTAATATATATTTGATGATGATCTAATTTGCGTTCTTATTACCTTTTATCTTCCGTGATAGTATTTCTATATGTTATATTATTTTAAGCTTATTACTACGCTGGTACTTATACCTGAAAACAATTAGCCTGTTTTCTATCATTTCCCTGTAACCATTCCTTACCTCGTTTAAGAGTATGGCAAGATCAGGCGGGTCTTTTGACAGGAGTTCCTTAAGTTTCTTTACCGCAACCAATGAAATCCTTGTGTAAACAGACGCTTTGTTAATTCCACAATCAATTGCCTGCACTACCATGCTGTCATCGACTCCGGAACCGCCATGCAGTGACAGAAAACAATCTGTCATTTGCCTTATCTGTCTTAACATTTCAAGATTTAAAGCCGCTTTTTGTTCAGTCAGCCCATGTATTGAGCCGATTGCCGGGGCAAGAATATCTACACCTGTTCTTTCTACAAACTCTACTGCCATTTTTGCATTAGTCTTGCTTGCTTCAGCGCCTGCCCTCGTCCTAGCCGGCCCTTGTTATATAGCCCACTTCTGCTTCAGCCATCAGCCCGACGCTGTGTACAATATCTACAACCTGTTTTGTCCTTTTTATTTTCTCTTCAAAATCAAGGCCCACCGGGCCATCATACACAAGTGAAGTAAGGCCGCATTTTATTGCATTTATGATAGTAGATACTTCAACCGCATGATCCAGATGCAGTATCAACGGTACATTTACCTTGTTTGAAACATCTTTTACAAGGTTTGCAAAAGTCCCCAAATCACTATACTTTAACTGCGGCTCATATACGGCGCATACAACCGGTGTTTGCAGGTTTATTGCGGCCTCAACAGCGCCTTCCAGCGTTTCAACATTAAAGACATTAAAACATCCGAGACAATATTTATTTTTCCTAGCATCTTCAAGAAAAGGCCTCAGATTAGCTATCGGCATTATATTTTCCTTTCAACTTAATACATAAAAATTAACATAGAATTATACTATATTTAAAGTCGTTTTAGTCAAGTTATTATCCTGCCCTTTAAGACCTATATGCCGTCTATTTTTTCAAAAGCCGGAACCGGGCCTCCATTAAAATGCGCTACCGCATCCCTGACTATCCTTACTTTTTCAAGCCCTGTACCCCTCATGCCCTCAAGGCAAAGCCCGAAATTTCCTCCTGGAGCACCTGCCTCACACTCTTTTAATATATATTCTCTTATGGCTTTAGGCTCCAGGTCCCTCACAATCCGGAAGTCTACAAGCTTGCTTACAAATGCGCCAGGGAAATATTTTTTCATCTTGAGCGTGTCAATTTTCTCACTAAACAAGTCATATTGCGCCAGATTCATCCTGGAAAGCGGTTTTAAAAAATTGGTGATATTGCCACAGCAGTGAAAGTGCCTCCTGGGTGCAGGAAATGTATTATACCATCGCAGCAGCTGCGGCAAAACTATTTTTTCAAATAGAACCGGGTTGATATTTACAATCGAATCATCAATCAATACTGTGGTTTCAACATCTGTTATGCCCATCTGGCTGTCATGGAATTTTTTCCATTCAATAACTGCATCTGTTACTTTTATTAGGAGCTCTTCACAAAGTCCGGGATTTTCCATGAGATCTATCATAAATGAGGATTGTCCTCTCAGGAAACACGCTACCGTAAATGGACCTTCAAACATTATAGTATCCTTTATCCCGGTAAGCTGATGGAATTTTTTGGACTTTTCAAGCATATCAAGAACTACAGGATTGCGCTGAGGAGGTATAGGTTTAAAATCTCTTACTTCAGAGATATCATTAATTATGCCTTTCCTGATAAAAGGCTCATTATCAAAGGGCTGGAATATTTCACACCCCAGCACTTCAGAAGACTTTATATGCCCTTTGCAGAATAATAGTTCTGAAGGCTCGATTTCAAGATAATCTGATACACTCTTTATTACTTTTTTTTGCGCTGAAACCATCAGCTTGATATCATTATAAAAGTCACTTACTTTAACACCTGCTATTTCCGTGATTTTCAGTTCATCCATAAGATACCAGAACCTGACAAGCTCTTTTGGCATTAGCCCTCCTGACTAAATTAAATCCTGTGGTTATTATTCCTTGGCTTTTTTTATATTCTGCAATATTCTTAGCTGAATTATTCAGCAGGAGCTAATTGGCTCAAAAAAATATTACAGCTGGGAATATTCGACTCATTCTTTCTTTATTTCGTCCCAGACTTTTATCATCTCATAGAAATTTTCTTCAGATTTTACCGGGTTGGCATTAGCAAAATCTATATGATCACTTGGACCAAGTATAAAACCTCCCCCATCTTTCAAAGATTCTACTGTTTCTATAACAGAATTCCTTATATCACTTTTAGTACCATTTTCAATAACATGAAAGTTGTTTACACCACCCAATAAGCATATTTTATTTCCAATTTTTTCCTTTAATTCAAGCATCTCCATACCTGCTACATATTTATCAAAACCAGTAAACATGTCAAAACCGAGTTCATTAAAGATATCTGTCATTCCAGGTAATTCTGAATCCTGTACATATACAACGTATTGGCCCTCTCCATGTATTAAGTCTATTTCCTTTTTTAATGGTTCGTAGAAAAATTTCCTATAAAGAGCAGGTGACCAAAATGATAAGCTTTCATACCACCCTCTTCTTACAAATAGGTTTACTCCCCATTTCAGGCATAACTTTACAAATGAGATATTCCATCTTTCTACGATTTCTATATAATCCGCTAAAAATTCTGGCTCTCCAAGAGCCATATCCAGTAAATTTTCCACCCCTGAAAGCCATGTGAGTACATCACCTATTCCCAGGATATGAGCTGATAACAGGATCTGTTTTTCTTCGCATATCTTCTTATAATAATCCAGGTTTTCAGTCTCTATTTTGCATTCATCTTCATTTATGGGAGCTAATATATATTTAAGCTTTTTTAAGTCTTCCTTCTTTTCAACCAGATATTGCTTTGACCTTGCAGCAGGAACATTATAGTCGTCAAAAATCTTTATTTTATTGAAAGACACAGTGTCTTTTCTAATTTTTTGGAATAAACTCCCTTCTGGTGTGATATATTCCTTTACTAATAATTTTTCTTCTGATTCGTCAACCCATTCTCTTACATCAAGATCTCTTTTTGATATCTGATCATAATTTTGATTGATTTTTATTCCTACATCAATACCTTTATCAAGATAAAACTGGATTCTTTTCTCGGTATCAGGTATTTTTTTTCTTAAAAAAATAGGATATCCAAAACCTATCCCCTCAAAACTTAAAGGAAGATGATCAGTATAACCATGATTTATCGCTGCAATTACTCTTTCCTTTGATGTCATATTATTGTTTAAGTAGTTCATTTATATACCTTTATTTTTATTGTACTTACATCTTCAAACTGCCTGCTGTAAGACCTTTAATAATATAGTTTTGGAATATTATTATAATTATAATAATTGGCGTGATAGTAATAAGAAGAGCAGAAAATAATCCAGGAAAATCCACTGCATAAGAACTAGTAAATTGAATCAATCCTGCAGGAAGAGTTTTTTTATCGGGACTCTGTAAAAATATCATAGCGAATAAGAACTCATTCCAGATATTTATTCCTGCAAATATAATTAATACCGATATTCCTGGTCGGATAATTGGAAATAATACTTTCCATAATACCTGGAAATTATTGCAACCATCTATTTTTGCAGCTTCCATTATTTCGTTTGGTACACTAAGAAAGAAAGAACGTAGCAAAAAAGTGGCAAAAGGCAAGTTTAAGGCCATATATGTCAGGATTAAACCAGGATATGTATTTATTAATCCTAAGTCTGCCAACACCATAAATAAGGGAATAAGTATAACTTGGGCAGGAAACATTAAACCCGCCAATATTAAAAAAAATAATTGATTTCTAAATCTAAATTTCAATTTTGCAAATGCAAATCCAGTTAGAGTTGCAATAAATATTAAACCTCCTAACGTAATAGTGGTTACAAATATACTATTTATCATATATTTTCCAATATTTCCCTTAGTCCAAGCTTTTATTATATTTTCAAGATTAAACGGTATAGGAAAATTCCATTGATTTTCAAAAAATTGAGGAGTAGTTTTAAATGAGTTAAATAAAACCCATATTAATGGATAAATAAAAATAATTAGTAAAGTTATCAAAACAATATATATAAATATTTTAATATATATATTTTTCCTATTCACTTTGATCAAGATAAAATCTTTTTTTTGTTCATTAGTACTCATAAGTTTCCTTTCCTCTTGCTTTTAAAAAAATCACTGTAGTGATTAAAACAATGATTAATAGAACCATTGCCATAGCAAGGGCGAACCCCATCTTATCTAGATAAATGCCGTTTTTAATCATCCATGTTGCAACAACTTCCGTTTTGTGAGAAGGATTACCTTTAGTAATCATAAAGAACAAACCAAATTGTACGAATGAACCAAAGATTGTCATTCCAATCACAAAAGATAATACCTCCTTAATCAATGGGATTGTAATCTTGGTAAACTTTGTAAAATAACTTACTCCATCAATTTCTGCCGCTTCATAAATTTCATCAGGTATTCTTTGCATTGCCGCATTAAGTAATAAAGTCGTATATCCAAGATATACCCATACAGAACATATAAAAATCGCAAACAAAGCCTCAGGATAAATACCCAGCCATCCCTTTGTAAATGATTCAAGTCCTATTATTTTTAATAAACTATTAACCAACCCAAATTGTTTATTGAACATTAATCTAAATAAAACACCTACTCCTATTATAGGAATTACTTGCGGAATAAGATAAACAGTCCGGAATATTTTTACACCTTTAATTCCTTTAGTAGAGAGAAAGTATGCAATTATTGCCCCAAAACCAACTTCAATTACGACATTCCAAACCAGATACAAAAGATTATTCTTAAGTGCCATTATAAAAATATCATCTTTTAATACTGCAATATAATTATTTAATCCAATAAATTCTCTTGTATTAGCTAATAAACTAATATCAAAAAAACTATAATACATACCTTTAAACAATGGGTATAATACGAAAAATCCAAATAAACCCATACCCGGTAATAGGTAGAGATAAGGCATTATACTGCTTATTATTTTCCTTATTCTAAATAAAAACCTATATTTTACGCTATTATCTCTTTCAGTGGGGCTTTTAGGCAAAGCCCCACTGAAATTCTCGATTCTATTTTTCATATTGACAATTCAATAAATATTATTGTGATTTTCTAATAGCTTCAGTCTTTTCTTGTAATTCAGTCAAAATTTCGTCAACTGTTTCCACATTTTCTAAAATTTTCTGTCCAGCATCAAAAAATAAAAAGACTATTTCAAGAGGAAACCCTGTGTCCGGAGCTTCAAAACTAATTCCTATGTTCCTTGTAAAGTCTATTATCTCTTTAAAAGATTCAGTAACTTCTACTTCATCAATTCTACCTAATGCATCAAGATTGGTAGGAACATCACCCTTTTCTATAATTCTCATCCCAACTTTTTCTGAAGAAAGAACTTTTAAGAATTCGGCCACTTCATTTGGGTAATTAGTGCCACTATAGCCTAAATATCCCGTAGGGAGGAAAACACCTGCATTCTCGTTTTCACCTTTCCCTCCTTTGACCACTGGAATATCAAAAAGCCTTACTTCAAATGGTACACCAGCCTCTAAAGTTACTGGTCCGAGCCATGCACCCATGGGACTCATTGCATACTCACCAGATAGAAAATAGGGTATGGTCTCAGCATAGTCTATTGCTTGACTATCATCATTAATGAAGCCTTTAGTTACTAGCTCTCTTAGAATATCAAAAGCCCGTACCACTTCTTCTTCTTTCCATGAAGCACCTTCATCTCCGCTAAGCAAAGCATCGTGTTTCTCCACACCTACGAGTCTTTGTAGAACAACTTGCATAAAATTAGCAAAAGGCCAACTGCCCTTATTGCCAACCAATAGCGGTGTTATGTTATTGTCTTTTAATACTTGGCTTATTCCAAGAAGTTCATCCCAAGTATTAGGCAGCTCTAAATTTAACTCATCAAAGATTTCTTTGTTGTACCACATAACAGTACAAGCCTGCGTATAAAGTGGAACTCCATAAATTTCACCATCATCACTGATTACAATATTTATTGTATCAGTCATGGTGTCTATCCATTTCTCATCACCTTCCCAATTAGGTTCCTGCATATAAGGTGTAAGATCCAGCATTTTGCCAGCTTCATATAAAGGTCTTTCCATTGCTAGGCCAAACTGTGCGAAAAATATATCTGGAGCACTACTAGCATCTTCGAACATAGTAAATATAAAACCAGTAGAGTATGTTTGGTTATCAATGTAACGTACTTCAATTTTTATATTTGGATATCTCTCTTCAAATAATTCAACTGCATAATCTATAGGTTCCTCCATATACGTGCCAGCTATACCTGCAGTTAATACTAGTACAATATCTTCTGAAGTAATATCTGGCTTCCAACTTGCTTCTTCTTCTACAGCTTCTTCTCCTACAGCTTCTTCTTCTACAGCTTCTTCTTCTACAGCTTCTTCTCCTACAGCTTCTTCTCCTACAGCTTCTTCTGTTTTACAGCTAACTCCTGCCAGCAGCATGGTTGCTGTAACAGCTAGTACCATTAGCATTATTAAATACTTTTTCATTAGAATCTCTCCCTTATTAATCGATATTAATTTAATAGAATTTCGTACTTTTTTCCACACAATCCCCTTTCTTTTTTGATTTTAACACCTCTGATAATAATCACCTCCAATCTATAAAAAATTCTTCAATTTCTCTATATATTAATCAATTATTATTTAATAGCTATAAATACCCCTACTATTATTTATATTGATTTTATTGAACTATTTATTAACTGTATTATATTTTTTAAATCACTTTCCCTCCACTCTATATTGTGATGAATCATTACAGATTGCTTAAGAATATTAGTTGTTTGAGGAAGCATGTCCTCGCTGTATTCAATATTACTTTCCCTGTTTGCATCCATTTTAAATGGATCCATATCTATATGGTGTGCACCATTTTTTTGCATAATTGGTTCCCAATTGCTATAAACATGACGATCGGAATCAATTGGTGTATTTATTTTTATTTTGTCTTTTAAGAGTTCAATTAATTTATATGTGGTTTCTTCAGAATCTGTATGAAGAAGAGTTTGCACTCCACAATCCCCGTTAATATCAAAAATCGGCGCAAGCCTAACTTTTTCTGTTTCCCGGATATTACTTGTTATGGTTTTCTTTATTTCTCTTAATCTTGATAAAATTGTTGGCAATCTTTTTAATTGAACACGCAGTACCGCAGAACTTATCTCATTACTTCTGTAATTCTCTCCTGCAAAAATAGTATTATTAGTTTTTGTGACCTGAGGTCTTAGATAGCAACCTCCATCATGTTTTATATATGCTTTTTCAAATATCATGGGATTATTGGTAAATATTGCCCCACCTTCTCCACAGCTAATTATTTTCCAGTAATTAAAACTATATGTTCCAATATCTCCCCATGTACCCAGTTTTTTCCCTTTGTATGAACCCCCTATTGCCTGACAGGCATCTTCAACTATCAAAATATCTTTTTCTTTTGCTATTTTGACGATCATATCAATTTTACATGGCATACCCATCATATGCACTGGTATAATTGCCCTGGTTCTTTTAGTAATATTAGATTTAATAGCTTCTAAATCAATTGTGCAGGACTCATCAATATCCACTATTACTGGTATAGCTCCAACACTCAGAACAGCTAAAGCAGTAGCAAGGTATGTATAACCTGGAATAATGACTTCATCTCCTGGACCGATTCCTGCTCCTGCTAGTGCACATATAAGGGCAGCTGTTCCAGAAGTTGTACAAATTGAATGTTTTACGTCCAGGTATTGAGATAATTCTTTCTCGAAATTATCTACTTCATGATTGTGACCTTTATCATATGGATATTCATATCTAAATAATAACCTACTTCTAATTACTTTCTCTACTGCTTTTACCTCTTCTTCTCCTATACTATACAATTCATTACCCTTCTCTATTAATTGATTCGCCTCTAATAAGCTCGGTTTCCAATAATAATTTTTGTGGATACGGTCCCGGGTGATCTAGGATTGCTGGAATTATGCGATTTAAGACTTCTCTGGCAAAATTTCGAAAATCTATTTTTATAGTTGCAAGTTTAGGAATTAAGCAGTCTGAAATCCTCAAACCGTCACAGCCAACAATCTCTAATTCTCCAGGAATTGATTTTCCTTTTTCATCATTTGAGGATGCACCTACAACATAGGAAAAAATATGAAGCATATCATCATAACCGCTCAAACCTTCAGGAACACCTATAAATTCACCCTTTAAGTAGGTTGCTTTTATAGGTTTAAAACCACTTAGATAAAATCCTTCATTTAAATCTTTATGCAATTTTATTAAACCTTCCATCCTAAATACTTATTATCCAACTCTTTTTTCTCTGATTAAGAAAAATGCCAGTAAGACACGTCTGCATACCATGATAATTTATCTGGCTTCTCTCCATTAAGCCTATTTCTTAAGTTCATTTGTATTCTCCGCCATCCTATCCAGGAATATATTTTTTCTATTCATCTTCATGTTTTACCGTAACAACTGTAACTTCGACACCAAGTTCAGATATTTTCTCTATAAAATCTGCACTTACCCCCTCATCTGTTATAAGTCTGGAAATGGATTTTAAAGGAGCTATACTGAAAGGAGCAACCTTGCCCAATTTACTGGAGTCGGCAAGAAGTATTACTTCTTGTGCTGTATCAATAATTGCTTTTTTATAAAATAAATCTGAAGAAATATCAGTAATTCCATGTTTAATGTCTATTGCCAAGCTGGATATAAAAGCCTTACTTGCTGGAGTTTTTTGAAAAAATTCAATAGTAGATGGTCCCACATATGCACGTATGTCCCTTCGTAATTCTCCACCTGTACTTATGATAGATATTTTTGATGATTTCAGTAATTCAGATATTATATTATAACCATTAGTAATTACCGTTAGGTGTGAAAACTTTCCTCTTAATAACTCTGCAAGTGCTAAACAAGTTGTACTCGAATCAAGTATTAGACTATCATCATTTGAAATTAACTTTATGGCTTCTTTGGCTATTGCCTTTTTCTCCTCAGCATTTATAAAAATACGTGGCTGGAATGGACGTATAAAATTACTTTCATCTATAGAAATTGCTCCTCCACGTGTTTTAACCAGAAGTCCATCATGATCAAGAATATCAAGGTCTCGATGTATAGTCATTACTGACACTCCCGTTTCTCTCAAGAGCTGATCGATGGTTACAGAACCTTTGTTAGCAATAATTCCTACAATTCTTGCACGTCTTTCACTAATAGAAACCATTTTATACTTTCAGTAAAATTTT
>SDBT01013766.1_pt1 | contig 12942 bp, 10 predicted proteins | sample 2277101 | NCBI WGS metagenome assembly SDBT01 (sample SAMN10404973, study PRJNA504765) | marine sediment metagenome | isolation source: marine sediment core GS10_PC15, 103 cmbsf | place: Arctic Ocean: Southern Knipovich Ridge | collected 2010 | reverse complement strand
TATATGCCATTTCTACGTTCTACTCCGGCCATGTATATCAATACACGAATTCCCAGCAGTAGTCTTTTAGTGGAAAACTTGCAACCTGGTGTCACAACGTTAAACGGCTCCGTAAACATTATAAAGGGAGACGTTACCGTTGGGAATGGCGTTATACATATTATCGACAATCTTTTAGTACCAAGAGATATGTCTATCTCTAATGTAGATATTTAAGTTCTGCGGCGTCGAGAAGGAGGTGTATTCCCTGGAGTATAGGGAATATTAAAATAATTTTGGAGAACTTCAACGAGAAAAGTACCGGTTTTTGTTTCTACACCCTTTATTGTTGCGTCATAAAATGCTTTGGTAATTGTGTCGAAACCCAGATATGTATTAAGTCTATCAAAGACCTTAGGTTCCGATGGTCCAGTCAATGAAGTCAAAAATCGGCATATCTTTTCCACGGTTACGGTTTCTGGCTCGCCCTTATTAATAATTGTCCAGGTAGACGCTCTAAAGAGATCCTCGGCGGTTAAAGGTTTTCGAATATTTTCCCAGATATTTTGCGCAACCCCTATGAAGTTAGGTTTGACTTTATCTTTTCTTATTCTTACTGGGACAAAATTTCCTCTTGAAAAGCTAAATTCTATTATTTCGTTTGTTGGTAGTACCCTTCCCCCCTTTGTCACATCTCTAATAGCGCGTTGGGGGATTCTTATTGTTCCTGGAAAAGGGTATTCCCTGGTTCCTCTAAAGACCACAGGTTCGTTCTTATTCCCATATGAATATAACGTAAAGGTGCCATTCCTATTTCGAGAAACTCCGAAGTCTATAGTTAATTTGTCTGGAGGTTTCCACTTGTAATTGAAAATATTATTATAAGGAAGATTGTTAGGAATAAAAACAAGACCATCTTCCTTAAATTTGGTTTCCCTAATAAAATTACGTGCGGAGTAAATACTCCTTTTACCGTAGAAGTTTGGGACAAGTTTCATTTCTTCGTCGTCTAAAAATGTTATAGCTTCGTTCAAATATCCAAGCCTATCCAAAAAGGGATGTTTCCTAAGATCTCGTCCTTTATACCATGGCATGTCCAAAGCAAAGAATGTGGACTTTCCCGATTCTATAATTTCTTGTATGTTTCTATAAGACTGAGGATTTTTTACGAGTTCTCCCATAATGATTGTACCGTTTAGTTCCGGAATCTCATCGTATACCGCGATTATGTCCGTTCTATTTATATAATAGACGCCATCTTCCACACACATGAGAAAAAATGCAACACCATCAAATTTAGGATAAACAACATAATCCTCGAGATACGGAATGTCGTATAATTTCAGATCTCTGGGTTTTTTCCCTGGAGTAACGGGGATCTCGGAAAATTTCTTAAATTGATCGACAAAAAACCTGTTGAATTTGCTGATAAGTCGATGATGTTTCCACATAACTGTTCTCATTCCTTCTACAATTCCTATCATTTCTTCAAGACTTTCTAACCCCGGTTCTGTAAGATATTCTATTTCGAATTGATAATCGGCACGACCACGATCACGTCCAGCTACATAAATATCCTTTGTAATATCGAATCTTAACGTTCCTTCTTCATTTTTAAACGATGATCTGGTTCTTCTTTTTTCTGAGAGAGATGCGTGCCTAGGGGGTTCCCGTCCCGTTATAATTCTTTCAGAGCTTAGAGCTACTCTTAATCCTTTATCCGTGAGATCGGCCATCACCTTTTTCTGTTTCTGATTAAGTTGTACCTCTCTTGTATTTATATTAAATATTCTTCTAAGGGTTGTATTGTCTCTTCCTTGAAAAGTATTTATTATCTGTTCGACTCTTGTCTTTTGTTTATCTTCCGATGCTTCAAAAAGAGTCTTAAGCAGATAATTATAAGAGAATTCGCCAATGAATGGACGAAAATTAAATATCTTGTTTCCACGTCTATCGACCCCTCTCTCTATAAAATTTCCAATACGAATTTCTAATTCATCTCCCCGACGATATCTACTAAGAAGATCTCTAAGCTTGGCTTTTTCTTCCATTTACAAGCACCAAATATATTAAATTATGGAAATTTAATATTCGTAAATAATTATTGGTCATATAATACCCCATGTTCCCCAAGTGCGGTACTGATATAGGAGTATTCGGCTCCTAAGGACTTTCCAGGATATTCGAATAATCCAGCCCAATTTACAAGACCCGGTACATCTCGATTCACTGGCCAAAAATTGCACATGATGTACATTGGGCTGTGTGGAACATTTTTCGTGGTTTTATATCTTTTTTCTCCATTTATACTCCATGACAAATATTCTGGAGTCCACTCTAACGTGATGGTGTAAAATCCATCATCACTTTCGGGAAGTGGCAAGGAAGTATGATCCATTCTTTTACCTTCAATATAATGAGTAACTTCGACTTTTGAGGAATCGTTTCCAACAAATTCCGCGATATCAATCTCATCACCATCTGTACTATACAAGAAAAAAGCGGTAACAAGACCCGGTACAAATACCGGTTTCATTTTTACCTCATAAGTACCATACGTGAATTTTGATTTGGATAATATTTCTCCAGCCCAATATCTTTTACCTTCTTCTGCAACTTTTTCCTTTTCATTCAGATAGAGAAATAATTTCCCATCCTTCGTTTCAACATTTCTATAAGTCCAGGCACAATCGAATGTTTTGCCATTTTCCCAATTTGACGGATTCCACAACATCAAATCATCAAAATTTTCAGTCCAATTTCTAGCTGTCATTTTACCTATTTATCTATAGCAATTTATTTCTTTATTTCCCATATTTTCCCGTGGGACAAAGTATGGCATTGATCTTAGTTCCTTGAGTACAAGCGTGATCTCCGCCAAAATCGTCGTATGCGAACGAATAGACACTTGGACAATTTTCTCGAACTTTTTGTACGTATTGTGTTTTTACCACCGGTCCCTTATTACATTCTGGATTCTCTATTCGTATAGATACACACTTTCCGATTTTTTGGCCCTCTGGTACTTCGCAACCGTACCCATCTGGGCAACACGATTTGAAGCCATCAGGACCGTTATCATCTATTATGGTACACTTGAAAGTTCTGGGATCACATCTAGTTCCTGGCTGACATGTCGTTGGGCATTTCGTGGAAATACGAGGTCCCGTTACGCATGTATTATACTTTTTGTCGCAGTTAAATCCTGGACGACATAATCCATTACCTGTACATTGTCCTCCAATGCAAAAACCTCTTGTACTGGTGCATGTTCCAGTTTTCAGATCACAATCGTAACCGTCCTGGCATTGACACGAGAAACACTTCTTCTTTACACATTCCTGGTCGCCCTTACAATCGTGAGAACATGGGAGACTACATTCTCCGGGAGGTCCAGTTATTACTCTATTCTCACACTTATAATTACCCGGTCCGGTTGAACAATGAAAAGTGTCACAATTTGGATCTGTGGCTCGACAATCTAGTTTTCCAGGAGGCTGTGTTCCTGTTTTGCAGGCGCAGATGGCCGCTGGACAACAGAACCATTTTGCCTCAGGTTGGTAAGAAACCATGTGCGGGCCCCACGGAGCCGGAGAGGTAAGCTTTTGACACGGAGCAAGACAACCAACAGGTCCCTGTGCCTTTGCCGTGCTTGTCGGTATCCAAGGCTGTCCTGCTTGTATATTGGGATTCTTTTCATATTCGCTCCAAACTCTCAGATCCATATTTCCCAAGTCCCAAGAATAACCGTACCCATCGTCGTAGTGTGTAGTTGGAAGTCCTGGCGTTAGAAGATTCTCATCGGTGGGACAATCATCGAATGAAATGAGGCATTCGGTATTTACACATGATCCACCCGCTGGTACTGAATTTATAGTATTAATGGGTAAGCTCCATCCACCAACTAGACTATTGTCGAAATTTACGCCACCACCATTTTTAGGATCTATCCACGTGCCTTCCCATTTAATTGCATAAGGAGGCTCACAAGTTTTATTGGGGAGTCCTTTACAATCTCCAGTACTTTGCCCAGAGCTACACGTAAGAGCTCCATCTTTTACCACACACCCCTGCATAGGATGCCACGCTGCCGAATCAAGCCCGTCTGAAGGTATGTTTAGATCTAGGAATTTTCCCGCAAGAATTTCTTGATTTTGTGCGTTTAGTTGGGGTACCCCACAATTCTTGATACAATCATCACAATTATCACAAACACAACCTTGTGGGCAAAACTTAGTGGCTACACCGGTGCACTTCCCTGAAGGTGTGCCGCAATGAAGTGCTGGGGCAAGAGAGATCCAACTAGGATCCTTGCAATAATTTGTAATTCGCATTTGTCCGGGTTGCTCCGGAAAATCTTGGCACGTATTGTTGATGTCACAGTACTGAGAACCCGGGCACGTTCCCCGGCACTTATCCACGCATCCATCATCTTCCCCGCAAGTCTTACCCTTACAATTGGGAACACATGATACACACTTCGTTCCATCTGGGCTACACGACTGGCCGGCCGGACAACCGGGAGGACACGTTCCTCCACAACCATCAGATCCACAGGTTTTGTTCTTGCAATTAGGAACACAAACACATTTTCCGTCTTTACAAGTATAACCTACCTTACATGTTCCACATGTTCCCTTACAACCGTCGGATCCGCAATTTTTATTCTTACAATTCGGAACACAAACACATTTTCCGTCTTTACAAGTATAACCTACCTTACATGTTCCACATGTTCCCTTACAACCGTCGGGTCCGCAATTTTTATTTTTGCAATTAGGAACGCACGGTGGTTTCTTTGGAGGCTTCTTGGGCCTTAACGTAAAATAGAGAATTATTGCTATCACGGCAAGAACTACCGCTATCCCTCCAACAATTGTTGCAATTTCCCACTTCTTTTTCATTTAATTCTAGTAAATGAAAAAAATATGTCATAAAAAGATATTTTACTCGTCTGGACAGTATGTTACTTTGAAGCTAGTATTATCTGGGCAATCGATATCGCTTACATGATCGTCATATTGCCAGGCATAAGTATCGGGACAACTGGCTTTTACCCATTTCACATAATCGGTATTAATAACTGGACGAGTCTTGGCATTACATTGTGGGTTCACGATTTGTACTTCCTTACATATACCTGTACTATCACAATCGTAACCGTCAGAACAACATTTTGGAGAATCAACTTGTTCGCACCATCCGGCACTATTACAGGAAGAGTTAGTTGGACATTTTCCACCATTACATCCTGGGACTCCAGTTACGCAAACCCCGTTGCTACAGTTGTAACCAGGCGAGCATCTCGATTTAGGCAACCCTACGGCAGTCCATCCAACATCGCATGTTTGATCTGGCGGGGCTTGACAATTACCTCTGGAAGCCCGATAACACCTAGGTTGACCATCCGGGGAATTCGTGTTTGTACATTTCCATGTGGCAATTCCACAGGGGGCAGGAGTCTTAGGGTCGCATACCATACCCCAAAGGTCGGTTTCCGTCTGACAGACATAATCCTTAGTGACAGGTGTTTGGCACAAAGCATCGTTGTTACCACAATCTGGATTATGTGTGCAACAATACCATTTGACCACCGGATTACTTGGACTCAGTTCCAATCCCCACGGGTAACCGCCAGTTAGTTTTTGACACGGGCTCATACAGCCAACTACGGTAGCACCTTCCGCGGGTTTGTTACCCGTGTACTTATCCCAAACTCTCAAATCGACACTTGTCAGGTCTTGACCTTTGACAACCGTTGGCAAACTAGATCCGGGCTCCCGGTATTTTGTGAGATCTTCGGATTGGGGGCATCCACTAAGGTCCAAAGAGCACGAAACGTCCTTACACTTCCCTTGTCCTGCATTAGATGCAGTAACGCCGATGGGTATGTCATAACCGTTTACGGCACTTGTATCGAAATTGGTAAGATTGTCAGTACCGGTTGTGGGCTCGTATGTTGCTTCAAAATAAGTGGAATAAGGAGGTTGACAGTGGCGGTCTGGGTAATCGGCCCAAGTACAAATTGGGGCAAGAGCTCTTCCCTTTGCGTCTTTATCTCCTATACATTTTCCTGGCGGTAATTGCCCGGTCCATTCCCCGGATACACAGGCGTTCCCGTTTACCAAACAATCTCGTTTCGCATGAAGCCCTAGCGAGCCCACGCCCCCCTCGGGAATTTTGAGATTTAGAGGCGAGCCCCCCTTCGTGAGTTTAGTATTATTTGCGTTACGATTGAGGTCACAGAGATCTTGACCTAATGCAATCCAAATAGGGTCTTTGCATTTGCTTTCTACTTGGAGTCTTGTAGGTTGAGGGGGCATCACAGATACGCATTTATTGTTCTGGCATGTTGTGCCACTGGGACAAGAACATATCGTCCCACATCTTGTTTCTTTTCCGCAATAACCAACTGGGCAATCTGGTTGACAAACAGTCTTAACACATTTATGATCCCCACTACAAGTTGTCCCTGGAGGGCATTTATAAGGACATATTGTTCCGCATTTAGTTTCTTTTCCACAATAGTTGGGTGGGCAATCTGGGGTACACGGTGCCGTTACACATTTATTATTTTGGCATGTCTGTCCGGTACCGCAAACACAGTTCCCTGCGCAGCTATTTTGACTCGGGCCACAATAATTTGCTGTACAATCCGGTTTGCAAGGCCCAGTTGTACATTTTCCGTTGACACAAGTCTCGCCACTCCCGCATTGGCACATCGTTGGGGGGTCTGTGTCACATTGGGTCGAGACGTTGCACAAACGGTTGCCTTGTTTGTCGGTGCATGCCGGCATACAACATCCTCCATGAATGTCACAGAGATAGGGAGAATCGCATTTACAAGTCACTCCGCACTTATTTAAATCTGGTCCGCAATATCCTACTGGACAATTTGGAGTGCATTTAGCGACACAAGTTGTTTTGCAACTATCTGGAGAATGGGGGCACGGACCGCCTCCTGGACAGCACTGACAATTTGGGGACCCAGCTGGATTGCAAAGTGTTTTGCCATCTGGACATAATCCCGAAGAACAGATTGGGTCGCCCCAACCTGGTAGACAATCACATACTCCTGTTTTGGTATTACATGTGCCTCCGTTTATACAGGGCGGACACGTTTTACCACCCGATTCTGGACCACATCCTCCTTTTGACCCAGGTGTTGTTGCACATTCTGACGGACTTCCTGGACACGGTGAACCATCGGGACAACATTGACAATGGGGTGGTCCTAAATCAGGATTGCATAAATTCCCATTACTACACTTTCCGGAAGCGCACGATGGGCCTCCAAAATTTGGTAAACAAACACATTTTCCACTTACACATGTTCCTCCGTTGAGGCAATTTGGACAAGATGGGGAGACTCCACCGCATGTCGCCTCACAATCTTGAGATCCAGGACAAGGAACTGGACCAGGACAACACTGGCACGTGGTATTAGTACCGGGTCCAGCATTAGGATTGCATTGTGTAGTGCCATGGGGCGCAGGACAGAAAGACGAAGCCACTGTAAATTCTGGTCCAATATATTGCGTATCACCTCCTTTCTCATGCACCATTTCGTAGATTCTCGCTTGACGACCTACCGGCTTTCCTGGGCGTAATGGTACCTCCGGTATTTCTTTCGGTCCCTTACAAGGATTTCTTACAATTAATATACCGGAAGTTACGGATCCGGCCAGTATAAGTATTAAGAATAGAATAATCACTCCAATTCCTTTTACAGCCATTATTTTAATATAACGCATTAAAATAATTCCAAAATTTACTCTATTGACTTTATTCCTCGAACCAAATCCCGTACAGAATTGGACATTTTTCTTCCAACATTTCTCTCATGACCCTCGCATATTCCCGAATTTCCCATTGGGCATCTGGAGCATCTCGTAATTGTATGAAATGGTATAAAGCCTGAGCTGAACAGGCCCAAGCCACTTCAGTGTAGAGATTGAGAGGTAAAAGGATGCGTGCTTGTTCTTTGGCTACTCCATGAGCAAGGAGATTCTCATACGCCGTAATAATTATTTCCATCGTAGTTCTGAATGTATAGTCAGCTTCTTTACTATCCATTTCATCTAAGGGACCGGCCGATCCTTGCTTATTATCTTCGGACTGTTTGCGCCAAACCTCGGGATAGTAATATTCTTTTACTGGGCGGTAACGTAAACTCAGCTCATTCCAGGCGTGCGAGGTTGTGGGATACGATGATGTGGTTTCTATACCAATGCAATGTTTGAAGAGTTGTCTAAGCACGACTTCTGGCGCTTTTATCCTGAAACGAAACATAAGATGGCGAAAGGGGGAAAAATGCTGATGTTTCCATAAATATTTCAGCAGCTTCTTATCTCCCATACTCAAAGTTTTCTTCTGAGTTCCGAAAGACACTCTTGCGGCATTCACAATGGTTAGTTCATTCCCAAACATCTCCAATAACTCTACGAAACCTTTGTCCAAAACTTCGGTTCTTACTAGTGGTTCTACCATTTTGTTTTCTTTTTTTCACCGTTTAAATTACTTCAATTTTCAAGTTTTCCGTGTTTTTCCAATATCTTTTCTACTCTGGGAAAGAATTGTAGCTCGTTAAGAATTCTCTTCTTCTCCTTGCGAATAACTTCTATACGCTGAGACCACCAATCCTCTTTCATAGCCTTTTCAATAGTTGCAGCATCCCTTTCGAAACTATGTAAACCTAGTTGTACATAGGCCTTAGAGTCTATGAGATCGCGAATATTGAAAGGGCCAGAATAGAAACAAAGAGATTCTGAGAGGATAGCGTCAATAAGCTTCTCTGTGTAGTAGTTATCGATACAATGATTTTCCATGTTGAAAGTGTATTTATAGGGAAAGAGAGCTTCCTCCTTACAGTAAGGGGGTGGACTCCCTTTGTAGTTTTTGTATTCCCACTTATTGTTTCCGTAGACATGGACGGTCATATTCTCTAGGGTATCCAAGAATTTCACGAAATCTACTCGTTTAATATGGCCAGGATCGCTATACTTAGCGCTCAGTACCGTAGAGAGTACTTTGTCTAATTCTGGATCTTTGACTATCTCCTCCTCCAATAATTCTGTATAGGTTTTCCCGAGATGCCATTCGTTGTTGTTAAACGTTGTTGCATGATCACACACCTCTAAGAACTCTTTTCTTTTTGGATTTCCCCACTCTCCCCAGCTCTTATCCTTATTCATATGTGGCTCCATATGGAAAAGAATAGTCTTGCTCTTGTCTATTTCTTCTTCACCCGGAGGTGGCTTATTAATCACTACAAAAAAATCGGGTTCTTCTTCCCATACTAGTCTGAGCTTATTCCACGTATAGTTTCCTTGGGACATCTTATTCCACAGTTTGCTCAATTCCTCAGAAGTTGTCCAATTACCTAATAGCTTGATCTTAATCTCGTCTTTGTCAACAGAAACCGTTTCTGGAACTTCTGGAGAAGGTTCAGGTGTCTTAGTAAAAGTTTCTTCGGGGATCTCTGGAGTTTCTTCGGGTATTTCTGGAGTTTTTGGAGTTTCTTTATCTTGACTAACCGTGATATTTTTAGCTTCTACAATACCAGTTTGCTGGACTTCTGAGCTGATTTCTCCTGTTTCCGATTTTTTAACTATCTTGACCGTTCCGGATTCTATCATGTCCTGTAATATGGATTGGGGTGTTTTACTTTCGGTTTGCGTTTGTAATTTAGCAAGTTCCTTATAGAATTTTGGAGTCTTTTTCACGATTTCCAACTCTATAAGAGCCTTGGCAATAAGTATTCCTAAATAACTCAAATTATTTTCACCGCAAAGACGTAATGCCTCTACATATTCAGCGTTTCGGACGTTTTCGTCGATTTTTGTCAAAACTGTGGCCATTTTTGTTTATTTCAAATCCATTTCTTTATACTACTGATTTACACGCGTCTCATTGAGAATGTTGTGGATATCTGCAGGAAGGGATCTGGCCGAATTGGGGGAGGATTGTCCGATCTGTTCAAAAAGAGATCGCCACATCCCAGAAAAATGCGGATATGGAAACTGTCGTTTGGCTTGAACTTTATGGTTTGGACCATACCATCCCCGTCGATTTTTAGGAAACGAGATATAAGAGGGGTCGGAACATCGTCCATTGGAGCTTTGAAAAGTGCTCTTGTCGCATTAGGGTTATTACTATAGATAATATTTTTGTTCCCACCACTCGCGCCCGAAATATTTCGTAATTCTACATATACAAAAGGTAAGAAAGATGGCAGACCTCCATCTCCAGAAAATAAGAGCTCGTTGGGTAATATCAGGCTAATCAGCTCTACCTCGTAGCATACCATTTGCTGCTGGCTCACTAAACTACCGCTATATGAAACTGGAACCACATTATCTGTTGTAAAGTCCAGAATTTCGTAACTGAGTCCGGCAAATGCTGCAGGAATCCAATTTGGCGCGACTGTACCGGTTCTGGTAGCTCCGTCATAGCTAGTGATAACTCTAAATTGCCCTTGAGGAGGTCCAACCGCTGGATGTGAGGGGAGGAAGATAAATCGTTTTGTGTAGAAATTGTCTTTATCCGAAGAAGTGGCCGGAAGTACGAAAGTGGACAGACTTCCACCAGCGAGAGGAGGTCTTCCAAAGGCTGCCGTAACCGTTGACCCCTGTTCACAAGGTATACCCTTTCTGATCTGGAATCGGTCACCAATCGGATTACCAGAAAATGGAGAATCCAATAAGGTTACCGTTTGTGTTGCTCCGTCATAACCCAATATAGTACGAAATTCAGGAAGACCTGCCGGATTTACCCATTCCAAAATATTGTTGATGTAGAAATTACTTACTGTGCTTGCTGTTGCGTCTAAGATTGGAATCGCGGCAGTTGTCCCAGCTGCGAAAACCACAGTTAGACTCTCGGGTATTGGATGAATTGGAAATGCATCAAGAATCGGATCCAATGCCTGGATTCCAGTAGATTTAATTCCTGTACATATCTGTACGTCAAATTCTGCAGGATTTGGGAACTGGCCCCTATTGCGATATGTACTATCAATCTCCATATATCGATTATTGGACATCTTTTATAGAAGAAAATATTTTTGTTTAAACTGGTGATCAGAAAAGTAATTTATTTTCTACTCATTTAAGTAAAATGTCACACAGTTGCTATGCTTGCTATAGTTCTTTGTCAAACCTTTGTGACAAACTTACACCGGCGCAGACGAATAATAGAAAGTTTCTTCCACTAGATTCCCAAATATACCGAGGTGTCGTCTATAATATTGAACCCGTTCCTGTAACAACGCAGCCCACCAATTATGATTATCCTAACGACTTTTATCCAGAAAAACACGCTTACAGTGGGATTGCTAACCCAAGAAGAAGAGGTTATCGTTTTTACGACAGAAAAACCCCATTATCGAGAGGTCGCCCCGAAGGTCTCAAGTTCGCTGGTGGTGGAATGGGTCCGGATGCATCATATGATTATGAACATATTATAGAAGGGACTAATGAACCGTATAAGAAAGTGAAATCGTGTAGTTCCTGCGGTGGTAACTGATCGAAAATGGAAAAGATATTTTATGTTATACGTATAACATAAAACCAAACTATATACCCTGGAATTATTCATCCTTTCTATGATAATCGTCTCGTACTCTCATCAATAATTTCCCTATCAAATTTCTTCTATTTTCTTCAGCCTCTTCGGTATTACGAAATGGGACACCGGTAAAGAATTTTATAGGTCTCAATCCTGTGAGGAGCAATTCTTCCCTGATATCTTCATGTTGTTGAAATTTTAGTTTTATGACTTTGTACATTACTGTATCTAGTTTTTTGTTGATATCGCTCGACATACACGTTTGTCTTCCGAGATTCTGCGATAATTCTGGTGTCAGGGCAGTCGTCTGAGCTCTTATATAGTCTACATTGTTAATATCTCGATGTGCTTGGTAAGCCGCTTCAGCTGTAGGAAAAGTGGCTAAGGCGGGAACTACTACCGTATGTAAAGAGAAATTACTCAAATAAGAATAGGGAAAATTATTCGATACATAAAGGGGGTCGAACATCCGAGTCACAAAAGATTTCTGCATTCTTGTTTGTGGAGATCCTAATTCTCTCCATCGCTCTTTCATGACTTCTCGCTCTTTGTGATATTCGTTTGTCAAATGCATTGCTCGATCGGGCGTATAACCATAAAGCTGGCATAAAACACATGCCACCACGATGCCAGACCGTCCATGACCCCCTTTACAGTGAAGATAAATAAGTTCTCCAGGTTTGAGAGCCTCGATAATATCGCAAACCATTAGAATAAACTTGTAAAAAAGCGTCAAATCTGTGGGAACTTTTCGATCCGGGATGGGAAAGTTTATATACCTAGAATTATGGGAGTACTTGTTAATCTTTTTCTCCGTCGAAAAGGTCAAGTCAATAAAGCAAACAACTCCCACTGCTTCAAGTTCTTTGACCTCATCCTCAGTCGGAAAACCCCCGAATAGTGCCTTGCCCTTGATAAAATAACTGCACTTATTCATATTTTATTATTGTATCGGGAACTATAAATGAATATTCGTTTTTTATTATTTTGTTTTGAGCGCAGCTTAGTTTCGCCTGCTTTAAATGGGGAGAATTTTTGTTTGTTGTCGCGTAAAGATTTTACGACCCTTCCTATTAATTCTCACGGAGCTCGGCCATTTTTTCGAGGGGTCGTGAATCTGAATATTGTATCTAATTTTTTTTTGATCGGATCGAAGATTGTCGAGAAGAATTATGACCTGGCACGCATTTTCCGAACCTTGTATATGTATATACATATAAAACCCTCTGTAATTGTACTCGTCTAGAACCTCGTACCCTACATGGCTTAGGATCTGTGTTATTAGAATATGGAACGACTCTGTCGAATGGCGCTCGGTCGGATCGTGTATGGTCAAATCGATGTAGTCGCTTTCGGCACTCATTAGCTCTTTCTTATTTTATACCTCGTACTTTA